>Ga0070741_10001324_pt1 | contig 76804 bp, 74 predicted proteins | sample Coa_R1_4_FD_66440 | JGI IMG/M metagenome (GOLD analysis project Ga0070741, IMG submission 66440) | Surface soil microbial communities from Centralia Pennsylvania, which are recovering from an underground coalmine fire - Coalmine... | ecosystem: Environmental > Terrestrial > Soil > Unclassified ...
GCCCGGCGGCGCGCGCGACAATGTCCGGCGTACGCTGTTCGCCGTGGGCGACGAGAAGCAGTCGATCTTCTCCTTCCAAGGCGCCGAGCCGCGCTCGTTTGCTGAAAACCGCGATCACTTCAAACGTCTGCACGAAAAAAGCGCCACACCCTTTGCGATCGAAAAGCTGCACTATTCGTTCCGATCGGCCTCGGAGGTCCTGCTCGCGGTCGATGCCGTGTTCCGGCGGCCGGACGTCTTTCGCGGCCTTACCGCCGATCCCGACTGGACCGTGCATCAGGCGCTTCCCGACGCCGCGCCCGGCGAAGTCGAAATCTGGGACCTGATCGGCCCCGACGACAAGGACGACGGCAAGGAGGGCTGGGATGCCCCCTTTGACTTAACCACCGAAACCAGCCCCGCCATCAAACTGGCGGCAAAAATCGCCCGCACAGTGAAGGCATGGTGCGCGCACGGCGCGCGTCCGCGCGACGTGCTCATTCTGGTGCGTCAACGCGGGCCGCTGTTCGAGGCCGCGATCCGCGCCCTCAAGCGCGAAGGCATCGCGGTCGCCGGCGCCGACCGGCTGGTGCTCGCCGAGCACATCGCGGTGATGGACCTCATGGTGCTGGGCGACGCACTCCTGCTGCCGGAGGACGATCTGGCGCTGGCGACCGCGCTCAAGAGCCCGCTGTTCGGCCTCACCGAGGAGCAGCTTTTCACGCTGGCCTATGACCGCAAGATGTCGCTGCGTGCGTGCTTGCGCGCCAAGGCCGGCGACGACGCGATGTTCGCGCAAGCCGCCGGCGTACTCGACGAGCTCGCCGCCAAGGCGCGCAGCCACTCGCCGTTTGCCTTTTACGCCCACGTGCTGGGCGCGCGCTGCGGCCGCAAGCGGTTCCTTGAACGGCTGGGCGTCGAGGCCAGTGATCCGCTCGATGAATTCCTCAACCTGGCGCTGGATTACGAGGCACGTGAGACCGCCTCGCTGCAAGGCTTTCTCAGCTGGATCCGCGCGGCGCAGAGCGAAGTCAAGCGCGACATGGAGATGGCGCGCGACGAAGTGCGCGTCATGACCGTGCACGGCGCCAAGGGCCTGGAAGCGAAATACGTCATCCTCGCCGACTCGACCACGACGCGGCCGGAAGGCGCCTACCCGCCGCGCCTGTTGTTCGCGCCGATCGCCGGCGGAGCGCCCGACGCCGAGGCGCTGATCTGGGCCGCCGCCAGGGACAGGGATGCCGGGCCGATGGAGACGACGCGCGAACGCGCGCTCGAAGCTGCGCGCGACGAGTATCGCCGCCTGCTCTACGTTGCGATGACGCGCGCCGCCGAACGGCTGGTGGTGTGCGGCACCAAGGGCGTGAGGGCGGCGCCGGAAAACTGCTGGCACCGGCTTGTGCGCGATGCGCTCGAGCCGCACTGTGTCCGCGAAACGTCCGACGACGGCACCGAAGTGCTGCGCTATCGCAAGGGCGAAGCGGCGGCGCCCGCGCACCAGGAAATGCTGCCGGCCACGCCGACCGCGCTGCCGCCTTGGCTCAAGTGTAACGTCGTGCCGGACAAGCCGGCGCTGCGGCGCGTCGCACCATCAAGCGCGGGCGAGGATGACCCGCGCCCGCCCGCGGGCGCCGGGGTGAAAGCCGCTCGGCTGCGCGGCACTCTCACCCATCGCCTCCTGCAATCGCTGCCCGATATTCCGCCCGACCGGCGCGCGGCGGCCGCAGCCGACTATCTGGCGCGCGCCGGCGCCGAATTGCCCGTCGAGGACCGCACACGAATTTCGGAGCAAGTAAACCTGGTGCTCGAGGATTCGCGCTTTCGCGATCTTTTCGGCGGTTCGAGCCGGGCCGAAGTGCCGATCGTCGGCAAGGTGAGGATCGGGACCGAGCTCTACCGCGTTTCCGGCCAGGTCGATCGTCTGGTTATCACGTCGGACGCCGTGCTGATTGCCGATTTCAAGACCGGCAAGCGATTCGCCGAGGTGCCGCAGACTTATGTCGGCCAGCTCGCGCTGTACCGCGAAGTGCTGCGCAACTTGTACCCCGGCAGGACGCTGCGCTGCGCGCTGGTCTGGACCGAAGTACCTGAACTTGTGGAACTTTCTTCCGAGGCGCTCGATGCCGCCCTGGCGCAAATCACCCCCGCGTGACCATGCCTTGACGCTCCGGGAGCGCGTTCATAGGTTCAGCGCCCCAATCGATGCGCTTGAGCGCGTTTGCAAACACAAGAGGTATCCGCATGGCCGTCGGCAAAGTGTCAGACGCTAGTTTCGAATCGGACGTGCTCAAGTCGTCCGCCCCGGTGGTCGTGGATTTCTGGGCCGAGTGGTGCGGGCCCTGCCGCATGATCGCGCCGGCCCTTGAAGAGATCGCCGAGCAGCTCGGCGAGAAGGTCAAGATCGTCAAGCTCAACGTCGACGAGAACCCCAATACCGCCGCCAAGTACGGCATCATGTCGATTCCGACCTTGATGATGTTCAAGAACGGCGAGATCGCCTCGCGCCAGGTCGGCGCCGCGCCGAAGCAGAAATTGGCGCAGTGGATCGGCAGCGCGGTGTGAACCGGCAGCACGAATTGATTGATTCTCTGTGTCATGGCCGGGCTTGTCCCGGCCATCTCGTTTAGGGAGGCACCTTGCCAGCCTAGGCGGGGTCACCGGGACAAGCCCGGTGACGACAGTCATTGCGGCAGCGTGCCGTTCTCGCGCAGCACCTCGCCGGCGAGATAGAGCGAGCCGGTGATCAGGATGCGCGGCGGCGGATCGAGATCGAGCTTGCGCGCCGCCTCCAGCGCCTCGGTGAGATTGTCGCGGCTGGTGGCCGGCAGGCCGATGGCGCGGGCGGCATCGGCCACCGCTTCGGCCGGCAGGCCTTTCTCGACATTGGGCACCGGCACGGCGATCATGCGGCGCGCAAGGCCGGTGAAATTGCGCAGGAAGCCCGCGGTGTCCTTGGTCGCCATCATGCCGACGATCAGCACCAGCGGCCGCGACACGCGCTCCTCGAGATCGGCAAGCGCGGCGGCAATGGCGCGGCCGCCGTCCGGATTGTGACCGCCGTCGAGCCACACCTCGCTGCCCGGCGGCGCCAGCGCAACAAGCGCACCCTGCGCCAGGCGCTGCATGCGCGCCGGCCAGTCGGCTTTGGCGACGCCGGCTTCGAACGCGGCGGGCGAAATCTTCAGCGCCTTGATCGCGCGCAGCGCCGCGATTGCCACGCCGGCATTTTCGAACTGATGCCGCCCGTAGAGCCTCGGCGCCGGCAGGTCGAGCAATCCGGCCTCGTCCTGATAGACCAGACGCCCGCGCTCTTCCGTCGCCGTCCAGTCCTCGCCGGCGATCTTCAGCGGCGCGCCGATGCGCGCCGCCTGCCGCTCGATGACGGCGAGCGCGTCACGCGGCTGCGCCGCGACAATCGCCGGCGTATCGCGCTTGAGAACGCCGGCCTTTTCGGCGGCGATCTGCTCGATGGTCGGCCCAAGGAAGTCCGTGTGGTCGATTGAAATCGGCGTGATGACGCTGGCGAGCGGATGGGCGATGACGTTGGTGGCGTCGAGCCGGCCGCCGAGGCCAACTTCCATCAGCACCACATCGGAGGGATGACGCGCAAACAGCATCATGCCGACCGCCGTGGTGATTTCGAACACCGTGACCGGCTGGCCGCCGTTGACGCGTTCGCATTCGTTGAGCGTCGCGGTGAGCTCGTCGTCGGAAACCAGCGCGCCGGTATCGCCGAGCCGGTAGCGCTCGTTGAAACGCACCAGATGCGGCGAGGTATAGACGTGCACGCGCTTGCCGGCGGCCTCCAGCGTGGCGCGCAGGAACGCGACCACCGAGCCCTTGCCGTTGGTGCCAGCGACATGGATCACCGGCGGCAGCTTCCGCTCGGGATGGCCGAGCGCGGCGAGCAACCGCTCGATGCGGTCAAGCGACAGATCGATGCGCTTGGGGTGCAGCGCGGTCAGGCGCGCGACGATGGAGTCGATCGGGGTCATTATGTCCTCTCACCGTCACCCTGAGGTGCGAGCGTAGCGAGCCTCGAAGGATGACGGCCGATCACCCTTCGAGGCTTGCGCTTCGCGCAAGCACCTCAGGGTGACGGTGATGGGTATAGCGCGCGGCGCAACCGACCGTCACGCGCTCGCCGGAACCGGCAACCTCTGCACCGGCGGCGGCGCCGGCGCCTTGGTCAGAATGCGGCACAGCGTGGAAATCGTCTCGCGCAGCTTGTGGCGGTGCACGACCATGTCGACCATGCCGTGCTCGGCGAGGTATTCGGCGCGCTGGAAACCTTCCGGCAATTTCTCGCGGATGGTCTGCTCGATGACGCGCGGGCCGGCAAAGCCGATCAGCGCGCCGGGTTCGGCGATCTGCACGTCGCCGAGCATCGCGTACGAGGCGGTGACGCCGCCGGTGGTCGGATTGGTGAGCACGACGATGTACGGCAGCTTGGCTTCGCGCAGCATCTCGACGGCGACCGTGGTGCGCGGCAATTGCATCAGCGACAGGATGCCTTCCTGCATGCGCGCGCCGCCGGAGGCTGCGAACATGATGAAGGGCGTGCGTTTTTCCGCCGCGGTTTCCAGGCCCTTGATGACCGCTTCGGCGGCCGCCATGCCGAGCGAGCCGCCCATGAAGTCGAAGTCCTGCACCGCGATCACCACCGGCAGGCCGTCGAGCTTGCCGAGGCCGAGCTTGACCGCGTCATTGAGCCCGGTCTTGCTGCGCGCGTCCTTGATGCGGTCGGCATAGCGCCGCTCGTCGCGGAACTTGAGCGGGTCGACCTGCACCTCGGGCACGCCGATGTCGAGCCAGGTGCCGCCGTCGAACATCGACTTGAGCCGCGCCGTCGCGCTCATGCGCATGTGGTAGTTGGAAGACGGGATGACGAACTGATTGGCTTCGACGTCCTTGTAGAACACGAGCTGGCCGGTCTCCGGACATTTGATCCAGAGATTTTCCGGCGTCTCCCGCCGCAACAGGCTGCGGATTTTGGGCCGGACGACGTTGGTGATCCAGTTCATCGGTGCATTCTCATTCGGCTGTCATCATCCGTAAAAACGGATGATCCAGTACTCGCGGAGATAAGTATTCATCGTATACCGTGCCACGGTGAACAATACGTGATTACCGGATTGCCCGCTTTCGCGTGCAATGACAGCCCTCACTCGGCCGCCACCGCCTTAGCCGAGCGCACGCCTTGCGCCAGTTGCACGACCAGATCGGTGACGGCTTTGACGGTGCCAAGCGTGGCTTTGCCGTTCTGGTCGAGGCTGCCGCGCAGCGCCTCGACCAGCGCCGAGCCGACCACGACGCCGTCGGCGCCCTGCGCGATGGCGCGGGCGCTCTCGGCGTTGCGCACGCCGAAGCCGACCGCCACCGGCAATTGGCTGTGGCGCTTGATGCGGGCGACGGCGCTCGCAACCTTGGCTGCATCGGGCGCGGCGGAGCCGGTGATGCCGGTGATGGAGACGTAGTAGACGAAGCCCGACGTATTGTTGAGCACCGCGGTCAGGCGCTTGTCGTCGGTGGTCGGCGTCGCCAGGCGGATGAAATTGAGGCCGGCCTTGAGCGCCGGAATGCAGAGCTCGTCATCCTCTTCCGGCGGCAGGTCGACGACGATGAGGCCGTCGACGCCGGCACTCTTTGCATCGGCGAGGAATTTGTCGACGCCGTAGATGTAGATCGGATTGTAGTAGCCCATCAGCACGATCGGCGTCGCATCGTCGCTCTTGCGGAATTCGCGCACGAGCTGAAGCGTCTTCTTCATGTTTTGGCCGCCGCGCAGCGCGCGCAGGCCGGCGGCCTGGATGGCGGGGCCGTCGGCCATCGGATCGGTGAACGGCATGCCAAGCTCGATCACATCGGCGCCGGCTTTCGGCAGCGCCTTGGCGATGGCGAGCGCCGTCGCGTAATCGGGATCGCCCGCCATGGTGAAGGTCACCAGCGCGGCGCGGCCCTCCTCTTTCAGCGCGGCGAAGCGCTGTTCGATACGGGTGGTCATGGCCCGAGGGCTTAGTCGTTTCGCGCCATCCGGGCAACGGGGGTTCGTCGAGGGACGCCTTGCGAAAGCGAACCCGCCTGTGATTGGCTTTGCGCCGCGGCACTGGAGGCGCGTATGGCCATTCAGAAATCGAATAATCCGATCGAATACCTCGAATTCGAACGGGTGGGCTGGGGTGCCCAGATCGAAGGCTACAACGACACCTTCGGCAACGTCACCCGGCAAACCGTTGCGGCGACACTCGACGCCGCCAATGTCGGCAGCGGATGCCGGCTGCTCGACATTTGTTGCGGGCCGGGAATGTTGTCCGCCGCCGCGGTCAAGCGCGGCGCCAAGGCCGTCGGCCTGGATTTTCCCGGTGTCGTCGCGCTCGCGCGCAAGCTCGTTCCCAACGCCGAATTTCAAGATGGCGACGCGACCAATCTGCCGTTCGGCGACAATTCGTTCGACGCGATTGTCTGCGGCTACGGCGTCATGCACGTTCCGGATGCCGAACGGGCCATGCGAGAAATGTTGCGCGTTTTGCGCCCCGGCGGCAGAGTCGCGTTGACCGTCTGGGACAACGAGACGCCCACTAACGGGCTCGGGCTCGTCTATGCCGCGGTCAAGGCCCACGCCAACCTGAACGTGCCGATGCCGCACGCTCCCGATATCTTCCAGTTCTCGACACGCGACAAGATGCGAAACGCCCTGAGCGGCATTGGATTCACCGATGTCAGCGCCGTGCCCTTTGCGCAAAATTGGGTCATGAAATCCGGGAAGAAAATGCTCGATGCCTTGCACGAGGGCACGGTTCGCAGCCGCGCATTGCTCGCCGCCCAGACCGACGAAGCCATCGCAAAGATCGTCGCTTATTTCGAGCAGGCGCTCGCCGGCATGCGCACGGCCGACGGCGCCCTCAACGTGCCGATGCCGGCGATTATCGGCAGCGGCGCCAAGCCCTAGCCGCGATTGCCGAGATAGCTGGCGACCGAATCGAGGTCCTTGTCGCCGCGGCCGGAGAGATTGACCACCATCAGGTGATCCTTGGGCTTCTGCGGCGCCAGCTCGAGCACACGGGCGAGCGCGTGCGCCGGCTCGAGCGCCGGGATGATGCCTTCGAGCCTGGAGACGAGCTGGAACGCCGCCACCGCCTCGTCGTCGGTCGCCGAGAGAAACGTGATGCGGCCCATGTCGTTGAGCCAGGCGTGCTCAGGCCCGATGCCGGGATAATCGAGGCCGGCGGAAATCGAGTGCGCCTCGACGATCTGGCCGTCGTCGTCCATCAACAAGTACGTGCGGTTGCCGTGCAGCACACCGGGCCTGCCGCCGGCGATCGAGGCGGCGTGCCGTCCGCTCGGCAGGCCGTGACCGGCGGCCTCGACGCCGTAGATCTCGATTGCCTGCTCGTCGAGGAACGGATGAAACAGCCCCATGGCGTTCGAGCCGCCGCCGATGCAGGCGATCAGCGAATCCGGCAGCCGGCCTTCGGCGGCCATCATCTGCTCGCGCGTCTCGCGGCCGATGATCGACTGGAAGTCGCGCACCATGGCCGGATAAGGGTGCGGGCCGGCGACCGTGCCGATGCAGTAGAACGTGTCGGCGACGTTGGTGACCCAGTCGCGCAACGCCTCGTTCATGGCGTCCTTGAGCGTCTTGGAGCCGCTGTCGACCGCGCGCACCTCGGCGCCGAGCATCTTCATGCGCAGCACGTTCGGCTTCTGCCGCTCGACGTCGACCGCGCCCATATAGACGATGCAGGGCAGGCCGAACTTGGCACACAGCGTCGCGGTGGCGACGCCGTGCATGCCGGCGCCGGTCTCGGCGATGATGCGGGTCTTGCCCATGCGCCTGGCCAGCATGATCTGGCCGAGCACGTTGTTGACCTTGTGCGCGCCGGTATGATTGAGCTCCTCGCGCTTGAAGTAGATCTTGGCGCCCTTACAGTGGTTGGTCAGCCGCTCGGCGAAATAGAGCGGGCTCGGCCGACCGACATAAGTGGCGAGGTGGCCGTCCAGCTCCTTCTGGAATCTCGGATCGGCCTTGGCCGCGTTGTAGGCGCGCTCCAGCTCGAGGATCAGCGGCATCAGCGTCTCGGCGACGAACCGGCCGCCATAGATGCCGAAGTGGCCGCGTTCGTCGGGCCCGGTGCGGAACGAGTTGGGGCGCTGCACGGTCATTGGATCGTCGCCGCCTTCGACAAATCGAGCGGCTCTTCGGCGGCTCGTGCCGCGCGAATGAATTCGCGGATCTTCGCCGCATCCTTCTCGCCCGGCGCTCGCTCGACGCCGGAGGAAACGTCGACGCCGGGCGCGCGGGTGATGCGCAGCGCCTGCGCCACATTGCCGGCATCGAGGCCGCCCGACAGCATAAAGGGAATCCCGGGATCGATGCCGGCGAGCAGCGTCCAGTCGAACGGCGTGCCGAGACCGCCGGGACGCGTCGCCTCCTTGGGCGGGCGCGCGTCGAAGATCAGGCGGTCGGCGACCTTGGCGTAGATGCGGATCGGCGACAGGTCGGCGCGATCGGCGATCGGCAGCGCCTTCATCACCGGCAGCCGAAAGCGCGTGCGCACGGCGACGACGCGTTCGGGCGTTTCCTTGCCGTGCAGCTGCAGCATGTCGGGTTTGAGCGCGTTGACAATGTCGAGCAGGGTCTCGTCGGTGGCATCGACGGTGAGCGCGACCTTGCCGGCGCGGCCGGCGACGCGCTCGCCGAGCGCGCGCGCCGCCTCCAGGCCGAGATTGCGCGGGCTCGGCGGAAAGAACACGAAACCGACCAGGTCGGCCCCGGATTCGAGCGCTACATCAAGCGCTTGCGGGGTCCTGAGGCCGCAGATTTTGACCGTCAGTGCCATCGGCGGGTTCTAGCGCCTTCTCCGCGCCGCCGCAAAGCAGAGCCCCCGGGCCTTACGCAGCGGGCGGCAGTCAAGGTGCGGCAGCCAAGGCGGCGGCCTGCTCAAGACGGCGGCGCAATGACCGGCGGGGCCGGGTCCGGCGCCGCCGGCGGCCGCGCCATCATGCGCGCCTCGATGGTATCGACCTCGCTGCGCAGCCGGCGCACCTCATCGTCGAGCCTTCGCGCCCCGCGCCGCCACTTGGCCTGGCCGATCCAGGCCGCGACGCCGCCGACGAGAACGCCGGCGATGAGCGCAATGAAAATGATCACGAACAGCGGCACCGTCGCCGCATAGGCCGGCGCCGCCGACGAAAACGGATCGAACGACACCGTCACCGCCTGCCGGTTGGCGACCGCGAAGGCGACGATGACGATCGCCAGCGGGATGACAATGATGGCGGTGACGATCTTGCGGACCATACCAACCTCGCGTCCCGGACATTTACGCCACTGGCATGCCCCGCGAAAGCGGGGACTCCGGTAGGCGGCGACGCCGCAGAACAACCGGACCGTTCGCGGATACCGGATCGCCCGCTGCCGCGGGCGATGACCCGGAGTTTAGGGCAAAACCGAGGAGACTACACGGCGCCGGGCTTGTTCAGCCGCTCGCGCATTTCCTTGCCGGTCTTGAAGAACGGCACCGACTTCTTCTCGACCGAGACGTGCGCCCCGGTGCGCGGATTGCGCCCGGTGCGGGCCGGCCGGTGCTTGACCGAGAACGCGCCGAAACCGCGCAATTCGACGCGGTCGCCTTTGGCCATGGCGCTGGTGATTTCACCCAGGATGGCGTTGACGATGTTCTCGACGTCGCGCTGGTAGAGATGGGGATTCTGGGAGGCGATCTTCTGAACCAGTTCGGACTTGATCATGACGCCGCCCTACTGAAGTCAATCGGACGCAGGAGGGTGCCAAAGCGCCAAGAGACCGTCAAGATTGAGTCGCTCCACCGCCCGCACCGCACCCCATTCCTCGACGTGCTGCGCCAGGCCGGAAAGCCCGACCGCCTGGAAGGTCCAGGCCGCCATGTGCAGGAAGGACAGCTCGCCGAAGCGCGGTTGCAGCGAATAATCGCGCACCGGGGTGTTGGCCGGCACCTGCATTTCCTTGTCCAGCCACGCCAGCGCCGTCTTTTCGTTGCCGAGGCCGTCGATCAGTTTCAGGCCGACGCCCTGCCGGCCGGTGAAGACGCGGCCGTCGGACACGGTCGCAAGCTGCGCATCGTTCATCTGCCGGCGCTCCTTCACCAGCGCCTTGAACCAGGCATAGGAATCGAGCACGACCGCCTGCACCGCGGCGCGCGCCTCCGGACTCGTCGGCTCGAAGCCGCTCGGCGCCGCCTTGAGCGGCGAGGACTTGATCGTTTCCACCTCGATGCCGAGCGTCTTCAACGCGCCGGTGAAGTTGGGATACTGGAACAGCACGCCGATCGAGCCGACCAGCGAGGTGTCGTGGGCGATGATGTGGTCGGCCGAGAGCGCGGCGATATAGGCGCCGGAGGCGGCGAGGCCGTCGACCACCACCACCATCGGCTTGCGCGCCTGCAGCGCGCGCAACGAATCGTAAAGCTGCTGCGAGCCCGCGGTGGTGCCGCCCGGGCTGTCGATGTGCACGATCACCGCGCGCGCGCTCGACCGCGCCAGGCGCTCCAGCGCCTCGACCCGGTCGCGATTGTTGCGGATCAAGCCCTCGACCTTGATGCGGGCGATATAGGCCCCGGCCGGGAACAGCCGGTTGCGCGGCGTCAGCACGAACGCGGCGCCGGCGACGGCGACAAGCGCAACGACGACGGCGGTGACGCGCCAGAAGGTGAGTTTACGCCGCATGCGGCGGCGATCGACGATGGCATCGGCATCAAGCGACATGGGTCGTGCGCTCCATTTCCGCATCGTCATTCCCGGGCGCGGGGCAAGCGAGCGAACCCGGAATGACAAGCGTAACGCTTATCGGGGCACTTTTTGGCACGTTCGTGTCGAAATGAAAAACCCCCGGCACCGGCCGGGGGTTTTTGAGGTCTTGCGGGCCTATTCGCCGGCCTTTTCCTCTTCGGCGGCCTCTTCCTTGTCGCCCCGCTGCTTGAGCGCGGCGCCCAGGATATCGCCGAGCGAGGCGCCGGAATCGGCGGTGCCGTATTGCGCGATCGCCTCTTTTTCCTCGGCCACTTCCAGCGCCTTGATGGAGACGCCGACCTTCCGGGTCTTGCGGTCGAACTGGGTGACGCGGGCATCCACTTTCTGGCCGACGGCGAAACGCTCCGGCCGCTGCTCGGCGCGATCGCGCGCCAGATCGGCCCGCTTGATGAAGGCGTTGAGCTCGGTGCCGACGATCTTGACGTCGATACCCGCCTCCTTGACCTCGGTGACCTCGCAGGTGACGACCGAGCCCTTCTTGAGGTCGCCGGCCGATGCCATCGGGTCGCCGGCGAGCTGCTTGATGCCGAGCGAGATGCGCTCCTTCTCGACGTCGACGTCGAGCACCTGGGCCTTCACCATGTCGCCCTTCTTGTATTCCTCGATGACCTGCTCGCCGGGGCGCTTCCAGTCGAGATCGGAGAGGTGGACCATGCCGTCGACGTCGCCGTCGAGGCCGAGGAACAGGCCGAACTCGGTCTTGTTCTTGACCTCGCCCTCGATCACCGAGCCGGGCGGGTGCTTCTCGACGAAGACTTCCCACGGATTGCGCATGGTCTGCTTGAGGCCGAGCGAGATGCGGCGCTTGACCGGATCGACCTCGAGCACCTGCACTTCCACTTCCTGCGAGGTGGAGACGATCTTGCCGGGGTGGACGTTCTTCTTGGTCCACGACATTTCGGAAACGTGGATCAGCCCCTCGATGCCCGGCTCGAGCTCGACGAAGGCGCCGTAGTCGGTGATGTTGGTGACGCGGCCCTTGAACTTGGCGCCGACCGGATACTTGGCCTCGATGCCCTGCCACGGATCGTCGAGCAGCTGCTTCATGCCGAGCGAGATGCGGTGGGTCTCGTGGTTGATCTTGATGATCTTGACCTTCACCTGCTGGCCGATATTGAGCACCTCGGTCGGGTGATTGACCCGCCGCCAGGCGATATCGGTGACGTGCAACAGGCCGTCGATGCCGCCCAGATCGACGAAGGCGCCGTAGTCGGTGATGTTCTTGACGACGCCGTCGATGACCTGACCCTCTTCGAGGTTCTGCACCAGCTCCTGGCGCTGCTCGGCGCGCGTCTCTTCCAGCACGGTGCGGCGGGAGACGACGATGTTGCCGCGGCGGCGGTCCATCTTCAGGATCTGGAACTGCTGCGGCGAGTTCATCAGCGGCGTGACGTCGCGGATCGGGCGGATATCGACCTGCGAACGCGGCAGGAAGGCCACGGCGCCGTCGAGATCGACGGTGAAGCCGCCCTTGACCTGGTTGAAGATGACGCCCTGCACCTTCTCCTGGGCGTTGAACGCCTTCTCCAGCTTGCCCCAGCTCTCCTCGCGGCGCGCCTTGTCGCGCGACAGCACGGCTTCGCCCAGCGCATTTTCCACGCGCTCGAGATAGACCTCGACCTCGTCGCCGACCTTCAGGGTGCTCTGGCGTCCCGGCCCGGAAAATTCGCGCAGCGCGACGCGTCCTTCGGTCTTGGCGCCGACGTCGATGACGGCCATGTCCTTTTCGATGCCGACAATCTTGCCCTTGACGACGGTGCCTTCCGAGGGCGTGCCGCCCTGCGAAAAGGACTCTTCAAGCATCTTGGCGAAGTCTTCACGCGAGGGTGCTGCAGCGGTGGCCATAAAGTCTCCTGTAAGCGGTGCGCCGGCGGGTTGAATGTGGCGTTCGAAAAGCCCGGGCCGAAGCTCCCGCAAGAGCAACGGCGGCCCCCGGAATCCCGGATGGCCGGCGCTAAGACCGTGCTTTTGGAACGATGGGTTCGATCAGGCCGCCGTTACGACGAGACGCGAGCGGGGCTCATGTCCTCCAACAACGAGGGGCGGTCAGCCGCGCCCTCGGCCCGCTCGGGTGGCCTCGACGATGTCGATGGCGGCCCGGATGGCGGTGGATATATCCATATTGGTTGTATCGAGCAAGTGCGCATCCGGCGCCTGTTTCAAGGGCGAAATCGGGCGGTTGGTGTCGCGGTCGTCGCGCGCCTTGATATCGGCGAGAATGACCTCGAAGTCGGCCTTGTCGCCGCGCCGCTCCAATTCCAGGGTGCGCCGGCGGGCGCGCTCCTCGGCCGAGGCAACGAGGAAAATCTTAACGTCGGCCTCGGGCACGATGACGGTGCCGATATCGCGGCCATCGAGCACCGCGCCGGGCGGCTCGGCCGCGAAAGCGCGCTGGTATTGCAGCAGCACGGCGCGCACCTCCGGAAAAGCCGAGACGATCGAGGCCGCGGTGCCGATGGGGTCCGCTTGCAGGGCATGGCGGTTCAGGTGGGCATGATCGAGCGCACGGGCGGCGGCGACCGCCGCGGCCTTGTCGCTCGGCCGCTTGCCGGCATCGATGACCGCTTTCGCCACGGCGCGGTAGAGCAAGCCGGTGTCGAGGTGCCGCAGTCCGTAATGCTGCGCCAGGCGGCTGCCGAGCGTGCCTTTGCCGGAGGCGGCCGGACCGTCGATGGCGATGATCATGTGCCCCTCTTATCCCTCCCCTGAAAGGGGAGGGGCGACCGCCGTCGCGTAGCGAAGGCGGTCGGGGTGGGGTCGGAATTCAGGCGCGATGACCCCCACCCGGCTCGCTTCGCTCGCCACCCTCCCCCTTGCAGGGGGAGGGATAAGAAGGAGACCGTAATGATCATGACAGGTCCGCGCCGAGCGAGTGCATCAATTCGACGAAGCCGGGGAAACTGGTGGCGATGAAGGCGGAATCGTCGATGCGCACCGGCTGCTCGCTGGCGAGTCCCATCACCAGCGCCGACATGGCGATGCGGTGATCCATGTGAGTGACCACTTGGCCGCCGCCGGGAACGGTCGGCTTGCCCTCGACGATCAGGTCGTCGCCCTCGATCGCAACCTCGACGCCGTTGGCGCGCAGCATGGCGGCGGTGGCTTCGAGGCGGTCGCTCTCCTTGACGCGCAGCTCCTTCAGCCCGCGCATGCGCGTCGCCCCTTGCGCGAACGACGCCGCCACCGCCAGGATCGGATATTCGTCGATCATCGACGGCGCGCGCTCCGGCGGCACCTCGACACCTTTGAGCGCGCAGGCGGTGACGCGCAGGTCGGCGACTTCCTCGCCGCCATCGTCGCGCGTCGCCAGCGTTTCGATCTTGGCGCCCATCTCCTTGAGCGTGGTGTAGAGGCCGGTGCGCAGCGGATTGGTCATCACCGCTTCGAGCGTGACGTCGGAGCCCGGCACCAAAAGCGCCGCCACCAGCGGGAACGCCGCCGAGGACGGGTCGGCCGGCACCACGACATTGGCCGGTTCCAGCTCCGGCTGGCCGGTGAGCGTAATGCGGCGGCCGTGCTCGCCCATCGGCTTGCTGGTGATCCTGGCGCCGAAATGCCTGAGCATGCGCTCGGTATGGTCGCGCGTCGCCTCGGCCTCGATCACCGTGGTCTCGCCCGGCGCGGCAAGGCCGGCGAGCAGCACCGCCGACTTGAGCTGCGCCGACGGCACCGGCGGCTCGTAGACGATCGGGATCGGATCGCGTGCGCCCTCGATGGTGAGCGGCAGCCGCCCGCCGTCCGCCTCCTCGAGCACCCGCAGGCCCATCGTCTCCAGCGGGTCGAGGACGCGGCGCATCGGACGCTTGCGCAAGGAGGCATCGCCGTCGAAGGACGCCTTAATCGGCGAACCCGCCACCGCGCCGATGGCGAGCCGCACCCCGGTGCCGGAATTGCCGAAATCGAGCGGGGCCTGCGGCGGCCGGAAACCGCCGACGCCGACGCCGTGGATGCGCCAAAGCCCGTCATTGCCGCGCTCGACGCGGGCGCCGAGCGCGCGCATGGCCGCGGCGGTGTTGAGGACGTCCTCGCCCTCCAGCAGGCCCGCCACGGTGCTCTCGCCGACCGTCAGCGCCGCCAGCAGCAGCGCCCGGTGCGAGATCGACTTGTCGCCCGGCACCCGGGCGCGGCCCCGCAAGGGCCCGCCTTTGCGGGCGGTCAACGGCGTCGAAACGGCGGTGTCCAAGGGCCTCAATCCTTAACGATTCCGGCGTACTAGCACGCGTTCGCTTCGCCCGTCATCCCGGCGCCGGGCGGCGTTCGCCGCTATTGACAGGACCCGCGCGGCTCGCCAAGTGAAGCACCGATTTGGCGGCTTTTCGAGGAACCGATGGCGAAACCCGATCTCGGCACCAAGCGCGTATGCCCCGACACCGGGCGCAAGTTCTACGACCTCAACAAGAACCCGGTGATCTCGCCCTATACCGGCAAGGTGGTGCCGATCGTGGTGGCGCCGACGCGCGCCAAGCCCGAGCAGCCGGCGCGTCCGGTGCCCGGCGAGGAAGTCGAGGTCGCGGCGCCGGAGACCGCCGAGGTCGAGCTGGTGTCGCTCGAGGACGCCGAAGCCGAGCAGCAGGGCAAGAAGCCCGCGGCCGCGGGCGAACCGGCGGCGGCAGAGGCCGGCGCTGAAGAAGAAGTCGAGATCGACGAGAGCCTCGACGACGCTGCCTTCATCGAGGAAGAAGAGGAAGGCGACGCCGACGTCAGCGACATCATCGGCGAAGGCGTCGAGAAGGAGGAGGAGACCTGATTTCGGCGATCGGCGGCCTCCTTGCTGGCAGCCGCCGACCGCCGTTCCCAAAAGGGGCCATAGCTCAGTTGGGAGAGCGCGTGAATGGCATTCACGAGGTCGGGGGTTCGACTCCCCCTGGCTCCACCACTTCCGTACAGGCATGGGCACCTGGGACGTTGTCTTTCGAGAAGGATCGCCAACGGCCACAGCCTGGCAAAGCGCCTCGTCCCTTCCATAAATGGTGATAGCCGTGCCGTTAACTACGACGGCCTCCAAAATAGAGCGCAGATAGGCGTGCTTTGACTGAGGATTTCTGGAGGGATCGGTCGGATCCAGCTCTCGTTTCATGGTTGCAACAAAGCCGTCGATCTTCGCCGGGGTTACGAGACTGCCAGGCCGCAGAGCGGCGGTTTCACGATGCAGGGCAGTATTTGCCTCATTCCGGGTATACTGAGCGGCCGCAAGATTTTTCTTAAGATCCGGATCGCTCGGTTTGACGAGACCGGCCTTTACGGCGTCAAACAGGTTGTCGATCTCTTTCTGCGCGTTGTCTAAACGTTGCTGCAAAACAGCGACCCTCTGCGCCTGTTGAGTGTCCTGCTCGGCCTGGTGTTCAGTGAATCTTTGAAGGATTTGATGGACCCGGCTTGAGGTGAGCAAGTCCTCCTGAATAGCGGACATTACCGCGCCCTCGACTTGGTCAGCATTGATGCGAAAACCCGGGCAGGCACTTGCCCCCTTCTTGGCGTTTTCCGCACATACATAGTAGCGGTATTGACCGCTCTTTCCAGTCGACGACATCATCGCGCCGCCGCAATGGGGACACTTGATCATCTGCCTGAGAATGTACGTCCCAACATTGCCGTTGCCGGGGCCGTTTTTCCGCGGCCGATACATTTCGAGCTTGGCGCGTGTTTCTTTCCAGATTTCGTGGGAAACGATGTTAGGACAGGAAATTCTGACGATCTCTTCCGTGCCCTCGTCTGCAGTACCTCTATGAGTCTTCCAATTGTACCAAAACTGGCCTCCATAGACCGGATTCCGAAGAAGATCATGAACGGTACCGATTGACCATTTAGCACCCCGGTGGGTGACGCCCTTGGCGTTCAACAGACTGGCCATTGCTTTGATGCCGACGGGCCTGAAGTCGGTGTCCACATCTCCGACAAGATATAGCTCGAACATCGTTCTAACGATCTTGGCTTCGTCGTCATGGATGTCCAACCGCTTTTTCGGCTTACCGGTCCGCGTCAGATGAGCCGTGTTTTCGACCGGCTTTGCCCAGTAGCCGAACGGTGGACGCGATCCATTTAGGAAGCCATTCCGCGCATTCTGAAGCATCGTGCGTTTGACGTGCTTTGCGTTCTCAATGCTCTGGTATTCGTCCACAAGCTGAATGATGCGACGGATGAGATCCGCCATAGGGCCTTCGCCGAAGTCCTGCGTTATGCTCAAAAGCCGAATGCCGCGCTGGGCCAGCTTTCGAATGTAGAGTTCACTCTCCACAGCGTCGCGGAAGAAACGAGAAAAGGAATGGATCAAGACGACGTCGATTTCCGCCCCCTCGTCGAAAATCGACTCCATCATCCGCGTGAGCTCAGGGCGATGCGCTGTTCGCCCCGAAAGTCCGGGATCTGTGAACTCAGCGACAATTGACCAGGACTTTTCTTTACAGAACTGCTGAGCATGCCTCTTCTGGTCGGGAATTGAGAGGTCGCGCTCGGCCTGCCCCCGCGTACTAACTCGATAGTAGCACATCACTCGCTGCCCGGGTTCGTCTACTGGCTTGAGTGGTTTGTTCGGTCGCTTCGGCACAGCTTGCACTCCCGTCTAATCCTTAAATGCCATGAATGCTGCCACGATACGTGTCCATGAGCGTCTGATTTGAGGCGCAGCGCAATTCAGAACGGGTGCAGGATTCAATGGCTATTTGTTACTCCGCTGCTGAAACTATGATTCGGCCGACCTGAGCTATTTCAGCGCGGTCGAATGTCTGCCTGTGTTTCGGGTCTTCGATACGAATCTTCGCCTCATCCATGTCAATTAGCCTGCCAATGGCTAATCGACCCGCGGGCTGCTGCCAGCGAAGCACAATCCACGAGTGGAGTAGCAGTGGCTTGTGCGGGTGAACATAAATGACCTCACCGACGGAATATCGAGGTTCCATGCCATCATCGGGAATGCAAAGAGCAAACGCGCCTGGAACACCGATAAGCTGCGGAGGTCGTGCCCTGTATTCCGTCACGATCTCACCGAGCTCAAAAAACCCGCCGCGCAGACGGCGAAGCGGGCCGAGCACCGCGATGGGCTCGGCAGCGCGTTCGCGAGGTCGGGGTCCCGGACGCGATTGTTTTTTCGAAAGAAGCCACGGTACCTGAGCATCGTCTGCTGTCGTAGTCGTGCCCGGGCGAGGCGAAGGAGTCGTCGTATGGGAGGAAGCAGACTGCTCGAAGAAAGCACGAAACTTCGGGATCTCATCAGCTCTTAGGCGTCGGCGGCCATCAAGTAGCCTGCTTATGGCTGACGGGTCCAAGCCAACACCGGCTGCAAGCTCCCGTTGCGTTTTTCCAGTCTGCGACAGGCGGCTTTTCACCCATTCAACATCTATCCATTGCTCAGCCATGAAAGCCTCCAAATGCCGGGCGGATAATAGCATTGCTTGCAGCAATTGTGAATGGCAATGCGGGAATCGCATCGGGTTGGATTGCAGAGAACAACCCCCCCTCCAACCACTAGGTGTACCGCCACATTATCGAGGAATTGTAACTTGGAGGACGAACTTGGCAGACCGGCTCGCAAAAACCGTTTTCGACTTGACGACAGTGCTCGTCGCTTTCGCGATTGGCTTCGTCGCACCGTTGCTACAGTTGTAAACACTCCGGCAAACGCAGTTTGCCAAGGTCTTCTGCCGCTATCTGAATAGCGACCGTTATCTAGTCCGCAAACTTTGGCTGCAACGGCCGTAATGCGGCCTTCGAGACTGACCGGAGCGGTGAGACCGGGTCGAGCGCTTCTTGTTCGAGGTGTTTAACAGTGTCGCCTTGCGCGAGCCAAGCCGCAACATCCGCAAGGGCGCTATCAGTCTTCGCGATCGTCCCTAGTGTGGGATCGATTTTTGCAGGTCTGCCGTGGGCTTCGGCGGTTGCCCGATCCATCATATAAGGCCGCGGCTTGCGGGATAGATTTTCCTCAAGGAAACGAAAAATGCGTAGCCCGCCCGGATCAATGTCGCCCCAGTGAAAGAACGGCACGTTTGCGTCGACCTTGCCGAGAAGCGATTTTAGTATTTCAACAACGCCGCCGGACGCGAACCCACCTGTATAAATAACGAGCGCGCCGTCTTCGACCTCGCGGACATAACGGTAGAAACTTGCATAGTTTTCTATTGTCAAAAGAAGAGCGGGTTGAGCGCGGAGCTTCAACAACGGAAGCATTTCGGGATGAATGGATGCAAAGGGCTTCGCTCGGCCATCCACCAGCGTTCCGCTAAGATCTTCAATCACGACTGGTCCGCGCAGATTGATTGGATGCCTGAATCGCTCAAGACCGATTTTTTCCCAGACTAGCCGTGGCTCCAGAGCAGATTCCCCGAAGTGCTCCGCCATCACAGCAGCGATCCGCGTTGAGTGTCTGTCGAAAGCTTTGGTGTCGCCCGTGACCTTCTGGGAGAAGCTTCGCGAGTCGAGGCCGCGCGCCTGATCTTTCGAAATCGCTACAAGAAAGGTCAGGAATTCGAGCGCAGGTTCGATCTCGTCGGGTTGGAGCCGAAGTGCCGCTTCGCCACGCGACCAGCGGCTTTCGATGTCGTCAAGAATCGCCTTAACCCATGGAACTGCGCCTTGGATTCCGGCATCGAGTTTTTGCCGCGCTGCCGACGCTGAAGCGCTGGAAGAAACCCGGCCAAGGTGCCGGGCAAGCGCAACAGGGTCTTTGACCGTGATGCGCTCGATCAGGTGCCGGCGTTCACGTTTTCCATTGCGAACCGACACCGCCCCGCTGCGTTCGGCGCCCGCAATCTGGTCCTGGAAGCGCGAACGCGCGCTTGCCGTCCCAAGCTTTTCGTAATCAGGCGAAAGGGAAGCAGGTCGCGTGCGGTTCGGCGTGCGTTCGGACAGGCTTAGCAGGCGCGTCAATAAAGCGACGGCCGGGTCGGCGTCACCGCTCACTCTGCCGCCTCTTGCCGTTCCGACGTTGATTCGAGCGTATCGCCGGCCGCGATCATGCCGGCCTTGAATTCATCGAAGCCCTTCCGATAGGGATCGACGGTGGCAAGCGCCTGCCGGGTCTTTTCGGTGAGATATTCGGCATCGACCAATACCTCATTGCCGGAACGGTTCACATTCACGACGGTATCTGCCACTTCCATGAAAATGTGCCGCTTCTCGTCGGGAGTGGCGACCACGATTTGCAGGCCAAGATCGCGCATGAAGTCGGAGCAGGCGCAGATCGCCTTCGTGTCGAGCCGGTTGAAAGCTTCATCAAAGATCGCAAGCGCAAGGCCGGTTCGTCCGGTGCGGCGGTTCTGGTATGTGGCCGCCAAGGACGCGCCGATCGCGATATAAAACGGCAACTGGCCTTCGCCGCCTGAGCCGGTCCCGGCGCGGCTGGTCAGCGAAGAGCGGACCTTGCCGTCCTTATCCTGAATATAGAGTTCGAAATTGAAGTATTTGCGCGGGTCTTCGATTTCATCGGTCTTCGCCTGCTGATCGTCGAGGATTTTCTCGATGTGCCGCACGGCCCGGATCACCGCCGTTTCGGGTTCATCGCTTTTTTGCTCGGCAAAAAGCGGAAGCTTGAAGTCGGGACGGCGAGAATCCCGGACAAGCTCGATCATATCGGCGTGGGTCGGCTCCTGGCTCGCCTTGAAGCTGTAATAGTCTCGCCCGTGGAAAACTCGGTCCTTCAGATGCTTATTGAGCTCGTCCAGCGTTTCCTTGATGCCCTCGAACGCGTCATGCAGCCGGTGCAGAAGGTCATCGCGGAACGCGGTCGTCATTTCTCCCGCCGCATTCCGGCATTGCTCCTCGTACTTGACAAGCTCATGATTTTCGAGACGCTGCTTTTCTTCGTGTGCCCACGGTCCGACGGTCTCGGCTTTCGCCTCTTCATCGGTGAAGGGAGGAGTAACCGAAAACGTCTGGCAGTGCTTTAGCAGCGCCGCGCTTAGTTCACGTTGCAGGCGCTGGCGGACATCGCCGATCTTCCACTGGAGATCGGCGTTATGCCCCTGGACCTGCGCTTCGAGAGAATCCAGCGCCAGTTTGCGCACCTCCGGCTCGAATTTCGAGGCTTCCGAAGGACCCGCGGTGTCGTTCTTCAGCAACCGCGCACGCGCCCGCCGATCCAGCCTCAATTGCTCATAGTCGTCGCGCACGACCTTCTCAAAATTGCCCGCCACGCGGTTTTCCGCACCGTGCGCATCCTGCCAGGCCTTGTCGGCCGAAGCACGGTCGCGCCTTGCGGTTTCCAATTCGGCCTTCAGCCGCGCCTGTTTCTCAATCAGTTTCGGATCGCGGCTGCGGCGCGCGTCCTCAACGCTTTCCGTCAATTGCGCGATTTTACGGTCAAACTCCGCCAGCGTTTTGCCGATGGCCGCGCATACAATCGTCTTCGAGCGCAATTCCGCAAAGCCGCGCACGACGCCTTCGATGAGCGCGTTGTCTTCCTTCAGCCGCTGCGCCGTGCGGGCCTTTTCTCCCAGACGATTGAGCAGCTCCATTCTTTCCTGGTTCAAAAGCTTGCGGGTTTCCTCCGCCGATCCGCGCCCGAGAATAAGATGGCCTGGGTGAGACAGGCGCTTAATCGTGCGTCCCGACTGCATCATCCGGTCAGGGGTGATCGCGTTTTCGGAATCGACGATCTTGTCCATCGTCTCGACCATCATCAAACGGCCGAGACGAAAATCGAGAAAAGCGCGCGCGTGTTTGTTCTGCGTTGTGATGACGCTCGCAAGCGAAGCCTTGTCATGGGGGCGGGTCTGATGCGTCTTTGTCGTATTGACCACTTCGGCGAAGCGATAGGTTTCCTCGTTGCCCCGCCGATAGATTTCAAGGGCGCTGACCGCGTTTTCCGGTTCCACGATCAAGGCCTCGCGCGAGCGCCCCAGGGCCGCCTCCGCAGCGACCCGCCACTTGCCGTCCCGCACATCGACGATATCGCACAAAGATTCGGCGGCGATCCCGGCGGCCTGTAAGGCTCTCAGCAGGGCTCTGGTACCGGCCCCGATGGGACTAAGGCCGCTGTCAAGCCGTTTGAGATTGTCGTCGATCTCCGCGATCCGCTCCTGGATGTCATGCGCCTCCTTTTGCGCGGCAAAGAGGCTGTCGGACGCCAATTTCTGGACGTACGAGAGATTGTCGGTCGTGACCGCCGCGAGCGCCGCATCCAGGTGCTCCGCCGCAGATTGCCATCCTTCGGCCAGCTCTACATTCCAGCGGGAAAGGCCGACGGGCTTATGCGCGAGCGCGACCGAGCTTAGAAGGCCGTGCAAAACGTCGTCACGGCCCGCGATCACCCGGCGCTCGGTGAGCGTTTCAATGCACTGAACGAGAGCCTCGACCGCCTTGATCGGCGTCAGCGCGTTTTCGCGCTCGGCAACCGCGCGGCTGCGATCCGCATCGTACATTAAAGCCAGTTGTTCGCCGTCGCTCGTCTTGAGGGTGAGTTCGACTTCGGCGAAATCAACTTCAATTCGGGTGACGCGCGTCTCGGCCGTGAGGGCTTCGATCTTTTTTGCTTCGGCTTCCTTGCGAAGCCGTTTCAGATCGCCCTGAAGTTGGCGGACCTCGCGGCGAAACCGCTCCCAGTGCAACCGCGCGACCTGCCATTCGAGCAGGCGGATAAGACGCTCGTTCTCGCTGATGCGGGCAACGATGCGCTGGACCTGCGTCAGGCTCGCGGTCTGCGCCTTCAGGTTTTCGATCTTTCCAGAGAGGAAGCGGTAAAGCTCGATGCTGCGCCGAAGACGGTCAACGTGGATGGTCGGCAGATCCAAGACGTAGGTGCGCACGAAGTCGGTCGGGTTATCGACCGGTTTCAGCAGCAGGGCATTGCGGAACGCCTTGATGAAACGCCGAGCGTCGAGCGGAAACCCCGGCGGCGAAAGCGCATGAAGCCCCTCCTCAACGAAATCGCTCGCCGATCCGAAATCGTCCACGACATCGAGGCCGCGCGCCCGCAAGAGAGTCCGGACCGCATGCCATTGTCTGGTCTCGACGGCGTTGCCCCCGACCGGCTCCAGCAAGTCATCCTGACCGATAAGGGCACCCTTCACCATGAATCGGGCTTCGCATCGTTCCTCGCCACGCGAAGCGCTGGCCGAGAACGCGACGCCTAGATTTGTGACGGCGCCGGTATCGACATCGACGAAGCCAAGAACGGCGTAGGTGTACGCATGCTCGCGGGTCGGCTCCGAACGCTCGCCCTTCTCGTCAAGCGAGACGACTCCAAGGCAGTAATCCCGGATCGACCGTTTGCTCTTCGAGGCGCTCTGCGCGCTTGGATTGAAGCGGATGCTGGTCATATTGGCGCCCGTCAACACGGTTTGCGCCGCGTCAATGATTGCCGACTTTCCCGCGCCGTTCGGGCCGATCAAGGCAGTCATTCCAGCAAGGTCGATTTGCTCGACCCGGAAGAGATACCAGTCAACCAGCAATATCCGGCGAAGCTCGATCATGCGGCGGCCCCGTCTTCATCACGGGCGTTCGCGGAAGAATCCTGGCCGTTTGCCGACTTGGCGACGAACTCCTCCAGCGATTTAAGGGTGTCTTCGGCGACGACTATCGGCAGCGCGGGCCGCAGGAACAGAGTGAATGTGCGACTGTCGTCCTGGTCGCCGATGCGCACTAGTCCACGTTGCTTGAACGACGTCAGGATTTCATGGACGCGGGTCACGGGCGGTCGGGTTCGCCGCGTCCGCTCCTCGTAAAGCTGTAAAATCGTCTCGGCATCGGCTTCGACCTCGCCGCTGTCGTTGATCTCGAAGCGCTTGAATGCTTCTTCATAGTGCAGTCGCAGGACCAGCAGCAGCAGGCTTTCATCGAGCTTCATCGTCTGGCGGGCGGGCAGGTCCGTGGCAAGCAAACCAAGGAAATGGTCGTTCGGGCGTCCGCCGACGATGCGGTAGCCAAAGGCCGCGAACAGGTTCTCGAAATAAGCGCGGTTCTGAAGGATGATGTCGTAATGGGTCTTCGATCCGTGGTCGTTCTGGTAGAGGAATTGGGCGCGCCAAATGGTTTGCGCGGCCTGGCGCAGCTCCGTCTCCAGATGCTCCCCGTCGCCGCCGGACGAGTCACATTCATCGATCATTTTTTCGAGGTCTTTTAGCATCAGACGGCCTCGCCCGATGCGCGCTCGATGTGAAACGACGGAAGGTTGATCCATTCGTTATCAGTGCGGCCATTCTCGATGACGATGCGGTAAGGGCCGATTTCCGCCGAAGCGGCGGAAGCGACCGCAGCCGGCAGCGAGCGGAAGGCCAGCAAATCCTCGATTGTCTGGATTTCGATTTCGGAGGAGTGAAGCCTCGTCTGATCGCCGATCCTGGCGGCGATGAAAGCTGCCATACGCGCAGGCGTCACGCGCACCATGTTGTCGAACGCGGTCGTCGCGGCGACGTAGGCTTTAAGGTAGGGATCGCGGCGCGGACGCTCAAAGCGCGTCTTTTCGGGCGAAGAACGCGGCGGGGGCGGTATGTACAGCGCCTTTTCGCTGATCGGAAATCCGACATCCGGGGCGCGCAGACGGAGTTCGATTCCGTCGCGTCCGGTCGCGGAAAGCGCTTCGATCACTCGGGCAAAGCGTTCGGCAAAGCCTTCGCCCATCACATCCATGTAATGAACCGTGGTGCGCACGCGGCGCTCCAGGCGGTCCCTGAATTCTTCGATCCGTTCCATGAACGGGCCGACATCCTCGAAAACCTGACGGATTTTCTCAAGTTCGCCGACAACCTGCTCTTCGGCTACCGTGAGCGCGCTTCCCGAGGGGACGACGCCCTGATCGATATAGGCGCGTGCGAGCTTGGCGCGGCGATCAGTATCGTGAAGGAGGTCGCTCGCAAGCGCGCTGATATGACGGCGGTAGCGATAGGGATTGTTTGAAGTCTTGAGCTGTTTGTAATCGGCAATCAACAGGCCATCGACGAAATCGCGGAAGAACGTTCGCAGGATCGAGGCGGCATCGGGCTTGCCCAGGATTTTATCTTCGATGTCGCCCATGCCGACGAGAATGCGTCGCATGCTGCGCGCGAAGCGCACGGCCGTCTCGCAGGCATTGGCGAGGCCCTGCGCCATCGTGTCGGGGTCTTTCGCCGCCGCTTCAAGATTGCTTTTCACTTCGACGACGGCGCCGGCGACACGGACGCGGGCGTTCGCAAAATCGGCAATCGCACCGATCACCATGAAAGCATCGGGATGCATATCGACCTTAACATCCCATTTTTCCTGCTCTTCGATGAGCCAGCCCGTGTCACGCAGGCGGTGATAGGCGACGTAGTGCGCGTAGGGATTGGTGTCCTTTTCGACCCCTTCCTCCTGAAGCTCGTCCGCGTTGATGACGCCGGATTCGGGAAGAGCGCTCGCGATATTTTTGAGAACCTCGTCTTTTGTCGGCGTTTCCAGAACGCGCGCCGCGAATACGCGCTCGTACAGGCGCAGCAGCAGGCGCGCATAAACGTGCTTCTTCGGGCCGGCGAGCGGCTGGAAAAGCGTGTCCGGAAGATAGCCAAAAAGCTTCATGCTCCGCCCTCACGCGGCGCTAGCAGGCGGAACTGGGCCTACCGATAGTTGAGATCGTTATCGTGGCATCCTAGCCCTTCGAAAGCCACGGAACAATCAGAGAACAGAAGAGTTTAGAAAACCGGTGTTTTGCTAAGCCTGGCTTAGCAAATGAAATAAAATTTAAACTGGCAGTAGTTTACAAATGTGCTATTTTGCTAAGTATGGCTAAGCAAACAAGCAGAAAGCTAAACTGGCTTGAAAAGAACCTCCCAGAGGGCCTCATCGTAGATGCCGGCTGGATGACCAGGCACGGCTATTCCACGGCGCTGCGCAGCCAATACTTAAGCGCCGGCTGGCTTCAGCAGCCGACACGGCAGGTCTACCGTCGCCAGCGTGGCCAGCTATCCTGGCAGCAGGTCGTCATATCCCTTCAGACCCTCCTTCTCCGAAATCCGCTGACCGTAGGCGGCCGGACCGCGCTCGAACTACAGGGCTTCGCCCATTATCTCGCTCACACCGAGTCCGAGGTTCACCTATACGGGCCGAAGGCTCCTCCGCCCTGGCTTTCCAAGCTCAAGCTGAAGGTGCGCTTCGTCTATCACAACGACCGTAAGCTTTTCGGTAACGAGCCCATAACGTTCGGCACGACAAGCCTTGCGTGGGACCTTGCCAAAAACCGGATAGCTGACGCCGGGGCCGACGCCAGTTTCACCGTCCAGCCATGGGGCCAATGGGAATGGCCGCTGACGTTTTCGACGCCGGAGCGGGCCGTTCTCGAATTGCTCGACGAGTTGCCCGACCGCGAGACCTTCCATCAAGTGGACAAGCTCTTTGAAGGTTTGACAAACCTGCGCCCGCAACGGCTGCAAAAACTTCTCGCCGATTGCAAAAACGTCAAAGTGAAGAGACTTTTCTTCTTTTTCGCCGATCGCCATAAGCACGCATGGCTCAAGCGGCTAGACAAAAGCGCGGTCGATCTCGGCAAGGGGAATCGCGTGCTGGTAAAGGGCGGCAAGCTGAACCGCAACTATCAGATAACGGTGCCGGAGGACCTGAATGGCGTTCAGTGAAAAGTACCGCCGCCAGGTTGCGCTGCTGATCCGTACATTGCCGCTCATCGCTGAAGAAGAAGCCTTCGCGCTCAAGGGCGGCACGGCCATCAACCTCTTCGTTCGGAATCTGCCGCGGCTGTCGGTCGATATCGACCTGACTTATTTGCCGGTGCAGGGTCGGGCGGAGTCGCTTGCGGCGATTGGCGCCGCCTTGAAGCGGATTGCCGAACGCATATCAAAAGCCATTCCGAGCGCTCAAATCACCGAAAGCGCCCATGAAGGCGCGGTGACCAAATTGTTTGTACGCGCCGAAGGCGTGCAGATTTTGATCGAAGTCACGCCCGTCCTGCGCGGCTGCGTTTACCAGCCCGAGACGCGCGGCGTCGTGCCGGCCGTCGAGGATGAATTCGGCTTTGCCGAAATCCAGGTCGTGTCTTTCGCGGACCTGTATGCCGGAAAGATCGTCGCCGCGCTGGACCGGCAGCATCCGCGCGACCTGTTCGACGTTCGCGGCCTTCTCGCCGAGGAAGGTATAGACGATGCGTTGCGGCGCGCCTTCATTGTCTACCTTCTGAGCCATAGCCGCCCGATGTCGGAGGTTTTGGCCCCGACCCGCAAGGACATTTCCGAGGAATTTCTGCGGGGCTTCCAAGGCATGACCGACAAGCCGGTCACGCGCGAAAAGCTTGAGGCCGCGCGAGAAGCGCTGATCGCCGAGATAGTCGGCAAAATGCCAGCCAATCATCGGCGGTTTCTGGTTTCGTTTGAACGCGGCGAGCCTGAATGGGAGCTGCTTGACGTGCCGGGCGCACATGAATTGCCCGCCGTGCGCTGGCGGCAACGGAATTTGAACACCCTGCCGACCGACAAGCGGAATGCATTGGTGGCGCGACTGTCAAAGGTCCTTGAGCAAGATGGCTGATGACGCGCATTCAATGTCGGACGACTTGAGTCGAATCGCTCGACCAGTGACCGGCTACCATTTCGTCGGTGATGCCCATAAGGTCAGTCACCTCGGCCGGGATCGGGCATGAGGGTTGGTTGAACGAATGAAAGGCCTCCATGAGTGCCGTGATTTGATCGTCGGTCGATAGAGGAGCTTCACCATACCGACTTCGATGATCTCGTCTCTAGTAGCGTCCAACCCCGGTCGTTTCTAAGTCGAAGATGGCACCGCATTGCGTGAGGGCGCGTGAGTGGATCGGTGGGGTTCCCCCGCTGAATGTTCGCGCTGGTTTACCCGCCTAAACCAGAAATTCTCACACGCATAAACGCAGCATTTCTGGCCTTAAGCTAAAAGGCCGTGTGAGAGGCGGCCTGACGTCCATCGGTCGTGTGAGAGATTGTGTGAGAGCGTTCCTCTCGTCACACATCGCCGGCACAGACGAACACGTCATCGGTCACCGCCATCGTCCTCATGCGCGATGCGCTCAAGGGCTATGAGCCGGCCGCTGTTATCAACCCGCGCGAGAAACGACCGGTGCGGCGGTGCCGGCAGGTCGTAGTGGCGATCCAAGGCCGGGAGCCTGTGTTCCTCGGCCCGCCTCATGAAAGTCCGCGGCGCTTGCGGATCAGGCGCTTCGCGCGCCGGATAGTCGCACCAAAGTTTGAATACCGACGCGATGACGATGTCGGGGATTTCCATCTCGACGACGGCGATCCTGTCGAGCGGCTCTCACCAACGAAATATACGTCGTCGCCGGCGTCGGTCGTGTCGGTCATCTCAGTTGCGACTCGTATTCGACCGCCCAGCTGAAGCGATCACCGTTGACGGGCCGGACGCGCCTGACGTCGGTAACGAAGGCGCGCACGACATGAATTACGCCGCGCCCGTCCTCCGCGAACGCGCCGACCTCCTGCCCAATCTCGATGGCCGCCTCCTTCACCACGAACATGCCTCTGCGCCGCGGCGCTGGAAGCGCTGGCGCCGAAGCGGCCGCGAGGGCGGCGAGCAGGAAGGCGACGAACTGTCTCCTGTCTATCATCTTCGCGGCAGCTCGATCTCCAGCGACGGGTTTCTCAGCCAATCGAGGTCTGGTCTGCGCCAATATTCGAGCACGCGCAGGTCGATGCAGTTCATGGTGGGGCCCGCGTCGCAGCACCTGATGTTCGGCGGGTCGCCGTAGTGCAGCGAACCGTCCCTGATCGCGTCGGCGACCATACCGCTCCTGCCGGTCAGGCATACGCGGAACTGCGTGCCGCACGCCTGACATTCGATCAGGAAGAGCGCGGCCTCGCGTGCATAGATGTTGGCAGCGTGCTGCGGCGCGAACTCGCAGTAGCGCGGCACGGCGCACTCGTCGAACCATTTCGGCGGTTCGGCGATCCGCTCCCGGATGTCGTGATATTCGGTGTTCACCTCATTCTCCTTTCGGCTTCCACTTCTCGAACGTCGGCTGGTCGCCGCGCTGCCGCAGCGTCGGCCAAGTGCGTTTGAGGACGCGGCCCTCCGCCGCGCCGGCGCGCAGGCAGTCGTCGCAGATGTTGACGATCAGCTCGCCGCTGCCGTCGTCGAACAGCGCCGACGGATAGTGGCCGCGAGAGCTGAACACCAGGGCGTCGAACGGCTGGTTGTTGCCCCACGACCAATCCTTCAATGCCTTCCCGCACCTCAGGCATGGGATCATCGCGTCGGGATATTCCTCGCCTTTCATCGCTTCGCCTCTGCGTTGCCGGTACGGTCACGCCTCCACCAGGCTTTCGGCGGATCTGCGGACGCAACAATTTTGGAGGCACCCCTCCAGTCGTCGACCGGCGCGGCGCTTACGATCAGGGGCGTCTCCGTCACGGCCGCTTCTCCGCTTCGGCCGCCGCCCATGCGGCGAGCTTGGCAACCAGCGCCCACACCGACTGCACGCGGTCGTGGCCGAGGATATGGCCGTGCGCCTCCCAGGCCGGCGTGCCGGCGATGGGGTTTGCGCCCTCGTTCGCCGCGATCCTGTAATCGCTTCTGTCGGCCAGATCGGTGACGTTGCCAGCGATTGCGCGCGCGAGCACCCGCAGCGCACCGATACCGTCCGGCACCAGCTTCACTTCGACCACCAGCATTATTGCGTCGTCCTGTTGACACCAAATTCGGCGATCTCCTGCGCACGCCGCGCGCCGACGAGCCGGTAGCCGCCGTGGTTCGTGATCACCCACCGCAGCAGCGGATCGGCGACATACACCTCGTCGACCGCGGTTCTCACGCCCTCGTGGAAGGCGTGCTGGCCGGTGATGATGGGATAGCCGCCGTCGCCCGTGGTGATTGTCCATCTGTGCAGGAATGGACATTCGGAGACGTCGACGTCATCGAAAATCGTCATCGCGACCTCCGCTTCAGCATTTCCGCCATGCGCCGGAGCGCGCCGACAGAATGTTTGTCGACGATGCCGCACGTGATGCGAGCCAGCTCCTTCTCAGAAACGCCGCATGTCGCGGCTGCGGCCTCAACCGCGAGTCCGCGGTCTTCTATCTCCAGCGCGATCGTGTTGGCGAGAGCGAATTTTTCGTGCATTTTGTCCGGGTTTGCGTAGCCCATGTCGCGCAAGAAATCGCCGCTGCCGCGGGCGACCGTCCTGTCGTCCGGCACGGTCCGCTTTGCCCTACGCTTCGCTCGCCGCCGCTTCATTCCTCGTCCTCCGTGCGCGACAGTCGTCGCAGTAGTGCTCCACGTCGTCGTGCCAGATGCCGTCGCGGACGATGATCCCGCAGGCGTTGCACAGCAGTGCGCCGTTGCCGCCGTTGAACTTGACGACCGCCTTCTCGTATCTCGGCATCATTGCCGCTTCTCCGCCTCGTTCGCCGCCCAGCCGACGGCCCTTTCCGCCGTGCGCCAGAATTCTTCGCCCGGCTCCGCGGCCAGGAAGCCGCGGACCTGCCAGAAGTCGTGGTCGCCGAAGGGCTGGGCGTCGCGCGCGTAGACCGCGAAGCCGCCCTCCTCAGGGTGTGGATAAAGGCGGACGATCCCCAGCAGGTCGTCGCCGTCGCCGAGACGTATGCGCGCGATTTCGATCTCGATGGCTTCGGTCATTCTCAGTTCCTCGGGTTCGATTCTCTAAGCGCCAGGAGGCGCTCGACGATGATGTAAAGCCGCCGCACCGAGCCTCCGCGCCACAGGGATTCGGCGACGGCGAGCTCGTGGTCCTCCAGCGGCGGGAACCAGCGCGGATCGCCGCCGCGCGCCGTCGCGATGTCGGCCACGATGGTGCGGGCGATCTGCGGCAGGTGCTCGATGCCGGGCCGCGGCAGCGTCACGATCCGCAGTCGGTCGCGCAGCCCGGCCGGCAGCGCCGTCGCGTCGTTCGCGGTGAGGAGGTAGTTGACGTGCGAGAAGTCGCATTCGGCCTGCGCGTAGGGATCCGGGTAGGCCCGGCACGTCTCAGGCTCGAAGAACGGCAGCAGCGACTTGTCCAACATGCCGTTGTGTTTCGACCCGCCGCCCTTGTCGACCTCGTCGATCAGCACGATCGGATTAGCGGCGCGCGCCCGCCGCACCGCTTCGAGCGGCGCGCAATGCTCGCCGGTCGACCACCTGCGCGGCGTGCCGCCGAAGGCGTTGTCGAAGCTGTTGGCGGCGTCGAACCTATGCAGCGTCACCTGCAGTACCTCCGCTATGCGGCGAGCGAGGCGGCTCTTGCCGGCGCCGGGCCCTCCCACAAGCAGCGTGTGCCGTAAACGGACCGGCTCGCCGTCGACCAAGCCGGTGAGCAGCACATCGATTTGCGCCGTCAGATGCGGGAATTCGTCGGCCAGATGCTCCCTTGCGCGGCGCAGATCCGGCGCCGTCAGCAGCGGCAGCGCCTTGCCGGCGATCTCCTCGAATTCCCTCTTCACTTCCTTTGCGGAGGACGATTTCGTGGTGCCGCCCACCTTCCGCAGCACGACGACGCCTTCAAGTGTCGGCGCCTCCTCGGCGACGCCGCCGGCGGCGCCCAGCTCCACATCGGCGGCCGGGCGCTCTGCCGACGCGCGCCAGGCCGCGTCCATTGGATCCCAACATTCGCCCGTCGGCAGCTTGCCGGCCGCGAGCCGCCGCCAGCCGGCGAGCAGCGTAGTCTCCTCCGGCGTCCCGCCGAGCAAGCCCTCCAAGTTGCCGCAGATCCAGGCCGCGTCGCCGCGGTCGGTAGGATCGATGGCGAGCAGACGGAAGCACGCCTCGAATTCGGACTCGACCTCCGCGGCCAGGCGGTTGGCTTCCTCGCGCCGGATATTCCACGATATTGAGAACAGGTCGTCCTCGTCGATCTTCGCGCGGTCGTCGGGCGCCAGCTTGTCCAACAGCATGTCGGCGGCCGCGCGCCAGTTGCGGCACAGCGCCATTTGCACGAACAGCGCATTGCGCTTCGCGGCCCGCTTCAACATGTCGAAGGCCGCATCGCCCCGCACGGATGCGAGTGACTTGCCGACCTCGTGCGCCGCCGCGATATGATCCTGCATGTCGCCGAGCACGGCCCAATTCCCGGACGCGAAACACTGCCAGGCCGTCTGCACGCGCCGGGCCTTCCACCTGTTGTCGTTGCGGTCGACGAGGACGAACGCGAGGTCCAGCATCGAATGCACGTTTTCGGCCTGATCGCGATCGCGCGGATTCGCACCCATGACCGTCCAGGCGGCGTGCAAGCCCCAGCGTCCGGCGGCGTCCGTGGCGACCGCCATCGCCTTCGCGCACATGCGCTTCCAATCCCACTCGTTCGCGCCGGTATGGGTGAGCAGCCTATCCAGGGTGACCAGGGCCGGGCCCGAAAGCGTGTGCTTTCCAGTCGCCTGCGCGAGCATCCTCAGCGCCTCGCTCCAGTCGGCGGAGAGCGCGACGGCGGCGGCGAGCGGCATGCCCATCGACGGCGCGCCCAGCCGGTAGAGCGTGTTCCTGGTCCTGATCCACCGGACAGAGGGCCGGCCGTCGATTTGGGCGATCTCCGAGGTGTGGATGGCGGTGCCGTCGCGCCAGCGTTTGTCGCCGGCGACATGCCCGATCGCGATCAGCGGGCCCTTGCCAAAGGCACGCGTGAACTCCCAGTCGTCGAGGATCGGAGCGGCATCGAACCCCTCTGGCAGTTCGTCGCCGGGAACGTGCAGCGCGTCGTCGAGTTTCTTCACCTCATCGATCATCGGCCACCCCCAGCAGGGACGGTCGACGACCGCTGCACGTATTTGACGCCGATCCGCGCCGAGAACCGCTCGAAGGCGGTGAGCGAGACCCAGCGCAGGTCAACCTCGCGCTGGTAGATCTCGTTGCGGAGGAAGGCGAACTCGGCGTCGCGGCATTCCTCCTCGACGTCGACGAACCAAGCGCGTGGCGCCCCATCCTCGCCGTTGTTCCAGCGGTAGCCGCGCGCCTTCAAGACCTCCTTGAGATCGTAGGGCGAACGTTCGGCCCAGATGCGCACGGTCGTGCGCTGGGCGCGGTCGAGCAGCAAGCTCAAGGCCGTCTGCGGTGCCATCGCCGACAGCGGCCGGCTCAACAGCTCCAGCAGCGCATGGCAGTCGTCGACGGCGCGGTGGGCGTCGTAAAAGAAGCCTGCATGCGTCGCAAGATAGGCGAGCTTGCCGCCGGCCAATCCGTAGCTCTGCCAATCGATCTCGGTCGCCGAGCAGCCCCAAGCCATATGCATGAAAATCGGCCAGCCGCGCTCGCCGAATTTGCGATCGAAGCCGGCGTTGTGGGCGATGACGATCTGGGCGTCGGCGACGAAGGCGTCGACGCTCGCAGCGTCGATCCGCTGGCCTGCGACCATTGGGTCGGCGATGCCGGTCAGCTGCGTAATGCGGGTCGGGATGGGCACCGACGGCTCGTTGAAGGACTGAAATACGTCGCTGACGCCGGTGATCTCGCCGCTTGCCGAATAGCGGAACTGAATCATGGCGAGCTCGATGATTTCGTCTCTGCTGGGATCGAGCCCGGTAGTCTCGAGATCGATGACGATACCGGTCTGCTCGGAGCCATCGAGGCGCGCAGGCGACGGCAGTTGCGGTGCCAGACGCCGCAGCACCTTGTAGTCGCCGCTCGCCGCAAGCTCACGCGCCATCCCGTCGAGTGCGGGCGCTGCGGCCGGGGTCACAGGGGTCTGTTGCGGGTGCCGGATCATGACGCCTTTCTGCGGCGCCGAGGCACCGGCGTCGTGGTCAGTACCAAGGGTCTCCTCGGCATGCTCTGTCATGTTGTGCTTCTCTGTCATCGCACGCGCTTTTTTCGTCCTGATTTGAAAAAGAGAGCCCCTCATCGGGGCTCTCGCCCTGCCTCGCCACGCCGGGGCGCGCCATGGCACGCCGGGCCACACCCCCGCCACGAGATCGAATTATTCGATCGACTCCACGGTGAACCTGCCGTATTTCGGGCGCCAATCGCCGATGCCTTCCTGAGAGCCGGCGATGGCAAAGATGTCCAAGATTTCAGCACGGTCGAGGAGAGTCGGTACGAAGCTGACCAGCGCATCCACGCGCCAAGCTGCGAAATGCGCACGCGTCCGAATCGTGCGGGCATTGCCGACGCGCACCGAGCGCCTGAGCCGAAAGGCAGGATCCTGCCAGAGCTTGTCGATGTCGCGCGGCCCTTCGTAGTCGAGAGGGCAGGGCGCCATCACCATCAGTCCAGCGCGCGCCTGCTTCGCCTTCTTCCTTGCGCGCGCAGCGGCAATGAAGCTGGCCTCGACGGCCTCTGCCGGGATGCAGGGACGACCCTCGCTCAACCAGAGCCCGCCGTACCATTCGATGCGCGCGATCTCTTCGTGGTCGGCGGCGGTCTTGCCTCTCTTGCCGGTGATCTTGGCGAGATCACGGGTGATATCATCGAGCGGATCGGAGAGCCGGCCCGAATGCATGAGCAGGGGCCGATTGCCGGTGAGCCGTACCCTGATCGTTTCTACGCTCATCGCACTGCTCCGTTCCGGGAAGGATCGAACAACGGGTTCGCCTTCTCGATCGCGGGGATGACGTCGGCCGACCGAGGGCGCCGCGGGACGTAGCGCCGGCGGCGGAGCATATCGGTCACGACGTAGTGGCAGTCCCTGCAGAGCGTGGTCAGGTCGTCCACGCGCTCGCAGCCAAGCCGCTCATAGGTGCGATGATGCACTTCAAGCTGGGCCTCATCCTTATGGGTGTTGCAGATCCGACAGCGAAACCCGGCGGCTTCGATCTCGGCCAGGCGGGCAGGGTTGTTCCGCCACCTGCTGCCGTTGATGTAGGATTGGTAGGTCACGATTCGCCGTCCCTCATTCGACTACCTAAAGTACACGACTTAAAGTAGTCGAAAACGACCAAACAAGCAAGCCGGTTCCTTGGAAAAAAAGAGCAAAAACATCTGATGGTTAAAGCGCGACTGTCAGAGATCTGGCCACTTCCTCGGCTCATCCGGGCCGCGCGCGGCCTCGCGGGTATTGATCAAGCGGTTTTGGCGGAGCACGCGGGTGTAAGTCGGCATGCCGTGATGGCGATTGAGGCGCATGAAAGTGAGACGATGGACCGTCGACGCTTGGAGGTTCTCGAAAAACTTCAAGGTGCGCTTGAGAAAAAATTTGGAATTGAATTTCTAAGGGCGACAAAAAGATCCGGAGCGGGGGTTCGTTTTAAGAAGCCTTAACTAGGCTTGCTCGCGCTAGCGTCGGCATAAACGCATAGCCGCTGCGATCGCTGGCGACGATCCTGATAACTCAGGATTATGTTCTGCTTCTGACCCGTAGAAGATGTACTCAATGTCCGCTTTTTCGGTCGCGATCAGGGGAGAAGCGGACAACAGGTTTGACTTGCTCAATGTCAGCTAATGACGGTGAGTTCAACCGATCGACGCAACACCTTCTAATCTTGCCAGATGAGGAGGTATGCACATGGAGGGGAATGCACGGACATGGTTCACGCCAAAGCAGAAGGCTGAGCTGTGGGAGCGCTGGAGGAGCGGTCAATGCGTAGCGGGCATCGCGCGAGCGCTCGAAAGGAGGAACAAGAGCGGCGTCTACCGGGTGTTGGCTCTCAATGGAGGCATCGTTCCAGCACCACGCCGGAGAGCTGCGGTAGCACTGAGGCTTGAGGAGCGCGAAGAGATCTCGCGTGGCGTTGCCGCTGGTCGGTCGATACGGCGGATCGCACAGGGCCTTGGCCGATCGCCCTCGACGGTAAGTCGAGAGATAAGGCGTAATGGCGGCGGTGCCTACCGCGCAAGCGAGGCTGATACGCGCGCCTGGAAGCGGGCATTGCGCCCGAAGCCGTGTCGCCTGGCGCGTCATACGGAGCTACGATGGCGCGTGGCGCACAAGCTCGCGCTCCAGTGGTCGCCGGAGCAGATCTCTGGCTGGCTGAAGCGGCAATTCCCAGCCGACCAAGGCATGCAGCTATCTTACGAAACGATCTATCGCAGTCTCTTTGTTCAGACGCGCGGCGTGCTGAAGAAGGAGCTGATGGTGCATCTGCGTACAGCGCGGCAGATGCGCCAAGCCAAGGGCGGCACCACGAAGAGTGGACTGGGACAGATCGTCGATATGGTTTCCATCCGCGAGCGGCCGGCCGAAGTCGAGGACCGCGCCGTGTCGGGCCACTGGGAAGGAGACCTTCTCTCCGGAGCGAACAACACGCACATCGCGACGCTGGTCGAGCGCCATACTCGCTTTGTGATGCTTCTCAAGGTTCCGAACAAGAACACGGCGACCGTGGTAGCCGCGCTCGCTAAACACGTGCGCAAACTGCCTCAGGAACTGCGCCGCTCGCTGACCTGGGATCGAGGCAAGGAGATGGCTGACCACAAGAGCTTCACCGTCGCCACCAATGTGCAGGTCTATTTCTGCGATCCACGCAGTCCCTGGCAGCGCGGCAGCAACGAGAACACCAATGGCTTGCTGCGACAGTATTTTCCGAGGGGAACAGATCTCTCGCGTTTCTCTCAAGGCTACCTGAACAGAATCGCCCTGCGGCTCAATCAACGCCCGCGAAAAACCTTGGGCTTCGAAAGCCCCGCCGATAGACTACAAGCCGTGTTGCAGTGACGGGTTGAAACCACCACCGAAAGCGGACTTCACCAGATTAGAATTTTGTCTGCTTCAACCGTCCTTGTCGCAAGTTCGTCCATAGTGCTGCGGCGGGCGCCCGCCAGCAGCGCGGCGTCGTCGAGACCACGCGCGTCCATACAGGTGCCGCAAAGGAGCACCGAACCGTTGCCAGCCAACACACGCTTGAGCATGCGCTCTGTATTGTAATAGCCCTCAGGCGTTTTTTGACCGGCTCTCGCGGCAGTTACGGCGTCAGTCATTAGGAAGATCGTTACCTCTGGCTGCGGTTCTTTCTTCAGCAATGCATGCGCAAGGCGGAGCGCGTTATAAACGCGCTCAGTGCCGTAAGGCGGATCGTTGAGGACGAATAGCGTTTTCATGTTGGGTCGCTCATCGTTTCGTGCATCAGCGTGGCGACAATCGCGCCTGAAACAAACGACAGCGCCGCGACGATCCTAATCGCCCAAGCCATTCCTAGAGTATCGGCGATCACACCCGCGGACACCGCGCCGATGGCGTAACCGAGATCGCGCCAGAAACGATAGACGCTGAGAGAGCGCGCCCGCCAGGACGGATGCGAGGCGTCGGAAACGGCGGCGATCAGCGTCGGATAAACCATTGCGGTTCCTAGCCCGAGCAGTACGCTGGCAAGCAGCCACCACGCGAAGCTTTGTGTGATTCCGATCAGCACGAGGCCGCAGCCCTGGACCCACATTCCGGTGACGATGAGGCCCTTGCGCCCCCAGCGGTCGCTCAGCGGGCCGGTCACGGTTTGCAAGACGCCCCACACGCCGGGATAGACCGAGTTGAGGATGCCGATCCGTCCGACGGCAAGACCAAAGCTCGCGTATAACAGCGGAAAAATCCCCCAACTCATCCCGAAGTTAAGATTGTTGACGAGCCCGGCCTGCGATGTCGCAAATAGATTGCGGTTCTTGAATGAAGCGCGCCGAAAGACTTCCCAGAACCCGAGCTCCTCGCCGACCGATGTATGATGATGGGCAATCTCGTGGCGGACATGATGGCGCGTGTCTCGCACAAGCAGCGTGGAAAGAACGAGCCCGAGCACCGCATAGCCGATGCCGAGATAGAACGGCTGCGGCCGCAGCCCGTAGTGTTGGGCGATAGTGCCGGCTGCAAATGCCGTGAGACCGACGGCAAGATAGCCGGCGAATTCATTCAACCCCACGGCGAGGCCCCGCGATTTAGGGCCGACCAGGTCCACCTTCATAATCACCGTCATCGACCACGCAAAGCCCTGGTTGATGCCGAGCAGCGCGTTCGCCGCCACGATCCAGCCCCAGCTCGGACCCCAGCCGATCATGAACGGAACCGGCAGACCGATGAGCCAGCCGAGCACGAGCATGTGCTTGCGGCCGTAAATGTCCGCGAAATGCCCGGAGACCAGGTTGGCGACGGCCTTGATGACGCCGAAGCTGACGATGAAGGACAGAACGGCCGTAGTTGATGCGATCTTGAACTCCTGCGTGCCGATTAGCGGGACGACCGTGCCCTGTAGGCCCACCATGCCACCGACGAACGCATTGATGAGCACCAGCAGCGAGAACTGCTGCCAGTTGGCACGCAATCCCAGCACGGTCGTGGTGGTCGTCGCTGGCATGCCGATATCCGGTTGACGATGGCCTATCATTCAAGTAATTGCTTGAATGATAGTTGCCCTTTTGAGGTGCTGTGTCAACGCTAGGCCCCAAACAAGCACTGTTTGCCCAATTCGCCGCGATTGCGAAGACGCTCGGTCACGCTCATCGCCTGGAATTGCTTGAGCAGCTTGCTCAGGGCGAGCGCAGCGTCGAGGTTCTTTCCGACCGCACGGGCCTGTCGGTTGCCAATGCGTCTCAGCATCTGCAACTGATGAAGCACGCGGGCCTGATCGTCACGCGGCGCGCGGGAAAGTTCATCTATTACCGGCTCGCCGACGACGGCATTCTCGACGCGCTCACTGCACTGCGCCGGGTCGCGGAGCGAAACGTCGCCGACGTCGATCGTATTGTCCGCTCCTACTTCGACAAGCGCGACGAGATGGAGCCGGTCTCACGTCAGCAGCTTCTCAAGCTGACGCGCGGGGGAGCGGTCACCGTTCTAGATGTTCGTCCCACCGACGAGTTCGCTCTGGGGCATTTGCGAGGCGCCATCAACATTCCACTTCGTGCGTTGAAGCGGCGACTCGGTGAGCTCAATCCCAAGCAGGAAATCGTCGCCTACTGTCGCGGAGAATACTGCGTCCTCGCTTTCGAAGCCGTGGCGCTGCTCCGCGCGCAGGGCTTCAAAGCGCGGCGATTGGAGGAAGGCTTGCCTGAATGGCGCGCATCCGGATTACCGGTGATTACGGAAAATGTCTGAATCAGTAGCGTTTGAGTGGCTGTTGCATCATGAGGGAGGCGACCATGCCGGCACTTGTCTATGGAGTCATATGTTACGTCCTGTTTCTGTTGACGTTCCTCTACGCCATCGGCTTCGTCGAAAACTTCATCGTTCCGAAATCGATCGACAGCGGCGTTGCCGGTCCGATGATCCAATCGCTAATTATCGACGTCGTGCTGCTCGGATTGTTCGCCGTGCAACACAGCGTCATGGCGCGCCAACCGTTCAAGCGCTGGTGGACGCAAATCATACCAAAGCCTGTCGAGCGCAGCACATATGTGTTGGCATCGAGTCTCGTTTTGATTCTGTTGTATTGGCAATGGCGACCGTTACCTGACGTGATCTGGTCGGTCAGCAACCCGACTGGGGTCGCGGTTCTCACCACAATTTTCTGGCTCGGCTGGGCGGTCGTGCTGGTCAGCACATTCCTGATCAACCATTTTGATCTGTTCGGATTACAACAGGTTTTCGCGCATTCGCAGGGGCGCGAGGCCCAACCACCGAGCTTCAGAACGCCGCTATTCTACCGGTTCGTGCGTCATCCGATTTATTTGGGCTTTCTGCTGGCGTTCTGGGCCACCCCGACGATGACCCTCGGACATTTGCTGTTTGCAGTCGCGACGACGGGTTACATTTTCATCGGCATGCTGCTCGAAGAGCGCGACCTCGTCAGCTTCCATGGCAACGAATACATCGAATACCGCGAGCGCGTTTCGATGATCGTGCCCATGCCACCAAAACGGCAAGGCTGATAACTGAACGCATGACCGACCGGCCGGCAGGTTTTTTCGAAGGCACCGAAATGCCGCCCGCCGGCTGGTGGGAAGCATTGTGGCCCGATCCCGCCGACGTGCTGCGCGCCGTCGGCATTAAGTCCGGCATGGAGGTGATCGATCTTTGCTCGGGCGACGGCTGGTTCACGCTGCAAATTGCCAAGATCGCGCGGCATGTCGTGGCCATCGACATCGACCGGACTTTGCTGGAAGTCGCACGCAAGCGGCTTACAGAAGGGGGCGTCACAAACTGCGACTTTCTCGCTGGCGATGCTTACAAGATCAGCGAGCTTTGGCGAGCTCCGGTCGATTTCGTTTTCATGGCCAACGCGTTTCACGGCGTGCCCGACAAGCCGCGGCTTGCCCGTTCGGTGCGCGATGTGCTCAAGCCGAGGGGACGTTTCGCCATTGTGAATTGGCACGCGCAGCCGCGCGAGACAACGACCATACTCGGTGAACCGCGCGGGCCCCGCACCGAATTGCGGATGCCGCCGGACCAAACGATCGGAGCTGCGGAAGTCAACGGCCTCAAGTTTGTTAAGCTCGCCGATATGCTGCCCTATCATTATGCCGTGCTGCTCGAACGCGAATGAGACATACCGCCATCCTCGACAATAAGAACCCGGCTTCGCCGTCTGTGTTCAAGCCGGCCGCGCTGTTGCGTGAGGCGCGCCGGCAAAAAGGATTCCCAACGGTGGACGTGCCCGCCGTCTGCATACTCGACCCCGACGGAGACATCGTGCGCCGCTTGCGCAAAGAAGGCCGCGCAAAGCCATTCGAAGCGTGGCCTTGCTATCACACGCAGTTGAACACGTTCGAACTGGCCGGGCAGACCGCCGGCATCGTCGGTTGCGCGGTCGGCGCGCCATTCGCCGTTCTGATCGCAGAAGAACTTTTCGCCAGCGGTTGCAAACTGTTGATTAGCATCACCTCCGCAGGGCAAATCACGCCTGCCGGAAAGCCTCCACACTTTGTTGTGATTGATCGTGCTTTACGGGATGAGGCAACAAGTTATCACTACGCAAATCCGTCAGAGTACAGCGAAGCAGAGTCCGAATTAGTCGCCGTAGCTGCCGAGGCGGTGAAGGCTGAGGGTGTGAAGGTTGTTACCGGATCAAGTTGGACCACGGATGCTCCTTTCCGCGAGACCGAGGAAGCAATCGCCGCCGCCCGCGCCAGCGGCATATTGGCCGTCGAAATGGAAGCTGCAGCCCTTTACGCCTTCGCGCGCGCCACCAAAGTAAAGATCCTTTGTCTTGCACATGTCACGAATACGATGCCAGTAGCTGAACTCGATTTTGAAAAGGGCGAAGCTGATGGCACGGTCGATGCCTTGAGGGCCTTAGAAGGGATTATTGGCGCGGTCTCTAGGTTGTAATTCCGCTAATGGCACTTTGCGGACATTCCGCGACGTCCGGTACATGTCCGCTTTACCCTTAAAAGCAGACGCTGTGGTGGGACACGTGCGCACTCAATGCGCCTACGAATGTCCGCATTTGGGTTACGACGTACAGCACTCTCAACCAATTGCTCGCAGCCTTGCCTCAATTTTAGGGTAGAAGGAAAACTCGGCAATCGCAGATACAGGTGCGTATAATCGTATCGGGGACGGCGAAGGATGGTCACATGCTGGCGACCAAAACCAATTCCGACGTCGAACCCCCGCGCGTGACGCCGGCAACAGGTGTCAAGGCGCCTGACATCGCATCCGCGTCGATACCCTACACCCTCGCCGCGCTTTATGTCGACCCGGAGAGCGGGCTTACCCGCGCTGAAGCCGCCAATCGTCAGAAGAGTCACGGCTACAACGAAGTGGCCGTGCAAAAAGGCCATCCGGTCCGCGCATTTCTCGCGAAGTTCTGGGGTCTGTCGGCGTGGATGCTCGAGCTGATTATGGGGCTATCGCTGACCTTGCGGAAATATTCCGATTTCGCGGTGGTGAGCGCACTCCTGGTCGTCAATGCCATCTTGAGTTTCGCGCAGGAGCACCGCGCCGCCGGTGTTGTCGAAACCTTGCGGCGGCGATTGCAGGTCAGCGCACGCGTGCGTCGCGATTCGAACTGGCAACTCATTCCAGCGCGAGAACTTGTGCCCGGCGATATCGTCCGCGTGCGCGCCGGGGACATCATTCCGGCGGACGTGAAGCTTCTCACCGGCATCTTGGGCGTCGATCAGTCGGCGCTGACAGGAGAGTCCAAGGACGCGGACAAGGCGCCGGGTGACGTGCTGTCGTCGGGCTCAATCGTGCGCCGGGGTGAAGGCAACGGCGTGGTCATGCTGACCGGGGCGAAGACCTATTTCGGCCGCACCACCGAACTGGTGCAGCAGGCGCGGCCGAAACTGCACATCGAGGCGGTGGTGGCGAAGGTGGTGCGCTGGCTGTTCGTCATCGTCGGCGCGCTGCTGGGGGTGGTGGTCGTGTTGTCGCTGGTGCGCGGCTTACCGCTCATCGAGATGATCCCGCTTGTGCTCGTCCTGTTGATGAGCGCGGTACCGGTGGCGCTGCCGGTGATGTTCACGGTCAGCATGGCCGTCGGGTCGAAGGAGTTGGCGAGGCGCGGCGTATTGGTCACGCGCCTCAGCGCCGCGGAAGATGCCGCGACCATGGACGTGTTGTGCGTCGACAAGACCGGCACGATCACGATGAACCAGCTCGCGGTCACCGGCGTGATCCCGCTGGAGCACGCGACCGAGTCCGACGTGTTGTTTGCCGGCGCCCTCGCATCGCAGGTGGCCAACCAGGATCCGATCGACTCGGCCTTCCTGGCCGCGGCGAAAGAGAAGCACATTTTCGATGGCGTGCCCGCCGTCACGCCGGTCTCGTTTTCGCCCTTCGACGCCAAGACCCGGCGCACGGAGGCCGTGGTCGAACAAAACGGTCGGCGGCTGCGCGTGATGAAAGGCGCGGTGCGAACCGTCGTCCAGGCCTGCGGCCTGACGCCCGATGCGATCGCGGTGCTGGAGGCCCGCGTCGCAGACGCCGCCCTCAAAGGCTACCGGACGCTCGCCGTGGCACGCGGTCCTGAGGATGGCCCTCCCGCAATCGTCGGACTGGTGACGCTGTACGATCCACCGCGGCCGGATGCGAAGCAGCTTATCGCTTCGCTCCGCGGCCTCGGCATTGCGGTGAAGATGCTGACCGGCGACGCGCTGGCGGTTGCGAGTGAGATCGCGCGCGGCGTTGGATTGCCCAACATCCGGCGAGTAGCGGATTTGAAGGCCGCGAGCACGCAAACCGGCAATGAGGCGGTCGACTTGTTGGCCGATGCCGATGGTTTCGCCGAGGTCTTTCCGGAAGACAAATACATCGTCGTGCAGCATCTGCAGGCGGCTGGGCATGTCACCGGCATGACCGGCGACGGCGTCAACGACGCTCCGGCGCTGCGGCAGGCCGAAGTGGGCATCGCGGTGAGCACCGCGACCGACGTTGCCAAGGGCGCCGCGAGTGTCGTTCTTACCGACCCGGGGCTCGCCAATATCGTGACGCTGGTCGAGCAGGGGCGGACCATTTACCAGCGTATCCTGACCTGGATCGTCAACAAGATCAGCCGCACGATCTTGAAGGCGGCGTTTGTCGCCATCGCCTTCATCGTCACCGGCAAGTTTGTCGTTTCCGCCTTTGCGATGCTGCTGCTGGTCTTCATGACTGACTTCGCAAAAATCGCCCTTGCCACAGATCGCGTTCAACCCTCCAGGAACCCGGAGACGTGGAACATCGGAGGTTTCATCGTGGTGTCTGCAGTGCTCGGCGTTGCCATGGTCGCCGAAGCGCTGTTCTTTCTCTCGATCGCCTGGTCGACGTTCGGTCTGGCGGCGCATGACGACCGCGCGCTTTACACGTTCAGCTTCCAGACCATGCTGTACTTCGCCGTTTTCTCCATTGTGTCGGCGCGCGAGCGGCGCTGGTTCTGGGCGACCATGCCGAGCAAGACGCTCATCGCGGCGCTGACACTGGACGTGCTCATCGGCACCGCGCTGACATTCGTCGGGCTGCCCGACCTGATGCCGCTGCCGTGGTGGCAGTCGCTCGCGATCCTGGGCTATGCGATGGTGGCGTGCCTGGTCGTGAACGACGGCATCAAGGTTGCCATGATCAAATGGTGCATTCCGGCGGCGGCCGCGACTGTGCGAGAATAGATTGCGGCATCTAGCGCGATTGGCCGCTCGTAACGGAAGCAATCCTGCTTGTTGGTTGCGTCGGCGCGCTGTTCGCAAAGTTGGCAATCGCGCGCCCTCGCTAGCCTTCTTATTGGTGTTTTGAAGAAGTCAGGCGGCCTCCTGAGCCCGTCCAGGGTGGGTGCCAGCTCTCTGCGGCAAGAGCGCAAGGCAGGCGATGATGAAGACAGCAATTACTACCGATGCAATCGGTCGGCTCAAATTTAGCCCGCCTTGACTGACTGGCTTGTCGAGGAAATCGCCGACCGTCGCACCGAGAGGTCGCGTTAGAATGAAGGCCACCCAAAACAACCCAACCCGGGAGATATTTGTCCAATAGTAAGCCGCGACAACCACTATCAAGCCAGCGCCGAATACGAGAGCCCCGCCTTCGTATCCGAGACCCCCGGTATCCGCCAGCCAATCGCCGAGCGCAGTGCCGAGTGTTTGAGAGAATGTGATCGCCGCCCAATAGAAGGCCTCTACCTTTGGCGTGCCGACGGTATCGACCGAGATTGTTCGCTCCGACCAATACCAGAGGCCAAGTACGGCCATCAGACAAACGAATAGCAGCGTAGAGCCGCCCGTGTAGCCGATGCCCAATGAGCGGTCGGCAAAATCCGCCATTGTCGTCCCGAATGTGGTCGAGGCAACGATTGTCGCCCAATAAAGAAACGGATGAAATTTTGCCGCGACAATTTGCCAAATAACAAACGCAACCAACAGGAAAAGAAATAATGCGGTCCCTGCGAGATACCCCCAGTTCATCGTCATCGTCACAGTGTCGCCGCCGGTTTCGCCCAGGGTGGTCGCGGCAATTTTTATGATCCAGAAAACCAGTGTCAATTCGGGGACTTTGCTCAGGGCCGTCTTTGCCGCGTCAGTCATGCCTCGATCTTTCTTGGTGCTGCAAATTTCGGTCTGAAAATCGCAAAAAAGTGGCCCGAACGACAGGGCCACTTCTTAAACTCTTCGATGAGCGTTTAGTCCGGGTGCGGACCTTCTTTTTTGTTTTCCAGCACCTTTCCGGTGCTAGCGTCCACGCCGACTTCTTGGGTCGCCCGACCATTTTTGACGTCGAACGAATAACGCAGGCCACTGCCACCCTTTTCTTTTTCTAATTCTTGATCGGTGATTATCCCCGGATGGGCTTTCAAGGCGATGGCCCGCGCTTCCGTTATGTTGATCTTCGCGTGTTTGGCGAGTTCTTGACCGGTGTAAGCCATCGCCGGAACTGTCGCGAGCATCACGGTCAAGGCCGCAATTGAAACAAGACAGGATCGTTTCAATATTTTCATCACGTTTCTACCTTTTGCGAGAATGCCCCCTCGCTAGCAAGCGGTGTTCCGAAACTTTGTTGCAAGAATGAGGCGCCCTAGCTTAAAGCACCGTGGATTCAGCATTAAAGTTCGGTAAGCTGTCGAAAGTTGCGGAAAAAGTACGTTGCGATATGAAACGGTAACTGGAGCCTTTGCCTACAAGATGCCGACGATAAAGCGATCTACGCGAGTACCTTCCCAATATAAAAGAAAGACGGCAACTGCGGCGGCGGCACCGGTTACGGCTCCTCCAAGCACATCGCTTGCATAGTGCGTTCCCACATAAATCCTCGACAAGGAAACCGCGATTGCGCCCACTAAGAGGAAGAAGCCTCTACGCCAGACACCACGAAGTAGGAAAGTAGTTACAATCGCGAAGCTCGCCGTCGCGTGATCCGAGGGAAATGACCAGTCACCACTGCGGGTAATAATCAGGTGGGTCAAACCCGCATCATACGGACGGATACGGTGTACGAATAAAAGGATTATCTGATTGACGGCGAGGCCGATTAGAAAAGAGAGGCCTGCGGCCACGCACGTATGCCTTATGGAATGGCGTGCGCGTTTGCTCCACCACTGCACGGCGACAAGCAAAATCAGGAGAGGGACGCTGTATTCGCTTGCCGTAATCATGATCCAGTCCAAGAGGACGCTAGTTCCGGCAAAGCCATTCACCCATTGCGTGATGGATTGATCCATAGTGGGCAGTCCTTCGCTAGAAATGAAGACCGGCATGAAGATAAACGAACGTCGAGTTCATCAGATTTTTCAGGTCAGCGTTTTGCTCAAAGGGGCTCACGCGCTCCTTGAATGCATGGGCGGGATCGCCTTGGTTCTCATCAATACGGGCAGTATCGTCAACTTTGTGAATGCGATCACTCAGGAGGAGTTGATTAAGGACCCCAATGATTTCGTGGCCACTCATCTGCTCGCGATGGCCAAAGGGTTTTCCATTGAGACGCAGCACTTCTACGCCTTCTATTTATTAAGCCATGGTCTGGTGAAAGTGGCGCTTGTCATTGGGTTGCTCAAAGAGAAACTATGGGCATATCCCGCTTCTTTGATCGTGCTATCGCTTTTTGTGCTCTACCAGCTTTACCGCTTCTCTTACACGCACGGACCAGGGCTAATTGCGCTCACCATTTTCGACGTTATTGTGATGATGCTTATTTGGCATGAATATGGCCTCATCCGCCGCCATCTCCCGACGAAATAGCACCAACTTCACATGATCGAAACTTTGACAATTACCTGTCCGAAGTGTGGGCACCAAGCGGTTGAACGGATGCCAACCGACGCTTGCCAATTCTTTTATAATTGCAAGGGATGTGGCGAGAGGCTTAAACCCAAGCCGGGCGATTGTTGCGTGTTCTGCTCTTACGGGTCGGCACCATGTCCGCCGGTGCAACAAGATAAAGCTTGTTGTTCTTAATGGCCGGTTTTGACGGACATTCCCGTGCCGTCTGGCAGGGTTTTTCCTGACGTAGAGGTGTTCTGTAATTGCAGTGTTATAAGATTTTTACGCAGTAGACCCCGGTCTTTATTCAATTGGATTCAGAAACCGATAATCGCTGTCAATTAGTGTGGCCGTCATCGGGTTTGGAGGCTGTCTGAGCCCGAGAAAACAGGGGGGCCCCGGGCCGCTCCCCGGGGCTTCTTCCCTGTTTACGCCGAACATGCGTGGTTCCAATGGCTGAAGAACTTCAAGTTGCCATCCGACAAAGAACGTTCCTCAAGGGCACGCTCTATTACGACAATCGCCGCGCCTCGGTTGATTGCGTGATTCGCGACATGTCGGATAGTGGCGCTCGTCTCACCTTCGAGCATCCGGTCATCGTCCCCGACAACGTCGAACTCTTTATCCCGCTGAAACAGCAATCGATGCGCGCGCACGTTAAACGGCGGAGCCCAAACGAAATCGGCATTGCGTTTGAGGTCGAGCGCTCGGACGAGCCTCGGCGCGCTTCTGATGTCGAATTGCAGCAGCGCGTCGAAGCTATGGAATCGGAGATTGCTGCGCTCAAGCGGTTGGTTGCAAAACTTAAGGCCAAGGTGCTGCCGCTCGATCTCGACGTAGCGTAACGCTGGCACACCAGCTACTCGCAAGACGCGCATGTCGGCTTCTGGCACGAAGCGGACATTCGTTGCGCGTTGATCGATGTCTGTTTTTGGCCCAAGGCAGACATTGCGGCGTGAGCTTCCGCGCTATAAATCGACCTCATATGAGGTAGGTGGGTTATGCACTCTCATTCAATCGATGATTTCCGGCATTCGCATGTCTTTTTGGGCGATGCCCATGAGCGCAATGAACGAAAGACCTGGGCGGTCATTGTTGTCTGCGCAGTGATGATGGCTGCCGAGATCGGGGGCGGACTTTGGTTCGGCTCGGTCGCGCTCATCGCCGATGGCCTGCATATGTCGACCCATGCCGGTGCGCTACTGATCGCGGCGCTGGCTTACACCTACTCGCGGCGCTATGCGCAGGACGACCGTTTGGCCTTCGGCACCGGCAAGTTTGGCGACCTCGCCGCATTCAGCAGCGCGATCGTGCTGGCCATTATTGCACTATGCATCGGCTACGAGAGTATCGAACGGCTGATCGAGCCGGTACCAATTTCCTTCAATCAAGCGATTCCAATCGCGGTGGTCGGCCTCGGCGTTAATCTGTTGAGCGCGTATCTTTTGCGCGACGAGCACGATCATCATCATGGTCATGATCACATCCACACGCATGACCACCGTCACGAGCATGCGCACGATCACGACGAACACGGGGGCCATGTGGCCGCCATTCATACCGATCATAATCTGCGCGCGGCCTTCGTGCATGTCATTGCGGACGCTGCCGTTTCGGTGCTGGTCATCCTTGGACTCGTCGTCGGCCGTCAATTTGGGTGGGTCTGGATGGACCCAATCATGGGCCTGATCGCAACCATCGTGATTTTGAGCTGGTCGTGGACGCTCATCCGCTCGGCAGGCGCCATCCTGCTCGATGCGTGCCCCGATCCTGACATGGTGCGGAAGATCGCTGCCCGCATCCAGCAGAAGGGGGACCGCATTTCCGATCTGCATCTCTGGCGGGTCGGCCCCGGTCATCTAGCCGCGGTCATCTCAGTTGTGTCAGACGATCCGCGTTCTCCGCGCCAATACAAGCGACGCCTTTCAGGACTGCCGGGTCTGTCACACGTGACCATTGAAGTAGAGCGCTGCCCGGGGGAGCATCCGCACAACTAGTTGCCAACGCGGACTGACCGCAAGGCTGCATGTCGGCTATGGGCACAAAGCTGACATTTCGATTTCACGCGCGAATGTCCGCTTTCAGGATAAAAGCGGACATCACCATTGAACGGCGCCAGGTTCGCTCTACGCGACCAACAATGACGGCAGGAACTGTTGCAAGACCTTGCGATCCAATGTCGACGTGGCGTCGACCGGTGCAAATGCTTCGCTTTCGAACCGATTGCCGCAGGTCATGCAGGACCAGAGATTGAGAACAAGTCGCTCCTCGCCAAAATATTCTGACCATTCCGGAGCAATCAGTGAATCACCGCATTTGTTGCAGGTTATTCCGTGAGCGGAACCATACAGAGATGCGACCGTCCTCATGACGACCTCCTCGCATGCTTCTGGCCGCTTTGCGAGCGGAAAAACTTTCAGCGTGTTCAGTCGAATCCCTTGTCCTCCACGCTAGCGATTGCTCAGAAAAATGAGGGGACATCCTCAGATGGGGACCATCCCAAGAGTATCCCCTCAATTTTTGCACCGAAGAATGCTCCGAAGCTCCTCTGCTAAAAAGCTTCCTTCGCGTGCAAAATAAACCTAGCAGGCTAATGCCTTGCGCCATTGATCTATATCAGACAGCGCTGCTGACCGTTTCCGTGCCATCGTATTGCCGAAAGGCGCCGGCCAGTGTCTGTTTTCGGCGTAAGTGCGGACATCGCCACGAGAGTGCGTCATATCCGCTGATGGCCCAAAGCGGACACAGCAGTCGCCCCTTTTGCCAAAGTCGGCGTTCTTACTCAGCGCGAGTCATCGCGCCAACGCCAAAACCGACCGCGGCCAGTATTAGAATCTAGCTTTGTCTTTTGCTCGTCGTTCAGCGTGGCGTAGAACGTCTCCATCGCCGGTCGCACCGTCTTGATAGCCTGCAACATTGCGTCGGCGTGTTTCTCCATCACTTCCATCCGACCAACTGCCGTCCTGGGGAAGTCGGTCGGGCATGCACCGCGTATAATGTCTGCGGCCTTGTTTGACGCTGTTTTGAGTTCGTCGAACTTGGGACGCTGTGCGTCGGTCGGCTTAATAACCTGTTCGAGCCGGTCAACCCGCCATTCGGCGAAGCCTGCAGCCGCCGGGTTGCACATCAGGCCGAAGCCGCCGCGGCCCATCATACCAGGCCCCATCATACCCGGTCCCATCATCGTGCCAGGACCGTAGGGCTGCGCGTTGGCAGCGGTGACCAGAGCCGCGAGTGCAAGCGCGGCGGATGCGATCAACGTAATACGACGACTTGTGCTCATAACATTGTCCTCCGATTGTTACACCACTATGTGCAAACGTATTGACCCATCATTCCAGCATCCTCGTGTTCGAGGATATGGCAGTGGAACATGAATGGATGCTCGCGCGAGGCTAGTTGCGAAAGCGGGACGAGAATTTGCGCCTCGCGGGCGACCACCACCGTGTCCTTCCAGCCCTGCATGTGAGCTGGCGCAGTGCGCCCGTTTAACGACAGGATTTGAAATTGGGTGCCGTGGACGTGGAATGGATGCGCCATCGTTTGTGAGCCGATCTCCCATAGCTCCATAGTGCCTCGCTTGGCCGCGACATCGATCCGCTGCATGTTGAACGCTTGGCCATTGATTGCCATGACAGGGCCAAAGCCCCGACCGCCCACCGTTCCCCCACCCATCATTCCGCCGCCCATCATCATGTCGTTGAGTAGGAACTGCCGGCGCCCGGCAATTTTCGAGCGGTCGAGCGTTGGCACGTCGATGAGCTTTTTAGGCACTGCCGTGATCGTGGGTGCGGCGGTCGCATCAATCTCAAACTTCATCACGTTGCCGCCGGCTGCCGCAGCACCGCCACCCATCATTCCCATCATTGGCACATTCTGATCGGCGCCCGTTTCCAGTACCGCCTCCGCACCATCTTTAAAATCGACCAGAACTTCATAACGTTCGCCCGGCGCGATCAGCAGGCGGTGCAGAGCTACCGGTGCGGCAAGGTATCCGCCGTCAGAGGCGATCACGTGGAATGTGCGGCCATCCGAAAACCTCAGGTCGAAGAACCGCGCGTTGGCGCCGTTGAGCAAGCGCAGCCGCACCAGTCCGGCCGGGACGCGAGCCACCGGCGCGACCACTCCGTTGACAATGATGGTATCGCCGCGATAGCCGGCCATGATGTCCATCGGCCCCGGCCGGTAGACTGGCGCGCCGTCACGGTCGAAGAAACGGTCCTGCAAAATGAGCGGCAGATCATCGGCGCCATAGCGGCGCGGTAGGCCTATTTTTTCGCCGCTGCCGTCCTCCAAGATCAGCATGCCGGCGAGGCCGGAATACACTTGTTCCCCGGTATTGCCGTGCGGATGCGGGTGGAACCAGGCGGTGGTCTCGGGCTGGTCGACGCTTAGACTTGCCGCCCAGCGAGCGCCGGGGGCTATCGTATTGTGCGGTCCGCCATCTATGGCGCCCGGAATGAGGAGCCCATGCCAATGCACCGTTGTCGCGCGGTCCATCTTGTTCTCGAACGTAACATCTGTCGTCTCGCCACGAGCAAGACGAATGGCCGGTCCGAGTACCGACGCCGAGTAGCCGAAGCTTTTGACCGCTTGACCGGCGCGATAGGCATGCGTGCCCTGTCCGATCGTCAATGACACCGAATTGCCGTTCGATTTGGCATCGATCAGTCGCGGGATCGGCAGCGGTGTCTCAAATCTAGTTGTATCTGCAAACGCCCGCGATCTTGTCAAAACGGCCGCGCTGCAGATCGCGGTCGCGGATATAAATCGCCTTCGCGTCAGCATTGAAATCCTCCAATGCTCTTCTGAAAACAATGCCGCGAGCTTGCATTGATCTGGGTCAAGTAAGTGCCGGTCAAAGCCAGATACGCACCCAACGTGCGGTGCTCGCGTGAAAACTGTTTTTGTTCAATGCGGTCAGGAGGCTTACCATGTTGTCAAAGCAGAACGCCGCGGCGCGCTTATTCGCCGTATGCGCGCTCGCGACCTTGAGTCTCGCGACCGCTGCCGAGGCACAGATGTACGGTCAGGGTCAGGGACCGAGTCAGGGCGGCGGTGGCATGATGGGCGGAAACTGGGGATGGGGGATGGGATACGGTATGGGTGGATACGGAGGGATTGGGGTGCTCGTGCTCGCTCTGGTCGTTCTGGGTATCGCTGTCGTGGCGTTCCGTCGCCGCAATCCGTGAGCGGTATTATCTCGCCGCGTTTCCAGCGCCGTTGAGGTCAAATGAAATACTATATCGCCAAGACCGTGAGCGGCAATTTCCCCGCCATCGTCGAACGCGTCATCGAGTCACTCAAGGCTGAGGGATTTGGCGTTCTGAGCGATATCGATGTCAAAGCGACAATGAAGAAAAAGCTCGATCTCGACTTCCGGGACTACCGTATCCTCGGCGCCTGTAATCCGCCGTTGGCACACCAAGCGTTGACGGCCGATGACAAGATCGGAACGATGTTGCCGTGCAATGTGATCGTGCAGGATCTCGGAGGCGGCCAGGTAGAGGTAGCCGCTATCGACCCCGCAATCTCCATGGAACACGTTGGAAATTCGGCGCTCAAAGCGATCGCTGAATCCGTCACCAGTAAGCTCAGGCGTGTTATCGCCGCGCTCTAATAATTGCGCCAAGGTACGCTGCATATGCAGCGCGCCTATGTCTCCCGGCGGTGCAAATTGCACCGCGTGATTGCGGTCTTCACAAGGTTGGTCGGCGGCGGCACCAAAGATGCTCACGACATCTGTGCCCCAAGTGTACTATTTCGCCTTCTGAATCTTTGTCATGATGAACTGACTGTTGATGTGCTCAGCGTCGAATTTGACCTTGTCGCCGGCTTTTACTGCGGTGAGCATGGCGGGATCCTGCACGCCATAGACCATCGTTGCCGTCCTCCATCGCGAGACGATAGAATGGCGAATTTCTTCATGGGGTCGTGCTTGATTGTAATCCCGCCTCGCCATGATGTTTGGCGAGAAGGATATACCCTGTCGATATTACGTGAAGCAGACCGCTATTCACGTGCCTTCCTGCCACGACGACAGGTAAGCGCTTTGCTCCGCGCTGAGCTCGTCGATAGCCACACCCATTGCATCGAGCTTGAGTCTGGCCACTTCACGGTCAATCTCAGATGGCACGTCGTGAACGCTTTTGGCCAAATCGGCGTTCCGCGCACGGATGTGGGCAACACATAGGGCTTGGTTGGCAAAACTCATGTCCATCACTGCTGACGGATGACCTTCGGCAGCCGCAAGATTAACGAGACGGCCTTGAGCCAGAAGGCGAATGCGTCGCCCATTCTCGAGCCGATATTCTTCGACGGACGGTCGGGGCTGCGTACATTCGACGGCGAGACGTCGCAACGCTGGTACGTTGATCTCGACGTCAAAGTGTCCGGAATTAGCAATGACCGATCCATTTTTAATGAGAGAGAAATGCGCTTCGTCCACGACATTCTTATCCCCGGTCGCCGTTACGATGAAATCAGATTGAGGCGCTGCGGCGGTCATTGTCATGACGCGAAATCCATCCATCACAGCTTCCAGCGCTCGCACCGGCTCGACTTCGGTGACAATGACCTGCGCTCCTAAGCCCCGAGCACGCATGGCGATGCCCCGACCGCACCAGCCATAGCCGGCGACCGTCAGCGTCTTACCTGCTATCAGAAAATTCGTTGCACGAATGAAACCATCGAGTGTGCTTTGTCCGGTACCATAGCGATTGTCGAAGAGGTGCTTCGTCAAGGCATCGTTGACGGCGATTATCGGGTAATGCAGCGCTCCAGCACGGGCCATAGCACGGAGACGAAGCACGCCAGTTGTGGTCTCCTCCGTACCGCCAAGAATGCTAGCGAGGAGTTCAGGGCGGTGCTTGTGCAGTTCGCTCACCAAATCGGCGCCGTCATCGAGTGTAATCTGGGGCTTGTGGTCGAGCGCGGCATTGAGGTGCCGATAATAGTCCTCATTACTTTCACCGCGCCGAGCGAACACGGGAATCTCGTGATGGACAACCAGCGCCGCCGCCACATCATCCTGCGTGCTCAGAGGATTGCTTGCGCAGAGAACAACATTGCCGCCACCAGCGATTAGCACCCGAGCCAAATTCGCCGTCTCGGCTGTAATGTGCAGGCAGCCGCTGATGCGAGTGTTTTGGAGTGGCTTGTCACGCGCGAAACGCTCGATCAATTCGCGGACGACGGGCATTTCCGAGAGTGCCCAGTCGATACGCCGAAGGCCGGCATCAGCCAGTGCGAGATCCTTCACATCGAAATGACTAGCGTTCATGATTGCGCTATATTGGATTGAGATGCCCTTAATTTTGACTGCGAGTGCGCCTATCACCGCTTCATCGAGCTTGGCGTGCGCGATCTAAGTTTGGATCCTGATCTAATACGAAATTCCACTCTCATTATTTAGAAGCGCAATATGTGCCGGCATTGCAATGCAAACTTTGACCGAAGTTAAAGAACATCGTTTTGGTTCGTCAAATTATGTGCTGCCTATTGGCGCGTCTACCCGAAACGCCGCAGGCATTAGGTCCATAATCATCATGACTGTTGGCCCCATTGACGACTATCGTCGTCATCTTATTATCTGCACAGCAACTCAATTCATGAGACGGTCCCACGCTGCGGGTTCAAACGCATCGTGGGGTACGTTAAAGGGGCCTTTCAGGAGGGGCAACAGCGGAAGAGCTTTGCTTTTGTCAATGGCCATTCGTTTCATTGCCCGTGCCCGCCGTGCGCGTGCTGCTTCGCCAAATTCAGCAAAAAGAATCGAATAATGTTGTGCCGTAAAGCGCAAACGGCGCATCCTTTCGCGCCTTTCCTCTAAGTAGGGTTCGAAAGATTTTGCCGTCCAATGCGAGGCGCCATCCAGAGCATCTGCGACCAGACGCACATCGCGGAACGCGATGGACAGCCCCTGTCCGATTGTCGGGTCGTTATGCCCAGCGGCATCTCCAATCAGCACCACGCCGGGCGCGACTGGCCGGTCAATCCAAGCGTCAGCGTTGGGATACCCGCGGCATGGCCCGGCCGGACGGGCGGTCGAAAGCACGTCGCTGAACGGAAGCGATGGCAAGCGAAAGGCGTCGAGAAACCTCTGACTATTGTCAGACCCTGTGAAGCGGCGTGCCTGATCAAGTCCATAGCCGAGATAAAGTCGGATACGGCCATTCCCCTGCGGCAGGACGAAAAACAGGACGTCGCCGTCAGTGCCGATCGAATACTCCTGTTCCGGCCATACATCGACACCCGTCACCAGCAATCCTGCGAGAAGATGGTGCTCGGGATTTGTTTCTACCGTTGCACGGATCTGACGCGCAATAGTCGAGCCGCGACCGTCCGCGCCAATTACAAGCCGCGGCGTGAGTTCATGCTTTTGTTGGTCAACAACGTAGCTCACCTTTGGCGGTTGGCCTGTGATCACTTGTACGTTCTTCGCGCCGCGAACAAAGGTGGCGCCTGCGACCTGTGCCGCGTCGCCGAGAGCCTGACACATGCGTGGATGGCTGATCGTCAAAGCTCCGGCGACCTCGGGAACTACGGACCTTACATCTAAGAAACGCGACCGGGCTAAAAGCGGTGGCATGCTGTCGCCGTACGGCAAACTCAACGGCACATAGTGACCGCCCGCCGCAACGAGGACGTCGAGCACACCAAGCATATGCGCTTCAATCACGCCCCAAGGCGCTACATACTCGCCACGGACCCGATCCTGGTGAACAATAGACCTCTCGAGAAGAAGCACCGAAATACCGCCGCGAGCGAGTACCGTGGCCATCGCTGCGCCCGCAACACCAGCTCCGATAATCACCACATCGGGATTTTCAGGCACCGCATCTTTCCTCCATCACGCAGCTACTGTTTTCAAGAGGCCCTAACGGTCTCCTAACAGACCCGATGTCGAACCCACCGCAACCGTAATCCTAAAAGGTCATTGCCCGCCGAAGCGACGCCCGAGGTTAAGCGCGAATATCATCTGTCGCGGGTAGGAACGAAATCAATCAGCGCATGCTTGTCGTCAACATGCGCTGACGTCACCTTAAGGACTGGATTCGGCGACCGTCTAGGCGAGCAAGCTTACAAGGGCGTCGCTTCAGCTGTGGTCATGAGGGTGTCTTCGAGCCCTAACAATCGAGTCGTTCAAGGCCTCATCGGCCGTTGAACGCGCTAGAGCCCCGCTCAAAATCTTTATGTGATCCGCCGTTCGAGGATGCCGGAGAAGGGCAGGCAGCCGTATGCTTGCGACGAGACCAGTCAAGACAACTGCAGCGGTGAATATAAAACCCGTACCGGGTAGGATCGAGACATCAAACAGCAGGCCGCCGGCGGCCGAGCCGATCGCTTGTCCGAGACTGGCCGCCGCGGTTGCACGACCAAGGTCGGCGCCTTGTGTCTCGCCGGCACCTAGCGATACCCAATAGGTGACAATCGGCGATAAGATGCCGGCGCTTGCCGCAACCAATGCCACCGCGATGCTCATCGTGATGGACGTATTGGTAAACGGTACTGCGACGAGGCCGATTGCCAGAATCGCCAAGCTAGGAGTGAAGAACCGACGCGTCCATTCGGGCCTCACGAGCGGCGAAAACACCAGTGCCTGAACCACGAACATCACCAGACTGCACTCAGCGAACAACATGCCGATTCGCGACGCGTCCAAGCCGAGGGCTTGCTTTCCCCGCAACGAGAGTCCGACCTCGAACGCGCCGATGGCTACGGCAGTAACGAATGCGATAGCCCATAAACGCAAAATCGCCACACGGTCGACTTGCGTCTTGGCAGCTGGCAGCTGGCGTACCGTTCGCTGCACTGCGCGGGGTACGAGACCCCAGATCATCAATGCGGCCAGAAGGGCGAGGCCCGAGGTCGCGACGAACGGTACGGAAAATGCTTGCTCGCCTTCCCCGCCAAAGAATTCGCGGAATGCACGCAGAACGAGGCCTCCCAGCAGCGGCCCGACGAAGAAGCCCGCCGTCCCCGCGATATTGACCAAAGCGAAACGATGGGCCCGCCACTCCTTCGACGGAGCGTGATCGCCGACGAGCGCATAGGCCGCCGGCGCAATTGCCGCGGCGAACACGCCGTCGAGAAAACGACCGAGATAGACCAGCGGCAGGCTTTCAACGAAAGCGAATGCCGCCACGGTCGCGGCGAACCCTGTAAGCCCCAGCAAGAGCATCAGTCGGCGTCCACTTCGATCCGAAACTTTGCCCCACAGCGGTGCGAACAGGAAGATGGCTAGGATGTAAATCCCGGTCAGCAGGCCGGTATGCCACGACAATGTCGTGGCATCTGTTGTGCGGGCAAGCCGTTCGATCAAGAACGGGAGGATCGGCAGTGCGATGCCGTAGCCGACGGTGATAGCGAACATCGCCAACAGCACCGCGAGCAGTGCCGATAACGATAGCGGGTCGATGCGCACCGGTTCCGTCATGCCGTCGCCTCTGCCAGACGCTGCTGCCGCGTTAGGGTGCTGCTATGCCGTGTAATGCCGGCAAGCTTGATGCGCTTGAGCATCAATGCATTGATCGCGACCAATGCCGAGCTGCCGGACATGGCAAGGGCCGCAATCTCGGGGCTGAGCGTGAAGGGATAGAATACACCGGCCGCCAAAGGGAACGCGATCACATTGTACCCCACGGCCCACCAGAGGTTCTGATGCATCTTGCGCAGCGTTGCCCGCGATAGCTCGATCGCACCGACGACGTCGTAGGGATCGCTCTTCATCAGCACGACGTCAGCGCTCTCGATGGCGACGTCCGTGCCCGCACCGATTGCAAAACCCACGTCGGCCTGGGTGAGCGCGGGCGCGTCGTTGACGCCATCGCCGACCATCCCGACCTTCTTGCCTCGCGCCTGCAATTCCTTGATTTTGGCGGCCTTCTGTCCGGGTAGCACATCTGCCAGCACGATCTCGACGCCAAGTTCCTTGGCAATGCGCTGGGCGGTGCCGGCGTTGTCGCCGGTCAGCATCGCGACCTGCACCCCGCGCTCGCGCAATTTGGCAATGGTGGCGGCTGCCGTCGGTCGCGGTGCATCGGCGATGGCGATGAGGCCGATCACCTTGCCAGCACGCGCCACATGAACCACGGTGCGGCCGGCACCCTGCAGGCGTTGGGCCTCCGATGAGAGTTCGCCGAGATCAAGCTTCTGGGTGTCCATCAGGTGGCGATTGCCGAGGAACACGGTCTCGCCGTCGACTTCGGCCCGCGCACCCATGCCCTCGATGTTCTCGAACTCCTCTTGTGCAGGAACGGCGAGCCCCTGGGCGCGTTGCACAATGGCCTGCGCCAACGGGTGGTCGGATCCCTGTTCGACCGATGCCGCACTCGCGAGCACGGTGTCCGCCGTGGCGCCCTTTGCGGGCACGACATCTACGACCTGCGGCTGTCCCAATGTCAGCGTCCCAGTCTTGTCCATGACGATGATGTCGAGCTTCGTCGCGTCCTCCAAGGCTCCGGCATTTTTGAAGAGGATGCCATTCATGGCGCCGAGGCCGGTTCCCACCATGACGGCCATGGGCGTGGCGAGGCCCAGTGCATCCGGGCAGGCGATCACGAACACCGTGATCATCAATGTCATGGCAAAAAGCAGCGGCTGTCCCAACCACCAAAACCAGGCAACAAAAGTTAGCATACCGACCACAGCCGCCGCGAGGACAAGCCACTGCGACGCACGATCGGCGAGCAGCTGCGCCGGCGCCTTCGAGTTCTGCGCCTCCTGCACCAACTTGACGATCTGCGCCAGCGCCGTATCGGCCCCGACCTTGGTAGCCTTGTACTTGAAGGTGCCACTCTTGTTGATCGTTGCTCCGATCACGGTATCGCCGGGTTTCTTGCTGACCGGCATCGACTCGCCGGTCAGCATCGACTCGTCCACCAGCGAGCCCCCCTCCGTCACGGTGCCGTCAACCGGAATCTTGTTGCCCGGGCGGATCACGACAGTGTCGCTGACCAGGACCTTGGCGGTTGGGATCTCGACCTCGCGGCCGTCCCGAAGCACGGTCGCCATCGGTGGCGCCATATCCATTAACGCCCGGATCGCTTCAGACGCTCCGGCCCGTGCGCGCATCTCCAGCCAGTGGCCGAGCAGGATGAAGACAAGAAGTATTGCGGCGGCCTCGTAGAATTGCTCGCCCTTGAAGAAGAAGGTGGCGCCGACACTGAAAAGATACCCGGTGCCGACGCTGAGGATGACGAGCACGGCCATATTAAGGATGCCGTTGCGCAGCGCCCGGACCGCGGCGACGATGAAAGGCCAGACCGGATAGAGGATCGCGGCGCTGGCCAGGAAGAACAGGGCCAGATTGAGATCGAGCCCAAAGGGCGGCTTCAAACGGATGAAGTCGAAGCCCATCGGCGCGAAGAGGAAGATCGGTATGGTGAAGACGAGGCTGATCCAGAAGCGGTTGCGCATGTCGCGAACCATGGCCTGCATGTCCATGCCCGCGCCGTGGCCCATTTCGTGGGCCATCTCGTGCGACATGGCGCCAGTCGGGGCCGCACCTTGCATGTGCGCGGCACGTGGGCCGGGCTGCGTGGCCGCTGGCGCTCCTCCATGTGCGGCGTAATTGATCTTGCGCTGTGCGGGCACACCGTGCTGCATGGCTTGGCGAGTAGCCGGCGGCGATTCACAGACGTGCTCTGGCAAGGCTTCACCGCGGCAGTGGAACCCGCACTCGATGATCTTCGCGCGAAGCGCTTCGACCGTGGTTAATTTCTCATCGTACTCGACGGCGGCGGTATTCGTCGCGATGTTGACCGAGGCCATATAGACGCCCGGCACGTCCTTTAATTGTTTCTCGACGCCTCGAAAGTCGAGAACCGAAAGCATGCCGCCGACTTCCAAGATAGTTGTTTCCATGGGTCGCTCCCCACCAAACTTGCGATCGCCTCGGCCGTCACGCCGACCCGGCGGTGCAGCGCGTCGGGTCGGTGGAGCGATTATTTTTCCCCCGCGCCGCCGCGGCAACAGCTCTCCGCCGCTTTAGACGGCTTGGATGCCCAAGAGCGGCCGAATCGCCCGGGTTGACGATTTCGCTCTGGGACTCGGTGGCTGCATCGCCTCCACAACAACCGTGGCCGGACGCCGGCGCAGCGGTGGTCGTACCCTTCGGATCATTCGTAATATTGACAATTATGACTTTACTCCTCTTCCGTCATCAGCACGCGCGAAATAGGGGCGCGATCAGATCAAGCTTCTTTATTTGACGATCGGGGAGGGGTCTTTAATCCACGTCAAACCGACGCCCCAAAGGATGCCGTCCGAGCGGCGGTGAGCGGCATCGGCATCCACGACTTGACCCGCAGCTATAATCGCACAGCCGCCCCGGATATGCCGCGCTGTAGTAACAACGCCTAGGAGAGGCCTATCAGCAGCCCTCAGTGGCTATGCGAGCCATGGGCAGCCTGATCGCCCGCTTTTTTGTCATATCGGTCAGGGGTTGCACGGAATTTCTCCTGGCATGATTTGGAGCAGAAATAATAGGTCTGCCCTTGCCAGACTTCGCGTGGCGCAGTCTTTTCGCTCTCGATCGTCATGCCACAGACCGGATCGGTGACTTGCATCTCTATTCACTCCTCTCAATGGAACACCATACCTTCGATATAGAATCCACCATCGATGTGCAGCACTTCGCCCGTAATAGCCGTCATGTAATCGCTTGCGAGCAAGAGTGCCGCTCGGCCGACCTCGCAAGATTCCATGGTGCGGCAGAGCGGCGACTTCCGGGCGGTCTCGTTGAGAAGCCCGTCGAAATGCTCGATGCCGGAGGCAACGCGCGTCGCAACGGCGTCGGCGAACGTCGCGTTGACGCGTATTCTTCAGGTAATGCGGTATTTTCTCTGCTGCACCGTTAGCACCCGTGGCGATGCGGCTGGCGTTGGGCTTGACTCGGATTTGTGTCGTGGCCGGTATGCTCAGCGCCCAATGCACTTTGGTTCAGTGACGGTGCGTCGTGGACGTGACTTGTCGAGAGTGGCGCTGTGGTCTTATCGCCGGGGCGGCCATATTGATCCGCCTCTTCGCGTCGACCGTGGCCGCCATGGCCCATGCCACAACCCCCTCGGCCGGAAGCGAAAAGTGCGAATACGCCCACGCCAAGGGCGAGCCAAATCCAATTGCTGCTGAGCCAATTCATTGTGGTGTTCCTTCTGTAACTAGAACCATCTTTGCTCGCGCCGGACCACCAAAACCAATAACTTCCATTCCGGCGCCGACTATCGACAGCGTGGCGAGTACCTAGTGCCAAATCAGCGCGCGGACATTGATATAGGTTAAATTCAAGCGATCTTACTTTTGAGTACATTTGCCAATGGCTTGGGCGCCCCCGGATTGATCTGCCTCAACATCCGGGATCGCCGGTCGTGCGAGTTTGCTTTTTTTCGGAATTTTTCACCGGCAGCAATCGTCCAGGAGACGCATCGATGAGCGACCATCACGCATCTCACGTCACAGATTTTGCGAGCACGAAGATTGGGCAAGGCGGGGTAGATGCCGGCCTGCGCCAATTCCTGCTTAGCGTCTACAACTACATGGGATCAGGCTTGGTGCTCACCGGACTGGTCGCCTATGGGGCAGCCGAAACTGGCCTTTACGCCTCGCTCGTCAAGACCCCGTTGCTGTTCTGGGGCGTCGTGCTGGCGCCGTTGGCGCTGGTATTTCTGTTGAGCTTCCGAATCGAAAAGATGAGCCTCGGCGCCGCGCAAGCGGCGTTCTGGAGCTACGCCGGCCTCGTCGGATTGTCGCTCGCGGGAATCTTCCTCGTCTACACCGGCGTGAGCATCGCGCGCACCTTTTTCATCACGGCGGCGACCTTTCTCGCCATGAGCCTCTATGGCTACACGACACGCACCGACCTTGCGCGCTTCGGCTCGTTTCTGATGATGGGCCTTTTCGGCATCATCATTGCTGGTCTGGTGAACATGTTTCTTGCTTCATCGGCTTTGCAGCTCGCGATCTCGGTGATCGGCGTCGTCGTCTTCGTCGGGCTCACTGCTTATGACACGCAGCGCATCAAGGAAATTTACCTGGAGGGCGACGGTTCGGTCATCGCCGGCAAGAAGGCGATCATGGGCGCGCTCGCGCTCTACCTCGACTTTCTCAATCTGTTCATCCTCCTGCTGCAGCTGACCGGCGACCGCCGCCGCTAGATTCATGGGACGCCTTGAAACATTGTGAGCCCAAATGACAAAGAGCACCAAGACGCCTCGCGATTCAAACGGCCGTCGGGCGTACAAAGCATCGCTTCGCGCGCTACAGGTTGAACTCGTCAAGGTTCAAAGACACGTCATCAAGCACGGGCACAAAGTCTTGGTCATATTCGAGGGCAGAGATTCAAGCGGAAAGGATGGCACGATTAAACGTATCGTCCAGCATCTCAGTCCGCGCGAAACCCGTGTCGTAGCGCTCGGTAAACCATCCGATAAGGATCGCGCTTCTTGGTATTTCCAGCGGTATGCTCCGCACCTGCCGGCGGCACAGGAATTGGTTCTGTTCAATCGCAGTTGGTACAATCGCGCCGGCGTCGAACACGTGATGGAATTCTGCACCGAAAAGGAATACCGGAGCTTCCTTCAGGAAGCGCTCCCGTTCGAGCACATGCTGATCGGCGCTGGAATCCAAATCCTGAAATACTATTTAGACATCGGAAGAAAAGAGCAGAAAAAACGTCTGCAGGCCCGTCGGGACGATCCGCTAAAGCAATGGAAGACGAGCCCTATCGATGACGTCGCGGTAAAGAATTTTGACAGGTACTCAGAGGCGCGGGATCAGATGCTCGCGAAAACATCGAGTCCTCTATCGCCTTGGATCGTGGTTCGCGCTGACGATAAACGCGCCGCACGCCTCAATGTCATGCGCGATCTGCTTGCGCGCCTGGCCTGCCCGCAAACCAACAAGCATCTGGCGGTGCCGGATCTCAACGTCATATTTCCTTACGATGAAGCGCACGCCAGAGCCCGGCTGCTTGCAACTTGAAAAGAAAATCGCCTTAGGCCGGCACTCGACGTTAGCAAGTGCAAATATGACATTGTTAGAAACGGAGAAGCGAGATGATCAAGCAAATCGCAATTTTGATAATGGCAATTGTTACTTCTGTTGTCATACTTGCCGCGGAGCCAGCAAGCGCGCAAATCTCCGCCAGCCCCACCTGGCAAGACACCCCACACCTGCATCATCAAGCGCTATCCCAGATAATAAAGGACATGACCAATCAAATGGGTCAAATGACCGAGCAGATGTCGCGGGACGATCTTGCGCCTGATCAGCGTCAGCAAATGGCGCTACGGATGGGGCGCATGTCGATGATGATGCGGCACATATCGAGCCTCGTGGCCCGCCCAGCGCTGAAAGAAGCAGATTGGGAAAAGCAAATGAATCAGATGCGCAAACAAATGGACGAAATGATGCGCGATTCACGCATGACGCCTCATGGATGAAGTTCGATAACAGGTAGCATTGAGCTCATGAAATTAGGGTGTCCCAGCATGGCTAGGACAGAGATAATCAGGAAACCGTCGAATTCCATGACAGTGATCGTTGTCTGCATCGGCATGTTTGCGACAGCGCCGGTGTTGGCTCAGTCGTCGACCGGTACTTACTGGGGAGGCGATGACGTAAGTCGGCATCATCAATTGCAATATCAAATGATGAAAGACATGACAGCGGCAATGTCACGGATGACGGAGCAGATGTCGCGGGGCGATCTGACTACTGAGGAGAACAAGAAAATGGGTGACCAGATGGGTCGCATGGCAAAGATGATGCGCTTCATGTCGGGCCTTGCGTCAAGGCCAGCCCATTCACATGCGCAACTGCAAAAGCAGATGGATCAGATGCGCCGCCAAATGGACGAAATGAAAGTTAATTCGCAGATGGCGCCGGGCGCCAAATAGCCGATTGGAATCGACGGACGCACCTCCATGGACCGCAAAGACCACATCAATTTCTGGTATGTCATTCTGGCGTTCGGGGCCGTGCTCCTGATCCAGAGCTATTGGGCTTCCTCGCAGCACATCGAGACGATCCCCTACAGCAAATTCGAAGAGCTACTCAAAGCAGGCAGCGTCAAGGACGTCGCGGTTGGCCGCGACACGATTACGGGCACGCTGAAAGAGCCCGCAAAGGACCAAAAGCCGCATTTCTCGGTAGTTCGCGTCGATCCCGGCTTTGCCGAAACACTGTCGCGCTATGGCATCGAGGTGAAAGGGGTCGCCGGGGACGCGTTCTTCAGCACAATCCTCTCGTGGGTGATTCCGTCGGTCATCTTCGCCGTGATCTGGATGTATGTGGTGCGGCGGATGGGCGAAGGCGGCGGGATGGGCGGATTGATGGCGATCGGCAAGAGTAAAGCCAAGGTCTACATGGAGACCGACACCAAGGTTACGTTTGCCGATGTCGCTGGTGTCGATGAGGCCAAAGATGAGCTGAAAGAGGTTGTCGATTTCCTGAAGAACCCGGAAGCACACGGGCGATTGGGCGCAAAGATCCCGAAAGGCGTATTGCTGGTGGGGCCGCCCGGGTCCGGAAAGACGCTTCTCGCGCGCGCCGTTGCCGGCGAAGCCGGAGTGCCATTTTTCTCCATCAGCGGCTCGGAGTTCGTCGAAATGTTTGTCGGCGTTGGTGCCGCTCGTGTGCGCGACTTGTTTGAGCAGGCGCGAAAGAAAGCCCCTTGCATCATCTTCATCGACGAACTCGATGCCCTGGGCCGCGCCCGTGGCGCCTTCGCATTAGGCGGACACGATGAAAAAGAACAAACCCTCAATCAGCTTCTGGTCGAACTTGATGGGTTTGATACGAAAGAAGGGATCGTCCTGCTCTCGGCCACCAACCGGCCGGAGATTCTTGATCCAGCATTGTTACGCGCCGGCCGGTTCGACCGCCAGGTGCTGGTCGACCGTCCGGATAAGGTCGGCCGAGTCGCGATCCTGAAAGTCCACACGCGCAAAGTCCACCTTGCCGAAGATGTGAAGCTCGATCAGATCGCTGCGCTAACGCCCGGCTTCACCGGAGCCGATCTCGCCAATTTGGTTAATGAGGCGGCGTTGGTCGCAACTCGGCGCAGTGGGGAAGCGGTTGCTGCCGCCGACTTCACGACAGCGGTGGAGCGCATCGTAGCCGGCCTCGAAAAGAAAAACCGCCTGCTCAACCCGTTTGAACGCAAGGTCGTCGCACATCACGAGATGGGCCACGCCCTTGTGGCAATGGCGCTGCCGGGCACCGACCCCATACACAAGGTCTCGATCATTCCCCGCGGGATCGGCTCTCTCGGCTACACGATTCAGCGCCCGACTGAAGATCGATTCCTGATGACGCGAACCGAACTTGAGAACAAACTCGCTGTGCTGCTCGCTGGTCGCGCCGCCGAAAAGATCTGTTTTTCTGAGATATCGACGGGCGCCGCCGACGATCTCAAGAAAGCGACTGACATTGCCCGCAGCATCGTGACCCGATTCGGAATGGACGAAACGCTCGGCAACGTTTCGTATGAGGAGGAACCGTCACCATTCCTCGGTGGCTTACCTGGTTTTCCGCAGGCCTCGTCGCATTACAGCGAAGACACGACGCACAAGATCGACGAAGCTGTGCGTGGAATCATTCAGAAGGCTTTTGACCGGGCAAGTGCCATCCTGAAGGAGCGGCGCGATACGCTCGAAGCGGCCGCAAAGCTACTGCTTGAGCGCGAGACATTGGATGGGAGTGGGCTTGCGCCGTTTGCTCGTCTTATGGGCGAACGTTCTGTGGTTCAGGACGAGGAGAAGCCCGCCGCAGCCTGACCGTGTTGCACTCCTCCGCGGTGCCACCTTCCGAAGGAACTCAAAAGGTATGGGGGCGAACGTGGTAAACTGCCTGAGTTTCCCGGGAAGGACCCCATGCGCATCGCTCCGATTTTGACTTTAGTCGTGTTGGTGGCCGGGGCCGCCGGCGGTTATGCCTATTGGCTGCAGGAACAGGCGTCCCGCGTGCCGCCGGGTTTGGCGCGCGCGAATGGCCGTATCGAAGTCGAGCGGGTCGATGTTGCTACCAAATACCCCGGACGGATCGCCGAACTGCGCGTCGATGAGGGGGCCCTTGTTCAAAAGAATGATGTTCTTGTCCGCATCGATACGGCCGAACTTCTCGCTCAACTCGCGGCAGCGAAGGCCGCCGTGCATCGTGCGCACCAGAGTGCCGCCAAAGCCCAGGCCGATGTGGCCTTACGCGAGGCGGAGCTGAAGCTGGCCGAGGCCGAGTTGAGGCGTGGTGCTGAGCTCGCGCGCAGCAATACGGCGACACAAGCTGACCTGGACCGCCGCACCGCGCAGAGGGACGTCTCAAAGGCCACTTTGGAAGGCGCGAAGGTGGCTATTGAAGACGCCAAGGCGGCCACCGAGGCCGCAGAGGCTCAGGTCGCGCAGATCGAGGCGATGATCGCCGATATGACCTTGAAAGCGCCCGTGTCCGGCCGTGTCGAATATCGCCTCGCCCAGGCGGGAGAAGTCGTGGCGTCCGGCGGACGGGTGCTGACGCTCCTCGACCTCTCCGACGTACACATGACCATCTTCCTCCCCACGAGCCAGGCCGGACGCGTGGAGCTCGGGTCGGAGGCGCGGATCGTGCTCGATAGCGCGCCGGAGTACGTCATTCCGGCCAAGATCTCTTTCGTCGCGGGCGAAGCGCAGTTCACACCCAAATACGTGGAGACCGTGAATGAGCGGGAGAAGCTGATGTATCGCATCAAGCTGCACATCGACCCGCAAATCCTTGAAACGTATCGCGGCTACGTGAAGGCCGGCATGACCGGCAACGCTTACGTCAAGGTTCAGGCAGGGGCGACCTGGCCTGCCAATCTCACACCGAGGCTTCCGGATGTCCGCTGATGATAAGCCGGTCGTTAGGGTCGAATCGCTTAATCATCGTTACGGCGCCACGGTTGCCCTTGATGCCACGAGCCTTTCGATCCGCACCGGATCGACTGTGGCCTTCATCGGGCCCGATGGGGTCGGCAAGTCGACGCTGCTCGGGCTGATCGCGGGCGTCAAGCGCATTCAATCCGGAACCGTGATGGTTCTCGATGGAGACATGTCATCGCGTATCCACCGCGACGCAGTGGCTCCGCGCATCGCCTATCTGTCGCAAGGTCTCGGCCGCAACCTCTATCCAACGCTGTCTGTTGTCGAGAACATCGACTTCTTCGGCCGCTTGTACGGACAGACGGACTGGGAGCGGCGCCGACGCATTGCGCGCCTGCTCGCGGCAACTGGCCTCGACCCGTTTCCAGATCGGCCGGCTGGCAAATTGTCGGGTGGGATGAAGCAAAAGCTCGGGCTGTGCTGCGCGTTAGTCCACGATCCAGATCTGTTGATTCTCGACGAGCCCACGACTGGCGTCGATCCGCTATCGCGGCGGCAGTTTTGGAACCTCATCGCCGAGATGAGCGCTGAACGGCCCGGTACGACGCTTCTGGTGGCAACCGCTTACATGGAGGAAGCCGAGCGCTTCCAGCACATTGTTGCAATGGACGAAGGAAAGATCATTGCCGCCGGCGACCGAGCCAGCATTCTTGCTTGGACCAACGCAAACACGCTGGAGGAAGCCTACATCACGCTGCAGCGTCCCGAACGCCGTGGCGAGCGCATGCCCCTGATAATTCCACAATTGCGGAAGAGCGCCGGACCGGCAGCGATTACTGCCGAGAACCTCACTATGAGGTTCGGCGACTTCACGGCCGTCGATCACGTGAGCTTCCACATCGAGCGCGGCGAGATTTTCGGATTCCTCGGTCCGAATGGTTGCGGCAAGACGACAACAATGAAGATGCTCACTGGATTGCTTCAAGCGAGCGACGGGAAAGCAGAACTTCTGGGAAAGCCGGTCAATGCCCAGGACATCGCCAACAGGATGCGTGTCGGCTATGTGTCGCAGTCATTTTCGCTATACGATGAAATCTCGGTCCGTGCCAATCTCGAGTTGCATGGACGGCTCTGTCGTATCCCCGCCGGAGAACTAAAAGTCCGCGTCGTGGCGTCGCTTGCTCGCTTCGAGCTTGCCGGTGTCGCCGACGCCCTGCCTCCTGCTTTGCCGTTGGGGATGCGCCAGAGGTTGCAGCTTGCCGCCGCCTGCCTGCATCGGCCCGAGGTGTTGATCCTTGATGAGCCGACCTCTGGCGTCGATCCGGCAGCGCGCGACCGATTTTGGCGTCTTCTTGTTGAAATGTCACGCTCGGACGGCGTCACAATCTTCATATCGACGCACTTCATGAATGAAGCAGAACGCTGTGACCGGCTCTCATTGATGCATGCTGGCCGCGTGCTCGCCGTTGGCACCCCAGACGAACTGCGCCAGGGCCACGGCGGCGGTAGTCTCGAAGACGCCTTTATCGCCTACCTCCAGGAGGCAGCGCCACGGCCGGCAGCGCGTATAACGAACGAAGCGCCCTCTTTGACGGACGAAACGGTGCGAAGAACATCGGGCGTATCCAAGTCCAAGCCATCATTTGGTCTAGTCTGGCCGCGCAGGTCGCTAACGGCATCTCTTGGGCGGACTTGGGCATTCGCACGACGTGAAGCCGTGGAGGTTTTCAGGGACCGAATTCGATTGGCGTTTGCGCTACTTGGGCCTCTCCTCCTTATGGTGACGTTCAGTTACGGCATCTCGTTTGACATCGAGGGTCTTCGATTCGCGGTATTGGACCGCGACCAGTCGTACGAAAGTAGGCTGTTCCTCGAGCAGTTTTCCCATTCGCGCTATTTCGACGAGCGTTCGCCGCTCGCTGACGAGTTCGAGATTGATCGCCGGTTGCGTTCGGGAGAATTGCGGTTCGCCGTCGATATCCCTCCTGGCTTCGGCCGTGACCTTCTTCAGGCCCGCCAGCCACAGGTCAGCTTCTGGCTCGACGGTGGCAATACATTCCCGGCAGAAACAGCTCGCGCTTATATTCAAGGCGTCGTTCTGACCTATGCGGCGGATCGCTATCGCCGGTTAAACGGCCGAGATCCGCAGCTGCTTCCGATCAACGTCGAGCCGCGATTTCGCTACAATCAAGACTTCCGCAGCGTATTCGCGATCACGCCGGGGACGATCATGCTTCTGCTGGTCGTGTTTCCGGCGATGCTGACGGCACTCGGCGTCGTCCGGGAAAAAGAGATGGGCACGATCACGAATGTCTACGCCTCTCCGGCAACGGTTAGTGAATATCTCATCGGCAAGCAGCTGCCCTATATCGCGATCGGCTTTGTCAGTTTTGTCAGCCTTGTGGTGCTGGCCGCCAGCTTGCTCGGCGTGGTTCCAAAAGGGTCCGTGTTTGCCTTGTCGATCGCAGCGCTCATGTATGTGTTTGCGGCAACCGCATTCGGTCTCCTGATTTCGGCGTTCGTCGCGACGCAAGTTGCTGCGATTTTCGGAACTGCAATTTTGACCGCAATGACCGCCGCGCATTATTCCGGGTTTCTTTTTCCAGCCTCGACACTTGAAGGCCCAGGTCGTGTAATGGGGCTTTCCTTTCCTGCACTTTGGTTCCAGGCGGTGAGCCTTGGCGTCTTTGCCAAAGGACTGGAGGCGAGTGCATTTATCCGCGAGATCGCAGTATTGCTTGGATTTGGGATCGTGTTCCTCCTACTGGCCCGGCTGTCGGTCCGTAAGCAAGGTGTCTAGCGATGCAGCGTTGGGTTGAGAATGTGTTTCGCCTCGGCCTCAAGGAGATCGCGAGCCTTTCGCGCGACATCGTGATGGTCGTTCTCATCATCTATGTGTTCACGATCGCGGTGTACTCCGAGGCGACTGCCATGAGGACCGACGTGAGTAATGCCAGCGTGGCCGTCGTCGATGCTGACCAGTCAACGTTGTCATCCCGGATCAAAGACGCCCTGCAACCGCCTTATTTCCGCGCACCCCGCGAAATCGATCGCTCGGAGCTTGATCAACTGCTGGATAAAGGACAATACACATTTGTTCTGGAAATCCCGCCGAAGCTCGAAGCCGATCTCTTGGCGAACCGCGGTCCGTCAATACAGATCAATGTCGATGCGACGGCAGTGACACAAGCCGCCGTAGGGACGTCCTACATCCATGAAATCATCGCCCGCGAGACCGCGAGTTTCTTGAAGCAGCGTGCTACCACCCATACTGTTCCCATCGACCCTGTCATTCGCGCCTTGTTCAATTCTAATCTTGAAGCGATTCGCTTCACCGCCAGTATGGGTGTTATCAACAACGTTACGATCCTCGCCATCATTCTCGTCGGCGCGGCCGTCATGCGCGAACGTGAGCGCGGTACCATTGAGCATCTATTGGTCATGCCCGTACGACCAAGCGAGATTGCTGCTGCGAAGATCTGGGCAAACGGCTTGATTATCCTTTTGGCGGCCGGTGCTTCTCTTCACATTGTGGTTCAATTCGCTCTGCAGGTGCCGATCGTCGGGTCGGTTGAGTTGTTCCTTGCCGGAGTCGCCGTCTATCTCTTTGCTGTGACCTCGCTCGGTATTCTGCTCGCCACAATCGCCAATTCGATGCCCCAGTTCGCGCTGCTCTCGATCCCTGTCTTTATCATCATGTTCCTACTGTCGGGGAGCTTCACGCCGTTCGAGAGCATGCCCAAATTCCTGCAAGACATTATGTACGTCTCGCCGTCGACGCATTTTGTGAGGTTCGCTCAGTCGGTGTTGTACCGCGGTGCCGGCGTTGACGTGGTTTGGCGCGATCTCGCGATCATGGGGGCGCTCGGCGGCGGCTTCTTCGCGGTCGCCCTATCGCGATTCAGAGCGATGCTCGCACGACAGAGTTGAGGCCGCGCGTCGCCGAGCGTAGATTGGTGACTTGACGCGAAAGGCTATCGCTTGGCATTCGCAACGATCTTGTCAAACACAAGATGCTTTTCCTGATGCATAATTAAAATTTCAAATATGAACGGCTTGACCGAACGCGTACACCATCTTTTAAGCGGGCGCGCCGGATCATCGGTTTGTTTCTCGATAACGGCATATAACTCATGCCGAGCGATCTGTTGCGCAGTGTCGGCCGCTGTAATTCGTATTTTTGCGGCTTCATCCTCCGGCATATCGACGGTAACTTCTCTCTTTACATGCTCCGCAAACGTGCCAATCGATGGCGATCCATACTTAAGTTCGGAAAGAAAGTTAGAATCTTGGCTCGCACACAGGTTCGCTAAATCCTGAGCGACGTACGCTGGAATGAGCAAGCGTGCGAGCGTAGCTAGATCCTTGGCTGATGCGCCGGACGCGAGGGGAATAGCGGCTAAGCCTAACAATGCGGTCGCAAAAAACCGAGAACGGAAGCTCATGGGCCGGTCCGCCCTTTTTTTGAACGATCGACGCCTAAATCAGCAATTCCTTGCCAAAATTTAGTATAGCAATTTAGCAGATCATCCAGAAGAATTGAAAGGTGTGGCAGCCGCCCCGGTCTATCAGGCGTCGTTTGCCGGTACTTGTCGTGGACTCTGAGCGTCATGTCGTAGCATGCTGGCTACATCGCAATCTAAGGCCGCTCGCCTATGCAGTCGCTCGTCCTATCGGACCTCGGCATTGTCGATGACGCTGTCGAGATCGTCGAACGTAAGGGACTCGGCCACCCCGATACAATCTGCGACGCGCTCGCGGAAACCTTGTCGCGAAATCTTTGCCACGAATATCGGGAGCGATTTGGGAAGATCCTCCATCATAACGTGGACAAAGCCCTGCTTTGCGGTGGACGAGCCGCGCCGGCGTTTGGCGGGGGCTTGGTGCTTAGCCCTATCGACATCTATTTGGCCGGAAGGGCGGTAACGCAGTTCGGCGACGATACTCTCCCTATAAAGGAGATCGCGATCGAGGGATCACGGTCGTGGCTGCGCGCCAATTTTCATGCTTTGGACGCGGGACGCGATGTGAGAATCCACGAACTTATCCACCCAGGCTCACAGGACCTTCAGGCCGTTTTCTCGCGCAACTTTGAAACGGGTATCCCGTGCGCCAACGACACGTCGATTGGTGTTGGACATGCACCGATGAGTCGTCTGGAACTCTTGGTGCTTGCCGCTGAAAAGAGCATCAACGGACGGAAACGCGCTCATGAACATCCGGCGTGGGGCGAAGATATAAAAATTATGGGCGTGCGACGCGGCGATATTGCCTATCTAACCGTGGCGTGTGCGATGATCGGACGCCACCTCGCTCACCTGGATGATTATCTCGCGGAGAAGGCTGCTGTAGGCAAGAAGGTACGCGACCTTGCAATACAGCATGGGTTTTCGCAATGCGACGTGAGCGTAAATGCAGCCGATGACACTTCCGGAGGATCGGTCTATCTCACGGTGACAGGAACATCGGCTGAGGCGGGTGACGATGGCCAGGTTGGACGCGGGAACAGGGTCAACGGGTTAATTACACCTTGCCGACCGATGAGCCTCGAAGCTGCCGCGGGCAAGAACCCAGTGACCCACGTGGGTAAGATCTACAACGTCGTTGCGCGCGACATCGCCGCGATGCTGGTTGCATCAGTGCCGGAGATCGTCGCCGCGCAGTGCTTTATGGTGAGCCGGATCGGCGCGCCCGTGGCCGATCCAGCCGCCGTGGAAGTCAAGCTTGCAACGCGGGAGGGCATTCCGGTGAGCAAAGTCAGACGATGCGTCGAGGACGTCACGGCCGACCGTCTTTCCCGCATCCCGAAACTTATCGACGATTTCATCGCCGGCACGATCGATATCTTCTAAGCTCCCCGTCGCTGCTGGCCAAACGCGGCGCGCCTTATTCGTCTCGATACCATCTCAGTTTGGCAGGTATCCTTTCTCCTCGGCGGCGCACCGGCACCAGACGCATGAACACTGTTGGTGATCACAGCTGTTGTCGTTGAGCGGTAAGCGGTAGCGCCAGCGCGCGACCGGAAATAACAGCCGCGTCCACGACGACCTGCCATAGAGGCTTTGGAGCGATTTTCGTGCGTCCGTACCCTGAAGCTGATTTGCAAGAATCCACCGCCATCCACGCTCGCCCACGATATTGAAAATGAATCGGTTGGCGACAGCGGTTTTAAGGAACGGCAACAATTCCCGCTGCCATAGTGTCGTGTAATCAACACGTTCGATAATGCTTCGGGCCGCGAGGATGCCAGATTGCAGAGCGTAGCGCATGCCGAAGCCGGCCAAGGCATCTTGAAAGCCTGCCTGCTCTCCCACCACGAGGTGTCCGCCCTGCACAGCCGTTCTCGGTAAGCGAAAATTGACATATCCACCGAACCGTCGCTCATTGTGCATTTTCAATCCGACGCGCTCCCTGAACATCGCGATGGTGCGGGCAACGTACTCGGCTTCATCCTTGAAACCGGTAAACATACAGCTCGCCACGGTTCCGTGCCCACCATGCACAAGCAGATAGGCATATCCAAGCGGAGCCATTTTATTGTCGAAGCACACCCAGTCGCCGTCCGCCATGTCGGTATCGAAGATGTAGCCGGCCGCAATCGCATCAGCCACCCGGGGGCCTCCGGCCAGAACTGCGTTACTATCCACTTGCTTTACTCGATCGCTGAAGCGGATATCGACGCCCAACTCCTGCGCCTGTGTCAAAAGGTTTTGATCCAACGTGCCGTGATCCCGCCCGCGCCGGACCAGGTAGTAGAGTGGCTTCTTGCTCCGAATATCGTAACGCCTGCCCCAAGCATCGAAGGCGACCCCGGAATAGATCGAGAAGTACTCAAAACTCGGCGCGATACCATTCTGTCCGAGCGCCTCAAGTACATCGTCGTCCGAGGACCAGTTCTCTAAACCCTGGAAGTCGTCGTGAAAACGACCGCCGACATGGGCGTGCTGTTCATGAACGATGACCGGGTAGTCAGCGCGGGCGAGCACGATTGCGCATGCGAGCCCTGCCGGACCGGCACCGACTATGCTGACCACCGATTTGTTTTGATTTACCGGCTGAGAGCTCGTGCCCGCGCTCATGATCGCTCTCAATCGGTCTGAGACCAGGCCCGGCGGTGATCGTCCTTGAAGGCCAGCACCACAGGTTCGCGAGCCGGGGCGTTGAACCGCGTAGTTTCTTGTATTCAGGAACTACCCTTGTCGGCGTCACGAGGCCAATACCCAAAAGCGAGGGCCCAAAGCGCTATCAGGTTTACGAACGGGATCAGGGCAACGAGTGACCAGAACGGCGACAATCCGATACGACCAAGAATTCGGCCAATCGGATATAGAATTACAGCGACCGTCACCGCAAAGACCAGCCAGTGTGCCAAACTGTACCCCTCCATTCCTGTCCAGTCACTCATCGTCGCGATCCTTCTTAGCCGGAAAGTTATAGATCCACCTTCACTAGTTTCGCTGGATTGCTTAGCGGCGGTGATCGTACCTGAAGTCGAAAACCGTGGGCTCAGAGCCGGAGCGTTGAACCGTCAGCCTTATCTTGTAGAGGTCGGGCGTTAGGTTAAAGTATGCGCCGTATGTAGTCGTGTCGGCGATTTTCATTGGCTCAAGAGTTTTCTGGGTACCAGCGAGTCCGAGCGGGGAGACTTTCGCGGTCACTGTCGCGTCTGAGATCCGCGCCTTACTTGTAGCATCATAGACCGCCGCAATGATGTGATATTCGTGACGGCCCCTTGGCGCTCCCCCATGCATCGGCGGCTCGGCCGAGTGGGGTCCAGGCCCCTTGACCAAATCGGCTGGTAGCACACCGAGATAGACAGTTAGGCCGCCCGCCGTTTTGGACTCTTGGGCATAAGCGGCCGGGGCTGTGACAGCGAGTCCAGCGATGATCACGATTGTCAGCGCCAGCGCGCCACAGAGCCACTTGGCAACGCTCTGTGCAGTGTACGCTACATATCTGTTTCGCTGCTTCGTCATTACTTGACCCTTTCAGTCCCAGTGATCGACCGCTAGCGATGACTTCAGCCGGCTAACCTAAGCGCTGAAGCTTGTCCGGTGGCCGCTCTGAACTTTGAATGTAGCTGTCCTACTTCGCTGCACGAAACACCCGATTGAAACGCGGGATAAACCGGGGCACCTGCGCGGCATATCGCGCATAAGCATCCCCAAAGGTTGACCGAACGTCGCGCTCTTCCTGCTGCGCCAAGCGCGCATACATCCACACCAATACGGGAAACATCGCGAGTGTGAGAATCGTCGGCCACTGCAGGAGGAAACCGAACATGATCAAAACAAAACCGACATATTGAGGATGGCGAACGTAGCTGTAGGGTCCGGTTGTCGCCAAACTGCCCCGCTTCTGAGCTTCGTAGAGCACTTTCCAGGCCGCCGAAAGCAAGATGAAACCGCCCCCGATGAATACATAGCTTAGAACATGGAACGGCCCAAAGTGCGGGTTCGTCTTCCAGCCGAAAAGCTCTTCAAGTAGGTGCCCGGCGTCATGGGAGAACCAGTCGATGTTGGGATATCGGCTCTGCAGCCAGCCCGATAAGAAGTAGATGGTGAGCGGGAACCCGTACATCTCAGTGAAAAGTGCGATCAAGAACGCGCTGAATGCGCCAAACGACCGCCAATCGCGGCCTGTCTGCGGCTTGAAGAAACTGTAAGCGAAGATGATGAAGATGGCCGAGTTGATGATTACCAGACCCCACAGGCCATAAGCTGGTGCTTCATCATTCATGTGCTGTCTCTCCCAGACTCGCGTTGTGACGGTGATCCTGCATCATGGTCGGCATGGCCACCATGACCACCATGCCCGCCGTGGAACATGTGGAGGAGCGGGCAGAGGAGCAGAAGGAGAAAGGGCCAATATCCCAACAGATGCGCGCGATGCTCGGTTAAGAGAAAGAACGCAGCGATTGCCAGGAAGCCAATGAGGACAAGTCCGCTTCGCGAAGTGAGTAAGCTACCTTCTGACTTCGGCTCCCCGCCTACGTGATCGTGATGCGACATGCGATCCCCTTGTCTGCACTTGCCCTCTCTGCCAGGCCTTGTAGGCGACGACGTGGGCGAGCGACTGAACCAGAAAGCCGTGCAGGCTTCTTTATTAAGGTACTATGCCGCCACTGCAGCGTTTTTGATCTCGATTAAACAATCGAATTTTTACGAGATACCGGCCATTGAATATGCTGCTGGATTTCACCTCCAGGAAGGGCGGAATTTCGACGGTATGGCGATTGCACCGTACGGGACGTTAAATGTTTATCGGCCGCGGGGTACTGGTAGTCGGATGTGCCTGTAAAGGAGTTCTTCGTGTTGAGCTCGGCACTGCGTGAGATAAACGCGCTGTCCGGTCTGTCAGTGCTTTTCAGAAGTGGCAGGTATCGCACGTGAAATATTTTCCGCTCGCTTGCTTTCGGCGATGAGCATAGCCGTTGCGTCTTCGATGCGGCGCTCAAGTTCGGCCATGACGTGCCGGCGATCGAGCCGGGGTTCGATTGGCGGGAGGAATTCCACAAGAACCCGCCCGGGCCGTTTTAGGAAAGATTGACGGCCCCAGAATAGGCCGGAATTGAGCGCCACCGGCACGATTGGCAAACCAAGCTGAGCGTACAGTGCTGCGACCCCGGGCTGGTAAGATCGACGAACGCCCACCAGTGTACGCGTTCCCTCTGGAAAGATCGCGATTGGGCGTCCCTCAGCTGCCGCCGATCGGGCCGCGGCGACCATCGGCTTCAACGCTTTTGGTCCTGCATCGCGGTCGATTACAATCGCCTTGCCCCTTTTCATATACCAGCCAAATACTGGGATTCCCGCCAGGCTTTGCTTCAAGACGATTGCCGGGTTCTTCAGCAAAACCCACAGCGCGATGGTCTCCCACGTTGACTGGTGCTTGAGGGCGACGATGACCGCTCCCTTGGGCAGGTTATGTCTGCCACGCACCTCATAGGACAGCCCTACAATTAGCCGCAGCAGCCAGAGCGACACGACGGCCCACAACTCGGAAATCCAGATGGTTGCGCGCCGCGAGACCAACATCGCCGGTAGCGCAACGACGGAAATGAGCGCTGTCCAGAAATAGAACGCGCAGTCGAATAATAATGAACGAATAAGGGTCACTTTGCACGGTCTCCGCTGCTTTCCGGAGAGCGGCGTCGCGGAAAGCCGGCAGCTTCCATCTCGGCGAGGTGCGAGTGCTCCCATCCCGCGATATAGTCTCGGGTCAGAGGCACAGCATTGATGCGCTTACTTAATTGAATCTGTAAATTTATCAGACCACCGTAACGGAAGGCTGCCTCACAGCCCGCTAGATAAAATTCCCACATGCGGCAGAACCTATCATCGTAGATTTCAGCGACGCGCTTACGATTCGCGATGAAGCGTTGCCGCCAGGCTTTTAGCGTTTCGGCATAATGGAGCCGCAGCACCTCGATGTCGGTCACATAGAGCCCCGCCCGTTCGATGGCGGGCAGGATCTCGGAAAGCGCCGGAACATATCCGCCCGGGAAAATATATTTGTTGATCCAGGCATTTGCCGCGCCTGGACCGTCGGCGCGGCCGATCGTATGGATTAATGCGATGCCATCCTCGTCGAGGAGGTCGCTGATCTTTTCGAAGAATTCCTGGTAGTGACTAATTCCGACATGTTCGAACATGCCGACCGAGACGATGCGGTCGTACCGGTTGTCTTCTTGTCGATAGTCCCTCAACAGGAATCTCACTTGATCACCCATGCCAATCTCGTTCGCGCGCCGCTGCGCATAGGCATGTTGCTCTGTCGATAATGTCAGTCCAGTTACATCGACGTCCGCAAGGTCGGCGAGATAGAGGCCGAGGCCGCCCCAGCCTGATCCGATATCGAGGACTTGCTGGCCGGGCCGCAGTAGC
>Ga0070741_10001325_pt1 | contig 76801 bp, 58 predicted proteins | sample Coa_R1_4_FD_66440 | JGI IMG/M metagenome (GOLD analysis project Ga0070741, IMG submission 66440) | Surface soil microbial communities from Centralia Pennsylvania, which are recovering from an underground coalmine fire - Coalmine... | ecosystem: Environmental > Terrestrial > Soil > Unclassified ...
ACGATCGATGGTGTGAAATCCTACTCGCTGTAACAGATCCTCAATTTCACACAGTGCACGACTCACCATATGTATACTGCGTTGGGTGGGTCCGTGTAGAGCAATATCTGAAAAGAAAAACCAGCCGCCCGGGCGGAGCGCATTTCGAATGTTCTCGAGTGCCGCCCGGTAGCGGCTGTCATCCACGATGTGGAAAAAGACGTCGAATGCTGAAACGGCATCGAAGGAGTTAGTCAAAGAGTTCGGAAGTTCGGCACCGATGTCCAGTCTAAGAAATGTTTGCTCCGGAAACCGAGCTCTTAGGTCTGAAGTTGCGATCTCTGTAATGTCACTTCCTACAATTGCGGAAGCACCGAGTTCCTTCCACAATTCAATATAGAATCCCGTGCCGGAGCCTATGTCGAGCACTGTCGCCTTGCTCCAGTCAATGCCTCGGGCGCGGAGCACTCGAAGAAAAACCTTGCGGCGAACTCTGTATAGCCAGTAATTGTAACCAGTTCCGAGAGACGTATATCCGACGCCGGTGATGCCGGGGTTTGTCCGAAGGCGTTCTTCCCAGTACTCGGAAGGATTAAATGAACTGCTCATGACTGAGTCTCGTGCGGTGGGAATAGCTGAGTGGCCGCAATTTAGGGTCTTGGCGATCTCGACCTTATCGTCCCAAGCCTTTCAGTACTACAGGAACGGTCTTTAGCATGATCTTGAGGTCGAGCATTAGGCTCCAATTCTGGATATAAAAATTATCGAGCGATACCGCGGTCTCAAATGACGGGTCATGGCGTGCGCTCACCTGCCAGAGTCCAGTGATTCCCGGCGTCGCATCTAGGCGGCTCAGATGCTCCAAAGTATATGCCAGAATTTCATCGAACTCCGGAGGGCGAGGGCCGACCAAACTCATGTCACCTCTGAGGACATTCCAAAGCTGAGGGAATTCGTCCAGGCTGTGCTTTCGTAAGAATGCTCCGAATCGGGTCACTCGTGGGTCATTCGAAATTTTAAACAATGGTCCTACGCGTTCATTCAAATGCTGCAGGCCGTTTTTTTGTTCATCAGCCTTGGCCACCATTGTACGAAACTTGTAGCACACAAAACGCCTGCCCTTCTTGCCCACGCGCGATGCACGGTAAAAAATGGGGCCTGGTGAGTCTAGCTTGATCAAGACGCAAATCAATGCCAAGGCGGGTGCTAAAAAGACGAGTCCAACTGCTGCCCCCACAACATCTATGATCCGTTTGAATGCCAGCGCTAAGTCAGGAATGCGTTCGCGTTGAAGCACACGAACGGGAAAGTCGCCCACGAACTCCTCTGGAGTTAGCCTGGCTAAGCCGTCATATAACTCATGGACTACTTTAAGTCCGAGGTTGTAAGGACTGACTTCGAGCGCGATGTTCTTGACGACTTCGCGCTCCGAAGGAATGGTAACAAAGATCTCGTCAATAAATTCCTGACGCACAATCTGCGAAAGTTCTTCAATCTTTCCCAACATTCGTGGGTCGGTATGGTGGTTCGAGTCAACGAACCCCTTCACCTTGTATCCGAGACTGGGATTCTCATCCAAATACCTCGCAAGTTGCTGGCCCACCTTTCCTGCACCTACGATTAAGGCATGCTGAAGACCGATACCTCGAGCGCACTGCCTTCCCCTGAGATGCCATCGAAAGATCCGCCAGCTGGACAAGGCAACCACGCTGAAGAGAGCAGTAACTCCTACGGCCAATCTGGGAACAGTTTTAATACCTGATAAATATACAAAAGCCGTCAGCACCACTGTCGCGATCGCAACCGAGCGGCTAACCAAAGCTATATTCAACAGAGGAGCTCTGGGTGGAGATACTCGATAAAGGTTTTGTGAATGACCAGCGAGGATGAGCAAAGCTACATACAACAGGAGGAATCCAATATCTGCACTAGCCCACACTTGCCAAGGCGTAAAGGAGGGAGACGCTATGTACCTGCCTGGGCCTAAGCGTATGTGTAAACTCAGCGCGAGTGACATTATGCATCCTATGGAGGCAAGAGCGACATCCGCCAATACGGAAGCAGTTGTGCGCCTTCGGACTGCGGCGTTCCGCTTTGCTTGGGTCGCAATGTATGTTGCATTGTCGGTCAGAGAGATGTGACGGTCACTCTTCGAGTACTGAAGCAGGGCGGGTGCGTTCATTGATTCATTTGCTCGTCTTTGTGAATAACCTTGTGCTCAGATAAGTAGTGCGCCATGGAAGTATGCCAAGCCTTAATGGGAAGGCTACCTACCGTTCGTTAGTCGATCTATTATTCGTGCGATACCTCTGCGCGTGCGATATGCCACGAGAGAGTCCCAAGTTTTTCTCTTAAATACAAGGGCCAGCTCACGGAAAAACAACTTCCATGGAAGCTGAGGATCGGTGTGAATCCAATAAGCTTGGCCTATTAATCCCGTTACGCCAGCGAGGAACGTAAACAAAGTTCCAAACAAGACCATCAACGTGCGCCGCGGACTCGTTTTCTTCTGCGGAACGAGAGGCGCGTCGAGCACTTGAGCGGTCGGCACATCACGTGCTTCTTGCAGCCTGGCAATCTCGTACTGTTTGGTGAGAAGCTCATAAACTGACTCGTTGATTTTGCTCTGACGGTACAGCTCCAAGTAGCGGACGCCCAAGAGAGGTAATTGACGGACCGACGGATATAGATCGTTTTTGTTCAATACCGATCCATTCGACGGTGTGACTCCTTTTCCGCCAAACGTGTTCACTTGGCGCTCTAGTTCGGCCACTTGCGCCTTCATTCCGCGAACACGGGGATTATTATCTGTATAGATCTGTTGGAGCCCACTAAGCATCGACTGTGCTTCAATAAGCTGTGCCTGCATATCCGCACCGGCAGCCACCATAGCTTTCGCTTGCTCGGGAATGTCAATGGCGGCGTTCGCGCTCGCAAACTCGCTGAATTGCTTCGCTGCCTCATCCAGATCTTGCTTCACTTCGGCGCGACGCTTCTCGATAAACAGACGCTCCCGATGCGCCGAGGAAATATTGACCGTCCCCAGCACTTTGTTCAGGTCGTCGATATAGGTTTGCACCATCGCAGCCGCAATGTTTGCGTCGTTATCTTCGACCGAAATGCCAAGCATCCCGGTCTTGTCATCCACCTTGATCTCGGTATTTTTGTCGAGCAGTTTTTGGGCATCTTCAGGATAACGTGCACCGTAACGCTTCATTAAGTCGAACTTGCTGATTAAGTCGCGCTGAACGGTCCGACTCTGAAGGACACCGACAAATAGCTGGCCCGAGGAGTTCAGGCCTAGCAACTGGCTCGCCAAGCCCATAAGTCCAGCACCTTTGTTTCCCCCGCCGCCATTTCCACCGCCCTCACCAGAGTCGGACGATAAGCCAGGTAGGCTCAATGCCAGTTGAGACATAGTGTTGTAATCGGGGGGCATCAGCGTCGCACTGGCTGTGTAGCGTTTCGGCCAAACTAACGCGATGACAATGAAAAGAGCTGCGCCAGCGGCTGAGAACCGTACCAGAAACTTACGTTTCCGCCAGAGTAGCCACGCGACATCGATGGGTGCCAGAAGCGAGGTTGCGGCTGTCTGCACTTGCGGCAAAGAATTGAATTCGTACTCTGTGACACCCTGTTCCGTTCGCTCGGGTGGCGCAAGGACTTGGCTCTTACCGTCCACTTCGCGCTCCCGAGACAGACGCAGGTGCGCTAGAGGCGCGGTACTGATTCCATTTTATAAACATGCGATCTTTAGTTATCAAACAGGAGCGGGACATATCCGAGACTCTATTTGTGGAGCCCCCAGTGAGGCTCAAAAGTCATTTGGATCGACGCTAGTAGGTTGGACTGGCGAGTCGTGGACAGCACTGGGAAGGTCCATTGCTCGTACTGAAGATAGCCAGCAAAATGCATGTTTGGCGATAGCATGACGTCCGCCTTCGCCGAGTAGTCGATGAGGCGACCTCCCTTGATAAAGTCTCGCGATACTTCCTGATGTCTGTATCCTAACTGAATAATGTTCCGGAGTGAGAAGTGGTATGTTAACCAACCTTGGCCACCGTGGCCGGCGCGGCCAATCCAATTTGCCATCAATAGATTCTCGTTGGTGTACCCAGAGCGAAAACGGTCCACTCCGTAGTAAACGAAACCTGGCGGAAACTCGGTCGCCAACGATTCCTTGATCCCCTCGGCGCGAATTTCAAATTGGGGTAATTTCGGCAATTGTGGGATATAGATGCCAGGGCTGATACTGGGCCGCGTGGAACCGATGGGTGAGTATTCGTCAACCACCAACGAATCCATGTATACCGTCAACCATTTTCGGAGGTGCGGTACCCGGTAAATGAAGTCGGCTTCGGATATGCGCTTTGCGGGATTCAGGCCAGTTGTGGTATGTGCGTAAAACGTGCGCGCGAAATTCGTCCAGGTAAAAGGAAGCCCTGGTCCGGCAAATTGTGCAGTAAACCCCATACCAAATTCGAAATTGGCAGTCGGCTTGAAGGATAATTTGGTACCGTGCATGTAAGGTTGAGGCGTGATGTCCCCCGGTCCGATCAGGTGTGGACTGTTGTATTCAAACTGGTGACCGGACAAATGTCCTAAGAAGAACTCAGATTTTGCTGTGCCCAAAATGCGTGAAAAGAGCGGGATGGTAATAGGCGACACAGTGTCTATTTTGAACATCAGAATAGGTTCCGCGTTATTACTCAATAAAAAAGGACCGCTCTCACCCGATCCCATCCATTGACTCTGCTTACCAAACGAAAGCTGCACATCGTGCAAATTGAGTGAGATAGATCCCTCCAGCAGATCAAAGCGTTTGGCCTGCAGGGTTGCGTTCGATACCGGAAGTGTAAAATCGGCATCGGCAATGGCCTGCAGCACGCTTTGGGGGGCAGAGGGAGTGGCGGGTGCTTGTTGGTATTCCCCGCGAACATAAAACGCGAACGGACCGGCGGCGGCGCTGGCAGAAGCGCCCGAGATTAAGTTAGTGCCGCGGCCATATGGCCGCCCGAAGTCGTTAGTGGTAGTCTGTCCAAAGTGGTAACCATCCCTGAGAGGGCGACCCGCAATGTTTGTCACTCGAGCGTAGACCGAATTTAGCTCCAGACCAAGGTTTGGTGCCCCGTTCAGGCGCGCGCTCTCGAGAGCAAACTCCTGCGCTAACTGCCGATACCCCTCCGCTAATTGCACCGGAGTGTCTTCCGAGAGTTGCCCTGCCAAGTCGGCAAGTATTCGCGCGCATTCGATTCGTGTCCATGGACGCTGGCTCAAAAAGACCGTTGGTACATAACCGAGCGCGGCGAGGCGCTCAAAAGCAGGGTAAATCCAACTGTCTACCGGAACGTACGGTGAAGCCATGTATGATGCACTTCGTGGCCTGTCTGCGCTCTCTTCGAGAAAGTTACCCCAAGCTCCCCCCCCCAACTCCGGATCGTGATGAGCTCGAAAGACTTGCCTGCCGAAATACCACCCTAGGGCGCTGCCGACCAGCACATCGGAGGGAAAGTGTTGCTTCGCGGTGACGCGAGTGGCTGTTACCGCCGTAGCTAATCCGTAGGCTGCAATCTGGCTCAAGATTCCGGGGTACTCATGTGCCCAAACACTGGCCACGGACCATGCGATAGCTGAATGTTCAGACGGAAACGATGTCCCGCCGCGAAAGAAATCACCATTGCCGTTGCCTTCGATGGGCCGCTGCCGTCGTGTGCTCTCCTTCAGCAGGTATGCAACGGCAGTCGAGTTTATCGCTGCTTCCCCGCTTAGCAGGCCCGCCTCTTGAAGATGATCATTATGTTGTAAATGACCAAATAAAAACGATGCCCCCCCCAAGCCGATGAGAGAGTACGCGCCGTAATTTGAAATGTTAAGGCTGCGCTTAAGCTGACTTGGTTCATCGGGAACCTGCTTCGAAAACCAGCTGTCACCGGCAATGAGTGCAGCTGTGAATCCAGAGAAGGGAGCGACCCAGCGAAGATCCTTGGCCCGAAAACTAATTGGCGTCTTCCAGAATTGCTTCTGGTCGGAAATCAGATGTCGCAGGAGCGGAACGCCTAAGTTGTTCTCGGGATCAGACCCCGGCTCCAACCAGCCCTGATTCTCGTGCTTCCACCCCGGAACTGTCGATCCTTCATCCTTAGAGACAGACAGTTTCGACAAATTTGGCTGTGCAAACGATGCGGGGGTGGGCAGCTGCATCTGTCCTGAGGCGATCACGGGCAAGATGAGTAGCGCTCCTAAGAAACACCAATTGTTTGCGCGTAACATCCGGTGTAGATCAAAACCGCGCGAAGTAATATGTCGCAACACCTACAGATGCAGCAATCTGCGCCATCTGCAAAGACGTTTTGAACCTGTTGCTGAACGAGTAGGTCTGCTCAGGCACAACGACCATGTCTCCCGCGCGCAGTTCAGCGCTCGCGACACCACCGCTAAACAGGCTGCCCGATCCACCGACCACTGATCCGTCGGCTCGTACCACAAAGGTAGCTTTTTTGTCCGCCAAATCTGTGGGTCCACCAGCCTGCCCGAGATACCACCCTGCACTCTTGCCCGGTTTGAAAGTGACCGCAGTGGGGTTGTACACAGCCCCGCTGATAAGGACAACATTCGGTCTTTTTGGAATAAAGATTACGTCACCTGTCCGAACCTGAAGGTCCGCTGAGGTATTTGCCCAACGCTTTAGGTCGCTAGAAATGTGGATTACGAGGCGACCAGTGGGAGGCGTGTTTTGCAGTGTTTCGATCGTTCTCTTGTACTGCAGTACAGCGGCTTTGGCTTTCACTTGATCGTCGACGTCCATTCCCGGAAGAAGCTTGACCTGCGTTGCTTCGGCTTGTACCCTCTGAATCAGATCTGCGCGGTTCTGCTCCTGTAGTTCTCTTACCTGCACTCTTTCAAAAATCGCTCCATAAGGATACGCGTTTGTCAGGAAGCCGCCAGCGCGAGAAAGGATCGAACTCAGCCGCTCACCCGACCGGATACCGTACGTTCCGGGATGTGCTATCTCACCCTTAACTGTAATCGTGGCCCCCACGTCCTCCCACCCGGACAGCTGACGGATAGTTAGGACATCCCCATCTCGCAAGCGGACATCCGTATCAGGTTCTCCGTTCAGTGCTTTACCGATCTCAACCGTGCGGTAATCCCCAACAACTTTGCTGCCGTTCTGAATCATATAAGTGGTCAGATCCGCTTCCTGGGTGAACGCGCTTCGCTTTAGCCCACCGGCAAAACGAACCAAAGTCGCGGCCGTCATCTCGCCGCCCAGTGGATATTTGCCAGGGCGAGCCACTTCACCCTCCACAGTAACTGTCGGAGGGTCTACCTTGTTCAAGTCTTTGTGGATAAAAATCCGATCTTTCGAACTGAGCAGAATGTTATCTTTAGGATCACCTTCCAACGCCCTTTGCAGATCGACATCAATCACCCTGAGCTTACCGTCGTCCGTTTTGCGGAAGACTTGAGCGTCGGAAAGCAAGGCATCGGGGGCCGTACCGCCAGCTAAGTAGATAGCGTCTCGTATGTGAGCCGACCCGTTTGTAACATGGTCTCCTGGATCTCTTACCTCACCGGTCACGGTTATGACTGGCGAATCTTCAAAGTCAAAGCGACCAAACACACGGACGGTATCAAAGGGCTGCAGAACTAAATCCTGATCTTTACCTGAAAGAGCATCGTCAAGATTAAAAGCAACGACCTCTGGCATGTTGTCAGGTTTCGATAGACGGATTATCTCCGCATGTTTCTTATATGGCTCAGGTAGCAGATCTTTGTATGACTTTATTAGATCCGTGACCTTCATACCCTCGCGGTAGGCAAACTTGCCCGGGCGAAATACGTGGCCGTCTAAGTACACCGTTTTCTCTGCGTAGGGAAGAATGGGCGAGATCTGTACCCGATCGCCGTCTTGGATTTGAAAATGCTGCAAGGAGTTGTTTGCCTCGCTGCCATCATTGCTTTGGGGGATATCTAAGCGCAGCATCGATCGAGCGTCATGAGCAATCACACGTTCTACATCTACATGGCGGAGGGTGCCGGTCGGCAGTATTCCTCCGGCAAGCTCTAGCACTTCAGCCAAGCTTTTTTCGTCCTTCAGCTCATAAATGGCAGGGCGACGAACCATGCCTTCAACGGTGATCTGCGGGCCCAGTGGCGGCACCAATACGGTATCGCCGGACTCCAATCGTTGCATTTGGGAACGGATACCATGCAGCAGTAAATCGTAGACGTCGACTGTCTCAATCAATCGATCTCCGCGATAGTGTTTAATTATGCGGAGACTTCCAGCTGAGGTTGGCCCGCCTGCTTCATATAAGGCGTTGAGCGGCGTCGAGAGCGCGCTAACATCGTAGGCGCCTGCCCGTTCTACATCCCCCACTACATAGATGCGAACGGTACGAAGTCGTGCCAACGAAACATCCGCCCGAACATCGCGATACTGGGTGCGAAGTACACGTTGAACGAGTTGCTGCACGTCACCCAGGCTTTTTCCTGAAACCTCAACTCCACCAACATCGGGCAAGATGATGCGACCCTGCCGGTCGACGACACTCGTAAGTTGGTCCGAAATACTGCCCGTGACGCCTATATTTAAATCATCACCTGGCCCAACAACGTAATCGAGGCCTACGGGCATATCCATCGGCAACTGATCGAAATTACCCGTACCGTTTTGAAAAATGTTAATGCCAAAACGATCTAAATCAGGCGAATGATGAGCATATTGCTGATAAAGGTCGTATAGCGATGGGACATCGGCATAAGGATCGGGGCGGTGCTGAACGGGTGTTTGTCGGTCCGGAGCTATGGGAGGAAGGAATGGAGAGCCGAGAGAATTGCTGCGCATGTCGAGGCCGGCCTGCTGCGAGAAATCCGTGCCTCCCAATGCAGAGACGTTCCCGGATCCGTTTCTCAACGCCTGCTTTAGAGAACTGAGACTCGACGCATCGCCTGGCATTACACCGAACGGCGAGCCCATAGAACCGATCATCGATCGCTTTGACAGTGAGTTAATGTCGCCGGAGGATCCTAGTCCATTCATACTTGGACCACCATTACTCATGCGCGCGGCAATCAATGCGGACATCTGGTCCGGAGCAATTCTTGACATCGGTCCACCGGTGGCTGAACCCGAATCGCCAAAGGCCTGTGAAGATTGCGCCTGCAAGAGAGCGCGACGGGAGTCGTACGGGACAGACGGGGGATTGTTCTGCTGTGGAATCGCTGGCGATGGACCACCCGAAGGTGATGCAGCCAATCCCGGCACGGTACCCAGGTTCGAGGGGGGCGCGGTATACCACGGCGGACCCACGCTCGGCGAGTTCAAAGTTGGAAGGGGCGTGCGTTGAAGGTCATCTTCGTGCCTAGCCCAGTAGCCACTTTCCTGACTCTGATTGCCTTCGGCCAGAGCTGCGCCACGATTCGGGGGGGTGTTAGTTGCCGAGTTCAGACTAGCTACGGACGACGATCCTGGCACCGAAGGAACAAGTCCGAGAAGCCAGTCCTGCTCTAATTCCTCGTGCTTGGGTTTGGCGCGGACGTAGTAGCGATCCTCGATCTCCTGAGTGAACATCGACCGAATATTTTGATCCCTGCGGACTAACTCGAACACCGCGTCATCAGTGAGGTCCTGCGGGTCTAACAATCGGCCCTGTTCAAAAGCTGTTCGGACCAACAATTTCTTGCACTCGAGCAAAAGCCCCGGCTCGTTAGTCAGAAGAGACAAAATCTTGTCTGCGGAGAGTGAAACTAGTCGTTCCGCTTCCTTCTCGGCTCGCGATTCCTCGACAGGCGCAGCCTTCGTTCGGTTATAGCTAGGAACGCTAGACTGCCGATCGTACGACTTATCGTAAGAACGGTCTTGCTGGGCTGGCGCATTGCAGACGCCAGCCACCAAAAGGAGCACCACCAGCAATCCGGCCCCGCAACTACTGGCTGCCGCAACATCTCCTGACTTCATAAAAACCTCATATTCGGCTCGGGGGTTTAATCGAAAACATGCTTTCCAAACATTCAGTCGCACGGTCTAGATACTATGCAGCTGATCGCTAGTCGCGAACGGCCTTTAGGAGATGGGATCGATTTCGGTTTCGTCCACCTCGACCGCAACGGAGCGCTGGATGAGGTGAATGGACAGTACAACGCGAAATTTATCTTTTCTGCGCACTAGGATGCCCTCAGCGCCCGCCATTGGTCCGCCGACCACCCGGACGCGGCGGCCGATCTTTAAGTACGGGTGCGGTTCTGCGCCGGCACCCCGCGCCAATCCGCTGCGCAAACCCTCAATATCACTATCCGGCAGGACGGCAGGCTTCCCATTGAAACTGACGAACTGAACGACTCCCGGTAGCTGCAGTACCTGAAGGCGGTCTTTAAAGGCAATGTGCAGGAACACGTAACCCGGAAAAAGTGGAAGCTCAATTACCTTTTTGCGGTCCTTCCACCGGCGGACCGATTTGTATAAAGGAAGGAAGCAGTCAATCTGGCGTTCTTCCGCCTGCTTGGCGACACTTTTTTCGTGGCGAGCATTGGTGTAGGCGGCGTACCAGCGTGTCTCCGCGTAATCGGCCGGAAGGGCGAGATCGGCGGGCGCTTCCACGCCTCTCTTTTCGGAACTCATCTGATTTGAACTCAAGCCGGAGGTCCTCTATGTAGCTTCGCCCTCTCACTTACGGGGCATCAGTGAGCTAACCCATTTCTCGCCAACTTTTTGGGCTAAAGCAGTGGATCTATACCGTGCGGGAAAATCCGGCTACTTTGCCCAGAACCCCGGTTCCGCCACAATGTCGCGGAACTTTGTTGCAAAATCCAGAACGCCAAAAGCATTAACGCGTGCAAGAAAACTGGGCAGAACTCGGCACGGGCCTCAGCGCGCCAGGTCAGCTAATATTTCCTGCTTGTTTCGCAGCACGCTAAGAATCCCCTCTTCTGACGACTCCACGCGCTTAGAACGAATATCAACAAAGGCCCAGTAAAAGATGCCGCTGTTGCGTTCGGCCGCGAGCGAAAGTATTTTCATTTGCGGATATCGCCCCAGCAGGAAGCCACATAATCCGGGCCTTACCTCGGGGTCCTCAGGAGCGATGATCAAGTAGTCGGGACGGAGACGCTCCGTCATTTCTGTAAGCTCAGCTTCGTCCTGGGTTTCACCGACCACTTCGATATCCGGCTGGTCAGCGATAGTGGCAAGGACTAGGTCCCTCATGAGCCTCGGGCGGTTGGCGACCAGAACTCTGATTTTCTGCACACTAATCTCCGTGCCGCGCAGTATCGCTTCCTCAGCGCAAAAACGTAAGGTTCAAATGAGTTCCCGATGAAGCCGATATGCAAGTACCAGGATTGGCCCAACGGAGCGATTGGAAACTGCACTAAAATTGGGGCGAGGGTACCAGAAAAGTACCAATTGCCCCGCTGCGATCTACGCGAATGCGCTCTGCACTCGGCAAACTTCAACAGCAGAGAGCCGGTCAGAAGCTCCCAGCTTGCGCAACATCCGGTGAATATGATTCTTGACCGTCTGCTCAGATAAGCTCAATTCAGCAGCGATTTCTTTATTGGTCAGACCATGGCTAATGAGCTTGACCAGCTGCTGTTCGCGTCGCGTCAATCCCAGACGATGGTTCACGTGAAAGGTGCTTTCAGCAGGCCGCGCTGCGGCGACATGCTCGAACAAGGCGAGACAAAGGCTGGGCGGACATACTGCTTCATTATTGGCCACACTGCGAACCGCGGCCGCGACTTCCATGGCCGAAGCGTCCTTCAACATGTACCCGACTACGCCGTCCTTTATGGCGCGCAAAAACGTGTCCCGGTCAGGATCCATGCCGATCATGACCACCTTTACTCCGGGAAGCGCAGCGCGGACTTCCGTGATGAGTCGCAGTTCGGACAACGCTACGGCGGCGGAGTCTGACAAGAGCACATGCGGCTCCGTCTGGTTAATTTCGTCCACGATCTGAGGAGAGAATTGCGACGCGCCTACGATGCGAACTTCAGTCTTCTTGCTGAGAATGCGCGCGAGGGCTTCCCGCAAGAGTCGATTTTCCGCGAGTATGAAAACTCGTATCCCTTCGATAGCAGCACCCATGCAATCCCTCGGTACCTGGTCGCATGTGCCCTTCACGCGATGCAGGTCGTGTTATTAAAGTAGTAGCTGGGTATAGTGCGGAAAAGCATAAATGTTTTGTTGTGAAAAGGCCAGACGGGAATTTATTTATTTCTAAATATTGCGCCCAGTTTTCCGAAATGGATTTTTAATGTTTACTAGCATCTAGCGCCGCTCGGAGGCAAACTCGAGTTTTCCACAGACGAATGTCTTTGCGTCGCATGATTAACGGTGCAGTAACCGCTCAGTCCCAATAGGTTGCCAAGATCTCAGTATGAGACGCCCCTTGCCAGCGAATGTCTGAATCAAACATTACGATTCGCGAGATTGAAGCCTTCGAAGAACTCGAGGCGGTCCCGGACGTGGAAAAAGAGGTTTGGGGTCTCTCCGAGACCGATGTCATGCCTCTTACTCTCATCATTGCTACTAAGGAGGCCGGGAGCTTGTGGCTGGGCGCATTCGATGGCCCGACATTGATCGGTTTTGCTTTCGGGCTTCATGGCGTTGAAGGCGGAAGATTAATGATCCACTCGCACATGCTGGCGGTGCTTCCCGCCTATCGCGAGACTAATATTGGTTACCGGCTGAAACTGCAACAGCGGGAGCGTGCATTAGCAATGGGCATCCAGGTAATGACTTGGACCTTCGACCCATTGCAGAGCAAGAACGCACATCTGAATTTCGCAAAACTTGGTGTCATTTCCAATCGATACAAGCCGGATTTCTACGGTCCAGAGACTTCCAGTGTCCTGCACCGCAACAGCACCGACCGTCTGTGGGTGCAATGGCACATGTCAAGCCGACGAGTACAGGATCGTCTGGGGGGCAAGCGGCAGGCGCCGCGATCCATCCCAATGCCTGAGACAACCCCAGCCCTGGTTCGCATGGGAGACGCCGGGCAGCCCGATCTCACCAAGTCGACTCTGGCCCCTGACGCTGGGCGCATGACAATCGAGATTCCACCGGATATCAACCTCCTGCAGGAACGAGATCAACAACTAGCTGCTCAATGGCGCGCAGCCACACGGTGGGCATTCACAGAAGCTCTAAAACAGGGATTTGTTGTCTCCGATTTCATCCGCCCGATTACGCACTCCGGACCGGCGGGGCAGTACGTGCTGACGAAACCGAGCATTGACGAGATTTGCGTCTGATGGGCTGCGTGAAATTCCGAAAGTCTACGCACCTACATTCGCAAACGTCTGCCATTATCCGAACCCACAAACGCACTACGACGCATTGGCCGCTCGCGATACATTTTGAGCAGGTGCAAAGCGCTGTCCTTGCCGGACTTCTGCGCAACTACAACGTGAGTGCCGCCGGAGCGTTGGCGGACATAAATTTCGCGAGGATGTCTATTCGAGACTTTCTCTTGCACAATGCTGATCGTTCCCGGCCCAAATGCCGAAAAGCTATTTGACTCAGGTCCCAGTTGGGGTTAATGTTCATTTCCCGGCGCTAACGATTGGACTAAATTGGTGTTATTGAATGGTCAAAATAGCAATTTTCATCGTTTTCATTGTGCTCTCTGCGTGCAGTCTTGAAGCGCAGAACGTCTGCACCACGAGCACGACAACAACACAAAGTGTGGCGACCCGTCTGAATAACGCCATTTCCGCATGTCTGAGCGCAGGTGGGGGTACCGTGGACGCTCGTTTGCTAGTAGCCGGGACGGGCGGCGGAATTGATGCAGAGGTGGATGTGGGTAATACCTCAGGAACGCCGATAACGGTCCAGCTGCCCGTCAATACAACCTGGGGTATCAGCATCAACGACTCAACTAAATGTGGAATTCGGGTCTATCCACGGGGGGCTCTGATCGGTCAAGACGCCGGTAACGGCAAGATGCTGATAGACACAAATTCTGGATCGTTAGTTAAGGCAGAGATTTGTGTTGACGGGGCGGGATCCTCAGGAAGTGTTAGATTGGAAGCGTTTCAGCTCATGAACAGAGGTGGAGCGAGTACGATTTTGGATTCATTGTTGCTCCTGCAAGGAATTCAAAATGGGAGCACTGTTCAACAACTGAACGTGGTGTCAAATGGCGTCGTTGGGGTTCATATTGGGAGCTCCTCCGGTGTCGGGGGAAATGTTTGCTGCATGACACTTACGAACAATTGGTTTAATGGTGCGGCGAACAGTGGGTCGCGTCCGGTTGTAGTCGAAGCCAGCGCTAGTGCCGGGGCTTCGCGTTTGACTTTCGTTGGCAATACCATTGAAAATCCGGGTAGTGGCCAGTATGCCTTAGAGGTCCATGGTTACAACGGTTATTCGCCTTCTAACATAACTTTCATCAACACCAACACGGAAATAGCGTCGAACGGGGACATGGGCACACCTCTCGTGCTCCTCAAGGACACCCAGCATGTTACGTTCTTAATGATGAACGGCATCGAGTACAACATTGGCGTGGATCCTTTTATGTTGGACATCCAAGAGTCGGCTCCGGGGCGGTCGAAAGGAAATATGGTTTGGTCGGGCAGAATCAACTCGACAAACTGGGTAAAGGATGAGACGACATGGGGAAACTGCTCACCCTCCCATCCATGCCTAAAAACCGGGCCGTCAAATGACACCTTCGAGAAATATGATCAGAATGTTGACCCATAGAGCTGCAAAGTAATAAAAGTAATATCTGTCGTGGTGATAGGGGATTCTGCGCCCGTAAAGACCTGCATCTTGTTGTTCTAGCTCGAAATCGCGATCACCAGGCAGGCGATGTTGTGTCTGGACACCCTTTATGATGTGGATGTGGAAAAGTTCATGGATTCGGCATTACGGGATAGGACATAACGCTGCCGCAAAATTCAGCTTCCAGCAAACCCGGCGCACCTTGCGCATTTTCCCGTTCTCGCGAACCCACGAGTGACTATAGTCACAGGCACTCGTTCACAGCCCAAAAAAGCTTCCAGGCCGTGCTAGACTTGTCCGTATTCCCCCTCATAATTTATGGGCACTTCATCGCTTCCCAATACTCGTATCTCCGAATTCAAAAACAAGGTCGAGACGCGCCATGCCAAGGTCGGCATCATCGGCTTGGGCTATGTCGGCCTGCCGCTCGCATTGCTTTACGTGGACCAGAAGTTCCCCGTAACCGGTTTCGATATCGACCAGCGCAAAGTCGAGACGCTGACGGCGGGCGGTTCCTACATCTTTCGCATCGCTCCGGAGGAGATTCGGTCCGCCCGCGCCAAGGGCTTTGCAGCCACATCCGACTATGCCGTGATCAGCGAAATGGATGCGATCATCATCTGCGTTCCGACGCCGCTGAATGAGTACCACGAGCCCGATCTCAGTTACATCACCAACACCGGACATGCCATCGCGCCGTACCTGCGCGCCGGGCAGTTGGTTGTGCTCGAGAGCACCACGTATCCCGGCACCACGGAAGAGGTCCTGGTTCCGATCCTGGAGAAGGAGAACAGGGCCGGACTGAAAGCCGCGCGGGCTGAACATCATGGCCAAAGCGATCAGGAATTTTTTGTAGTGTTCTCTCCCGAGCGGGAAGATCCGGGAAACACCAGCGTGGCTCGTCATGATATTCCTAAAGTGATTGGCGGCCTCGAGCCGCAAGCCACCGAATTGGCCGCGTCGCTGTATGGGTCCATTTTCCGGAAAACTGTCCGGGTTTCGTCTCCTGCAGCCGCGGAGATGACGAAGTTGCTGGAAAACATTTATAGGTGCGTAAACATCGCGCTGGTAAATGAGTTGAAGCTCCTGAGCCTTCGCATGGGGCTGAATATTTGGGAGGTCATTGAGGCCGCCTCGACGAAGCCATTTGGCTTCCATCCTTTCTATCCCGGTCCAGGCCTGGGTGGGCACTGCATCCCAGTCGATCCTTTTTATCTGTCGTGGAAGGCCAAGGAATGGGATTTTCGGACACGCTTCATCGAATTAGCGGGTGAGATCAACATTTCCATGCCGTATCACGTAATGGCTTCGGTCGTGAGCGCGCTAAATCGGCACAAGAAAGCCATAAACGGAGCCAAGGTGCTGGTGCTCGGAGTGGCGTATAAGAAAGATATCGACGATTTGCGCGAATCTCCCGCCTTAACCATCATTGAATTGCTGCAGAAAGAAGGCGCGCAGGTCAGCTACCACGATCCGTATTTCCCTGTGATCGGCAAAGGCCGCAAGTACGATTTGCAGATGAAGCGTGCGCCGTTGGACAACCTGGGACAATACGACTGCGTTCTGATCGTCACCGATCACTCTGATTATGACTACGCGAAGATCGTCAACGACGCGCAGTTGGTGGTTGATACCCGTAACGCCACCAAGAACATCCAGAGCCCCAAGATTGCGCACTGCTAGGAAGACGCAATTGCCAGCACCCGCCCGGGTGCAGCGACGAGTTCGCTCTACTGTGTAAGGCGTGTGTCCTAGTCTCCGGCCAGCATCTTCCAGGCTTCGCGTCCAGTCACCATCACGTGCTGGATGCCTTTTACAGCCCTCATATATTGAGCGCGTTCGAAGGCAGTGGGATCGGAGCAGCGCAGTTGACTCATACTGCCCTGCATCTGTCGTACAGATTCGTATTCGTGCGCTTCCATCCAATCACGGAGCCCCTGTTCGATATAGCGAAGGTGATTGATGCCGTTCCGAAGCAGGGTAGAGCAGAGCATCGTGACGTTCGCACCCACCATGAGCAGTTTGATCACGTCTTCGTGTCCGTGGACTCCGCTGCTGGCTGCCAGGCTGGCTTTGATCCGGGCATAGAGAATCCCGATCCAAGTGAGGGGAAGACGCAGTGCCTGAGGCGTGCTTAACAGCACGTTGGGTTTGAGCTCAAGCGCTTCCAGATCGATGTCCGGCTGGTAAAAGCGGTTGAAGAGCACCAAGCCATCCGCGCCGACCGCATCCAGCCGTTTGGCCAGGTTAGCCAGATTGCTGAAAAAAGGGCTGAGCTTAATGGCCACGGGAATCGACACTGCAGACTTTACCGCGCGCAAAATTTCCAGATAGTTCTCTTCGATTTCCGCGGAGGGAATCTCCGGATCGGTGACAATCGTATAGACGTTGCACTCCAGCGCGTCGGCGCCAGCCTGCTCAATCTCTTTCGCGTATTGTGTCCAACCGCCCGCAGTCGCGCCGTTCAGGCTCGCGACGATTGGGATGGAAACCGCCTCTTTGGCCTTGCGAATGTGATTGAGATAGCCTTCCGGGCCCAGACGGAACTCCGCGGCTTGCGGAAAGAAGTTAAGCGATTCGGAAAAGCTTTCCGTGCCTTCCGAGAGACGTTCATCCAATTCCAGGCTTTCCTGCCTAAGCTGTTCTTCAAAAAGAGAATATAAAACCACTGCAGAGGCACCCGCGTCTTCAAGGCGGCGAATACTGTCCGTTTCCTGCGAAAGAGGCGAGGCCGAAGGCACTAGCGGCGTGCGCAACTGCAGGCCGAGGTAGTTGGTCGATAGGTCGATCATAGTATCTTCCTCACTGGGCGGCTATTTGGTCGTGGCCGCTGGGACGGGCTTCTCTTGACCCGTCTTTGAGTCCGTTCGTGTTCCGACGAGAGTTTCTGGCTTGCCATTGCCGTTTCCGAACTTCCGCTGCGCAAGGTATTCATACATGCGAAACCGCACTTCGACATCATGCTGCGCCTGAGCCCAGAGTTGCTTGGCCGCTTCCGGATTGCTCTTTGTGAGCATCTTGAAACGAGTCTCAAGATTAAGAAACTCCTGCAACTTCTTGCTAGGCGTGCGCGAATCAAGCAGCAGCGGGTTTTCACCCTGCTCTGCCCTTTCAGGGTTGTAGCGATACAGAATCCACTGCCCGCTTTCGACCGCAGTTTTCTGGTCCTGCATGCCGCCCGTCATGTTGATGCCATGCGCGATGCAGTGCGAGTAGGCAATGATCAGGCTGGGTCCGTTGTAAGCTTCGGCTTCCAGAAACGCTTTCAAGGTGTGTTCGTCCTTGGCGCCCATGGCGACACTGGCCACGTACACATTGCCGTAGCTCATGGCCATCAAACCGAGATCCTTCTTGGGCCCGGGTTTGCCACCGGCAGCAAACTTTGCCACAGCCGCGCGTGGAGTAGATTTCGACGACTGCCCTCCGGTATTGGAGTAAACCTCGGTATCGAGCACCAAAAGGTTAACGTTGCGACCGCTGGCTAAAACATGATCCAGGCCGCCGTAACCGATGTCGTATGCCCAGCCATCGCCCCCCACGATCCACACACTTTTTCGTACCAGCATGTCCGCGACCGCGAGCAGTTGCCGGGCATCCAACGAGTTCAATCGGTGCAGCCGTTCCTTCAAAAGCGAGACGCGCTGACGCTGATCGAAGATTTCCGCCTCATCTTTTTGTGACTCCGTCAGCAGGGCGGTAACGAGTTGATCGCCGATTTGGACAGCGAGCCGGCGAACCAGTTCGCGGGCAAACTCAGTTTGCTTGTCAATCGACAGGCGGAAACCCAGTCCGAATTCCGCGTTGTCTTCGAACAGCGAGTTTGACCACGCCGGACCACGCCCTTCGGCGTTCTTAGTCCAGGGCGTCGTGGGCAGATTACCGCCGTAGATCGATGAGCAACCGGTTGCGTTGGCAATTACCGCCCGATCGCCGAAGAGTTGCGACATCAGCTTCAGGTAGGGAGTCTCGCCGCAGCCTGAGCAGGCGCCGGAGAACTCGAATAGGGGCTCCTGCACCTGCTGCTGCCGGATATTGGTGACCTTGATATGGCGGCGATCCAGTTCAGGGATATTGAGGAAGAATTCCCAGTTTTCCCGCTCAGCGAAGCGCAAAGGCGGTTGCGGCATCATGTTGATAGCCTTCAGCCGCGTCTCCGTCTTGTTCTTGGCCGGGCAGATGTCCACGCAGATGCCACAACCGGTGCAATCTTCCGGCGCCACCTGGATGGTGTACTTCAGGCCCGCCCACTCTTTATCTCGCGCATCGCATGAAAGGAAAGTTGCTGGAGCCTTCGCTAGATGCGTCTTGTCGTAAACCTTGATGCGGATCACAGCATGCGGGCAAACCATGGCACACTTGCCGCACTGGATGCATGTTTTGGTATCCCAGGCCGGGATTTCCAGCGCAAGATTTCGCTTTTCCCACTTCGCCGTTCCCGTGGGGAAAGTGCCGTCAACGGGAAAGGCGGAAACCGGCAACTCGTCCCCTTGCCCGCTGTAAATTGGCGCCAGGACATTGCGTTCGAAAGCCGGAGCCTCGGCTGAAAAGACTGGCTGCAGCTCACGGTTGCTGCTGACGTTGGCTGGCATTTTTACTTCAAACAGGTGCGAGAGGGTTTCATCGACAGCCTGCATGTTCTTGCGGACAATCTCCTCACCCTTGCGACCGTAAGTGTCACGAATCGACTTGCGGATGGCTTCAATCGCTTCCTCGCGAGGGAGTACTTTGGAAATCGCGAAAAAGCACACCTGCATGATCGTGTTCATGCGGCTGCCCATGCCCGTGTCGCGTGCCACCTGGTAAGCGTCGATCACGTAGAACCTGGCTTTCTTCGCGATCAACTGCTGCTGTATGAGCCGGGGCAGGTGATCCCAGACTTCATCGGGTCCAAAGGGACTATTGAGCAGGAAGGTTCCGCCCGCCACCAGCGACGACAGCATGTCGTAGCGCTCCAGGAAGATCCACTGGTGGCACGCGATGAAATTTGCCTTCCGCACCAGGTAAGTCGAGCGAATCGGCCTTGGACCGAAACGCAAGTGCGAGACCGTCATCGCGCCCGATTTTTTCGAGTCGTATACGAAGTAGCCCTGGGCGTAGTTGTCCGTGTTTTCGCCGATAATCTTTATGGAATTCTTGTTCGCGCCCACCGTGCCATCCGCGCCTAGTCCATAGAACATCGCGCGGATAACCTCGTCGCCTTCGGTTGAGAAAGCTTCATCGTAGGCGAGGCTGGTGCCGCTGACGTCATCCTTGATTCCAATCGTGAAGTGCTCTTTCGGCGTTGGCAAAGCCAGATTATCGAATACCGCCTTTACCATGGCAGGAGTGAATTCCTTGGATGACAATCCGTAGCGCCCACCGTCCACCTCGGGAATGGAATGCAGCGAACCGTAGTTATGCTTCCAGCCTTCCAGAACTGCATTCACCACATCGAGGTAGAGCGGCTCGCCGGCAGCTCCAGCCTCCTTGGTGCGATCCAGCACAGCAATCTTGCGAACACTGGCAGGCAGCGCTTCAACGAATCGCTTGACCGAGAACGGCCGATATAACCTCACCTTCAGCAGCCCGACTTTCTCGCCTTGCGCATTCAGGTATTCGACCGCTTCATGCGCAGCTTCAGCCCCTGAGCCCATCATGACGATCACTCGCTCCGCATCCGGCGCACCAATGTAGTCGAACAGGCGGTAAGAGCGGCCGACCAGTTCGGCGAGCTTGTCCATGACGAGTTGGGTGCGTTCTGGGCAGGCGTCGTAGTAGGGATTGCCGCTTTCACGCATCTGAAAGAAGACGTCGGGGTTCTGCGCCGTGCCGCGCAGGACGGGGTGATCCGGCGAGAGGGCTCGCTGACGATGCTCGAACACTCGGTCCATGTTGATGAGGGCGCGCATGGCGTCTTCCGAAAGCAATTCGATCTTGTTCACCTCGTGCGAGGTACGGAAGCCATCGAAAAAATGCAGGAAGGGAATTCGACTTTCCAGCGAAGCTGCATGCGCGACCAGCGCCAGGTCCATGGCTTCCTGCACGGAGTTGGAGCAGAGCATGGCAAAGCCGGTGGTACGGCAGAACATGACATCGCTGTGATCGCCGAAGATTGACAAAGCATGCGTAGCGACAGTTCGCGCGGAAACATGGAACGCAGTCGGCGTAAGCTCCCCGGCGATCTTGTTCATGTTGGGAATCATCAGCAGCAGGCCCTGCGACGCCGTGAATGTGGTGGAAAGCGATCCGGTCTGCAGTGCGCCATGAACGGCTCCGGCGGCCCCGCCCTCGCTCTGCATTTCCATCACGTGCGGCACCGAGCCCCAGATATTAGGGATGCCTTGCGCGGACCACTCGTCCGCCCACTCACCCATCGCAGAAGAGGGCGTAATCGGGTAAATCGCGATGACTTCATTGACGCGATACGCCACGTGCGCGACCGCCTCGTTGGCATCCATGATTTTGAACTTACGTTTCATGATGCTCCCCTGCGCAGATTCATGCCGGGTACACGAATGCGCTCTTTCCGGTCGAGGAACGTTGGGCCCGACATGTACCAAAGCATATGGGGAATGGCGAACGGCGTCGGCAATGTGGGTCACAGCCGGCTGTGACAATCATCACAGGGCCGTGGCGCGGGCCTGCAACTTCCGGGCACAAGGCAATCGGCGGGAAGCTTTGCGGGTCGTTCCAGCGGTCAGCGGCTAATAGTCGAGCACTTCATAGAATTCGATCCAGCTGTTCTGGAACATCGGGTGCTGCCGGGAGGCGAGATCCGTGTGCTCCGGGCTGGCATCGATCTGCTTAAGAGCGGTTTCGACCGCCGCCAGCGAATCGAAGCGGCATTGCCAAACGATGGTGTTGCCGGGCTCGCGCCCAGAGATTGGGACGAGGCGTTCCCCCCGGGGCAGCAGGCCTCGATGTTCAAGCTCGGCAAATTGTTTCTCCAGCTTGTGGAACTCCTGCTTGTGCGCGGGATCATAACACTGAATCAGACGCATGAGCACGGCCACGAGAAAATCTCCTTCCGCTGCCGATGAACATTGCCGAACTGTACAGCAGTTCAACGGCCTCGACCGCAAACCTTACGGTCCATACGCCTGCAAGACCCGCGTCTCGACGTGCGCCTCAGTAGTAGAACTTCAGCGCGAACTGAACGAAACGGGGATCGCGGGCCGCCTGGAACTGTCCGAACTGAGGCGTGCCTAACTCGATCGCCACCGGTTCGACCTGGCCGGCTGCGCCGATCGGACCCCAAAGCGGGTTCACGTGATTCCAGATGTTGAAAATATCTGTTCGGAACTCAAGCCGCATTTGCTCGCGGATCGGGAAGAGCTTCTGGAACGTCATGTCCCAGTTTTGGTATCCCGGACCGCGAACAATATTCCGGCTTTCGTTGCCAAAGGTTCCCTGCACCTGGTTGCTGGCAAATGCGCAGGTGTTGAAAAACGTGCCCTGCTGGCAAGGCTTGGCATTTGGATCGCCAATCACATTCGGACGCGCGCAGTTGTAAGCCACGGTGCCGCCGCAATCGGTGTTAGAACTGTTAACGAACGGGTCGCTGACCGTGAAGTAGTTGCCGGAGGAAAGCGAGGTGATGCCGGCAATCTGCCAATTGCCAATCACCTGGTTAAGGAAGCCGCTGGCATTCCCGCCAAATGCTTTGCCTTTGCCGAAGGGAAGCTCGTAGGCATAGCTGATCACGAAATGATGACGAACATCGACGTCGGAGTTCCCGTACTCCAGGCCGGGATTGCGCTGATCGCGAAAATCGCCATTGTTCAAAGAACCCAGGCTGGCGCTGGAAGCGTCGTCCAGCGCGTGGCTGTACGTGTAGGAGGCCTGGAACATGAGCCCGTGCGTGATGCGTTTTTCAAGGCGTGCCTGTAAGGCGTTGTAGTTAGAAATGGTATTGGAACGGAAGGCGTCGATGGTACCGTCGACCGCCGGAAAGGGTCGCCGCGGAGCCAAGGGAGCATTCGGATCGGTGCTCGGCGTGGCCTGGTTACCGTTGTAGAACCCGTACAGTCGCGATCCGTGCGAGCCGGCATAAGACATCTCCAGAACTGTCTGGGCAGGGAGCTGATATTCAATCCCCAAATGCCATTGCTGCATCCTTGGCGTCCTGATATTGCGGTCGATGGAGTAAAGCAGGGGATTATTGGGATCCGACAACGAATTCGCTGGGAATCCCTGGGTCCAGAAGTTGTTGATCATCTGGCTTGCGTCTCCTGGTTTCAGGCCGAGGGCGCAATTGCCCGGATCAGACGGATTGGCATTCGGTGGAGGCGGGCTGCCGCAAGGCGACGCAAAACTTTGTGACAAGAAGAACGGCGGATTGAATCCCGGGCTGGGGAAGGAGAATGGGCCATTTTCCTGCCCGCCATAGAAAATGCCGTAGCCTCCACGCAGCACGAGGGGAGTTGAAATCTGATACGCGAAACCCACGCGTGGCGCCCAATTCCGGTAATCAGTATTCACCAGGCCGGCGGACGCAGTCCTTTGGACGGGCAAGAACGAGGCAATCGTGGGGGTGAGCTGCGCGTTCTGCCCGCGCGGCAGAATCAGTGTGTCGGTAGCGAAGTCAAACGTCGACTCCTGGTTCTTGCCTTCAGTCACCGGCATGAACAGCTCATAACGCAGGCCAAGATTGAGAGTCAGCCGGCTAGTCACCCTGAAATCGTCCTGCGCGTAAAACGCGAATGTGTTCCGGTGGTAGTCGGGACCATGCAGGTTCACGATGTTCGCGCTATCGGGAATGCCGAGGAGGAAAGAGGCAATGTCGTCTCCACCCGTGGTCGATCCATCCGCATTGAGCGGCATAGCCGGATTGTCAGTAAAGTCCGGTCCGAAGCCTAAGTCGCCCCTGGGTGCCGAGTCTTGCAAAATCGTGAACTGTTCTTTACGTATCTCGGCTCCAAACTTAAGGGAATGACGGCCGCGGATCCAGATGAGATTGTCATTCAGCACGTAGCTGTTCTGCTTTTCGATCGAGGGCAGGAAGTCGGAAGCGCCAATGCAGGAATAATTCGAAAAGCATATGGAAGGCAGTCCGCCAATGCCCGGCGAAAAGGGCACACCTATCAGGCCGAGTTGTCCGGAAACATCTGTGCTCGAGAAGGGCTGCAAACGATGGGAGTTGATTCGGTTATAGCCGAGTCGAAACTCGTTAAAAAGTTTGGGCGAGAAGCTGTGAGTCTCGCTGATAGCAACGCTGCGGTAGGCGTTGTCTTGATTTCCCGACGTGAATCCCCCGCCATCCAGGAAATTCGTGAACGGCCCGGGGGTGAAAATCGGCTGATCCTCGTAGCTGAAACGAACGAAGAAATCATCCGTGTTCGTAAACCTGTGGTCGACGCGGACATCGAAATTGTTTTGATCGAAGCTTCTCTTCGGGTCGACCAGGTAGTTGTTTCCGCCAACACTGAAGTTAGGGAGCGGGGCGGGGTAGAGCGCCGCAATGCGTGCCGCCACCGGATTAATTGCGTTCAGGCCAGTTGCGGGAAATATGTTGGTCGGAACGCCTGCGCCGTTCACGCTGATTGGGACTCCGCACATGCCGGCAGGGAAGTTTCCGCTCGCGGTGCGGGTTTGGGTCAGGCGTGAATTGAAAATTTCGCCTTGATATGTGGGATTTCCGCTGCAATCCAGCACGTTCAGTCCGCTGGCGGGGTCAACGATGGGCGTGCTGAGATCCAGGAAGCTGGAAAAATCGCCTGCCAGCATCTGCGGCGTTGGGAGCAGCAGAAGCTGCGGCTTCGCCTGGCGGATGCGCAGGCCTTCATAGTCCACGAAAAAGAAAGTGCGATCTTTAATGATGGGGCCGCCCAGGGTCGCGCCGAATTGGTTTTGCTGATAAGGCTGGCGTCCGAAAAAGTCGAAAGCGTTGCGTCCATCGAGCTTGTCGTTTCGGAAGAACTCATACACGTTTCCATGGAACGCGTTTGTTCCCGACTTGATCACGGCGTTCATGATGGCCCCGTTGCCACGGCCAAACTCCGCGCTGTAGGAGTTGGTCTGCACCTTGAATTCGCCTATGGCATCGACGGAGGGCTGGATCACGTAGGCGCTGCCGTTGAGAACGTCGGCAAGATTGGCGTTGTTGTCAATTCCATCAAGCAGGAAGTTATTCTGCAACGCCCGCGCGCCATTGGAACTGAAGCCGTAGGACGTCTCCGTCCGGGAGCCTGGTTCAGCGGGAGCAACCCCCGCTGCGAGCTGCGCCAGTTGAGCGAAATTGCGCCCATTCAAAGGAAGAGTTGTGGCTTGGCGGCTGCTGACAACTTGCCCGAGTTCGGAGGTCTCTGTCTCGAGCTGCGGCCCCTGCGAAGTGACCACAACCGTTTCCGCGATCTGCCCCGGATGGAGAGTCACATTAATTTCAGGCCGAGCTTGCACGTCCACGACAATGGGCCCGACCACTTGCTTGCCGAAGCCCGGCTTTTCCACAGTGACGTTGTATTTTCCAATGTGCAGAGGGTTGGCGACGTATTCCCCGACCGAGTTGGTATTGGTCTGGAAAGAGGTGCCGCGCTCGACATCGGTGACGGTCACCGTCGCGTCCTGGACTACCGCGCCAGATGTATCCCTGACCGTGCCGACTATCGCGCCCATGTCTTTCTGTGCCCATACGGTCATCGAACCCGAAAGCAACAGGGCGAGCGCGGCTAAAATTGCGGGAAGAAACTTGCAGGAATGTTGTGAAGAGGGCGCCATGTAGTCCTCCAACCTGCTCGAGTAAACGCCAGCCTACTGTGAAAGTTTGCTCGCTTCGAGCAGCAGATGATTAGTAAATTCAACGCTCAACTTTGGTTTGACTGCCTGCACTGAACCCAAATCGCTCGCCGTCTCGTAATTGACAATCTGATAGGTGCCCGGAGAGAGGCCACGCAGTTCCACCTCGCCCTTCCAGGGTTTGTCTTTTTCCGGTGCGTAGAAGGCATAGTACATCTTTCCATCTTTCTCGATGGCATATGCTTCCGGGGAGTCATAGCCATAGGTGTACAGGTCGAGAAAGGTGCCGCGCGAAAGCATCTTGGCGTTGTAGATATCGATCCACTTTTTCCAATGCGCTTCCTTCTCGGGCGTCAGCTCTACTGTTTTGAACTGCGGCCCATAGCTCGGCCAGGTAAACTTCGTTCCCACCACGGCGCCCACTCCAACCTCGGACGCGAAATCACTGCCTTGATCCACTTCGTGCTGCGTGTTGCTCATGCGCACGTCGGTGAGTTCCACGTGATCGCCGTAGACCGCGGCTTCCGGACCGAGCAGCGCTTTGTACATTTTGGTCCGCAGCCGGACCTGGCGGGCGCCCACGGGATCAGCGGTGACCGCCTGATCGATATAGGGGAGCCACGCCAGGCTGGGCGGGGTTCCGCAGGGACAAGCCTGGGTTACGCTGTCGGGTTTCAATGCGCGCGTTGTGTCCAGAATGATTTTGTAAATCTCCCCGACCGCGGTAATCGAATCATTTGGCGATTTGTGGTGATGCTTGGGGTTGTAACAAGCCGGCACGGTATAGGAGAAATCCAGCTTGTGTCCGTCGAAATCCCAATCGCGAATAAAACGTTCGGTCAGGTGTTTGTAGTACTGCTGCACTTCGGGCACCGCGGGGCACAATGCGCCCAGGTCGGCGGTGGCGCGGGCCGGCTTACCTTCCTTGTCGAGGATGAGCCAGTCAGGATGCTCTTTCACTACGTTTGATAACTGGTACGAGCGGTGGTTGAGGATGTCACGCCCGCGCCCGTCTTCTGCGACGATCGGAATCCACCACAGGGTAATGTGAAGACCCGCGTTGTGATAAGCCCTCACCACGTTTTTTAGAGAATCATCGGGAAAGGTCGCCGGCCGGGGATCCCAATCTCCCCGCGCTGTGAACCAGCCCGCATCTAGAGTCGCCCACTTCAGGCCCAGTTGCTTGAGTTTGGGGATCGTGCCCAGCATTTGCTTGGGCGTGAAATTCATCTCATATCCCCAGCCGCACCAGTTTGCCTGGTAATCCGCTTCCGTTGGGTGTGCCAGGCTCAGACCGCTGGTCCGAAGCATTTTTGAGTACAGGCTCAGCGGCTCATAGAAATCACCATGAAAAACGGAGAGAAACGTCAATGGAGTGGTATAGACGTGGCCCGGCGCCAGGCGCGTATTGACGTCGAGATCCATGCTCGCATTGACCCGGCGATCGGGGCGCGTCACAACGGGCATACTCAGGCGTAGTGGCACGGTCTCGCCATGTCCAATTGCCTCGCCCACGGCGCCTGTCCAAAAGGCAACAATGGGAATGCCTCCACCAGTCTGGTTCTCGTCATTGTGTTGCACGACCTGCATCGGGTTGGCCCGCGTGAACTTTTCGCCGATCAACATGACATCGTCTTTGCCCCAAGCCTCACTCGAGCCGTGAAATGACCACATGGAGTACGGTGCGGCCTTCGCGTCCTGCAGAGACGCATTCAGAATGTGCTGTTGCGTGATCGCCCGCTCAATGGCGACTTCGGCTGAACCGGTGTTCTTGTAAGACGTGCTGGAGAGCGCCAGGTTAGGCAAGTCGTCGTAGACTTCAATCGCTAAACTTTTTTCCAGCGCGGGAGCGGAGTGACTCTTTGCGGAAACCTCGACGCGCTTGCCATTCCCGCCGAGGCGGCCGGAAGCATTCGTCACCCGCACTGTGGAGAAATCCAGCACAAAGTCATCGACTGCTTTGCCACCTGTCACGATGGAATCAGCGCCGCTGCCGGGTTCGGTCTGAGGGTCGTCCAGGCTCCGAGCTTGCCCCTCTCGCCACAGTTTTGCCGAAATATAGCCGGCCTGGTTGACGTCGAATTCGGCTGCCGAGGTTTTAATTACAATCGGCCCCTCGGACGCTACCGTCACGCGCACGTTGGACGTCGCCCCTTCCTGACGTGCATGCTGGCGGCTGCAGCCCGCGAGAATGACGGAAAGGAGCAGGGCGGCGAAGAATGGCGCGAGCCACCAGCGGGAAGAGTGTGTCACGATTGAGAAGCGAGGCATAGTCGCTGGACGGTTCCCGGCAAGACGAATCGAATCAATGTAAAGTGAAACGTTATACTAGGCCGAACTAGATATACCGCAGGCTAGCCAAAGTCAAGAAAAAATACCAGATTCTTACTCTACAATGTGTCATTGCAGTTAGACAGTATCCGTGCTTCGAAGCGGATGGTCTGTGATCCACGTCACCCCAATCCTCTCGGCAGTGCTAAGACTTCCATCTTAAGCTAGCGTCTGAGCGGCGGGACTGGTCACAAAAAGCTGTTGAAGCGTCGGAGCAAAGGATGAGCCGCGGTCGGCCGCGAACTGCACAAGCGTGTCGAGGCAGGCCGAAGGATGAATTGTGTGTGGCGAGAGACACTTATAGCTGGCGAGCAAGACGCCGATCTGCAGGGCCGTCTCAATAGTGATTTCCTCCGGCTGTTTTTTCGTTGCTGATCCAACGTGCATCAAGGGAACGCCTGCGGCAAGCGCAGCAAGCATGCCGCCCAGCAAGGCATCTCCTGCGCCCGCGGTAGAGGCCACCGCAACCGCTGGAGCGGCACAGAAATCGTAGGCTTGAGCCGTGACCGCGTACGCGCCATGTTTCCCCGCGCTGATTACGAGCGACAGGCCGGGGTAGCGGGTGCGCAAACAGTTCTGGCATTGGATGACAAACGGTACGGGGTTTTCTGTGACGAACTCAGATCCGGCAAATTGTTCCGCCTCGCTCTGGTTCAAGGCCAGCAGGTCCAGCATGTCGAACATGCCTGTATCCCAGGCAGGACGCACTTCGCCGGATACAAAAGATGCCGCACGAAAAGCCCCGAGCTTGGTCGCTTCAGTCAGAAAATGTCGGCGAACATCGAGCGGAACTTCAGGCACCGCAAGCGCGATTACTTGTCGGGAGTTCGGCTGCACGAAGCGCACCGCGGAATCTATGTCGCCGTTCGTAAGCTGTCCGGCCGCCGAGTTGGATGTCGTAATGTTGCCACCGCTGCCGTCGGGGTACTGGAAGCAAACGCTGAACAGTGTGGGCACTCCCGACAACTTCTTTACCTGTCGGGTATCAATACCGGCGCCCTGCATGTCCGCGATCACGCGTTGTCCTGCAGAATCGTCTCCAACGTTTCCAACGGGCAGCACGTGGAACGGAAAACCTGAAGGCTGCGCTCCCAGCAGCTTCGCGATGTAGTAAATCACGATATGCTGCTTGCAGTAATCGCGGACACCCATAAGCCGGGCAGGGCGGCTCTCGTTGCGACCTAGGGTGTCATTGCCCTCGAGTTTGAAAAAAATTCCGGTGCCCAGTCCCCCAATGCCCAGGAGCCGGCGGAAAGGAGAATGCTCATCGATGCGTAGTACCCGCATGGCAGCTCGTCAGAGCAACTCCCAATCCGGATTTTCGCTGATCGGATGGCGCGCGGTCTCCTGGGTAGCGGTGATCATCGCGTTTTTATGCCGCTGTAACAGTGTCATTGGATATTCGGTGCTCGGTTCGGAGAAGAGAGCTACCCGCAACGCGGTCTGTTTCCATGCTCCGGTATCGCTGTAGACGCGTACCTTCTTTGCCGACATGCACTGCTTAATGCCCAAGGTGATCGACATCGGGGGCACAAATTGATAGGCACTACCGAAAGTGCGTTGGGCGAGCGCGAGCACCGTGTCGAGATTGTTCTCCTGGATGCGAATGCTGGAGCTTGCCAACTCCTCGAGCGTGATGGAGCTGTAGGGGTGGCGTCGCGCCTGGTTGTAAGCGAGGTGGCCATCCTGACCCCAGCCGCCCAGGGTGATGTCGATCGGCGCTGCATCAATGGCTGATGCGACGCGCTCCACGGTGGATGGCAGAAGCCAGAATCGCTGCTCTTCGGGCACGGACAGTTCGGGGCGAATCCCGCCATAGAAATGCTTTTCCATGAAACTGCGGAAGTTGTAAGGATGTCCGGCAGGCAGGGGACGTCCTTCCCAGTCGAGGCATTCGTCCATGTGGAAGACGTAAAGATTTCGCAGGGAGACATTGCGGCTGTTAATCAGGTCAGTAAATCGGCCATACCAGCAATAGGGACCGCAAGGGACAATGGCACGGGTCGGCAGTCGGTCGGCGTTATTTTTTTCGATAACATCCGCAAGGTCTGAAGCCATTACCCTGCCCATTTCGGCAGAATCACGCACGACGCGTAAAGGGACGCGCAACTCGGGATGCCGGGCAAGTTCTTCGGCAGGAATTTTGCACCAGCGGTAAAGATCAGGCTTTTGGATCTGTCCCATGCGTTCTCCCGGATGTGCGGTTCACCAGCTCATGAATCTCGGCGCCGACTGAACATTTGAGCATGCGCTCGCGGCAGCGAAAATCTCTCACAATCCTGGCGCCCGACCCGTTGAGTCTCGAACAATAAGCTTCGGCGAAACCTTGCGGTGCTTGACAACCCCGACCCGTTTCTCGGACGCAGCTCTTATGGCGTCTGCGACGATTTCGGCCCCCAGAGAGCCCTGCATCTCGAGTTGCTGCTGGATGGTCGTCAGCGGTGGGTTGTAGAACGCCGCGCTGGGGATATCGTCGAAACCCACGACTGAACAGTCCTTGGGTACGTGTATGCCTGCTTTGGTCAGGGAGCGAATGGCAGCGCACGCGGTGAGATCGTCGAAGGCAACCAGCGCCGTGAACGCGCGACCCCGATGCAATAGTTCTTCGGTCAGTTCGCAGCCCTCCACATAGGTAGAGTTGCGGCCTTTGATCTCCGCTACAAGATCAGGATTCATCTTCAAGCCGGCATCATGGGCAAATGTTTCCAGCCCGCGCCAGCGCTGCTGGCTGTCCACCAGGATTTTGGGGCCCTTGATGAACGCGATCCGGCTGTGCCCCAGTTCGTAAAGGTGTTGAAGCGCGAGCCGGGTTCCCCATTCGTTGTCCACTACGATCGAACTGACCGGACCCGCAGATAGATCGCGTCCTATCACCAGCACGGGAATATCACGCTGCGCCTGTTCCGCTAGCAGCTCAGTATCGAGGTGAACCGGGTTGGCGATGGCGATAATGGCTTCCACACGGCGTGCCAGCAGCATGTCGAGGCAGCGTTGAAATTGCGAACGGTCGTTCTGCAAGTCGGTGGTGATGGGGAAGTAGCCTGACGAGCGCAGGTGGTTTTCGATGCCGCGCAGAATCTGCGTGCAGTACGGATCAGTCAGGTCGAAGACGATAACCCCGACCGACTCGCTGCGCTGGCTGCGCAGCGAGCGCGCAACGAGGTTCGGACGGTAACCCAGGCGCTTTGCCACTTTCCAGATGTGCGTCCGCGTCCGGTCCGAGATGCGCCTGGCATCGGGCCCGTTCTTAAGCACCATTGAAACGGTAGTCACGGAGAAACCACTTTCGCCGGCAACGTCGCGGATGGTGATCATGAGGTCTATTGGCGCGCGATGCCCCGCGCAAATCTGCACTCTCGAAGTGCGCGCGCGGTTGACAGCGGCGCGCCCGACGTCTACAGTACGCGCGTATTGTAACGTTTCACCGGAGAAAAATCTTGGGAGATTTTGGCAAGCGCATTCGCCTCCGGCGCATCTTGCGGGGGAGCGGCGGCAGCCTGGTCGTCGCCTTCGATCATGCCCTCGTGCTGGGTCCCATTCCAGGAATGCTCGATCCAGCCGCTCAGATCAATCGCTTTGTCGACGCGCGAGCCGACGCCGTGCTGCTCAACCTGGGAAGCTTCAGATTTTTTGCGGGGGCGACTTCCTGCCAGCCACTGCCCGGCGTAATCGCCCGGCTTGACTGGACCACAGCTTTCAACGACGACGTGAAGACGTCATCTCGCGGTTTTCAGACATGCCTTGTGGCTCAGCCGGAAGAAGCCCTGCAGGCGGGAGCCGATGCGGTAATTACGTTTCTGTGTATCGGAAGCGGCGACGCTGAATTCGAGAAAAAAGAAATCGAGCGAGTGGGCCGCCTCGCGCGCGAATGCGAGCAGCTTGGCATGCCGCTGATTGTGGAGTCAATTGCTCGCGGTGCGCAGGTCGAGAATCCCCGGGATCCGAAGTGGCTCATGCTGCACACGCGCATTGCCGCCGAACTGGGCGCCGATCTGATCAAGACGGAAAACGCGGCGGACATCGAGGGCCTACGATCGCTAGTGCAGGCTTGCCCGGTGCCGATCCTGGTGCTGGGTGGCAGCCGGACTGGGTCTGACGAAGATGTACTTAGCACTGTGCGCGGAATTATGCAGGCAGGCGCAGCCGGAGTGTTCTTCGGACGGAATATTTTCCAAGCGGACAATATGCCGGAGCTTCTCCGGCGGGTACGCGGAGCGCTCGGCGCCAAAGCAGCGGCCCAGGAATAGGGATTATGAGTCTGCTGGCGGTCGACATGGGCACGAGCGGTTGCAAGGCGATTGCGTTTTCCGAAGACGGCCGTGTACTCGCGCAAAAGACCTGCGCCTACTCGCATTTTCATTCACCCCGAGCCTCATGGGCGGAAATGCCCGCGGGCAACTTCTGGCGGGCGTTAGCGTCGGCAAGCCAGGCCGTCGCCGCACACCTGACCAAGGATCCAGTCGAAGTGGTCGTTATCAGCTCGCACGGCGAAACCATTGTTCCGGTGAACCAGCAGCATCAAGTGGTCGCGCCGGCCATTCTGAACTTTGACAATCGCGCCGCCCTTGAAGCCAAGTGGATGGGCGACGTCCTCGGTCCACAGCGTATGTTCCAGATTACCGGGCTCACTTCACACCCGATGTATCCAATTCCGAAAATGCTCTGGGTAAGAAAGCACCAGCCCGATACGTTCTCTTCCGCCGCAAAATTCCTCACGGTCCCCGGTTACATTCTGGCGCGGATGGGACTACCCGGTTACGTGGACTACTCGCTGGCCTCGCGTTTCTTAGCCTTCGACGTTCACAAGCGCGCGTGGTCGGACGAGATCCTTTGCAAATGCGAAATATCGGCGGAGAAGTTACCGGATCCTGTTCCCGCGGGAAGCGTCGCCGGCCGATTGCCATCGAGCGCCGCACACGAACTTGGTTTGCGCGAGGGAATAACCGTTGTGGTAGGCGGGCACGATCAACCGTGCGCTGCGTTGGGCAGCGGAGTGGTTGAGCCTGGGCGGGTGTCGGCGTCGTTCGGAACTTATGAGTGCCTGGTCGCTGCGTCGTATCGGCCAGCCATCAGCGCTGGCGCACTCGCCGCAAATTTGAATTCGTATTGTCATGTAGTTCCCGATCGCTATGTCACGCTGGCCTATTTTCCTTCAGGCATCATGCTGGACTGGTTTCTTCGCACAATCTGCCTTGCGGAGGATTTGTCGACCACATTCGTGGATGACCTCCTGGCTAGTCTCGAGGGTGCGGTTGGCGCGCTGCCCAGCGGATTGCTGATTACGCCCCACCTGCTGGGGACCTGCAATCCTGATTTCAATTCGGACGCGAGCGGAATTGTCGCCGGCATTCGTCCCAGCACCACACGCGCGGATTTGTACCAGGGAATTCTCGAGGGAATCGCTTGTGAGTTCGCAACCATGAGCGACCTGTTGCGAGAGGCAGCCGGATCGTTCGAGGACGTTTACGTCAGCGGCGGGGGTGCGCGGTCGGTTCTGGGATTGAAGTTGCGCGCCGCACTATCCGGCCGCCGACTGCACCTGATGCAATGCCGCGAAGCGGTTTGCCTGGGCACTGCGATGCTGGCGGCCGTGGCGCTTGGGAAGCATCGCAGTCTTTCGGAAGCCGTTCAGCAGTGGGTACGCACGTCGGAGTCGGTCGTACCTGATCCTGAGATGGCAAAAAGCTACCAAGGCCAGCGGCAGGCATACGGTGTTTTGTACTCCAGTCTCGCGCGCCTGAGGTGCGCACGAAATTGCGGAGAAGCAGGAGGAGTCAGTTGATCGAACCCACAGTGGGATTCATTATTTATGGCGTTCACAAGGACGGCCTGAAAGATCCTATGGGCCAGCCGTTCATCGACGAAAAGGTGGTACAGCAATCGAAGAACGCGCTCATGAAGGCAGGGCTGAAAATTGTTACTCACGAGGTCGTGATAGCCAGCAAGCAAGAGGCGATTGCCGCTCTTCGCAAGATGAAGAATGACGACCAGGTAGACGCGGTGATTCTTTTCTCCGGTACCTGGGTGTGGGCGGCGCACCTGGTGGGCGCGATTCGTGACTATGCCGCAACCGGCAAGGCCGTGCTGCTCTGGACTCATCCCGGATCCCAGGGCTGGCGTCCAGTTGGCGGCCTGGTAATGCACGGAGGACTGCAGGAAATCGGTGTTGCCCACAAATTCGTCTACGGCAGCGCTGACGACAGTCAAACCGTGGAAAAGATTGTGAGCTACGCCCGCGCCGCCCACCTGAAGAACTGGCTTAACCTTTCGACATTCGGCACCTTTGGCGGGCGCGGCATGGGGCAAACCTGTGGAGTCGCGGATCCTTCGCAGTGGATGCGGATGTTCGGCATTGACATTGACTCGCGTGATACTACTGAAGTGATTCGCTGTGCCGAATCCATTCCGCAGCCGGAAGTCGCCGCTCTATCCCCGCGTTTGCAGAAATTGTTTGGCAGGGCTCCTGACTCGACGGTCGTGAATGAGCGCTCGATTCGCTTGTATCTCGCCCTGAAAAAGATCGTGCAACAGGAAAATTTCGATTTCTACACCGTCCAGTCGTTTCCTGGCCTGGGCGATCACTACTCTGCTACGTGCTTCGCCCAAAGCATGATGCTGGAAGACGGCTTCGGCACCTCGACATTGGGCGACTTCAACACCGGATTGACGGTTCTGCTGTTGACCCTGCTCAGCAGTGAGCGTGTCTACTACGGTGATTTGCAGCACATCGATACTAAGAAGAAAGAGATCAAAATCATCGGTGACGGCGCATGCCCACCGTCTTTGGCAAGTACGCTGGGCCCCGCTGGCTTCGCGGAACATGGCATCCCGACCGAGGGCGAAGCTGGCGGTTTATCTGTGAAACTCGTCTGTAAGGTCGGGGACGGTGTGCTGGCGAGACTGGGCCGAGTGAATGGAGAATTTCAGATGGTGATCACCCGCGCAACCGTATTCGAACCACCTGCTGACAAGCTCCCCGAGCGCTTGAACGAATGCGGGATTCCATTCTGGCCGCATGGCTTCGTGACCGCGCAATGCGATATGGACGAACTGCTGCAGCATTGGACGAACGAATACGCCTGCCTGGGTTACGGGCGCGATCTTTTCCCAGCGCTGGTGGACTTCTGTGAACTTACCGGGATCAAGACGATTCTGCCGTAAAGGAGACTGCGATGCGTCGTTTGGGTTACAACTTTGCCGTGATTTCCAGCTTAGTTTTCACTGTGATGTTCGTATCGCAAGCATTGTTTTCGGCGGGTCCCAATGCCGAGAACAACAGCGATGCAGCGCTAAAAGCTTTTTCCGCGCTGCACCCCATTGATGTTCATGTGCATGTATTCAAGACCGATGCCGCGTTCCAGGCGATGCTCGAGCGTCTGCAACTCAAGCTGATGAACATCCTCGTGATAGATGACACGCTCCCTTATCGAAAGCAGTTGCAGCCGCAGATTGATGACGCGCTGGCGCTGGTTGGTTCCAGTGATGGGCACATCGCGCTGTGCACGACTTTCGATGCTTACAAATTCGATAGCCCCTCATTCAGCGAAGATGCTATCCGGCAAATCGACAAGAACTTTGCTGAAGGGGCGGTTGCGGTGAAGATCTGGAAGAACATCGGGATGGAGATCAAGGACCGCAACGGCAAGTACATCATGGCGGACGATGCGAAGTTCGAGCCGATTTACCAGGATATCGCACGGCACGGAAAGACGTTGATGACGCACCAGGCGGAGCCGGACGTCGCGTGGGGCCCCGCCGATCCAGCCGACCCATCGTGGTCGTACTACCAGGAAAATCCGCAATGGTATGTAGGCGACAAGCCCGGTTTTCCCGCCAAGCAGGCCATCTTAGCGGCTCGCGACCACGTGATCGAAGCGAACCCCAAGCTGCGTGTTGTGGGCGTCCACCTGGGCAGCATGGAAAAGAGTCTGGATCAGATTGCCGAGCGGCTTGATAAGTACCCGAATTTTGCCATCGATACTGCGGCACGAATGGAGTACCTGATGCTTACGCCGCGCGAACAAGTGCGCAATTTCCTGATCAAGTACCAGGACCGAGTTCTCTATGGCACTGACCTGGATTTTTTGGCGAGCGCACAACCTTCAGACACATTGAAAGATTGGAACTCAACCTACGCTCGTGACTGGAAATATCTCGCAACCGATGAAGTCCAGCAACTGAATGGCAAACCCATCAAAGGACTGGCGATGCCGCAGTCGGTCCTGCATAAGCTCTTCCACGATAACGCCAGGCATTGGATACCTGGACTGTAGCTGCTCTGGCACTTGCGTCTGACACAACTTGCAGTGCCTCGCGGCGTTCTGACTAGCCCTAGACACGTAGGCTTCGATTGTCATCTATACAAGTATGGCCCGTAAAAATACCCGGGCTGGGTTGAGCGCGGAGGCGGCCATAGAACGGTAAACGGAAGAAGGCAAAGACCAGATGCAAAGATTAAAGTTAGTTTTGGCTTTTGTGGTTAGCGTAATGTTCGCGCTTGGCGCGCAAGCTTTACACGCTCAAGAAGCTGCAAGCACCGCAGGGGTGCCGGTGAAAATGGTCGTTACGGCAGAAGCTCGGCACGGCTCGACGCCTCCACCGGTCACGCAGGATGATGTCATGGTTTACCAAGGCAAAAATCGAGACAAGGTAACAGGCTGGGCTCCGGCGCAGGGTGATAACGCCCAACTGGAATTCTTTGTTCTGCTCGACGACTCTTCTGGTCCCAGCCTGGGTGTGCAACTGGATGATGTCCGGGCGTTCATTAACTCGCAGCCTCCCACGACCAAAGTTGGAATTGCATACATGCAAAACGGTATCGCGCGGGTGGAGCAGCAGCCGACCGCCGACCACACAGCAGCAGCAAAAGCGCTGCGCTTGCCAATAGGAATTCCGGGAATCAATGCGAGCCCCTATTTTTCTCTCAGCGATTTAGTTAAGAAATGGCCGCAAAGCAATGCCCGCCGTGAGGTCCTGATGATCAGCGACGGAATTGACCGCTACTACGGTGTGGCGGATCTGCAAGATCCATATGTAAGCGAAGCCATTCAGCAAGCGCAAAAAGCCGGAATCATCGTCTTTGCCATCTACAATCCGGGGGCGGGGCATTACGGACACAGCTACTGGCGCAGCTATTACGGGCAGATGCTCTTGTCGCAAGTGGCGGACCAGACCGGGGGCGAGTCGTACTACATCGGATTCAATGCGCCGGCAGTTGCATTCGCTCCCTTCCTGGACAATGTGCAACACCACCTGGCCAATCAATACTTGTTGACTTTTGTCGCTCAAGCCGAGAAGAAAAGCGGATTGCAGCCGGTTAAGCTCAATACGGAGCTGACGAACGTGGACCTTCTGAGCGCTGACCACGTCTACGTACCGGCTGGGCAGTAAGGCGAATGTGGTCTGCCAGAGGCGCTCGAATGAAGAACCATCTACTTGTGGCCGATCGCAAGACCGAAAAACGTTTGCGGCAACGGCTTGAACTCGGCGGATCTGAAGCCGGCGTTTTTCAACATCTGCTCATATTGCGCGAAGGTGTAAGTGTCTCCGGACGGGGTGGCCACCAACATGATCAAAGCAAACTCGCCGGCTGCTGGCGGCGACACGCGATCGGGATTCGGCACAAAGTCCAGAACTACCACTCGTCCCCCGGGCTTTAACGCGGCGTGGACCTTACGCAGCAGTCGCTCATTTGTTTGTGTGTCGAAATGATGCAGGAAATTGGTAATCACCGCGACATCGTAATCTCTGCCGTAATCCACCTCGAAAGCGCTCCCGGGAATGGTGTGGTAACGGCTGGAGACTCCGGCCTTGGCGGCGTTTTCCTGCGCGACCTGCAGCACATTGGCCCAATCGACGACCCAGACCTCTGCGGCAGGGTTCTGCTGCGCAATCGTGATTTCATACATTCCGTGGCCAACCGCCAGTCCCAGCACTTTCCAGGGTTCGCCACGATCGGCGCCGATAGTCCTGGCTAAACCCTGCGCGGGCATGATCATTAGAGGGGCCATGGCACGGGCAAAATCGATCCACATGGGATGTTCCGGGTTGAGTCCGTCATCCTCGATGACTGAGCCCCCCTTGCGCACAGCTTCGGCAACCGTGGTGAATTGCGCGAATGCGCGTGGTGACAGCAGGAATTGGGAAACGGTTCCTATGTAGGACGGAGACTTCCGGTTGAGGAATGCGGCTGTATCGGGCGTCAGGCCATAGTGATCGCCATTTTTCGTGAGAAGCCCCTGGACGACCAGGTAGTCGCAAAGAATACGCGAGCCGCGCTCGGACACGCGACAACGCCGAGCAATTTCGTCCGCCGTCTGGTTACCTTCCGCAATCGCCGTGAACAGATCAAGCTCGATGGCGCCCTTCAGGGCTTCAGAGCGCTGGAAGGCATTGATCGTCTCGAAAATACGCTCGGGAGTGGGAGGTGCTGTGGTTGCAGTGGATGACATCGTAGCGAAGCTCCTGCTGGGGGATTCAATGGTGGGTGCATCAATATTCTTCCACAGCCGCAGCGCGCCATGCAACGCGGTATGCGGCTGGACGTCCTTACAGGTGGGCTGTTTGGCCATCGAGCACTGCAGCTTGGCGGGGCCGAACTCTAATCTGCTCCGACAAAGCGCGCCTGCACGGCCGCGGGGAGTTTGAGGTGAGGGCGCAGTTTCTCGAGGGCCGACTCCACGCTGATGCCATACTTCGCGCGCAATGCATCAGGCTTGCCGTGCTCAATAAACTGGTCCGGCCATCCAATGCGCACCACCGGAGTGGCAATCCCTAACGCGCTTAGTTGTTCCAGCACAGCGCTGCCAAATCCGCCGGTGAGCACGTGATCTTCGAGCGTCAGGATGACATCTACGGTGCGCGCGAAGAAGGCGAGCATCTGGACATCGATCGGCTTCGCGAAACGAGCGTTGATGACGGCGGCGGGAACGCCTATGCCCTCGAGTCTTCGAGCGATCTCCTGTCCCATGGGCACGAGGGCTCCGAGAGCGAAAATCGCGACCCGGTCGCCTTCCTGGTGTTGCAGCAGTTCAGAGGTGCCGATGGGGATTGCTTTGGGAACATCCTTCACCGGAGTACCCGGACCCGTGCCGCGGGGATAGCGAATCGCGCTTGGGCCATTGTGCTGCATGGCAGTGAACATCATGTCTGCCAGTTCGTCCTCGTCCTTCGGAACCATGTGGACGATGTTGGGAATGCCCCGCAAGTAGCTGATGTCGAACAAGCCATGATGCGTGGGGCCGTCATCCCCGGAAAGGCTGCCGCGGTCCATGCAGAATACGACTGGGAGATTTTGCAGGCAAACGTCGTGCACGATGGGATCAAAGGCGCGCTGCAGGAAAGTTGAATAGATCGCGCAGAAGGGCTTCAGACCGCGGGTCGCCATGCCGGCGGCAAAGAGCACCGCGTGCTCCTCGGCAATGCCTACATCAAAATAGCGCGTTGGGTGGTGCGGGCGGAAGCGGTCGAGCGCGGTGCCATTGGGCATAGCCGCCGTGATCGCCACCACCTTGGGGTTAACGTTCGCGAGCTTCACCAGGGTGTCCGCGAAAACTTCTGAATACGTGCGTTGCGCGACCGGTTTGGTCTCGCCGGTTTCAGGGTCGTACGGCCCCAGGCCGTGAAACTTCTTCTGCTTCTCGATGGCCGGCGCGAATCCTTTTCCTTTTTGCGTAAGCACGTGCAGCAGGACCGGACGGTCAAGCGTTTTCAAAAACTCAAAAGTCTGGATCAACGTTGAAATGTCGTGACCGTCAATGGGTCCGTAATAACGAAGCCCAAGCTCCTCGAAGATCACGCTCGGCCACAGCATGCCCTTGGCAGCTTCTTCCGCCTTTTGCGCCATGCGAAGCGCCGTCCTGCCGCCCAACCGCTCCACCAGCTTGCGGGCGCGTTCGTGCACGAAATCGTACTTGGGATTGGTGACAATTTTGTTCAGATAACTGGCGATCGCACCCACGTTCTTGTCGATGGACCACTCATTGTCATTCAGCACGACCAGCAGGCGGCGCGTGTGCTGCGCGATGTTATTAAGGGCTTCGTAGGTGATACCGCAGGTGAGGGCCGCGTCTCCTGCCAGGGCAACAACGTGCTCCTTGCCTCCAAGCTGATCGCGCGCCGTCGCCATGCCCAACCCCGCCGAAAGAGCGGTACCGGCGTGGCCCGCGCCGTAACAGTCGTGTGGACTCTCGGTGCGCAGCATGAAACCGCTCAACCCCCCGGGCGTACGGATCGTATGGAAGCGGTCGCGCCTTCCGGTGAGGAGCTTGTGAACGTAGGCCTGATGGCTCACGTCGAATACGAAGCGATCCTCCGGCGTGTTGAATACATAATGCAGGGCGATGGTAAGTTCCACGACGCCGAGGTTTGGCCCCAGGTGGCCGCCAGTTTTCGAAAGAACGTTGATAAGTTCTTCGCGAATTTCGGCAGCCAGTTGTTGCAGTTCAGGGACGGACAAACGCTTGACATCCCGCGGCGAGCGGATGTGATCCAGAAGGTTCTCCATACGAGGTGAGCTAATTATTAGATCATCTCAGGAAAGCGATGGTTGCCGCAATTCGTTTGCTCGTAAGCCTTTCAGCCTAAAAGCAAACTTTGTCGTAATGGGAACTCGAAAGTGGCCGGCGAACAGAGAAGTGGCGCCTGCGGGTTGGCAGTCACGTGCGAAAATGTCAGTGGATCGGCCATTTTCGAGCTACAATGGCTTGCCGGCAAATGTAAGGTGGAGCAGAGGCGTACCGTGAAACGGGTTAGTACTCGTGGATTTTCGCTTATTGAATTACTGATTGTCGTCGCCATCATCCTGATCATCGCTTCGATCGCCATACCTAACCTGCTGCGGGCGCGGATTGCGGCCAACGAAGCATCAGCTTCCAACTCAATCCGTACCATCAACACAGCCGAGATCAGCTACCAGTCCACATACCCGACCACTGGATACGCCGCGAACCTGGCCAGCCTGGGCGGCAGTGCGGCACAGTGTGCTGCTCCCAGTCCGGTGAGCGCTTGCCTGATCGACAACGTACTGGCGCAGAATGGAAATCCGTCTGGCGGCGGCAAGAGCGGCTACTCGTTCGCGGCCGTCGGTGGAGGTCCTACCGCGGGCGGGGTCTTAACAGACTATTACGCGACTGGAACTCCTCTGGGCGCGAACCAGACAGGAATTCGCAGCTTCTGCTCTTATGAGGACGCAGTCATCCGTATAGATCCCTCGGGCGCTCTCGTGGGAAGCCGTGCCGCGTGTCAGGCGCTCGAACCCTTGAGCCAGTAGTTTCGGACTGGCCTGTCCGATTGTGGTCGTTTTCTCTCCCCCAAACGCCTGCTTCCCGCATCCCCTTCGGCGTGCTATAAAGCCACGGCGTGCTTTTTACTCCGACTGGTTTCTGACTCCGACAAGAAACAAGGGAGACCGGGTGGACGAGAAATCCAAAGCGGCATGGCGCAAACAGTGCGAAGCCATGATCAATAAAGAAAACCCGCAGAAGTTGAAGGAGATCCAGGACCGGGTTCGCGATCTCATCACGCAGCGCAAACAGAAGGGAAAAGGCAAGAAGACGAAAGCGGCGAATCCCTAGTATGCGATAACCATGGCCTCTATCTGTCTAAGGGCGCAATTCTGCCAAGAAATTCCGTCCCTCGATGGAAAACACGATGTATGCTGAGCCGTGGGCCGCTCTGGTATGGCTTCCCTAACCCGTAAAAAATCCAAAGTAGTACCCGACCATCTAGAAAAATGGTTCTGCGATCTGATGGAAGCTGACGCCTTTCTCTACGACGAACTGGCCGATTCGCTGGAAGCTACGCTGCCTCAGTTAACAGGTGCCGAGCGGGCCGAGGTAGTCGTCCAAATCAGGGAGCGGCGCAAGCTTGCACGCGAGAGCCGAGAATGGCTCCGCATCGCCAGAGGGCGAAACACGTAACTGTTCTTCTGCAGTCCGGGGAAATATCGAGAGGCGGGAAGAATTTTATAGCCAAAAATTTAAAGGGCCGTGACATTGGTTATGCTCTAGCCGCTTGCTCCTGCGAGGGAGCCAACAGCGTGGATGCATGCACCGTCACGACCCCTGATGCGATCACTGCTTTCGCAGTTCCAAACCCCAACTGCTCCTCGCAGAGTCAGTCGGTTTTTTCGGGTCTGGTCGCTCTCCAAGTTGCCCCAGTGAGCGGATCACCCAGCTTACTTTGGACTGGCTAAATTTTACTTTTGCCAACCCTTTCAGCCGTCGACGGAGGCAACCTTACCATTTCACTCTGAAATGTCAACGCCGCATTTCGGTGCAATGGCAGAGAAACGAATCAGTTCTGGGCAGGTTCCCAAGCGGCTGAATCATAGGTTGTTTGCTTCCGCGAAGGATGACATTTCCACAAATCCGCACACAATCTGCACAGGCGCGAAGGAACCCGGCAAACCTCTTGACGTAAGAAGAATTCTAAAGCAAGGTTGCAAAGTAGGGTGGAGATGTCAGATTTTGTCGCTTACGTGGACGGCGGCTCCCACGGAAATCCGGGGCCGTCCGGTATCGGAGTTGTCATCAGCGGTCCTGATGGTTCGAAGATCAGGATTGCGAAGGGCATTGGGCGCCAGGATAATAATGTCGCGGAGTACGTCGCCTTGTTGGAAGCGATCCACTGTGCGATCGCCCTGCAAGCCAAGGCTCTCCATGTGTACTCCGATTCCCAAGTAGTCGTCCGGCAGATGACAGGACAGTATTGCTGCCGGAGCCCTCGCCTCTATTCCTTGAACTGGATCTGCAAAAAGCTCGTGAGGAGTCTCCGTTTCTCCATTTCCCACGTGACCCGCGAAGAAAATCGGGAAGCGAATCGCCTGGCGAATCACGCCGTGCGGCAGCAAGCCGCAGCCTGAAGTCCACCTAGTCAAAATGTAATTAAGGGAGCTGAACCGGCGGGAATTATGGACTCTCGTTGAATGATGGAGCGGGAGACCGGGATCGAACCGGCGACATCCAGCTTGGGAAGCTGGCGTTCTACCGCTGAACTACTCCCGCTCAGCAAAACCATATTACCGCAGCAGCAAACACAATTCTACCGAAGGCGCATCAACGAACTTCGATCACCGCCAGCCCATGTGCGGGAACCGTGAGCCTCAGGTTTCCATCCTTTAGGTCGACAGCTTCCGGCGCCGGCAGGGCAGTGGCCCGGAGCAATTGTTTCAACTGAGTGGGCGTGGGATATTGCGGCGAGCCCATTTTTTCATAAGCAGGATGAGGATCTCCATGTTCGCGATCGACTCGAAAGATGGAGGCGCGGCGCAGCTTCCCGCCCGAGAAGTGCAAGGTGAAAGACCGGGGCGCGCCGATTTGTTCAGGTGGAACCAGGTTCCAGACGGCGACCTCGAGGGTGCCATCTTTCTTGCGGGTCACGAGAACGGAATCGGAATCGGCCTGCAGGCGCTCGTCCCCCAACTTGTGCAAGAGTTCGAAGGCTGCATACGACGGCTTACGAATCCCACCCGCTGCGATGAGACCAAAGCCGCCGTAGAATGGCGTCTTCACTACGCCTTGCTCTTCGAAGACGTCTGAGAAGGTCCAGTACGACATCATGTCCACTAAACCGTCACACTGGCGAATGGTGGCAGCCAGCCACGGTGCCATGTACGCGGAATCCGTGACCTCCGGCTCATTCTTATAGCTGGCGTTGAATTCGCTCCAGATGAGCGGGAGATTGGACATTGCGGACGCCTTGATCTGGTCATGTACTTTGCCGACGGCTCGACAGACCATGCGATCGCGAGGAATGTCCTCGTTGGTTCCAAATACATCCTCAGACCTGTCATTGCCATAAACGTGGGAGGACGCGAAATCAACCGGTACATTGTTCTCGTTGCAGTGCCGGATGAAGGTATCGACCCATGCCGCTTGCGCCGTTGCCGGGCCTCCCACCCGCAGCTTCGGGCTGACCGCTTTCAAAGCTCGCGCCGTGTGATCGTAAAGGTCCCAATATGTCTGCTGCTTCGGATCTCCCGCCCAGAAATCGATATTCGGCTCATTCCATACCTCGAAATACCAGTGCGAAACTTCGTCGATCCCGTAGCGGCTGACCAGATGTTTCGCGAACTGCGTCATCAGATCATCCCACCTGTTCCAGTCTTTAGGCGGAGAGACATCGGGCTTATACCAGAACGCCTGGAACACCGGTTTCGCCGCCAGCTTGTTGGGCATGAAGCTGAGTTCGACGAAGGGCCGCACACCATTGGCGAGAAGGCCGTCATAGATCTGGTCGATGTAAGAGAAGTTGTAAATCGGCCGACCTTGAGCATCCTCGTCGTAAATGCCGACTTCATCGTTCAGGATAGCGTGAAAGCGCACGTATTCGAACCCTGTGACCCTCTTCACATCGCGAAGGTCTTGCCGGTAGCTATCGCGCAAGCTCAGGGTGGCACGACCGGAGCCGAACATCGCCTCCCAGAAATGGGGGAACAGGTGTCCCTCGGCCGAGGCATTAATCGTGATAGTAGTAGCACCGGCGCCTGTCTGTGCGGCTGCGGAACTGGCGGTGATCAATGCTATGAAAATTGCGAGAGCAGAGAAAGCCGATCTGGAGATCCGGTGGACCTTTCGTCTATTCATAGGATGGTCTAATGAGCCTCGAAAAGGTGTCTGCAGGAGTGCCTGCATTGTGCGGGTGGGCTGCTGGTGTATGCGCGAATCGCGGTTTTCGCGCGATGTAGCCCTGTTGTTCCGACGCGGCGATAACTGTTAGCATCTTGCGTCCGCAAATAGCTCCTGAGCTAGTGAAATCAAGGAGATTCAAAATTGCCTCGAAAGAGTTCTAGCGATCTTCCCAGCCGCCGCAATTTTTTGCAAGCCAGCCTGGTAACCGGAGCAGGCGCTGCTTTGTATCCCGCGTTGGGCGCTGCGCGCGATGTGGCCGCCGATCCCCAGGCTGCGCCGCAAGCGGGCGCTTTCGAATTTGACGAGATTACCATTGGCCAACTACAAGACGGTATGAAGTCGGGGAAGTACACGGCGCGCTCGATTGCGGAAAAGTATTTGGGGCGAATCGATACGATCGATAAACAGGGTCCCGCCATCAACAGTGTGATCGAATTGAATCCCGACGCACTGGCAATCGCGGACGCACTGGACCAGGAACGAAAGGCAAAGGGAGCACGCGGACCGCTGCACGGCATACCCGTCTTGATCAAGGACAATATTGACACTGCCGACAAGATGGCGACCACCGCCGGATCGCTTGCCCTGGTTGGAGCCAAACCGTCGAAGGATTCCTTTATCGCCCAACGTCTCCGACAAGCCGGAGCTGTAATTCTTGGAAAAACGAACCTCAGTGAATGGGCGAATATTCGCTCCAGCCACTCCACAAGCGGCTGGAGTGGCCGCGGAGGGCTAACGAAAAATCCTTACGTTTTGGACCGAAATGCCTGCGGGTCGAGCTCGGGGTCGGGAGCGGCGGTTTCCGCGAACTTATGCGCGGTCGCGATTGGGACGGAGACCGACGGTTCCATTGTGTGTCCGTCATCGTCGAACGGGTTGGTGGGTATTAAGCCGACCGTGGGTCTCACCAGTCGTAGCGGCATCATTCCGATTTCGCACAGTCAGGATGGAGCAGGACCAATGGCTCGGACGGTTACTGATGCCGCGATCCTGCTGGGAGCATTGACCGGCGTCGATTCAGAAGACAGCGCTAGCGTGGCGAGCCAGGGTAAATCCTACACCGACTACACTCGATTTCTCGATCCCAACGGGTTGCAAGGCGCGCGCATCGGCGTGGTCCGCCGGTATTTTGGTTTCAGCGACGGCGTGGACGATCTGATGAACCACGTGATCGACGAAATGAAACGAGCAGGCGCCATCATGGTCGACCCTGCTGAGCTGGACACCTTCGGAAAATTCGACGATAGCGAGTTGTTGGTGCTGACCTACGAACTGAAGGCGGATCTCAATGCATATCTGGCGCGCCTCGGAACGGGCGCTCCCATCCGCAGCCTGAAAGATGCGATCAACTTCAACGACAAGCACCGCGAGCAGGAGATGCCCTATTTTGGCCAGGACATCTTCATCAAGGCTGAGGAAAAAGGTCCCTTGTCCGAAAAACCGTACGTCGAGGCGCTGGCGAAGAATCATCAGTTGGCGAGAACGGAAGGAATCGACGCTACCATGGACAAGCTCAAACTGGACGCGCTGATCGCACCCACGGGCGGTCCGGCCTGGATCACCGATCTGGTCAACGGCGACCACGTGGCTGGGGGCAGTTCGAATTTTGCGGCGGTGGCCGGATATCCCAATATCAATGTCACGGCTGGATATTTGTTTGGCTTGCCGGTCGGGCTTTCGTTTTTTGGCCGCGCCTGGAGCGAGCCTACGCTCGTCAAACTGGCGTATTCGTTCGAGCAACTGACCAAGGCGCGCAAAGCGCCACAGTTCCTTCCCACGCTGACGCTGAAAGCGTAAGGAGCGCGTGTTAGGTCCAGCGAAACCAGCGCAGCGCCAGCACAAATGCCACGCCGCCCCAAATGCCGAGGACCAGCATCCGTCCCGATTGTGAAGCGACCGATGCTCCTTCCAGAATGATGGCCCGCAGCGAATCGTTCAAAGCGGTCAGCGGCAATGCCTTGATCAGCGGCTGAGTCACGGCGGGGAAACGCTGGTAGGAAAAGAAAACTCCAGAGAAGATCCACATCGGCATCATGACTACGTTGATCAGGCCGCTAACGCTTTCGATCTTCTGCGCGCGGCTCGCGGTCAAAAGTCCCAAGCCGCTGAACGACAGTGCACCTACGATACCGAGGAAGAGAATGCCAAAAACGGACCCCAGCACGCGCATGTGAAACGCCAGCACGCCGAAGCCCAGCAGCAAACCTACTTCGACAACCATGAGCACAATTCGGCTGCTGGCAAGCGCTAGCAGGAAATCGCTCCGCCGCATTGGAGTGGCGACAAAGCGCTTGAGCAATTTGCGTTGGCGCATATCAACCAGGGCGAAGCCGATTCCCCACATCGCGGCGTTCATCAAGTTCATGCCGAGTAGACCGGGAATCAGGAAGTCGATATAGCGCGAACCAGGCTCGCTGGATTCCACCGTGCTGGTACGAAGAGGGTTAGTGCGCCCTGCGGCCGACTGCAAAGCATCATCGACCTGGTTGCGCGCCAGCACGCTTTCGGGCCGTGCGGGATCATATCGATACTGGAATCCGTTAACCTGATCGCTTGAGACAACCAGGTCGTACTTCCCCAATCGAAAGTCTTTGAGAGCGTCGGCTTGGCTCAGAACCTGTGCGCGAATAGAGGGCGCTTGCGGTGAGCGATGAATCATTGCGATTGCATCCTGTGCGCCCGGTCCCGCCATTACCGCCACGGAAGTCATATCCGCAGGTTTGTTGCGAAACGCGACGCCCAGCCCCAACGCCAGCAGGATCGGAAATCCGAAGACCCAGAAGATCACCTCGGGTTCGCGTTGCATCTCCTTCAAGCGCGCGCCTAGTAGGTGCCAATAGCCAGACCAGCGCCCGCTTCGCGGAGCATTCGCTGTAGGTGGCTTGGCCTCCCGATCTTCTACTTGCCGCAACGGCGATTCAGATACGGCCACGTCAATCCTCTCGCAAGTGGCGACCAGTCAGATTGACGAAGACATCCTCGAGACTGGCCTGCCGGGTGGTGAGGTGCAAAAGTTCATGGCCCTGCTGGCTGATCGCCGCCATCAGAGCGGGAATTGTCAGGTGCGGCTCCCGGACGCTCAGCGTCACCATGGCGCCGTCGTGCCGGCAGGCTTCCACGCTGGGGAGTGCGCGCCATCCGCTGAGCGCCGCTTCACTAGCATTGCCACTAACCTCAAACTCGATCACATGATGTCCGCCGAGGCGATTGATCAGATCCGCTGGCGAACCTTCTGCAATGATTTGTCCGTGATCCACGATCGCCAGACGGTCGCACAGACGCTCGGCCTCGTCCATGTAGTGGGTGGTCAGCAACACGGTGCCGCCGGAGTTTTGAAAAAGCCGAATAATTTCCCACAGCTGACGCCGGCTTTGTGGGTCGAGCCCCGTTGTGGGCTCGTCGAGAAATAGGATCTTGGGGTTTCCCACCAAAGCTGTAGCTACTGCCAGGCGCTGCCGCTGCCCGCCTGACAGTTTACCCACCCAAGAATCCGCCTTTTCGGTCAGTTGCAGGTCCTCAAGAACGGCAGCGCTGGAACGGGGTTGCGCATAGAAACTGGCGAAGAGGTGGATGGTTTCGCGCACGGTCAGTTTCTCAGAAAGCCGCGTCTCTTGCAGGGAAATGCCAAGCCATTCCCGAAGCTCGCCGGAGTGCTCGCCCCAACTGCGGCCCAGGATCCTAATCTCACCCGAGGTAGCGTCCAGCAGACCTTCCAGGATCTCGATCGTCGTGGTCTTGCCAGCGCCATTCGGACCCAGGAGGCCAAAACACTCTCCGGCCGCAATGTCGAGGCTAAGGCCACGCACCGCTTCGACCTTTCCGCCGTAAGTCTTGCGCAAGTCACGACAATGGATCGCAGCTTCCACGCAGCGATTTTAGCTTAAGGTCAGCATTCATATCGGCCAAAAACGAGCAATTCCTACCAGAGTTTTACATGCCAGAGACAGGGTCATGACAACGGCAAACTGTGTGGCGGCTACTCTCAGCGAAGTGAACGCGCCCTGCCACCCCGGTGCTGAGAATCAGTTGGTCGCAGTCGCGGAAACGGGAGAAAAACAATGAAATCTTTTGCAATTCCAATATTCGTCGCGCTGCTCGCTGCTATTCCAATGGCTGCAACACTGTCGGCTCAGCAGTCTGGATACCAGCAGACCAACCTGGTAGCGAATCTGCCCAACGTTGCCACTCATACCGATTCTCAACTGACTAATTCCTGGGGGATTGCCATCCTGCCAGGAAATCCGTTCTGGATCGCAAACAACAATGGCGGTACATCGACTGTTTACGACGCCCAAGGCAATAAGCAAACAACCGTAGTGACGATACCCGGCGCCGCAAATAATCCTTGCAGCCCCGGCTGTCCAACCGGGATCGTAGCCAATGCCACCACCGATTTTTCTGCCGCCGCATTCATTTTCGATACAGAAGACGGCATCATCGCCAACTGGACGGGGGCGAGTAGCGCGCTTAATGTGCTGGATAATTCCGCTGCCGGCGCAGTCTATAAAGGGCTGGCGCTGGTTAATAACGGCAGCGGCAATTTCCTGCTGGCGGCGAACTTTAATTCCGGCAAGATAGACGTGATCGATCGCAATTTCACAATGACCTCACTGGCGGGTTCATTTACCGATCCGAACCTGCCGGCGGGCTTCTCACCTCATGGCATTCACGTGGTCGGCAACCAGGTTTATGTGGCCTACGCGATGCAGGACGGAGCCAAGCACGATCCAGTCACTGGCGCGGGTAGCGGCGTCGTCGATATTTTCGACGTCAACGGAAATTTCGTGAAGACATTCGCCACTGGTGGAACCCTGAATGCACCGTGGGGCGTGGTGCAAACTCCCGCAAACTTCGGACAGTTTTCCAACGCGATCCTGGTTGGAAATTTCGGCGATGGGACGATCAGCGCATTCGATATGACGGGAAAACCGCTGGGACAGGTCTCGGATTCCGCCAACAAAGTGATCGTGAATCCTGGCTTGTGGGACATGATATTCGGGCAGAGCGGTACGGGCGATCCGAACACTTTGTACTTCACCGCGGGTGGAAGCGATGAAACCCAGGGATTGTTTGCCACCCTGGTGCCCGCGGCGGCCGCAAACGCTGATTTCTCGTTATCGCTCTCGACTACGTCGGCCACTGTCACGGCTGGACAATCCGCATCCATCACGGTAGATTCTGCCGCGGTGGGCGGCTTCAATAGCCCTATCGCGCTGAGTTGCTCGGGTTTGCCTCCCGGATTGGCCTGCACATTTTCGCCGTCCTCCATCACGCCGGGATCAAGCACCGCTGATTCGACGATGAAAGTTGCCGTGCCAACCGGGTATATGGTGCCGTCTGGATACAGCTCCAGTGGCCTGATGGGCTGGCTATCGTTGTCGGGTGTGGGAGTCTTTGGGATGGTGTTCGCAAACCGCAAGCATTTGACCGGGACGACGGCGCGAACCGTAAGCCGCGTTCTCGGGACGCTCGCTTTGGGTCTTCTCCTGGCCGGCGTTTTCACTTTCGTGGGCTGTGGTGGGGGCAGTTCCTCGCGAAGCAACAATACGGGTCCGATCACGATGATGGTGACCGGCACGTCCGGGGCGATCAGTCACTCGACACCATTGACGTTGACGATCCAGTAGTGATCGCCACCAGTGCTGTGCTTGCGCCGCGGGTTCCGCGGCGCAGGCCAGCCGTAACTGCAAAGTGAGGGGTTAACGGGTCTAGAACTCGATGCTGATGAAGCGCGCAGGTTTGTTGCTTTCATTGGTGAGATGATGTTTCCCCTTCTGCAGCCATTCGACCTCTCCTGTATCCAAATGAATTAGGGTCGACGCCGAGGGCGCCCACTCTTCGCGCTGCCCCGCATTAACCTCGTGTTTCAGATCTAACGGGCGGAGTGCTACCAACAGGGTGTCGTCCCTTTCACTGATCTCCCGGAGGGCGTCGCCCGGCTGTAGCGTGGCCTGGGACAGGGTGAATTCGGAACCGGCCAGCGCCCAAATATCAGGAAGGTGGCCTGCGTCACTGCAGCCGCAAATCGCCCTCTCCACCTCACTTAAACAGCCGCAGTTCGCGAATCCGCTTCCATGTCTCAGGTAAATTACGACGGCATGGATAGTTCCTCCAGTCTTGTTTAAAAGCGACTTCATGGCATGCTTCTGAAAGATGCGCAAGTCACCCGCGCCCAGCTCGAGCTCGCGTGTACCGTCTACCCCTTGCAGTTCGAGATTCGCTCCATCCAGCGGAATCCAAAGTACGTCGTACAGGTTGTCGTGAATAGGAGCCTGGCGATCGCGATCCAGTTCGAGATCAAAAACCTCTACGTACTGATTTTGAAAGATGAGGCGGTATTTCGAAGCCGCTGCCGGCGAAAGCTGCGGGCGCAGCCACAAGAGCAGTAGAAACACAAGCACGAGTCGGGCGGTTCTCGGCCAGGCAAACATATAAATTTCTTAGATGTTGCGGCATCGCCGGAGAAGCCGTCAAAAGTTATCAGCGTATTTTGAAGTGGGACAACAATGGCGAGGTGTCAGGCAGAGATCCAATTCTGCACGATAATGTACAGGATGCTGGTTAGCAGGATGTTCATGAGAAACCCGTTCGTCAACCCGATTAGAAAGCTGCGAGACTCATACACATCGCGCTGGTAAATACGCGCCAACGACTCGGATTCGTGTTTCTCAATCACGATTATTTGGATGCCGCCCTTCTTGCAATTGCTTCTACAGGGAAAACTGCATTTTCGCTTCCTGTACAGACCCAAACCCCTCGCCTCACGCCAAGTTTCGGTATAGGCAGAATATCCGGCCTAGGATTCGTGATGTCACGAACTCTTCTGATTTATGCAAAACTTGCGTAACGTTTAAGGGATTACCGGAAGCACCTAAGTGTCGAATTTACAACAAGATTGGTGTGAATCAGAGCGCGGGAGCGGTCGCAATTCCGACGTATTGATCTGCGCCGCCGTAATAAAAAAGCCAGGTTTTTCCTCGGCGTACCATGCCTTCTACGAACACTACATTCGGGACTTGTCCTACTTTCTCCCAGTCCGTCCCGGGCTGAAAGATGGGGGCTTCGGAGCGCGCCAAAACCATTGCCGGATCGTTGCGATTGAAGAGCACCCATCCGGTTCGGTACACGAGCTTGTCGTCCGCCCCGTTGTAAATGAGGAAGATCCCATCTTTCGTCATAACCGGCGGCGGCCCGGGCTCAACCACCCGGGAGTCGAACATTCCTGGACGGCGAGGGAGCACCGGGGTTTTCGTCTCATCCGTCCAGTGCAGCAAGTCTGGCGATGAAGCAAGACCCATCTGGTCGTTCTTGTCGGGAGTGGTTCCCAGATAATACATCCAGTACTTGCCGCCGACTTTCTGCGTCACGATAGCGCCGGACTTCGTCCACCCGGTATTCCAGTTTCCTTTGTAAGCGGGCAGGATCACTCCCTTGCGATCCCAGTGAATCAGATCGGTCGAGGTGGCCATGCAGAGTTGGGCGTCGTGCTTGTTGTACCCGGTGTATGTGAGATAGAACAATTTGCCGATCCGTACGAGCCGCGGGTCTTCGACGCCGCCATCTTTCTCGTATTCAGTCGCCGGCTCCAGGACAGGCTCAGCGCGGCGCGTGAAATGGAGTCCGTCTCGGCTGGATGCGTATCCAAGGCGCGACGTTCCGTTCTTGTCCTGTGCGCGATACAGCATGACAAAATGGTCGCCGCGCTTTATGGCTGCTGGGTTGAAAACTCCGGCGGATTCGAAGCTAATGCCTTGAGGCGACAAAGTCGGCCTCTGGCTTGCACGCTCCCAGAGACCGAAAGGCGGAATGCGTCCACTCACTGCGCCGGCAATGAGTGACAGTGAGGCTGCAACGAATATGATCGCCGCGGATGATCGTGCCGCCGTCAGGAGTCGCTTCCTCCTGTTTACTTGCATTCGAATCCTCAGAACTCTTCCAGCAACTTTCGTCATGTTTGATTTTGGCTCACGCCGCTGCGTGAAGGCTCACATCGTATCGCACGCGGGCGCGTTTCCGTCACTTCAAATTCCTCCACCCAGCGGCTCCGAATCCAATCTAACGACGTAGACTAGTATGGAGAGGATCGTCATGAATCCAGTCGCTACCGCAGAAGCACCTCGCACTTCGACTCAGCCTCTTTCCTCCGAAGAATTGCAGAAGATGAACGCGTACTGGCGCGCCGCCAATTACCTGTCCGTTGGCCAAATTTATCTCTGTGAAAATCCGCTGTTGCGCGAGCCTTTGAAGATCGAGCACATCAAACCGCGACTGCTGGGACATTGGGGCACGACACCGGGCCTGAATTTTATTTATGTTCACATAAACCGCCTGATCAAGCGCGACGGCCTGAACGTGATCTACATCACCGGTCCCGGACATGGCGGTCCCGGCCTGGTAGCCAACACTTACCTCGAAGGGACGTACACCGAGCTTTACCCCAACATCCAGCAAAACGAAGAGGGCATGCGGAAGCTGTTCAAGCAATTTTCGTTTCCCGGCGGAATCCCCAGTCACGTCGCACCTGAAACGCCCGGTTCCATTCACGAGGGCGGCGAGCTGGGATATTCGCTGGCACACGCCTATGGCGCCGTGTTTGACAATCCCGACCTCCTCGCCGTGTGCGTAGTGGGAGATGGCGAAGCGGAAACTGGACCGCTTGCCACCAGTTGGCACTCTAATAAGTTTTTAAACCCCGCTCGCGACGGAGCGGTGTTGCCAGTTCTTCACCTTAACGGCTACAAGATTGCGAACCCCACGCTACTCGCTCGTTTGAGCGACGACCAGCTCACGCAATTGTTTTCCGGTTACGGTTACAAGCCTTATTTCGTCGAAGGGGAGGAGCCCGAAAAAATGCATCAGCTGATGGCGGGCACTCTCGACATCATCATGCAGGAAATCGGGTCAATCCAGCGTGACGCCCGCTCGCAGAAGCCGCAGGCCCTGCCAGTCTGGCCCATGATCATATTGCGCAGCCCCAAGGGATGGACCGGGCCCAAGTTTGTCGACGGCAAGCCGGTCGAAGGGACCTGGCGGGCTCATCAGGTTCCGGTTGCCGATCTTCAGGCTAAGCCGGCACACATCAAGATTCTTGAAGACTGGATGAAGAGCTACCGTCCGGAAGAACTCTTCGACGAGAACGGCAAATTTATTTCCGAACTGGCGGAACTCGCTCCCAAAGGCGAGCGGCGTATGGGGGCCAATCCACACGCCAACGGCGGATTGCTGCTCAAAGATCTGCTTATGCCGGACTTCCGGGACTACGCGGTCCAGGTGCACAAGCCGGGGACGGAGTTGGCGGAAGCCACCCGGGTGCTCGGTACGTTTTTGCGCGACGTCATGAAGCGGAATCTTGAAGCGAAGAACTTCCGGGTTTTCGGCCCGGACGAGACGGCGTCGAATCGTCTGGAAGCGTTGTATGAGGCGACTGACAAGGAATGGATGGAACCGCTTCTGCCCGTCGATGAGCACCTTTCCGTGAACGGCCGTGTACTGGAAATGTTGAGCGAGCACATGTGCCAGGGATGGCTGGAGGGCTACCTCCTCACCGGCCGCCACGGCCTGTTCTCCTGCTATGAGGCATTCATTCACATTGTGGATTCCATGTTCAACCAGCACGCGAAGTGGCTCAAGGTCACGCGCAACATTCCCTGGCGCCGGCCGATCTCTTCGTTGAATTATCTTTTGACTTCGCACGTGTGGCGGCAGGACCACAACGGCTTCAGTCACCAGGATCCCGGATTCATCGATTACGTCGTGAATAAAAAAGCCGATATCGTGCGCGTCTACCTGCCGCCCGACGCCAACTGCCTGCTCTCGGTTGGGGACCATTGCCTGCGCAGCCGGCATTACGTCAACGTAATTGTCGCCGGGAAACAGCCCGCTCTGCAGTGGCTCGACATGCCTTCCGCCATTGAGCACTGCACCAACGGAATCGGCATCTGGTCATGGGCGAGTAGCGATCAGTCAAGCGAGCCGGATGTGATCATGGCTTGCGCCGGGGATGTTCCGACCCTGGAGACACTTGCCGCGGTAGACCTGCTTCGCCAGAATTTCCCGGACATCAAGATCCGCGTGGTCAATGTGGTCGACCTGATGACCCTGCAGCCGCCCTCGGAACATCCGCACGGAATCTCCGATCGGGATTTCGACTCCATGTTCAGCACCGATAAGCCGGTGATTTTCGCCTATCACGGCTACCCGTGGCTTATCCATCGTCTTACCTATCGCCGTAGCAATCATGACAACTTTCACGTGCGCGGCTATAAGGAAGAAGGAACGACTACCACGCCGTTTGATATGACGGTCCTGAACGATCTGGACCGCTATCATCTGGCGGGCGATGTTGTCGATCGCGTGCCGCGCCTGCAACGTATAGGAGCACACTTCAAGCAGTTCCTGCGCAACCAGTTGGTCAAACACACCCAATATGTGCACGAACACGGCGATGACTTGCCGGAGGTGAAGAATTGGACCTGGCCATATTGACGGCGCTGACTTCTGGCTGCTGAGCTCCCGAGCGCATGAAGATTCTTGTCCTTAATTCCGGCTCCAGCAGCCAGAAAAGCTGCTTGTACGAAATTGGCGACAGCCTGCCCGAAACCCCGCCGCGTTGTTTGTGGGCGGGCAAAATCGAATGGAACGGCGACTCCGCCCAGGCCTCGATTCAGGACAGCAATGGACATGGCCGCAAGCAGACGTTGAAGATCTCTTCCCGCCGGAATGCCATTGACCAACTGCTGAGCACGTTGTGGGGAAAGAGCGATGGCCCCCTGTCGTCTCCCTCGGAGATCGGCATGGTCGGTCATCGCGTGGTCCACGGCGGCCCGCAATACGAAGAGCCGGTGGTCATTACCGATGCGGTGAAGTCGGCCATCGCAAAAGTTGCAGCCTTCGCTCCGCTTCACAACCGCGCTGAACTCGAAGGCATGGAAATTGTCGAAACTCTGCTCGGCCGCGTACCGCAAGTCGCTGTGTTCGACACCGGCTTTCATCGCAAAATGCCATTAGCAGCCTCGGTGTATCCCGGTCCCTACAAGTGGTACGCCGCCGGCATCCGGCGGTATGGATTTCATGGCATCAATCACCAGTATTGCGTGCATCGAGCCGCGCAGATGTTACGCCGGGAACTTAAATCCCTGCGCATCATCAGTTGTCATCTCGGCAACGGCTGTTCACTGGCGGCCGTTCGAGACGGAAGAAGCATCGACACGACGATGGGCTTTACTCCTCTGGAAGGTCTGATGATGGGCACCCGCTCGGGTTCGGTCGATCCCGGCATTCTCACGTACCTCCTGCGCCAGGAGAGGCTCACGGGCGATCAGCTTGATGACATCCTGAATAAACAATCCGGGCTCCTCGGGGTTTCCGGCGAATCTGGGGACATGCGCGACATTCTCTCCGCTCTGCGGAAGGGCAACGAGCGGGCGCAACTTGCTTTCGACATCTATGTGCACCGGCTTCGCGCCGGCATTGGAGCCATGGCGGGAGTTCTCGGCGGGTTGGACGTCTTGATCTTCACCGCCGGAATTGGCGAGAATTCGCCAGAGGTTCGCGCTGCGACCTGTGAAAATCTGGCATTCCTTAATCTGCAGCTCGATCCACAGCTAAACAACCACGCAGACCCAGACCAGGACATTGCCGCCACGAACTCGGCAGTGCGAGTTCTCGTCATTCGCGCCCAAGAAGACTGGGCCATCGCCCAGCAGTGCTGGAAACTAGCAACGCGGAGCGCCGACAAAGTATCCCAGCGCACCTGACGCACGCCGGCATTCCCGAAACCGTCCCATTCTTGGTTCCACTGCTGCTTTTCCTGATGATCACGCGCAATTCGCGCCTATGCTTTCCTGAGTACGTCATCGATGCGCGTCGGAGGTCGTCATGCGTTTTAGATTGGCTTTATTTTGTGTGATCCCATATCTGGCTGCTTCAGTGCACGCGCAGACGCTTACGCTGCTGAGCGCCGATTACGGCGTGGAGGGAAATCGTGTGGATGTCACCTGCCGCGTGCAGTCGTTGGTTCAGAACGGCATGCTGAGTTTTCGCGCGACCAACTACAGCCTGGGTGGGGACCCTGCCCCCGAGCAGCCCAAGGAATTCCGCATTCGCGCCCGGGACTATCGTGGGCGCATTTACGACTACTCTTACCCGGAGAAGATCGATGTCAATCTGCAGATGACCGATCGTGGTCCGAACTGCACCAACTCCGGAGGCAATAGCCAGTGGCAGGGAAGGCTCAACGATGACGATCAGCAGCGATTTGATGACTATTACCGGCGTTGGCTTGCCTATCGGCAGCGCAACGACCAGGCACAGGTGCTCAGCATGCAGAACCGCATGCTTGACGTCTATGCGCACTATGGCATCCCCGGCACAACCCCCTTCAACCTGGTGGCCTCGCCTATCGTCGTCGGCGGCACGGGTGGGGGCTACAGCGATCTGCAAATCATCTCCGCATCGTACGGAGTGCCGGGTCACGCCATGGACGTGGCTGGCCGCTTGCGGAGCATGATCAGGAATGGCACGTTAGCGGTTCACGTCAACGGCGAATCTATGGGCGGCGATCCTGCGCCGCACAAGCATAAAGTGTTGACGCTGACCTACAACTATCGAGGGCAGAGCCGCACCATCACTGTGCGTGAGAGCGATGATCTGAGTCTCCCGTAATTTTTTCCGCGAAGAGAAACCTTGCCGCTGCGGTGATAAATTGCTGGCAGGAGTGTTTATGGGGATCGAACTCTCTGCCGACATCAAGGGACTCGTCGACCGTCCCAATTTCGCACACCTGGCGACACTCATGCCGGATGGCTCTCCACAGAGCGTTCCGGTGTGGATAGGAAGAGAAGGCGAGTTTATCGTGATCTGCACGGGTGACTCTTCTCTGAAGGGAAGAAATACACGCCGCGATCCGCGGGTCGCGCTCTCCATCGTAGATTTTCAGAATCCGTATGTGGAGGCGCAGATCCGCGGCCGCGTAGTGGAACGGCGCCCAGATCCCGAACTCAAATCCATGGATCCAATTTCGATCAAGTACACCGGCAAGCCGTTTCCGTTTCGTAATCCCGAGGGCAGGGTGGCGTTGCTGATTGAAGTGGATAAAGCCGGGTACACTAAGCTGCCATTTGAGCACACACCGCCAAAAGGGAACTGACGCCACGTCGACGAGCGGACGGAATGCTCCTATGATGGATACATCTTTTCTCTTGAGGTCATCATGGCAGAACCTACATATGAAGAATTGAAATCGCGTCTCGCCGACCTGGAAAAGCAGGTCGAAACAAAAAAAAGAACCGGCAGCATGGAATTCCGGGTCAGCGAAAAAGGCGGAGTCAGCGTTTACGGCCTCGGCCGGTTCCCAGTTACCCTTTACTATGAACAGTGGGTTCGCCTGCTGGACGCGGCCGAGAACCTCCGTCAATTTCTTGAGGAGAACAAGTCCAGGCTGAAACTTAAAGGTCAATAAGGCCGCAGCATCGTGCCGGAAAATCAGAAAGCAGCGGCAGCTCTCGATGACGAAAAATACCTCTACCTGACCACGCGCGGGCGCAAGACCGGCCGTCCGCGTGAGATCGAAATCTGGTTTACTCACTATTACGGACGCTTTTACATCATTGCGGAATTCCAGCAGTCCCAGTGGGTGCAGAACCTGCGCGCGAACCCGGATGTGCAGATCCGGGTAGGTGAGACAATCTGGCAGGCGCGTGCTCGCCTTCTTTCACCGGAAAAAGAGGCCGAGTTGATTCGCTCGGTACAGGAGCTTTCCCGCACAAAGTACGGGTGGGGCGATGGACTGGTTGTGGAACTAGTCCCCGAAGGGGAAACTAGCTTGCCTTCATCTGCTTGATGTCCTGCAGGAGCGCGTTTTCGTGTCCTTCGGGATTCACCTGCGGGTACACCTTCCGGATGACGCCGTTGGGATCGACTACGAAGGTAGTGCGCTCCCAGAATTTCATTCCCTTCCATTCGGATTGTGGCAGCCCGAGGGTCTTCATCAAGTCTGCTTTCGTGTCTGCCAGAAGGTCGACCTTGAAGTTAAATTTGTTGCAGAAATTCTTGTGTGAAGCCACGTCGTCCTGACTGACGCCGACTACTTTCACCCCGGCCGCGTCGAAATCGTCACGCGCCGCGGAAAAAGACTTGCCCTGGATGGTGCATCCCGGTGTGTCATCCTTGGGATAGAAGTAAACAACGAGCCACCGACCCGCGAAGTCGCCGAGACTGACGTTTTTTCCGTCCTGATTGGGAAGAGAAAAATTAGGGAATTTCTGGCCCGCTTGCATCATTGCTTATGATCCTTTCGTTCTATTCACAAGATTATGGCAGCAGTTTATTTCTTACTTAGAACCTGTGATCTTGAACCACGAGCTTAAGATGCCATTTCACTCGCTTCCAATCTCTTTTGCCAAGGTTTTCCACTTGCTGTCGACCAGCGCCTTCGTACGGCTATCCATGAGGATCTCGTCGGGCCAGGGCCGCTGGAACCCTTCCGTTGCCCATTTTCGGGTGGCGTCAACGCCCATCTTCGAACCGTAGTTTGGCAAGCGCGAAGCGTGATCGAGTGAATCGACAGGTCCAAGCGTGAACTGGATGTCGCGCTCGGGGTCGATGTGGTTCAACGCCTTCAACGTGACCTCACCCACATCTTGAACATTTACGTCCTCGTCGACAACAATGATGCACTTTGTGAACATGGCCTGTCCCAGCGACCAGATCGCATTCATGACCTTTCGCGCCTGACCAGGGTAGGATTTGCGAATGGAGACGATCATCAGGTTGTGAAAGACGCCTTCCAGCGGCAGGTTGAGGTCGACGATCTCGGGAATGGTCAATTTCATCAGCGGCAGGAAAATGCGCTCAACCGCTTTTCCCATCCAGCCGTCTTCCATTGGCGGCTTGCCCACGATGGTGGTGGCGTAGATCGGGTCCTTACGATGCGTGACGCAGGTCAGGTGAAATACTGGATACTGGTCTTCCAAAGAATAAAATCCGGTGTGATCGCCGAACGGTCCCTCAGTACGGAGTTCGTCTAAGTTGACATAGCCTTCGAGAATGATTTCGGCCGTCGCTGGAACTTCAAGATCGACAGTCTCGCATTTCACCAACTCCACAGGCTTTTGTCTCAGGAAGCCCGCAATCAGGTACTCTTCCACCTCGGGCGGTGCTGGCACGATCGCGGAAAATGTCACTGCGGGATCTGTGCCGATGGCAACCGCCACTTCCATTTTGCCGCGTGGCTGGAAGGCGTCGGAAAGCATGGAGCCGCCCGAAGTCCTTGCCATAACATCCACGGCGGCGGCTCTACCGGCCCCTTCGTTTCCTGCTTTCCCTCTCAGCTGCTCGCGATAATGTTCGGCGGCGACCTTCTGGCGCTGCCAGTGCATACCTGTGGTTTGTCCGTCATAAACCTGCATGCGGTACATGCCGACATTGCGTTTGCCGGACCTGGGGTCGCGCGTGACGACACACGGAAGGGTAATGAAGCGGCCGGCATCTTTGGGCCAGCACTGCAGGATAGGGAAATCATGTAGCGAGAAATTCTCCCGCTTGACGACTTCCTTGCACGGCCCACTGGGAACCGTTTTGGGGAAGAACTTGCCCATTTCCGCCAGCATGGGAAGCATTTTGACTTTATCGAAAAAGCCTTGGGGTGACTTCACGTCCATAAACCCGCGAATGCGTTCCGCGATTTCGTCGAGCGAATCCACATTCAGAGCAAGGTTCATGCGCCGTGCGGAGCCGAACTGATTGATAAGGATCTGCCATCCGGGGAAGCCTTTTACCTTTTGAAAGAGAAGCGCCGGACCCGGCGAAGCGCGAAGATGATCCGCGTGGGTCGGCGCGCGTCGGAGCTTGCTCACGCGGTCGGTGATTTCGGCGATTTCAAGGATCGGATCTACTTCGGTGCGGATTCGCTTGAGTTCGCCGGCGCGCTCCGCCGCACTTATCCAATCGCGCAGGTCGTCGTAGGCCAAGATACCTCCGTCGAAAACCGTCGATTATACGGCAGCGGGATAAATCAGCAGAACACAAGCATTAGCCGGGTGCGCGTGCCCAGCTGCCCAGGCATTTATGAGGCAGGCAGAGGCCCGGGATTCACCCCCGGGCCTCTGAGATCATGGTCGACTAAAATGAAACTTTACGCAGCCGGCCGAGTTGCCAGGGCTCGGACCGCAGCGCTGTCCTGCGTGGAAGTGATGACCTTCATCTCCTTCCAATCGTAGGCGAATTCCTTACCGCAATCCAAGCAGACTACGTAAGTGCCGGTGAGGGAGGCCGCTCGATTGCGGCGCGAACCGGAACGAATTGTGATGGGAAAACTGTAGCTTGAGTGTCGGCAGCCGAAGAACGCGTCCATAATTCTTTCCAGCATCTCTTCCTCCCCACAGCGAACCTGTACAGCGTTTGTGGACTTTCGTCCAACCCCCTCAACTCACCTACTTAGATTCAGCTACTCTGAAAAAGGTTCGTCAAGGTCTTGAACACTAGCCCAGAGGCAGAGTTCCGGTCTGTGGAAATCCTTTGATTCACTATACTTAGAGTTGTATTGTCGATCACCCCTTCCAAGTTGGAGTTCGACTAAACTTAGCGCTGCCGTAAAAAGGGAAAGGCCCCGGTTCGCCGGGGCTCTTCACATTCGATCGCGCTATTCCAAGTTAAAAAAGTGATTCTTGAAAGGTTCTTGCGGTGTGGAGAGAAAGGATGGATCTTCAGACGCTCTGGGGGCCTGCCTTCTTCTTCTGACACTTGCTCATAATGGCTGAGCGGAGCCGCCCGCGCAGGTCTTCTGGCAACTCGTAAAGCTGGGAGTCGCGGTAAATTTCTATGGTTTTCTTGGTGGTGTCACAGACGACGTAACAGTTATGGCACCACGCCAGGTGGTCTTCGAGTTCGGCCTTGGTGCGCTCGTCGATGACGCCGTCGAGATAATTTGTCAGCTCTTGCAGAAAATCAGAGCATTTCACTTGTGCCCATCTCCACTCTCACGTTTCTGGAAGTAGCGACTGAGACGCTCGCGCAATTGCAAACGAGCTCGCAACAACCGCGACTTGACTGCAGGAATGCTCAGATCCAAAGCCTGAGCGGTTTCCTCGGTCGAAAGACCCTCCACATCCCGCAATACAAACACGGTCCGGAAGCCGGGGGGCAAGCCCTGGATCGTGCGGGTCAAGATGTCGCGTAACTCCGCCTGCGTGTACTGCTGCTCAGGATTGGGACTCCAATCCGCCACTTCTCGGGGGAGTGAATCATCTTCGGTCTTGACCTCTTCGTCTAACGAGACCGTGCGTTCAGGACGCCGTCTCCTCAGCTTCATCAACGCTTCGTTGACGGCAATACGAACCAGCCAGGTATAAAATTTCGACTGTCCCTGGAACTGTTCCAGGTTTTCGTATGCCTTCAGGAACGCGTCCTGCACCACATCCTCCGCGTCTTCGCGGTTCTGTGTGATGTGCTGCGCGATACGAAAGACGTTACGGTCATAGCGCCGAACCAGTTCTTCGAACGCTGAGACGTCGCCGCCCTTGGCCGCCTGAACCAGAGCCAATTCTTCAGTAACTGGCTCTCCTACTCTGGGTTGGATGGTGCTCATTGTGTATCCGATGCAGGAATTTTCAGGCGCTAACGGCCGGGACAGCTCCTGTTATTTTACTTGGTAACCCGAATTTGTGCGTACTTCTTTTGACGTAGGACGAACAACATCGAATGGGATAAATTCGCAACAGGCGTTGGCTCACGGAGTACACGTACTTGCGTGCCCTGAGAGCTCCGCTGCAAGTACCGTATAATCAGAGCTTACCCAGCATGTTTCACACACTCTGCGATCTCCGATCGCAGGTGACAGGCGAGAAGCAATGGCAGAGAGAACCGGCATTGAACAAGTAGTGACGCGCGTGGTCTCGCAGGTGCTGGACAATCATGTTCCTCAATTGCGTCAGCAACTGGTAGAGCGTGTGTTGCAGGAGCTGCCCGCCACTGGGTCATCCTCCACCGGTTTCAACATTGCCGATCTCCTGCGCGCCGTCTCTTTGATTCACTCGGGCAGCACTCAGCGCGAAATACTACGTGCTCTTCTCGACGGAGCGATCCAGTATTGCGAGCGCGCTGCATTGTTTGTCATCAAGGCGGGGACGGCCACCGGCTGGCAAGCCCGCGGTTTTGGCGACAACGATACCATCAAGGATTTCCATTTAGATGTGACCCAGGGTCTTTGCATGAGTGCTCTGGGGGAGCGCACTGCGCAGAGTGGCAATTCGTCCCAGGTTGATTCCCGCTTCATCGAACAATTCGGAGCGCCCGCCGAACCGCGGGTGTTAGTGCTGCCCTTGATGCTGAAAGACAAAGTCGCGGCGCTGGTGTATGCCGATGGCGGTAGTGAAGAGGGCGGGAAGCTTGATCCGGCGGCGTTGGAATTGCTGCTTGTCACGACCAGTGCGTGGCTTGAGGTCAGTTCGCTGCGCAAGCAGGCGCCGAAAGAAGGCCAACCAGAAACTGAGGGGCGCGCGGAAACGCCTGCTCCGGTCCAAACGTCTTCTTCGTTCGTCGATCCTTTCGCTGGGCACGCGCCCATGCACGCCGCTGCCACGGCTCCAGCATCTGCGCCGCAGCACGATTCCGCTGTGCCTGCTGCGGGCCAGGCCGTACCGGAGGAAGTGCCCGTGGTCAGCGCGACGGCAACCGCCACGGCGGAGGCTCCCGGGGATCGTTTGGCAGGACTCTCGCCCGAAGATGCCGATACTCACCGTAAGGCACAGCGGTTCGCCAAGCTGCTGGTCGACGAGATCAAACTCTACAATCAGGCAAAAGTAGCTGAGGGTCGGAAGAACAAAGACCTGTATGATCGATTGAAAGAAGACATTGAAAAGAGCAGGGCAACTTATCAAAAACGGTACGGCAACACCGCGGCTGCCAGCGGCGGGTACTTCAATGCCGAGGTGGTTCGCAGCCTGGCCGAGGATGATGCTTCCATTCTGGGGGCAAATTTCCAGCACTAGGTCGAATGTAGTTGTGAAGCGTCGTTACTTCGTTTGGCTTCTGACTTTAGGGATCGTTTGGGGGACCGCTCCTGGCCGAGCTGCGCTTGCGCTAGGGCAAACCTCCACCGAATCTACCGCGGGAAAAGCTTCCACCTCGTCAAAAACCGGCTCCGCCGGGTCGCACTCCAGGAAAAAAAATTCGACTTCTTCGCGCAAGCGGCGGAAGCGCCGGCCGGCGTCGGCGCGAGTACAGAAGGTGCATCGTGCGTTCGTGGCCTCCACCAGCTTGCGACCGATGGCGCAGCAACTTCTTCAAGATCGCACTCCGGCAGCCTATGCGGGTGTGGAAGCATATGCTCGGCGGCATGCAAATGACAGCGCCGGTTCCCTCGCCTGGCTTGTTGTCGGCTATGCGCATACCCTGGATCATGACTTCGCTAAAGCAATCGATCCGCTTAGCCGCGCGAAGGCAAATTCCGGCGAGCTTGGCGAGTACGTCACCCTTCACCTCGCGAACGCTTATCTACAGACGGGGCACGTAGCGGAAGCCTCTGCGGCAATCAGCGGCTTTGCTGACAAATATCCGGACTCGCTGCTCATTCGCGATGCTCATGTGCTGTATGCGAACACATTGTTGAGCCAAGGTAAGGCAAACGACGCCATCGCCATTCTGGAAAAGGATCGCCAACCGGTGCGAGCCGATCTCGAGCTTGCCCTTGGTCGAGCCTACGAAGCCGCGGGAGACAATGCCAAAGCGGCGTCGATTCTGCGCAACATTTACTACAACATGCCCGCGAGCTATGAGGCCGACCCTGCGGGAGCGGAACTGAAAAAGCTTTCGATGCTCAACGCTTCCGTCCCCGAACGCAAGACCCGGGCCGACCTCCTGCTGAAAGGCAAGCGCTACAGCGATGCCGCGACCGAATACCGATCCCTGTTGAACGATGTGAACCCTGCAGAGCGACCCACAGTGCAAATGGTGCTCGCGGTGTCACTGGAGAAGAGTGGTCAGGGGCGTGAGGCTAGGCAGGTTCTTGCCGCCATGCCTGAGACAACCAGCGATGCCAATGCTCAGCGCCTGCACATGCTGGGGGAGATCGCCAAGTCTTCCGGCGATGAAAACACGTTTCTCCAAAATTTGGACCAACTGCGGCATGCGTACCCAAACAGCCCCTGGTTGGAGCAATCGCTCCTGTCCGCCGGGAACATGTACCTGCTGCACAAGGATTACGACAAAGCGATTGATGCTTACCGCGAGTTGCAGCAGCGTTTTCCCCAAGGCAGCCGTGCTTCGTACGCGCACTGGAAAGCTGCGTGGCTTAGCTTGCGACAGGCTCGCACTGAGGAGGCCAAGAAAGAGTTTGAGGATCAGATCGCACTTTATCCGTCGTCGGCGGAGGTACCTGCCGCTCTGTACTGGCGTGGCCGTCTGGCGGAAGAAGATGGGGACCTCGTAAAGGCTCGTTCCTTCTACGTCAAGCTGTCGGAACGCTTTCACAACTACTATTACGCAGAACTCGCGCGACAGCGAATGAAGTCTCTCAAGTCGTTGGCCGAGCCGGTTCATTACGCCATTCTGGATCGGATCCCGGCGCTTCCGGCAGGGAAGGTTTTTGACAATGACGCGCCCACCGATAATCTTCGCTACCAGAAGGCGCAGCTACTTGCGAATGGAGCGCTCGTAGATTTGGCGGTTCGCGAATTGCAAGCCGCTGCCGCCGAAGAGGAGGGAAGCTGGGCGGCTCCGGAGGCCGCGCGCATCTACCAGGACAGTGGCCGCTACGATCGCGCAATCGAGTCAATGAAGCACGCCGTCCCGAATTACTTTGCCATGGAGATTCCGCAACTCCCCACGTCCTATTGGCAGGTTCTGTTTCCAAAACCTTACTGGACCGACCTCAAGCGCTATTCCGAGCAAAACGCGCTGGATCCCTACCTTGTCGCATCTTTGATTCGCCAGGAGTCTGAGTTTAATCCTAATGCGATTTCGCACATGAACGCCTGGGGATTGATGCAGTTATTGCCAAAAACTGGGAAGGCCGTAGCCAAGCAGGTGAAGTTGAAACACTTCAATACCAATCAACTGCTTACGCCGTCGATAAACCTGGAATTAGGTACGCGATATTTCCGCGGCATGGTCGATAGATTCGGCTCCTTCGAGTATGCCTTGGCGGCCTACAACGCCGGCGACGACCGGGTGAAGGACTGGCTGGCTGACGGCAAGTATCGCGATCCGCAGGAGTTTGTTGAGTCTATTCCTTTCACCGAAACTCGCGAATATGTGCAGGCCATTCTGCGCAATGCCAACGTGTACCGCCAGCTGTACGGAACGCCTTAACCCGTTTAGGTCCTGGCGGTGCTGGGAATGGCGGTGCGAGTCGCCGGTGATGTCTGAGAAGATTCGAATAGCAAGAGAAACTTACGCGGATTTTTCCTGTGCCGGGGACTTCACAAACAGAATTTCAAAAACCAGCAAGCCCGCGCCTACCACAATCGCACTGTCGGCTACGTTGAACGCTGGCCACTGGTATTGGCCCACGTAAAACAGCAGAAAGTCGACCACGCGTCCGTTGAGCAGGCGGTCCCACAAGTTTCCTAACGCGCCGCCGAGAATTAGTGCCAGGCCGACCCCGGTGGTAGTCATCGAGTGACTGTTTTTCCATAGCAGCGCCGAAACGATCACCAGCGCCACCAGTGAAAACATCACCAGCATAGCAATCTTCCATTCGGAGGGTGAATCGGCAAACAGTCCGAAAGCGGCGCCGCGGTTTTCTACATGTGTAAGGCGGAAAAATCCAGGAACGATTTGAATACTTTCGTGAAGGGAAATATTACGCTCCACCGACCATTTTGCCAGCCGGTCCAGCACGACCACGAAAAATGCGATCAGAAAGTGGTACTTGCGCATTGCGGGTTGCTCGATCATCCCCGATCTCTAGTTAGATTCCCGGTGCACCGTTTCGGCTTCTTCTCTGCCAAAATTCCCAAAAGAGGTTTTTCCCCGGTTACGTCCGTTCCTCCGCCGCGGCCCCGATTTCTTTCAGGATCGCGCTGCAGCGCTCGCAAACTGTAGGGTACTCGGGGTCTTCGCCCACACGAGTCGAATAATTCCAGCAGCGCTCACATTTCTGCCCAGGGGCCTTCGCAATCTGTACCGTGACGGCTCCGGCGCCGTTTCCCGAATGTCCTTGCGCGAGTTTGACCGTGGAAACGATAAAGATGTACCGCAGTTGATCCTCGTATTCCCTCAGGACCGAGTACACCGGCTCGGCTGCACTAAGAGTGATTTCGGCCTCCAGCCCGCTGCCGATCAGTTTGTTGTTTCGTGCTTCCTCGAGCGCCTTTAATACTTCTTCTCGCACAGAGCGCAGCGTGGTCCACTGTTCTGCCTGTATTTTTGCATCTCCGTCTTTAACGGCGCCCCCCAAGATGTCCAGCATGCTGGGAAAGTGTGCCATGTGAACGCTTTCGGCGCGGGTGGGAAGTGCCGGCAGATATCCCCAGACTTCTTCGCAAGTAAAACTCATGATCGGTGCGAGCAGACGTACCAATGCCTCGCCGATTCTCCAGATCGCGGTCTGCGCCGCCCTCCGCGAAAGCGATGTGGGAGCCGAGATGTAGAGGCGATCCTTCAATACGTCAAAGTAAAACGCGCTCAACTCCACAACACAGAAGTGATTTACGTGCTGGTAAATTTTGTGGAACTCAAATTCTTCGTACCACTTCTCCACCTGCTGCGCCATTTCTGCCGCCTGGCGAAGCATGTATTGATCGATGGCCTGCAACTGTTCGAACGGCACTACGTCCAATTGCGGATCGAAGCCAGTGAGGTTGCCGAGGATATAGCGGAACGTGTTACGGATCTTGCGGTAGTTATCGGCCACCCGGACCATCAGGTTTTCCGAGCAGGTAACGTCTTCACGGAAGTCAACCGACGCCACCCAGAGTCGAACGATTTCTGCGCCCAGTTTGTCAGTAATCTCTACTGGATCGACGCCGTTGCCCAGCGACTTCGACATGGCACGACCTTGCTCGTCCAGCGTCCAACCATTCGTCGAGACCATTTTGTAGGGCGCATTTCCGCGCGCCCCCATAGCGCAGAGCAGGGAAGAGTGAAACCACCCGCGGTACTGATCGCCGCCTTCCAGGTACAGGTCGGAAGGCCATGGGAATTCCGGCTCGCTGGTCGTCAGCGCAAGATAGCTGGAACCCGATTCAAACCAGACGTCGACGATATCAGTTTCTTTGACGAATCGCGTTCCACTGCAGTGGGGACACTTTGCCCCGCGCGCCAGCGCATCCGCTTCCGGCGTGTACCACGAATCGGCCCCCGACCGCGCAAATAAATCCACTACTCTACGGTTTAATTCCGGATCGTTTACGGGCTTCCCGCAGGCTTCACACAAGAAGACGGCAATGGGAACGCCCCAAATCCTTTGCCGCGAGATGCACCAGTCGGGACGAGTGGCGATCATGTTGGCGATGCGCTCCTCGCCCCACGCCGGGTCCCACTTCACTTTTTTGATCTCCTCCAGCGTGCGGCTGCGCAGCGTGCCGCCTTCCATCGGAGTTTCCATGGAAATGAACCACTGTTCAGTCGCGCGAAAAATGACGGGATTATGGCAGCGCCAACAGTGCGGATACGAATGCTCCAGTTGTTCGTTGTGCATCAACGCGCCGCGCTGGTTGAGCAAATCCAGAATCGGGGCATTCGCTTCGAATACTTTTTTGCCTTCGTACTCTGGAAGACCATTGCGCATGAAGCCGGCTTCGTCCACGTTTGTCGTAGCATCCAGCTTGTACTTCAAGCCGGTTGTGAAGTCCTCCGCGCCGTGGGATGGAGCGGTATGAACCACGCCTGTGCCTTGGTCCATGGTTACGTAATCCGCCAACACGCCCAGGACCTCACGGTCGAGGAAGGGATGAGAAAATTTAGTGAATTCCAGCTTCCGGCCGGGGAAAGTTGCAAATCTTCGTACCGGGCCAAGACCCACTTTGTTGGCGAATTGTTCTGCCAATTTCTCGGCAACGATGTAAACTTCGCCGCCTGAATCAAGAGCTACATATTCTTCCTCAGGGTGAAAAGCAACAGCCATGCTCGCTGGCAGCGTCCAAGGAGTCGTGGTCCATATGACGGTGAAGACATTCTTACCGGCAAGTGCTGCATCAAGGGACGCGGGAGCGCCTGCAAGCTTGTACTTCACCCAGACCGTCGTACTGGTGTGGTTTTCGTACTCAACTTCGGCTTCGGCCAAGGCTGTCTGATCATGAATGCACCAATACACAGAGCGAAGGCCCTTGTAGACGAAACCCTTTTCGAAGAACGAGTAGAAGGTCGACAGCACCACCGACTCGTACGCCGGGGTCATCGTGGAGTAGGGACGATCAAACCGTCCGAAGACGGCCAGGCGTTTGAACTGTTCCCGCTGGAGATCGAGAAATTTTTGCGCGTACTTGCGGCATTCCAGGCGTACGTCGGTCGCCTTCATCTTGAGTTTCTTGCCGCCAAGCATCTGATCGACTTTGATTTCGATCGGCAGGCCATGACAATCCCAGCCCGGAACGTAGGGCGCGTCGAATCCCGCCATGGTCTTCGATTTCACGATGAAGTCTTTCAGGCATTTGTTGAGCGCATGTCCCAAATGGATAGGGCCATTTGCGTACGGCGGCCCGTCATGAAGAACGTAGACCGGCGCCCCGGTACGCGCTTCGCGAACCCGCTCGTAGATCCCCGCCTCTTCCCATCGCGCCAGGATCCTCGGCTCCTTCTGGGGAAGGTTGGCCTTCATGGGGAAGTCGGTTCGGGGCAAATTAATGGTAGATTTCAACTCCAGCGGCACGCGCTTACAGTCTCCCAAATGATTGATTTTTCTCATTATAGGGAGCGTAGAAAAGAACGTCCATTCGCTGGCACAGCGATGCGGAAGTGCTGCTCCCTCAGGCACTTCGAAAATACTGTGGCCGAATGTGAAAAGCGTGTACAATTTTCGTCCAAAGTCGCGTTTTTCGCATCTAACCGTCTGAAAGCGAGTCGTTTCGTTGCGACCGCAAATAGCACAGGGCATGTATTTCGGCAGGCATCTGGGGTGATTGTCACCGCAATGCAACTTGGCAGGAAATGTGCTCATCGTTTACAAGGACTGTGTTTGTAGCTCCCGGACGAGGGGCTAAACTCGGGTAAATTTATGGCGACTGTCAACATGGAACCTCCGCGCGTCACGCCTCCGGCCGAGCCCGAACTCAATCTCCTGCTGCCCAAGGAGACTCTCGACGAAGGTCTCTTCAAGTCCTTGTTTAGGAACTTGGACGACTACTTCTTCCCGAAGAAGCAGCCACCTCTCCTCCTTACCTCGAAGCCGATTCCGGTCAAGAGCATTTGGGGGGACTACAACTACAAGAAGAATGCGACGCTGGGCTCGACTGTGGTTCATATTCTTGCGCTCGGTGCAATTGTTGGCGGGACCATTGCGGCGCGCAAGGTAGTCCACGAGATTCAGAAGCCCAAAGAGAACGTTACCCTTATCGCTCCGGCTGAGGACATTCCGCCTTTAGAACCTTCCAAAACCGTATCAGGCGGTGGTGGCGGCGGCGGCGATCGCGATAAGTTCCAGGCACCGAAGGGGAGACTTCCGAAGATGTCGATGGAACAGATCACGCCTCCTGCGATGGTCGTGCGCAACGATCACCCGAAACTGACCGCTGAGCCGACGGTTGTCATTCCGCCTCAGGTTCACCTGGCGATGAACAACATGCCCAACTTGGGCGATCCTATGTCGCATCTTCCTTCCGGACCACCTTCCAACGGCACCGGTTCGGGTGGTGGCATCGGCTCCGGTAACGGCGGCGGCGTCGGTTCGGGCGAAGGACCCGGTTTTGGACCTGGCCGTGGCGGCGGCACTGGCGGCGGTGTGTTCCGGGTCGGTGGTGGCGTTTCTGCCCCGCGTCCCGTGTTTACACCCGATCCCGAGTATTCGGAAGAAGCTCGCAAAGCGAAATATCAGGGAACCTGCGTTCTGTGGCTGATTGTTGGCCCGGACGGTCACCCGCGTGATATTCGCGTTGCTCGCACACTTGGACTCGGCCTGGACGAGAAAGCTATCGAAGCGGTGAAACAATGGAAGTTCGAGCCCGCGATGAAAGATGGCAAGCCAGTCGCCGTGCAGATTAACGTGGAAGTGAGTTTCCGGCTGTACTAACCGCACACTGGTTTCAATGGGCGGCTGCCAAAAGCAGCCGCTTTTCTTTTGGCTTCGAAGAAGGTGCTTCCGTCTTATTCTTTCAGATCAACATGCACGACATTTTCAATCGCGCGCCCGATAAACTGTGTTCCTAAACGTCTGAACTTCTCCACCGAATCGGTGGCGAAGAATTTCATGCGCGGCAGTTTTCGCCGCTCTTCCTCGCTTCCGGTATGAACTGGCTCAAATTTCAACTGTGCGGCCACTGCGGCTGCGGTCGAGGCGGCGGAGTCGACGATAGTGACGCGCTCAGGCAGGATCCGGCGCAACACAGGCCTGATTAGTGGATAGTGCGTACAGCCCAGGACCAGAACGTCGGCCGCTTGAAATCCGTTAGAGAATGCCTCACCCAGATAGATTCTGGCCACGTGTTCGGTGACGGGATGCTCAATCCAGCCCTCCTCAACTAGTGGAACAAACAGCGGGCAGGCTTTCTCGTGAGCGGAAATTCCGCGCTTCTCTAAAGCGGCCTGATATGCATGGCTGGTGATCGTGGCCTCGGTTCCAATCACCACAACTTTCCGGTTCTCGCTCTCTTTTTGTGCGCACTCCGCTCCTGGCTCAACTACTCCGACCACGCTTACCTTGGCATTTGCGGTGATCTGCGGCAAAGCCAGTGCCGTTGCTGTGTTGCAGGCGATCACCAGCATCTCCGCGCCGTGCTGTTGTAAGAACTCGGTCGCCCCTACAGCAAATCGTGCCACGGTTTCGGCCGACTTCGATCCATACGGCAGGCGTGCGGTGTCGCCGAAATAGAGGTAATCCGCGTCGGGCACCAGGTCCAATAGAGCTTTGAGGACGGTCAGGCCGCCAACGCCAGAATCAAACACCCCAATCGTAGGCCGTCGCATCTTCATAGCTGATATTCATCTTACACAGCCTCTCAGTGAGCGCCAGCGTCACGCTCTTACTGTGGCGCAGTCCTCCATTCCGCTCGCCGCAATCAAGTAAAATAAAGCGCTCAGCGGTGATCAGAAAAGAAAGCTCGGTACTCGAGAGCCAGATCTTGTTGCAAAATGGCGGTGCGAGCGCCGGGGGAATGGTTGAGGAAACATAGATGCAAAACCGGATTGTGGGCACGACCATGCCCGTTTTGGAGTTCATACTGGAGCCCAACGAGGCCATCATTTCGGAAGCGGGAGAGCTTTCCTGGATGGGAAGTTCGATCCAAATGACCACCCATACCCAAATGGCCGGGGGCGGAGGTCTGTTCGGCGTTTTGAAGCGTGTGGCCGGTGGCGGGACACTCTTCATGACGGAATACCGCGCCCTCGGCGCCCAGGGCGAAGTTGCGTTTGCCACCAAGCTCCCAGGGCACATTGTGCCGGTCGAGGTGAATCGCGGCCAGGAATACATGATTCATCGCCATGGATTTTTATGCGCTACGCCGCAGGTGCAGATCGGAGTTGGTTTCCAGCAATCGCTGGGCGCGGGTATTTTTGGTGGCGACGGTTTTCTCCTGCAGCGGGTGAGCGGTGACGGTATCGCCTGGATCGAGCTGTCCGGCGAACTTGTCGTTCGTGAGCTCCAGCCCGGCGAGACCTTGCGGGTTCATCCCGGTCACGTGGGCGCGTTTCAGTCAAGCGTTTCGTTCCAAATCACCACCGTCCCCGGCATCAAGAACATGCTCTTTGGCGGAGACGGTATTTTCCTGGCCGCGCTTACTGGTCCCGGCAAGGTCTGGCTGCAGACGCTTCCCATCGCGCGCTTGGCGCACGAACTTCAGGAGTACATGCCATCACAAGCAAGGGAGACAACTCAGGGAGGAGTGGTAGGCGGCATTGTCGGTTCCATTCTCGAAGGTATGAGATAATGCGCCGCAATTCAATTACTTCTGACTTCCTCCATTTTTCATGGTCCAGATCGCGACTCTGATCATTTGTTGAATACCGGACCGGAACGCACGATCACGCCCGCGGGTCCCTGTTCTCGGCTCGGGTTCGCACACGCGTGATCCAGCTGAACCGGCTGTTGAATCGAAATTAAAAGCTATTCCGTCAAATAGAGAAGGAGATCGGAACATGTCTTTGCGTATCAATTCAGAGGTTCCAAATTTTACGGCCGAAACAACTCAGGGCACGATCAACTTCCACGAATGGATCGGAGATGGTTGGGCAATTCTGTTTTCTCACCCCAAAGACTTCACCCCAGTGTGCACGACCGAACTCGGCTACATGGCGGGGCTGCAGTCCGAGTTTGCCAAGCGGAACTGCAAGATCCTGGGCTTGAGTGTGGATCCCGTGACCAACCATGGTAAATGGGCAAAAGACATTGAGGAGACCCAGGGACACAAGGTGAACTACCCGATGATTGGCGATCCCGAGCTGAAGGTAGCCAAACTTTTTGACATGCTGCCCGCCGAAGCTGGGGACAGTTGCGAAGGCCGTACCCCCGCCGATAACGCAACGGTGCGCACGGTCTTCATCATCGGTCCGGACAAGAAGATCAAGCTGATGCTCACTTATCCGATGGCCGTCGGCCGCAATTTCGACGAAGTCCTGCGATCGCTGGACGCTCTGCAAATGTCGGCCAAGCACAACGTTGCCACGCCGGTGAACTGGAAGCCAGGAGACGACATTATCATTCCGACTTCCGTCACAGATGATCAAGCCAAGCAGAAATTTCCCGGCGGATGGAAGACTCTCAGGCCGTATCTTCGTGTTGCTGCCCAACCGAAGTAGTAGCGCAGCTAGCTTGATGAGCTGCACAGAGTATCTGTCCAAATGCGGTCCCCACGCTCGCACGCAAGGCGAACCGTGGGGACGCTCCGCATATTCAACGCTCCCTGAAAAAACATTCCTGCCGCTTACAAATGCTTTACATCTCTCCGCCAAAAGATCGACAAAGCTTTAACGAAGGCGTGACAACTGCACGCTACGCTCGGTCTACCGTTTATCTGCAACGGTTCCCAGGCCTGCGCATGCTTCTACATGCCACAAGTGAACTGGGCCTTTCACGGGCCTGGTTGTTGATCCTTTTCGAGCCGTCTGCCGACCGTTAACTGAGGTCGCCGCCTGAAACTCTAGAAGATTAGAGGAGACGTGTGTCTTCAAGCAGAAGGAGGTACAAGTGTATGGCAATCAAACAATTAACGATGATCAGCGGTTTCGCACTGCTGGCACTGATACTACTCGCGGCGGGCCCCGTCCCGTCCGCGAATTCCGCACCTGGGTCTACTGTTCTAGGCCGGGTGAAATTCGAAGGTACGGTACCTAAACCCGTTCCTATCAACATGGCAGCCGACCCGACGTGTGCCAAACAGCACGAAACCCGGGCCACGAGCGAAGACTTTGTTCCCGGGGTGAATGGAACCCTGGAAAACGTGGTTGTGTTTATCTCCGATGGACTCGGCAACCGCAACTTTGATGTTCCAACCGAACCTGTGCGTGTCGAACAGAAAGGCTGCATGTACAAGCCGCACGTACTGGCGGTGCGTGCGAATCAGCCTCTGGAACTAGTTAACAGCGACAGTACGGTTCACAATATCCATCCCATTCCTGCCAATAACCGCGAATGGAACAAGTCTGAGACGCCGGGCCTGCACGTGGAAGAGACTTTCGCGCGGGAAGAAATCGCCATCCCGGTGAAGTGCAACATCCACCCATGGATGCGTGGGTACATCGCGGTATTCAAGCACCCTTTTTTTTCGGTGACTGGAAAAGATGGGAGCTTTGATCTCAAGGGTTTGCCACCGGGTGAGTACACCATCTCCGCCTGGCACGAAAAACTGGGGACACTAACCCAGAGAGTCACAGTGACTGCTGGTGAAACGAAGAGCATCGACTTCGTTTTCAAGAATCACGGCGGATAGTCGCCTCTGCTTTTGGGCTGCGAGGGGGCGTCTGTGCAGCCCGGCGAGCCGCTGAAACCGGTCCTCGAATGCTTACTCCTGAGACCCGATTCGCATTCCCGGCCTGGTTTCGCGGCTCGCTCCATGCAGTTGAACAGGCGAGTTGTGCCGCATCGTGAACTACGTCGGAAAATTTTCAACAGATTTCGTGTTCCATTCTGCAGTGAGCTTCTGTTGAGCGGGTACTAAAGTGCCCAAGGCGATTAAGCTGAACCTGACCAGCTGCCGATAATGCTGGATGAAAGTTCGCCACGACCATCATGGCTCCCATCCAGTGTTCGCTCGCATTACTCCGCGCACATACGGTCATCCCGACCGAGCCAAGCCCCGTGGCCACGTTCTCCTCGCTTGATCTCCCCGTTTCCAATATTGCAATGCTGGCGCTGTTGGCGGCATTGATCGTTTACCAGCAGATACGCCTTTATATCATTCACCAGCGTCTTCGTAGGCGCGAGGAACTTTTTCGCATTGTCACCGAGAACGCGGCCGACATGATCGCCCTGGTGGATGTTAAGGGACGGCGCCTGTACAACAGCCCCTCGTATAAGAGAATTCTGGGCTATTCTCCCGCCGAGCTGAGTGAGACTTCTGCCTTCGAGCAAATTCATCCCGAAGATCGCCACAAAATACTGGAGGCCTCCCGGGAGGCAAAGTCTTCGGGTGTAGGAAAAGAGCTGCGCTATCGCATTCGCCACAAGAATGGCACCTGGAGGATCTTCGAATCGAATGCCAGCACTATCAAAAATAAAGCAGGCGTGGTCGAAAAGTTAGTCATTGTGAATCGCGACGTAACCGATAAGCAGCAAATCGAAGAGCAACTGGTGCAAAATTCTTTTCATGACCCGTTAACTGGGCTGCCCAATCGCCGATTGTTTCTCGACCGCTTACAACGGTGCTATTTTCGCGCGCAGCGCAATCCCGAATACCGGTACGCGATTCTTTATGTCGATATCGACGGTTTCAAGGAGCTTTCTGACCGCATCGGCCGTAGCGGCACCGACCTGGTCATCCTCGAGCTTGGACGCCGTCTGCGGGCGGGTTTACGGCACGATGACACGGTCGCTCGTCCCCGAATGAATGCCTCCGTTAAGGACCTTATCCTTTCCCGGCTGGGAGAAGATGAATTCACCATTCTGCTCGAGGGCGTCGAGGAGCCAAGTAATGCCATGCGGGTCGCGCAGCGTATCCGTGCTGCCGCCATGGAGCCTCTAATGGTCCAAGACCGGACCACGCGCTTGTCGGCGAGCATCGGAATTGCAATCAGCAAAATGCCTCAGGATCTTCCGGAAGACCTGCTTCGCGATGCCGATATGGCCATGCGACGCGCGAAAGCTCTGGGCGGAGGACGCTGCGAAATCTCTGACGAGAAGATGCACCTTCGGGCAATCGCGCGCTTGAAGCTCGAAGGGGATTTGAAAGATGCTCTCGCTCTCAATCAACTTGTTGTTCATTACCAACCTGTGGTCCGCCTTGCCGACGGCCAGTTTCAGGCTTTTGAGGCCCTCCTGCGCTGGAAGCAGCCAACCCGCGGTTTAGTCTCGCCATACTCGTTTCTAGATGTCGCCGAACCCACAGGATTGATGCTCGAAATCGACAAGATCGTGCTCCCGCAGGCTTGTCGCCAGATGTGCGCCTGGCACTCTCAGTTCCCGAACTTACGGGGGCTTAGCATTACCGTGAATCTTTCGCCAAAACATTTCGCGCGTCCGGATCTGGTCAGTCGCTTGGAAAACGCTCTTGCGGATACCGGTCTGCAGCCCACAATTCTGCAGGTCGAGGTTACAGAGAACACCTTGATGGCCGATTTGAAGATCACGGCTGATGTCCTTGCGAAATTGAAGCAACTCGGAGTCCGTATTCTGGTGGACGGTTTTGGCGCTGGACATTTACCGGTCAGCTATCTTGCTCGTTGTGGCGTCAATGCGGTAAAGATCGACCGTTCGCTGATCAGCGGCATGCTGACAGACCGTATCAGTCGCGACATTGTCGACGCGATAATCACACTTGCACACAAACTGAATCTCGAAGTGATCGCCGGCGGAGTCGAAAAAGCAGGACAGGTCACTGCACTTCAGGCTCAGGGTTGCGATTCCGGCCAAGGCTATTTCTTCTCTCCGCCGCTGGATGGGGAAAGTTGCGAGCGACTGCTGCGCGAGCAATCCTCGGGTGGTCGCGCCAAAGGAACCGCTGCGCAGTAGTCGTCCCGCGCCCCCTGGCCAAGAGTCTCCTCCGTTTCCGTTCGCAGATTTCCACACGGCGCGACTTCGGTGTGCTATTAAACTTTTTTCGCTTCCTGCGCAGCTTCTTGCACATAGCCGGGTACTCGCGATGCCGTGCACCTAAAATGGTGC
>Ga0070741_10001326_pt1 | contig 76786 bp, 70 predicted proteins | sample Coa_R1_4_FD_66440 | JGI IMG/M metagenome (GOLD analysis project Ga0070741, IMG submission 66440) | Surface soil microbial communities from Centralia Pennsylvania, which are recovering from an underground coalmine fire - Coalmine... | ecosystem: Environmental > Terrestrial > Soil > Unclassified ...
TGGGTCCCGGCCTTTTCCCGCTCGCCGGCTTCGCCTGCGAGCGGCGCCGGGATGACGATTGCGCGATCGCCGCCATTGCCGCTCCGCGCTTGCGCTGCGCGGGCATGACGGGGCTATGGCGCGCCACAAACGTCATTCCGGCGGAGGCCGGAACCCAGAACACTGGGCAGCGAAGGCGCGGGTTGAGTGCACGTGCACACTTCGCCTGGTGGACTGGGTCCCGGCCTCTTCCCGCTCGCCGGCTTCGCCCGCGAGCGGCGCCGGGATGACGATTGTGGGGACCGGAGCGATCGCCGTCATTGCGGCTCCGCGCTTGCGCTCCGCGGGAATGACGGCACGCGTGCCTCCGCCGTCATTCCGGCGGCGGAGGCCGGAACCCAGAACACTGGGCAGCGCGGGGTACGCGCAGGAGAGCGTGCGCACGTGGCCCAAGTGGCCTGGGTCCCGGCCTTTTCCCGCTCGCCGGCTTCGCCTGCGAGCGGCGCCGGGATGACGATTGCGGGGACCGGTGTGATTGGCGTCATTGCCGCTTCGCGCGTTGTGCGGACGCCGGGATGACGCGGGCGGAGCGGGTCTCAGCCCAGGCCGCCGGCCTTGGCGAGGGAGCGCAGGTGATGATCGGCGTCGCCGTAGGCCATATCGATCATGGTGAGCCGCTTGAAGTAGTGGCCGGCCTTGTACTCCATGGTCATGCCGATGCCGCCGTGCAGCTGGATCGCCTCCTGGCCGATGTACTTCGCGGAACGGCCGATCTGCACCTTGGCGGCCGACATGGCCTTGCGGCGCTCGCCGGCGTCGGGCTCGGCGGCCATCATGGTGGCGAAGTAGGCCATGCTGCGCGCCTGCTCGAGCGCGGTCAGCATGTCGACGGCGCGGTGCTGTAGCACCTGGAAGGAGCCGATCGGCACGCCGAACTGCTTCCGCGTCTTGAGGTACTCCACGGTCAACTCGTGCAGGGCGGCCATGGCGCCGACCGCCTCCGCCGACAGGGCCGCAATCGCCTCGTCGACCACGCGCTCCAGCACGCCGAGCCCCTTGTCGGGGCCGGCGACCACAGCCTCCGGCCCGACCTTGACCGCGGAGAGCGTGACGTCCGCCGCGCGCATGCCGTCCTGCGTGGGGTAGCCGCGGCGCGTGACGCCATTCGCCTTGGCGTCGACCAGGAACAGGCCGATGCCGGCGCGATCTGTGCGGCCGCCCGAAGCACGCGCCGTCACGATCAGCTTGTCGGCCGCATCGCCGTGGAGGACGACGCTCTTCTCGCCCTCGAGCGTGTAGCCGCCGCGGCCGTCGGCGCGCGCCGTGGTTGACGTGTCGGCGAGGTCGTAGCGCGCCTGCCGCTCCTGGTGGGCCAGCGCCAGGGTGAGGTCGCCCGCGACGATCGCCGGCACCAGCTCACCCAGGAGCGCGCCGTTGCCGGAATGGCGCAGCGCGCCCCCGCCCAGCACGACGGTGGCGAGGTAGGGCTCGATGGCCAGCGCCCGGCCGAAGGCCTCGGCGATGATCATGGTCTCGGTCAGGCCCTGGCCCAGGCCGCCGTGCTCCTCGGCGAACGGCACGGCCAGCAGGCCGAGCTCGGCATATTGCTTCCAGACGGCGGCGCTGTAGCCCTTGGGCTCCTTCATGTAGCCCATGCGCTGGTTGAGGTCGCCGTAGCGGCCGGCAAGCAGGCGCTCGAGGCTGTCCTTCAGCTGGCGCTGCTCGTCGTTGAGGTCGAAGTCCATGGCTTTTCCTCCCTCTCCCCGCCGTCACTGACCTCTCCACAGACGCGCTGGCGGGGAGAGGGGACTGCGCCGCATCAAAAGCCCAGCACGGCCTTGGCCAGGATGTTGCGCTGGATCTCGTTCGAGCCGCCGTAGATCGTCACCTTGCGGTAGTTGAAGTAGGCCGGCGCGGCGGGGGCGGCCCAGTCGAGGTCGAGCGGCGGCTCGTTGGAGCCGAACTCGGCATCGTCGGTCTCAGCCTGGTACGGCAGCGCCAGCGGGCCCGCGATCTCGAGCAGCAGCTGGGTCGTCGCCTGCTGGATCTCGCTGCCCTTGATCTTGAGGATCGACGACTTGGGGTTGGGCAGCCGGTCCTTGCGGTGCCGGTCCTCGGAGAGCACACGCATCTGCGTCATCTCCAGCGCCTTGAGGTCGACCTCGACGGCCGCCACCTTCTCGCGGAAGCGCTCGTCCTCGATCAGCGGCCGGTCCCCGGCCATGACGCGCGAGGCCAGCTCCTTGATGCGCTGCACGCGCTGCTTGGAGTAGCCGACGCGGGCAATGCCGGTGCGCTCGTTGCCGAGCAGGAACTTGGCGCAGTCCCAGCCGCGGTGCTCCTGGCCGACGAGGTTGCCGACCGGCACCTTCACGTCGTCGAAGAACACCTCGTTCACCTCGCGGCCGCCGTCCATGGTCTGGATCGGCCGCACCGTGATGCCGGGCGTCTTCATGTCGATCAGAATGAAGGAGATGCCGAGCTGCTTCTTGGCGGCGGGATCCGTGCGGCAGAGGCAGAAGATCCAGTCGGCGTACTGCGCGAGCGTGGTCCAGGTCTTCTGCCCGTTGACGACGTAGTGATCGCCCTGGCGCACGGCCGTGGTCTTGAGGCCGGCGAGGTCGGAGCCGGCGCCGGGCTCCGAGAAGCCCTGGCACCACCAGTCGTCGAGCGCGGCCATGCGCGGCAGGAAGCGCTTCTTCTGCTCCTCGGTGCCGAAGGCGATGACCACCGGCCCGCACATGGAGACGTTGAAGGGCAGGGGCTGCGGCACGCCATTGAACTGCAGCTCCTCGGTGTAGATGTAGTGCTGCACGGGCGTCCAGTCGGCACCGCCCCACGCCTTGGGCCAGTGCGGCACCGCCAGGCCCTTGGCGTGCAGGATCTTGTGCGCGGCGACGAGCTCCTCCTTGTCGAGGTGGCGGTTCTCCATCACCTTGCCGCGGATTGCGGCCGGCACCTTCTCGCGGAAGAAGGTGCGCAGCTCCTCGCGGAAAGCGTTCTCCTCGGGGCTGTAGCGAAGGTCCATTTGGGCTCTCCTCACACGATCTCGAAGAGGCCGGCGGCGCCCTGGCCGCCGCCGATGCACATGGTGACGACGGCGTACTTCACGCCGCGGCGCTTGCCCTCGATCAGGGCGTGTCCGGTCATGCGCGCGCCCGACATGCCGTAGGGATGACCGATGGCGACGGCGCCGCCGTCGACGTTGAGCTTCTCCTGCGGGATGCCGAGCCTGTCGCGGCAGTAGAGCACCTGGCTCGCGAATGCCTCGTTGAGCTCCCACAAGCCGATGTCGTCAATTCTGAGCCCGGTGCGCTGCAGGAGGCGCGGCACCGCGAACACGGGACCGATGCCCATCTCGTCGGGCTCGCAGCCGGCCACGGCGAAGCCGCGGAAGACGCCCATCGGCTTGATGTTGCGCCTCGACGCCTCCTTGTCCGACATCAGCACGCAGGCCGAGGCGCCGTCGGAGAGCTGGCTCGCGTTGCCCGCGGTGATGAACTGGTCATCGCCGCGCACGGGCTTCAGCTTGGCGAGGCCCTCGAGCGTGGTGTCGGGGCGGTTGCCCTCGTCGCGCTCCAGCGTGACGGTGCGCTTGGAGATCTCCTTCGTCTCCTTGTTCTCGACCTGCATAATTGTCGTCATGGGTACGATCTCGGCATCGAGCCGGCCCGCCTTTTGCGCAGCGGCGGTGCGCTGCTGGCTCATCAGCGCGTACTCGTCCTGCTTCTGCCGGCTGATGCCGTAGCGCTTGGCCACGATGTCGGCGGTCTCGATCATCGGCATGTAGAGCGCGCCCTTGTGCTCGACGATCCACTCGTTGCGGTAGAACTTGGTGTTCATGTTCATCTGCACGAGGCTAATCGACTCGAGCCCACCGGCCACGGCCACCGGCACGCCCTGCTCCTTGATGGCGTAGGCCGCGAGCGCGATCGCCTGCAGCCCCGAGGAGCAGAAGCGGTTGACCGTCTGGGCCGCCGCGGTCACCGGCAGCCCGGCGCGGATTGCGCACTGGCGCGCGATGTTGCCACCGGTGGCGCCCTCCGGGTTGGCGCAGCCCATCACCACGTCCTCGACATCCCCCGGATCAATGCCGGCCCGCTTGACGGCCTGGGCGACGACGTGCCCGCCCATGTCGGCGCCGTGGGTCAGGTTGAAGGCGCCGCGCACGGCCTTGCCGATGGGCGTGCGGGCGGTTGAGACGATGACGGCGTCGACCATGGGCTGCGTCCTCTCCTCGTGTGTCATCCCGGGCCTTGTGCCCGGGATCCATCTCTCCACTTGCTCACGAGCAAGCTGACGGCTGGATCCCGGTGACAAGCACCGGGATGACAACCGTGTTCTACTCCGCGGCGGCCTTCAGCTTCTGCCGCTCCTCCTCGATCAACTCCTTCTTGGACAGCTTGCCGACGGCGGTTCGCGGCAGGGCGTCGCGGAACTCGAGCTGCGCCGGCATCTCGTGGCGGCCGAGCTTGTCGGCCAGGAAGGCGCGCAATTCGTCGAGCGTGAAGGGTGCGGCGCCGGCTTTCAACTGAATGAACGCCTTGGCTGCCTCGCCGCGGTAGCCGTCGGTCACGCCGACCACGATCACCTCGGCCACGGCCGGGTGCTCGTAGATCGCCTCCTCGATGGTGCGCGGATAGACGTTGAACCCGCCGGAGATGATCATGTCCTTCTTGCGGTCGACGAGATAGAAATAGCCGTCCTCGTCCATGAAGCCGATGTCGCCGGTGAGGAGGTAGCCGTCGACGAAGGCGGCCGCCGTCTCCGCGGGCGCGTTCCAGTAGCCCTTGGTGACGTTGGGACCCTTGATGCGGATCTCGCCCTTCTCGCCGGGCGGCAGCACGTGCCGCGGGTCGTCGAGCGCCGCGATGTCCATGAGGATGCCAGGCAGCGGCAGGCCGACGGAGCCCGGCTTGTGCCCGCAATCGCGAGGGAGCGCGGTGCCGGCCGGCGAGGTCTCCGTCATGCCCCAGCCGCCGCCGAGGCGATGGCCGGTGAGCTTCATGAAGCGCTCGGCCACCTCCACCGGCATGGCGGCCCCGCCGGAGGCGGCATAGCGCAGCGAGGAGAAGTCGCGCTTCTCGATGCCCGGCGTGTTGGCGAGCGCGATCCACATGGTCGGCACGCCGGGGAACACGGTCGCCTTCTTGACCTCGATGTCGTGAAGGGTCGTGGCCACGTCGAAGCGCGGGCGCAGGAAGAGCTCGTTGCCGTCGATCAGCGAGCGCAGCATCACGGAGGTCAGCGCGTAGATGTGGAAGAGCGGCAGGACGCAGATCACCCTGTCCTCGCCGAGAGTGGACAGGCGTTGGGGCTCGCTCCAGAGCTTGTAGATGGAGCAGGCCGCGCTGAGGTTGGCGTGGCTCAGCATGGCGCCCTTCGGCTTGCCGGTGGTTCCACCCGTGTACTGCAGCAGCGCAATGTCCTCGACGCTTGCGCGGGGCCATTGCTGCGGGAGCTTGGCCGCGCCCTCGGTGCTGAGCCTGTCGAAGCGCAGGATGCCCTGGGCTTCCGTGATGGGCGTGATCGGGATCGCCGACGGGCCGAAGGCCCCATCGTCGCCGACGATCAGCTGGTCGATGAGTCCTTGCGCCTTCAGCTTCTCGGCCATCGAGGCGAGGGCGCCGATGTTGGTCGTGATCAGGATGCGAGCGCCCGAGTCCTTCAGCTTGAACGCCAGCTCCCGCTCCGCATCGAGTGGGGAGAGATGGACGACGCGTGCGCCGGCCTTGAGGGCGGCGAAGAACGAGACGGGGTGGTAGGGCGTGTTGGGGAGGTAGAGCGCAACCGCCGTGCCCGGGCCGACGCCCAGACCCATCAGGCCGGAAGCCGCGCTTTCTACGGCCGTGCGCAGCTCCGCAAAACTCGTCGTGCGGTCGCGGTACTCGAGCGCGGGCTTGTTTCCCCAGCGCCCGGTGAGGTCATCGAACAGCGCCGGCAGCGTCGCCACCTCGATGGGCGTGTCCCAGCGCACGCCCGACGGATAGCTCTTCTCCCAGGGTCGCTCCGCTCCCATCGCCGACCTTGTTGTTGGTGCTCGAGTTCCGGCACTATGATCGGCCGAACCTAGGCGCGGACCGCCGCCTTGGCAACAAGTTAACGTATAGGGCAGGGAGGCACGGGAGCCCAATGCAGAATCCCTTCGATCTTTCAGGCCAGGTGGCCGTCGTCACGGGCTCGAGCAAGGGCATCGGCCGCGCCGCCGCCGAGATCATGGCCTCGCTGGGCGCCAAGGTCGTCGTCTCCAGCCGGAAGGCCGATGCCTGCGAGGAGGTGGCGGCCGGCATCAGGAAGGCCGGCGGCGAGGCCGTCGTCATTCCCTGCAACATCTCGCGCAAGGAGGAGCTGCAGGGTCTCGTCAAGGGCACGCTCGACAAGTGGGGGAAGATCGATACGCTCGTGTGCAATGCAGCGGTCAATCCCTATTTCGGCCCGCTCGAGAAGATCCCCGACGATGCCTTCGACAAGATCATGAGCTCCAATATCAAGAGCAATCTGTGGCTGTGCAACTTCGCCCTCCCCACCATGGCGGAGAAGGGCGGCGGCAGCGTCGTCATCGTCTCGTCCATCGGCGGCCTGCGCGGCAGCGCCCAGCTCGGCGCCTACGGCATCTCGAAGGCGGCCGACATGCAGTTGACGCGCGCCCTGGCGGTGGAGTGGAGCCCGCGCAACGTGCGCATCAACTGCGTGGCGCCAGGGCTGGTGAGGACCGACTTCGCCCGCGCGCTGTGGGAGGACCCTGAGCGGCTGAAGCGGACCGTCTCGACCGCGCCCCTGCGGCGCATCGGCGAGCCGCACGAGATCGGCGGCATCGTCGCCTTCCTGGCCTCCAAGGCCGCCTCCTTCATGACAGGGGCGGTGATCGTGGCCGACGGGGGGGTGACGATCGCGTAGGACGATAGCGCCGCGAGGCTGGTCCGGAGGTCGGCCCTTATCGCTTTGTCGCCCGCGTTGTGGCATGCTCGGTGTCATGGAGCAGCGTGCGCTGATCAAGGTTCTGCAGAAGTACGCCTCGTCGTTGCGTGAGAGCGGAGCGACAGGCGTTTTCCTGTTCGGCTCCCGGGCGCGGGGCTCCGAGAAGCCCGACAGCGATCTCGATCTCTTTATCGATTACGACCCGGCTTCGAGGGTCCCGGACATGTTCCGCCTCATGCAGATCGAAGCGGAAATGTCCTCCTTGCTGGGCGTTCCGGTGACCATCACCACGCGCAATGCGCTTCATCCCTTGATGAAGGACAGCATCGAGAGGGACGCCGTCCGGGTCATGTGATGGCGAAGGACCCCAACATTGCCATTCGGGATTGCTTGGCAGAGATCGATCTCTTGCACGATCTCGCCCAGCGCAACTCTCTCAAGACGTTCAAGGACGATCCGATCGCGCGCCGCGCGGCTGCCTATGCGATCCAAGTCATCTCGGAGGCTGACCGGCGAATTCCTGACGCTTGGCTGGCGGAATTTCCGGAAGAGCCGTGGGCGCAAATAAAGGGCATCGGTAACCGCATCCGGCACGAATACTTTCGGCTCGACGACGCAATCCTGTGGCAGATCATCACGAAGGATGCGCCGGCCCTCAAGCTCGTGATGGAAGCTATGCTCGCCAAACGTTCCGGCGATCGGACGCACTGACGCCAGGCTGGGACGAAGAAAGGGCCACGGGCTTCCGCATCGATCTCTCGGGCGATTGTCGCCACTTGCAAATTCCGGCCAAACCGGGGATCGTCTCGGTTCCGTCGCAGCTCGGCGCGCATGTGCGCCTCCGGGCCGATACTCGAGAAGGGATCAAGACGATGGTAAAGCGCGTGTTGCTGGCGGCCGCCGGCCTGCTGGCGGTCCTCTGGTTCGCGGCCGCGCCCGCGGATGCCGGCAAGAAGGACGACACGCTGGTGTGGGCGACGGATCGCGACAACCCGATCGTCGATCCCTACTATCTCAACACCCGCGAGCTGGTCGTGATCGGTCACGAGGTCTGGGACACGCTCGTCATCATCGATCCCAAGACCGCCGAGATCAAGCCGCTGCTCGCCACCAAGTGGAACTGGGTCAATGCGACGACGCTGGAGATGACGCTGAGGCAAGGCGTCAAGTTCCACTCCGGCAAGGTGATGGATGCCGACGACGTCGTCTACACGCTGAACCACGCGTCCAACAAGGACAACGCGATTGCCAACTACGCGCTGCTGTCGTGGATCAAAAATGTGGAGAAGATCGACGCCAACAATATCCGCATCAATCTCAACCGGCCGTTCCCGCCGGCGCTCGCCTATCTCGGCGGCCTCGGCTTCATCATGCAGAAGGGGCATTACGACAGCGCGCCGGTGAAGCCGGACGGCAAGAAGGACTTCGGGGCGGTGAAGCCCAACGGCACCGGCCCCTACAAGGTCACCGAGGTGAAGCCCGGTGAATCGATCCTGATGGAGAAGAACCCCGACTACTTCAAGGACGGCTTCAAGGGCGACCCCAAGATCTCCAAGATCAAGTTCCGCACCATCAAGGACGGCAACACGCGCGTGGCCGAGCTGATGACGGGGGCGGTCGACTGGCTGTGGGACGTGCCCAAGGACCAGGCCGAGCGCATCGCCGCCAACCCGGCGATCCGGGTGGAGAACGCCAAGACGCTGCGCATCTCCTATCTGCAGTTCGACGTGACGGGCGTGTCGGGGCAGAAGTTCTTCACCGACAAGCGTGTGAGGCAGGCCGTGGCGCACGCCGTCGACCGGGCGTCGCTGACCAAGAACCTCGTGGGCCCGGCCTCGGTGGCCATCGACGCGGCGTGCCACCCGGATCAGTTCGCGTGCTCGTCGGATGTCGCTAAATACCCGTACGATCCCGCCAAGGCCAAGGCGCTGCTGAAGGAGGCAGGCTATCCCGACGGCTTCGAGTTCGACCTCTACGCCTATCGCGACCGCGAGTACACGGAGGCCGTGATCGGCGATCTCGCCAAGGTCGGCCTGCGCGCCAAGCTCAACTACGTGCAGTACACGGCCTACGTCGAGAACGTCCACAAGGGCCGCACGCCCCTGGCGCACGGCACCTGGGGCTCCAACTCCGTTCCCGACGTCTCCGCCTGCACGGGCCAGTTCTTCCTGCTGGGACCTGACGACCTCGCCAAGGATGCGGAGGTGAAGGCCCTGATCGACGAGGCCGACAGCCTCACCGATCCCGACAAGCGCAAGGCGGTGTGGCAGAAGGCGCTGGGGCGCATTGCCGCCGAGGCCTATTGGGTGCCGCTCTTCACCTACGCCAAGTACTACGCCTACTCGAAGGACCTCGACTTCACGCCGACCTCCGACGAGATCCCGCAGTTCTTCGCGGCGAAGTGGAAGTAGGTAATGGGGGTCAGACCCCTTGCGTCTACGATGCCGAACATCTCTGAGGTGGAGGCAAGGGGTCTGACCCCCTAACACCCCATGCTCGCATTCGCCTCCAAACGCCTGGGTGTCGCGCTCCTCGTCGCGCTGACCGTCTCGCTCATCACCTTCTCGATGATCCACGTCTCCGGCGACCCGGCGCTCGCCATCGCCGGCGAGGGCGCAGGGGCGGAGACCATCGAGGCGATCCGCAAGTTCTACGGCTTCGACCGGCCGATCGCCGTGCAGTATCTCGACTGGCTGTCGGGCGCGCTGCACGGCGACTTCGGCCGCTCCTACACGCTGCGCCAGCCCGTCGCCGACGTTATCTTCGCGCGCCTGCCCGTGACGATCGCGCTGGGCGCGGCGGCAATCGGCTTTGCGCTCGTGCTTGCCATTCCGCTCGGCGTGCTGGCGGCGGTCAAGCCCAACAGCCTGGCCGACCGCCTCGCCCTGACGCTCGCGGTGGTGGGCCAGGCCATGCCGACCTTCTGGTTCGCGCTGACGCTGATCCTGTGGCTCGGCGTCAACTGGCGGCTCCTGCCCATCACCGGCTCCGACAGCTGGCAGAACTTCGTCATGCCCGCCATCGCGCTCGGCTACTACGTGACGCCCGCCGTGATGCGCCTCACGCGCGCGGGCGTGCTGGAGGTGCTCGCCTCCGACTACATCCGCACGGCCCGCGCCAAGGGGCTGCGGCCGATGACCGTGCTCTTCAAGCATGCGCTGCGCAATGCCATCATCCCCGTGGTGTCGCTGGCCGCCGTGCAGTTCGGCTTCATGCTGGGCGGCTCGATCGTCATCGAGACCATCTTCCAGATCAACGGGCTCGGCTACCTCGCCTGGGAATCGATCCAGCGCAAGGACCTGCCGACCATGCAGGCGATCGTGCTGGTGCTGGCGGTGATCTACGTGACGCTGACGCTGGCGGCCGATCTCCTCAACGCCTTCCTCGACCCGCGACTGAGGGTGGCGTGACATGGCGACCGTCGAAACGGCGACAGGCGCGGCGGCGCGCATCGGCGTGGAGCAGGTGCTGGCGCCGTCGCCGGCTGCGCTCCTGCGACGGCGCGTGTTCCGGCACTGGGGGCTGATGATCGGCGGGGTGATCCTCGGCCTGATCGTGCTGATGGCGCTGTTGGCGCCGGTGCTCGCGCCCTACGACCCCTACGACCAGCAGCTCGCGCGCAAACTGATCCCGCCGATCTGGCACGCCTCCGCCAAGGCCACCTGGGCGCATCCGCTGGGCACGGACCACCTGGGCCGCGACTATCTCACCCGCCTCATCTACGGCGCGCGCATCTCGCTGCTCATCGGTGTCTCGGCCATGCTCATCTCGGGCGTGATCGGCACCGCCATCGGCGTGCTCGCCGGCTACTTCGGCGGCCGCGTCGACATGGCCGTCACGTTCATCATCACCACGCGGCTGTCGATGCCCGTGGTGCTGGTGGCGCTGGCGGTCGTCTCCATCATCGGCTCGTCGCTGGCGGTCGTCATCTGGGTGCTGGGGCTGCTCATCTGGGACCGCTTCGCCGTCGTCATGCGCAGCGCCACGCAGCAGGTGCGCTCGCGCGAGTACGTCACCGCGGCGCAGGCCGTGGGCTGCTCGACGCCGCGCATCCTGCTGACGGAGATCGCGCCCAACGTTCTCAACCACCTGATCGTCGTCGCCACGCTGGAGATGGCGCACGCCATCCTGCTCGAGGCGGCGCTGTCGTTCCTGGGGCTCGGCGTGCAGCCGCCGACGCCCTCGTGGGGCCTGATGATCTCCGAGGCCAAGGGCCTGATGTTCTTCGACGGCTGGCTGATCTCGATCCCGGGCATCGCGCTCTTCCTGCTGGTGCTGGCGATCAACCTCCTCGGCGACGGCCTGCGCGACGTGACGGCACCGGAGAACCGCGGGTGAAGAGGCAGTAATGCAGGCGATCCCCCCCTTGGATCCGATTGAGCTATCCGCAATGCCTCCCTCCCCCCTAGTGGGGGAGGGCAAGGGAGGGGGGGATGGCAGAACATCAGCCGTGGTGGTTCCCCCCACCCCTATCCCCTCCCCGTCATGTCGAAGACATGCCTCCGGCATGGGGGGAGGGGAACCGGCGTACACGGCATGAGCGAGCGGATCCTCACGGTCGAGGACTTGCGGGTGGCGCTGCCGGTGCCGGCCGGCACGCTCAATGCGGTGCAGGGCGTGTCGTTCCACGTCGACCGGGGTGAGACGCTGTGCATCGTGGGCGAATCGGGCTGCGGCAAGACGCTGACGGCGCTCGCCGTCATGGACCTGCTGCCGTCTCGCGCAGAGCGCACGGCGGCGCGGCTCGAGCTCGAGGGGAGCGACCTGACGCGCCTGTCGGAACGCGCCATGGCCGACGCGCGCGGCAACCGCATGGCCATGATCTTCCAGGAGCCGATGACCTCGCTCAATCCGGCCTACACAATCGGCAATCAGCTCGAGGAGGCGCTGCTGCGCCATCGCCGCGTGTCGCGCCGCCAGGCCCGCGAGCGCGCCGTCTACCTGCTCGACCGCGTGGGGATCACGGCGGCGGCGAGCCGGCTGGGGCAGTACCCCCACCAGCTCTCGGGGGGCTTGCGCCAGCGCGTCATGATTGCCATGGCGCTGATGTGCGGCCCATCGCTGATCCTCGCCGACGAGCCCACGACCGCGCTCGACGTCACCATCCAGGCGCAGATCCTGCACCTGCTGGCCGAGCTGCAGCGCGAGCTCGCCATGGGCCTCGTGCTGATCACGCACGATCTGGGTATCGTCGCGCGCATCGCCACGCGCGTGGTGGTGATGTATGCGGGCCAGGTGGCCGAGATAGGCTCTGCGGCCGCCGTGTTCGCGCACCCGGCACATCCCTATACGCAGGGCCTGCTCGCCTGCATCCCCGTTCCCGGCCGCACGCGGCGGGGCGATCATCTCGGCACCATCCCCGGCCTCGTCCCCTCGCTGGTCGGTGAGATGCAGGGCTGCCACTTCGCCGGCCGGTGCCCGCACGCGGTGGAGGCCTGCCGCCGCACGGAGATCGTGCTGGAGGCGGGCCCGGAGGCGGACCACCTCGTGCGCTGCATCCGGCATGAGGAGATCGCGCGAGGTGTCGCGCAGCCGGTGGCCGAGGCCGCGCCATGAGCAGTGCGGCGGGCTCGTCGGTGACGGTGCCCCTGTTGGAGGCGCGCAACGTGTCGCGGACCTTCCGGGTCTCGCGCGGTCTCTTCAAGGCGCGCCGTACGCTTGGCGCAGTCGACGGCGTGAGCCTTTCGGTACAGCCGGGCGAGGTCCTCGGACTCGTAGGTGAATCGGGCTGCGGCAAGACCACGCTTGCGCGAATGCTGCTGGGGCTGCTGCCGCCGTCCGCCGGCGAGATCCGCATCGACGGCCGGCCCGTCGGCGCCCTCGATCGGCGGGACGTGGCCGCGCTGATCCAGCCCGTGTTCCAGGACCCTTATTCGTCGCTCAATCCGCGCAAATCGGTCGGCGCCATCATCGCGCTGCCCTTGCGCGTGCAGGGGGGTTGCGATGCCGCTACGCGGCGCGCGCGCGTCGAGGAGATGATGGAGCGCGTGGGGCTGCCGCGCACGCTCTATGACAACTATCCAAGCCAGCTGTCGGGCGGCCAGCGCCAGCGGGTGGCGATTGCGCGCGCCCTCATCAACAGGCCGCGCATGGTGATCTGCGACGAGCCCACCTCGGCGCTCGACGTGTCCGTGCAATCGCAGATCCTCAACCTGCTGCAGGACCTGCGCCGCGACCTCGGGCTCACCTACCTGCTCATCAGCCATAACCTCGCCGTGGTGGAGCACATGGCGACGCGGGTGGCCGTCATGTACCTCGGCCGCATCGTCGAGGAGGCCGAGACCGAGCGCTTCTTCGCCGGCCCGAGGCACCCCTACGGCGAGGCGCTGCTCGCCTCCGTGCTGACGCCGGAGCCGGGCCTCGGCGTGCCCGAGACGCATCTGGGCGCCGCCTATCCCGATCCGCTCCACATGCCCGCGGGCTGCCGCTTCCATCCCCGCTGCGCGCGCGTCATGCCGCATTGCCGGACGGTGCCGCCGAAGCCGATCGTCGCAGAAGGTGGCTTCGTCGAATGCCACCTCTGGGATTCGCGAATGCAGCAAGGAGCGGCCGCATGACGGGGACATCAGGCAAGGGGACGCGTGCAGGGGCAATCGCCCGGGCGCGCGACTACGTGGAGAGCGGAACCTTCGAGGCCGATCTCGCGCGCCGCGTCGCCATCCGCACCGAGAGCCAGCTGCTGCCCGCCAGCCTGCCCGAGCTGCAGCGCTACCTGGACACGGAGATGGTGCCGGCCTTCACGCGCGCGGGCTTCACCACGCGCATCTATCCCAACCCGCTCGAGGGCCAGGGCCCGGTGCTGCTCGCCACGTATGTCGAGGATCCGCGTCTGCCCATCGTGCTCGGCTACGGGCACGGCGATGTGGTGCGTGGTCTGGAGGATCAGTGGACCAAGGGCAAGGGCCCGTGGGTCACGGCGCGCGACGGCGACCGCCTCTACGGCCGCGGCACCGCCGACAACAAGGGCCAGCACACTCTCAACCTGGCGGCGATGGAGGCGGTGCGGAAGGAGCGCGGCGGGCGGCTCGGGTTCAATGCGAAATTCATCATCGAGATGGGCGAGGAGTCCGGCTCCAAGGGCCTCGCCGAGCTCGCCGCCGCGCACAAGGCCGAGTTCGCGGCGGACGTGCTCATCGCCTCCGACGGCCCGCGCGTGAAGCCGGAGCGCCCCACCATGACGCTCGGCTGCCGGGGTGCGGTCAACTTCGATCTCGTGTGCGACCTGCGCGAGGGCGGCCATCACTCCGGCAACTGGGGCGGCCTCATCGCCAACCCCGGCATCATCCTGGCGCACGCGCTCGCCTCCATCGTCGGCCCGACGGGCGAGCTGCTGGTCGAGGAGCTGAAGGCGCCTCCCCTCTCGAAGGCGGTGAAGGACTGCCTGGCCGACGTCGAGGTCGACGGCGGCGAAGCGGGGCCGAAGGTCGACGAGTGGTGGGGCGATCCGGGCCTCACGCCGGCCGAGCGCGCCTACGCCTCCAACGTGTTCAACGTGCTGGCCTACGCCACCGGCACGCCCGGGCGGCCCGTGAATGCCATTCCGCCCAAGGCGGTTGCCAACTGTCAGCTGCGCTTCGTCGCGGGCACGCCGATGGACGAGATCATGCCGGCGATCCAGCGGCATCTCGACGCCAAGGGGTTCGCGAGCGTGAAGGTCATGCCGCCGCCCGTCGTCAATGACGGCCGCTTCGCCGCTACCCGCACGGAGCCCGATCACCCCTGGGCGCAGTTCGTCGCCGCCTCGCTGCAGCGCTCGGCCAACGCCAAGCCTGCCATGCTGCCGGCGACCGGCGGCTCGATCTGCAACGATGTCTTCTCGGACATTCTCGGAATGCCCACTATCTGGATCCCGCACTCGTACGCGTCCTGCTCCCAGCACGCGCCCGACGAGCACATCCTGATGTCGGTGACGCGCTCGGCCGCGGCGGTGATGGCAGGTCTCTTCTGGGACATCGGCGAGGGCGCAGCTCCCGCGCGTGCCCGCTGAGACGGGAGCCGGCGGGGCGGCGCACGCCCCGCGCCCCGGTCCGCGGGGCCCGAAATTCCTGAAGCTTTGTTCCTCCGGAAACAGCCCGGAGCGCGCTCTCGGGCCAGCTTCCGGGCGCATGCCGGCACGCCTTGTGCTGCGGCGCGGGCCGGTCCATAAGATGAGGAATAGCCATGCGAGCGACAGGCAATGCCATGACGGCAGACGAGCATCTGGCTGGTGGCCCGGGAGGTAATGCGGTGTACAGAACGATCGCAATCGGGGCCGGTCTTCTTTCGCTGTGTCTGGTTGGTTTCATCATTGCCGTGATGGTCACCGGCAGTAATCCGATACAACTCGGCGCCTCCTCGACGTCGCCGCGGGCGGCAGAGCCTTCGAGCGCCGGCGGCGGCACGCAAGCCTGGGTCGCCGCCGCGCCGGGACGCGTGGAGCCGCGCTCGGGCCTCATTCGCCTGGGTACGAGCCTGGCCGGACGCGTCGACGCCGTGCCCGTCGTCCAGAACGACAAGGTGTCCGAGGGCGAGGTGCTGGTCCGCATTGACGACAAGGAGGCGCGGGCGCGCCTCGCCGCGGCAGAGGCGGAAGCCGCCCGGCGCAAGCGCGAGCGCGATGCGGTGCCGATCACGGCCGGCCGCGAGAACGTCAGCAAGGCCGAGGACGCTGTGTTCACGGCCGAGCGCGCCGTCATGAGCGCCCGCTTCGAGCTCGACGATGCGATCGCCGCCAACCGCAAGACGCCGAACGCGAGCAACCTTTCCAATGCGCGTCGCCGGCTCGCCGACGCCAACGACAAGCTGCGCCAGGAGCAGGCGGCCTTCGCCTCGGCCCAGAACCGCAGCGGGCTGCCGCTTCCCAACGCGCTCGAGGCCGGGCTGATCGCCGCGCGATCCGACGTGACGCTCGCCGAATCGGTGCTCGACAAGACACGTATCCGTGCGCCCATCGCCGGCACCGTCCTGCAGATCAACGCCAAGGTGGGAGAGCTGGTGGCGCCGTCGCCCGAATTGCCGCTGATCGTCATGGGCGACATGTCGATCGTGCGCGTGCGGGCCGAGGTGGACGAGGCCGACGTCGGCAAGATCCGCAAGGACCAGCGCGTGTTCGTGAAGAGCAATGCCACCGGCAACAAGGAGTTCGACGGCAAGGTGGTGGAGCTTGCGCCTTCGCTCGCCCTGCCGCGCATGGGCTCGCGCGGCGCGCGCCGGCCGACGGACGTGGAGGTAATGGAGGTCGTCATCGACCTCGACGGCAGCGTGCCCCTGCTGCCGGGCATGCGCACCGACGTGTTCTTCCGGCGGTGATCGGCGCGCTTCCCCTCTCCCCCGCAAGCGGGGAGAGGGAGCGATACCCCCCTCACCCCTCGCGCAGCTTGAAGCGCTGGATCTTGCCCGTGGCCGTCTTGGGCAGGCCGTCGACGAAGGCGATCCAGCGCGGGTACTTCCACACGCCGGCCCTGGCCTTGACCTGCTCCTTGAGCTCGTCCTCCAGGCCGTTGGCGGCCGCCTTCCCCGGCTTCAGGACAATGAAGGCCTTGGGCTTGACGAGGCCGTCGCTGTCCTCCTTCGGCACCACCGCGGCCTCGAGCACCGCGTCGTGGCCGATGAGCGCGCTCTCCACCTCGAACGGCGACACCCAGATGCCCGACACCTTGAACATGTCGTCGGTGCGGCCCTGGTAGGCGTAGTAGCCGTCGGCATCGCGCGTGTACTTGTCGCCCGACCGCGTCCAGCCGCCCTCGAAGGTGGAGCGGCTCTTCTCGCGCTGGTTCCAGTAGCCGTCGGCCGCGCTAGGGCCCTTCACCAGCATCTCTCCCACCTCGCCATCGGCCACGTCCTTTCCGCGCTCGTCGACGAGGCGGATCTCGTAGCCGGGCACCGGCCTGCCGGAGGTGCCGTACCTGACGGCACCCGGGCTGTTGCAGACGTACTGGTGCAGCATCTCGGTCGAGCCGACTCCGTCGAGGATGTCGACGCCGAAGCGGGCGGCAAAGGCCTTGCCGACCTCGGCCGGCAGGGCCTCGCCCGCCGATACGCACAGGCGCAGGCGCTGGGAGCCGTTCTCGCGCGTGCCCTGCGGGTGGGCCAGCATGGCCGCGTAAAGGGTGGGCACGCCGAAGAACACGCTGGGCTGATGCTGCTTGAGCGTGCGGAAGACCGACTCGGGCGTCGGCCGCTCCGGCAGCAGCACCGAGGTGGCGCCGACCGACAGCGGGAACGACATGGCGTTGCCCAGGCCGTAGGCGAAGAACAGCTTGGCGGCCGAGAAGATCAGGTCGTCCTCGCGCATGCCGAGACAGCCCTGTCCGGTGAGGCGCGCCGTCTCCATCGGGCTCGAGTGCACGTGGCGCACGCCCTTGGGCATGCCCGTCGATCCCGACGAGTAGAGCCAGAACGCGGTTTCGTCGCAGCAGGTCTCGGCCGTTGCGAACTCGGGCGCCTGGAACTGCAGCTCGCCGCGGAAGGACAGCGCGAACGGCGGTGCCTCGCCGCCCGAGACGAAGATATGCTTCAGGAACGGCAGCTGGCCGAGGATCGGCTGGACGACCGGCAGCAGGGGCGCCGACACGAACAGGGCCTGCGCCCGGCTGTCACCGAGGATGTAGGCGTACTGCTCGGTCGTCAGGAGCGTGTTGAGACAGACCGGCACGACGCCGGCCCTGATGGCGCCCCAGAAGGCTGCGGGAAAGTCGACCGTGTCCAGCAGCAACAGGGCGACGCGCTGCTCGCGCGCGACATTGTAGGTCGCGAGCAGGCCCGCCATGCGGTTGGTGCGCGCCTGCAGCTCGGCGTAGGTCAGCGTCTCCGCGGGGTCGATGAACGCCAGCTTGGCACCCCTGCCTTGCGCGACGTTGCGGTCGACCATGTCGACCGCGGCGTTGTAGGTGCGCGGATAGCTCATCGCTCCTCCCCAAGGGCCGTCTGACTGCGGCCTTCCATGATGGCTGACGGATCGTCGCCGGCGGGCGGCGTTATACGTGCCCTGCATTATACTGCAAGTCGGCGCGCCTTGAAGGACTAGATTTTGCATCGCCGTCCCGGCACGATGTAATATCGTGCATCGGGTGCCATGGCGGCCCCGCTACCCGAGGCAGCATGGCGACGAGCCCGGAAACAACGACAGAGCTCCGGCGCGGGGCGGCTCCGGCGGACGAAGCCTATCTCAGGCGGGTGGGGGAGCGTGTGCGCCTTGCGCGGGCGCGCCGGGGCATGTCGCGCAAGTCGCTCTCCAAGGCCTCCGGCGTCTCCGAGCGCTACCTGGCCGAGCTGGAGCGCGGTGCCGGCAATGCCTCCCTTCTCGTCCTGCGGCAGATTGCGGACGCGTTGAGCATCGAGGCGGCAGCCCTGGTGAGCGACGCGCCGGAGCGGCCCATCGACCTCACGCTTGCGCTGCATCAGCTCGAACGGCTGTCGCCTGCCGAGCTGGGCGAGGCGCGCCGCCTCATCGCCCAGCGCTTCGGCCGTGCCGGTCCCGCCGCGCAGGGGCGCGTCGCGCTGGTCGGCCTGCGCGGCGCCGGCAAGACGACGCTGGGGCAGCTCGCGGCGCAGGAGCTGGGCGTGCCTTTCGTGGAGCTCGACCGCGAGATCGAGCGGGCGAGCGGCATGGAGCTGTCCGAGATCTTCGCCGTGCACGGTCAGGCCATGTTCCGCGCGCTCGAGCGCCAGTGCCTGGAGACGGTCGTGTCCCGCTTCGAGCGGGCCGTGATCGCGACCGGCGGCAGCCTCGTGACCGAGCCCGCGACCTACGACCTGCTGCTGTCGACGTGCTTCGTGGTGTGGCTGAGCGCGGCGCCGGAGGAGCACATGGGCCGCGTGTTGGCGCAGGGAGACTTGCGGCCGATGGCCGACGGGCCGCAGGCCATGGACGATCTGAAGGCCATCCTGGAGAGCCGCACGGCGCTCTATGCCAAGGCCAACGCGGTGGTGAACACGGGGGGGAAGACCGAGGCCCAGGCGATTGCGGCTCTGCTTGCGGCCATTCCGCACCACAAAGAACGGGCCGGGGCGGCGTGACGCTCAGGGGGGCGTTGCTGCGTCTCGATTTGACACACTGTCATTGCCGTCCCGGAATTCGCGCCAGCGAATATCCAAGTGCGGCGAGCCGCGAGGCTGGGGCCCTGGGTGGTACCGGCTCTCGCGCTCGGCCGGCATGACAAGGTTCACTATCAGACGGTGATCGAGCCGATCGCGACGAGCAGCACGGCGGCCAGCAGCAGGCCGAAGCCGATGACGCGGGCGAGGTCCGGCGCTTGCTTGCTCCTGGCGGTGCTTTCGGCGCGCACCTCGGCGGCAAGCTCCTCCAGCGCGCGGCGTCGGCTGGTTGCAAGCTTCGTCTTGATGGTGGCGCGCTGCTGCATGGGGCGCGTGACGGCCGTCTGCATGACCCGATTTGATCCTCCGCCCTGCCGTGTCTCGTTGGCGCCCGGCGTCTTGCAACCGGCGGGCCAGCCGCGTCAGGCCGTGGCGATGCCGATGGCGATGAACAGCAGGGCAAGGCCCAGGATGGCCAGGCCGATCAGCCGGGACATGTCGCGCCGGCGGCTTTCCGCTCCGGGCGGCCTGTGCGATCGATAGCGTGTGTGGCGGCTATGCATTTGCCTCTGGGATGCGGCGCGGTGCCAATTGGGAAACCCCTCGCTGCCGAAAGCGTTCGCTCGCTCCCGTGCGCATTCGCGAAGAATTCCCGTCACTTTCCAGATGGGTCGTTAACCCTGGCGAATGCACGCGGCATGCTGCCGCGGCAGACGCCTCCCCGGTGTGGGTTCTCAGGCTGCCTCGGCCTGGCCCGCCGCGAGCCTGACGATGTCCTGCATGATGGCGTTGAGCTGGAAGTTTTTCGGCGTGTAGACGGCCGCGACGCCGAGGCGCTTCAGGACAGCGGCGTCCTCCGGCGGGATGATCCCCCCCACCACCACCGGCACGCCGTCGAGCCCCTCCTTGCGCATGCGGCCCATGACCTCGCGGACGAGCGGCAAGTGGCTGCCGGACAGGATCGAGAGGCCGACGACGTGCACGGCCTCCTCGGTCGCGGCCCGTACGATCTGCGCCGGAGTGAGGCGGATGCCCTCGTACACCACCTCCATGCCGCAGTCGCGCGCCCTGACCGCGATCTGCTCGGCGCCGTTGGAGTGCCCGTCGAGACCGGGCTTGCCGACCAGCAGCTTGACGCGGCGTCCGAGCCGCGCGGACACGCGCTCTACCTCGCCGCGCACGTCGTCGAGCCCGTTGCCGGATGCGGCCACGCCTGCGCCGATGCCCGTAGGCGCGCGATATTCACCGTAGACGGAGCGCAGCGCGGCGCCCCACTCGCCCGTCGTCACGCCGGCCTTGGCGCAGGCGATAGAGGGCTCCATGACGTTGCGGCCCTCGCGCGCGGCGCGCTCCAGCTCGGCGAGCGCGGCCTTCGCGGCCTTGGGGTCGCGCGCGGCGCGCCAAGCCGCGAGCCGCTCCACCTGCTCCGCCTCGATGGCCGGATCGACGGCCTCGATGGTCCCGGCCCCGGTGGAGAGGGGCGAGGGCTCGGTCTCCGTCCAGCGGTTGACGCCGACCACGATCTGCTCGCCGGACTCGATGCGGCGCACGCGCTCGGTGTTGCTCTCGACCAGGGCGTGCTTCATGTAGTCGATGGCCGCTACCGCGCCGCCGATCGCATCGATGTGCTCGAGCTCGCGCCGGGCGGCATCCTTGAGCTCGTCGACCTTGCGCCGGATCACCGTCGAGCCCTCGAAAATGTCGGCGTATTCCAAGAGGTCCGTCTCGTAGGCGAGGATCTGCTGCATGCGGATCGACCACTGCTGGTCCCACGGGCGCGGCAGGCCCAGCGCCTCGTTCCAGGCCGGCAGCTGCACGGCGCGCGCCCGCGCGTCCCGCGACAGCGTCACGGCCAGCATCTCGATCAGGATGCGGTAGACGTTGTTCTCCGCCTGCGGCTCGGTCAGCCCCAGCGAGTTCACCTGCACGCCGTAGCGGAACAGGCGGTGCTTGGGGTCCTCGACGCCGTACCTGGCGGCCGTGATCTCGCTCCACAGCTCCGTGAAGGCGCGCATCTTGCAGATCTCGGTGATGAACCTGAGGCCCGCGTTGACGAAGAACGAGATGCGGCCGACGACGGCACCGAACTCGGGCCCCGCCACCTCGCCCGAGGCCTCGACAGCGTCGAGCACGGCCTGGGCGGTGGCGAGCGCGAAGGCGAGCTCCTGCACGGGCGTCGCGCCGGCCTCCTGCAGGTGATAGGAGCACACGTTGGTGGGGTTCCACCGCGGCATCTCGCGGCAGGTGAAGAGGATCGTGTCCTTGATCAGCTTGAGCGACGGTTCGGGCGGGAAGACGTAGGTGCCGCGCGAGAGATACTCCTTGATGATGTCGTTCTGGATGGTGCCGGTGAGCTTGGGCCGCGGCGCGCCCTGCTCGTCGGCGACCGCCACGTAGAGCGCGAGCAGCCACGCCGCCGTGGCGTTGATGGTCATGGAGGTGTTCATCTCGCCCAGCGGGATGCCGGCGAGGAGTGCGCGCATATCGCCGAGGTGCGAGACCGGCACGCCCACCTTGCCCACCTCGCCGCGGGCGAGCTCGTGGTCGGAGTCGTAGCCCGTCTGCGTCGGCAGGTCGAAGGCGATGGAGAGGCCCGTCTGCCCCTTGGCGAGGTTCTTGCGGTAGAGCTCGTTCGACTTGGCGGCCGTGGAGTGGCCCGAGTAGGTGCGGATGAGCCAGGGCTTGTCACGCTCCGGCAATGATGAGGCGGGGCTCGCCCGCTTTGGCCGGGTCATGGCGCCACTCCCTGTTTCGCAACCGCGAGATAGCCCAGCCTAGCTCGGTTGCCGGCGAGTGCAAGTCGCGGCGCGCAGGGAAGGTCCGGCAGCCCGGGTGCGAGGTCAGGCGCGGCGGCCGAGCCGCTCGCGGAGCGCGCCAAGCGCGGCCACCATGACCAGGCCGATCGTGATGCCGCAGATCGACGCCATGATGGTCCACATGAGCCATTGGTCCAGCTTCTTCGACGCGAAGAGCTCGAGCTGTGTAAATCCGTGCTGGACGAGCAGCGAGAACAAGACGAGGAAGGGATAGACGAAGATGATCATCAGCGGCTGCGCCAGATAGTCTTTGATGAAGTACGCGGCGGTGGCGCAAAGGACGGCGATGACTGCGGCCGTCTGCCAATCCGTCCCCAGGAATTCGCTGAAATGCCCGAACAGGAAGCTCATGGGATCCGCGTGCTCGCTCGGCTGGGCGGCAGCTCGCCGCCTCTGCAACCCGTGGCAACAGCCATGGTAGATCGGGGCCTGTTAAGGCGCGCTTAGCGGCCGGACGCTGCGCAGCTGCAAAAAATCCCTTGAGCAAGTCCGCGTTCTGTCGGACTCTTCGGCAGTGCAACAAAGGCGCGGCAGGCGCGCGCGGTGCCATCTCGAGCGTGGGGAGTGAGCGTCATGGCGGCACGGTCGAAGGCCAATACTCGCAAGAAGACCGCAGGTGCCGGCGCGCGTCTGGCGCAGCCGGCGCGGACGACGGCGAAGGTTCTGGCCATGAGCGCGGGTGCGGCCGCCGCCGCGGCGCCGTCCGTCGGTCGGCCGTACAAGGATCTTTACGAGATCGGCGAGATCCCCCCGCTCGGCCACGTGCCGAGCCGGATGTATGCCTGGACCATCCGCAAGGAGCGGCACGGGCCTCCCGACGAGGCCATGCAGATCGAGGTGGTGCCGACCTGGGAGCTCGACAGCCACGACGTGCTGGTGCTCGTGATGGCGGCGGGCGTCAACTACAACGGCGTGTGGGCGGCGCTCGGCAAGCCCATCTCCACCCTCGACGTGCACAAGCATCCCTATCACATCGCCGGCTCGGATGCGGCCGGCATCGTGTGGGCCGTCGGCTCCAAGGTGAAGCGCTGGAAGGTCGGCGACGAGGTCGTCATCCACTGCAACCAGGACGACGGCGATGACGAGGAGTGCAACGGCGGCGATCCGATGTTCTCGCCCAGCCAGCGCATCTGGGGCTACGAGACGCCGGACGGCTCCTTCGCCCAGTTCTGCCGCGTGCAGGACCGCCAACTCTTGGAGCGACCGCGGCACCTCACGTGGGAGGAGAGCGCCAGCTACGTGCTCGTCCTCGCCACTGCCTACCGCATGCTGTTCGGCCACCGTCCCCATGTCCTGCGCCCCGGGCACAACGTGCTGGTGTGGGGCGCATCGGGCGGCCTCGGCTCCATGGCGGTCCAGCTCATCGCCACCTCGGGTGCCAACGCGGTGGGCGTCGTGTCGGAGGACGACAAGCGCGACTTCGTCATGCAGCTCGGCGCCCGCGGCGTCATCAACCGCAAGAGGTTCAATTGCTGGGGCGAGATGCCGAAGGTGGGCACGCCGGAGTACGACGCCTGGTTCCGCGAGGTGCGCAAGTTCGGTGCCGCCATCTGGGAGATCACCGGCAAGGGCAACAACGTCGACTTCGTGTTCGAGCACCCCGGCGCCGCGACCTTCCCGGTGTCCGTGTTCGTGGTGAAGCGCGGCGGCATGGTGGTGATCTGCGCCGGCACCACGGGCTACAACCTCACCATGGATGCGCGCTACCTCTGGATGCACCAGAAGCGCGTGCAGGGCTCGCATTTCGCCAATCTGCTGCAGGCCGCGCAGGCCAACAAGCTCGTCGTGGAGCGCCGCGTCGACCCCGCCATGTCCGAGGTGTTCCCCTGGAGCCAGATCCCCAAGGCGCACACGCGCATGTGGAAGAACGAGCACAAGCCCGGCAATATGGCCGTGCTGGTGAGCGCACCGACCACGGGCCTGCGCACGGTCGAGGACGTGCAGGAGGAGAGCCGCAAGCGCTTCGGGTGAGGCCACAGGCGGGCGGGCAGCCGGCAAGAGACGATGCAGCGGAAGGCCGCTCCATGCCCGACGTCCTGCGCCTCGGAGCCAATGGATGGATGCCGAACAATCCGCGCCTGCCGGTGCTGCTCTACCGCCACGCCGTGCCGATTGCGGGCCCTGATCCGGCCGCCGCCTTCGAGGCCCTGTTCCGGCACAACCTTTGGCCGCCGCAGTGGCGCAACGGGGTCTACGGCTTTCATCACTATCACTCGAATGCGCACGAGGTGCTGGGCTTCGCCCGCGGGCAGGCGCGCCTGGTGCTGGGCGGTCCGGGCGGACGCGAGGTTGCGATGGGGCCGGGCGATGTCGTCGTCCTGCCGGCCGGCACGGGCCATTTCCGACAGGAGGCGAGCCGCGATCTTCTTGTCGTCGGCGCCTATCCGCCGGGCCAGTCGGCCGATCTGTGCCGGGGCGCCGCCACGCCGCAGATCCTCGCCCGCATCGCGCGCGTGCCGCTGCCGGCGTCGGACCCCGTGGAGGGGCGGGGTGGCGCGCTGATGGAACTGTGGTCCGCCCCATAGCGAGTGGACGGCACCCCGCGGGTGACTACTCCTCGACGCTGAAGCTGTCGCGCCAGGGCGGCAGGGGCACCGATGCGTCGGCGTTGAGCTCCTCGGCCACGGCGAGCCTGCGCTTCACCTCGACGATGCCGCGGTTGAGCTCGGCGCCGAGGATGACGATGATGGCGCTCACCTGGAAGAACACCAGCGCGCTCATGATGCGCGTGAGGCCGGCGTAGAAGCGCGAGTAGTCGCTGATGGTCAGCCACGAGGCGAAGAGCTGCGCAGCGATCAGCCAGAGCGCCATGCTGAGGATGACGCCAGGCCACACGTCGGCGAGCCGGCGGCGGCCGGCGGCGAGCCAGAGGTGGTAGGCGATGAGCTGGATGCCGATGGCCGCCACGACGATGCCGTAGCGGACGAGGAGCGCCAGCCATCCCGAGTCGGCGAGCCACAGCAGCCAGTCGGGCTTGAAGCGGGCCGCCATCTGCGGCCCCACCACGATGCCCCACGTCAGGGCCAGCATGCCGATGGCGCTCAGGATCACGAACAGCATGCTCTGCAGCAGGCAGCGCGGGTAGCTGCGCCGCTCCTTCACGCGATAGGCGACGTTGAGAGCCGCGCGCAGGCTCTCGATGGCGCTGGTGGCGAAGAAGAGGGCGATGAGGGCGCCGAAGGTCAGAAGGTCGAACCGGCTCTGCCCCATCACCGCCATCACCTCGGGCGCGATGGCCTCGGCGACGGGGGCCGGCGCCAGCTCGAACAGGCGCGCGACCGCCTGCTTGGCCAGCGCCTCGTCGCTGATCTGGCCGGCCAGCGCGCCGAGGAAGATGCAGAACGGAAAGAGGGACAGCACGAACGAGTAGGCCACCGCTCCCGCCATGGCGAAGCCGCTGTCGGCGTAAAGCGCATAGATGGCCTGCAAGAGGCTCTTGAACTGGCGAAATAGCATGGCGCCGCTCCAGGGCCGTCTCGTCCCGAGCCCCCGCGGGACGCGTTGCGTTGCGACCTGTCTCTAACGCAGGGACGAGGGGCGAGGCTAGCGGCGCGACCTGCGGCGTCGGCGCCGCGGCGCCCGGCGCCATAAACCCTCGCACGCGATAGGAGCTGCGCGGGCGCCGCAAAGAGCGCAAAAAGGGCTGGTTGCGTGCGACACTGGTGCGTTGCAGAGATTGGGCGTTTTGCGCCTTTGCCGCCTCGCAAGCGCGGCCGAGAATCGCAGGGGGAGGCCGGTGGCAGCCCGGTCCGCAGCGGATGAGCTGAGAGCGCTGGAGCAGGCACGCTCCCGGCTGGAGGCGGCGCTTGCCGAGGACGAGAACTGGCGCGCTCTCGTGCGGCCCGTCGCGGGCGACGATCGCGGCGAGGCGGCCGCGGCCCGGCGTGCCCGCAACGTGCGCCTTCAGAAGGCGCTCGCCGAGAACGAGTATTACCGCGCCTGGAAGCACATCAACGATGCCATCAACGAGCTGCGCGCCAGGCGCGGCGGCGCGCCTCTCCCCTCGGAGGTTGGCCAAAAGGCCCCGGAGAAGCCCGGCGAGCCCGATGCTTCCGTCCCAGGCGCCCGGCCGGCGGCTCCCTCGCGCCTCATGCGGCGGCTCGAGTCTTTGGGCCTGCCGCCGCCCGAGGAGATCTTCGCCGCGCCGCGGCCTGCAGCCCAGGAGCCGACGGGCGGCGGCAAGCGTGTGCCGATCCGCAAGGACAAGGAGCCCGGCGCCGCTCCGGCGCCGGCAGAGGCCACCGTGACGTTCGTGGTGCGCGAGGTGCGGGAGAGCCGGGCACCGGCGAGCGACCCCGCCAGCCCCGCGCGGCCCGATGGCGCTCCGGAACCGCCGGCCGCTCCCTTTGCCGCGCCAGAGAGCACCGCGGCAGAGGCGGAGGTGATCATCCTCACGGATGACGCCGAGAGGGCGCGACGCGAGGCTGAGGAGCAGGCAAGGCTCGTGCGCCGGTTCCGCAAGGCCCTTTCCGACGAGTAGGCGGCGCCGCGGGCAAGGCTCCGCCGCGCGCGGTCGTGTCGCGCAAAACTAGCGATTTGCGCGTTCCCGAGGTCGCGCTATTGTGCACTGCAGCACAGCAGTGCGCAGGAAAGGTGCGAGCTATGGCAACAGCGAGCGCTCACCCCAAGGTTGAGGCAAATCCCGAGTTGAGCCTCGCGCGGTGCGCGGAGGCGGTGACTGCGGCCGAGCGGCTGCTCCATCTCGCCCGCTCCGGCGTGCGCAAGGCCGTGGCGGAGGCCGGCGATCTCGACAGGGCGCAGGCGGCTGCGCACGGGCTGGCGTGGGTCGCGACCTACGTGGAGGCGCTGCGGCAGATGCTGGGATGGGCTCGGCGCCTCGAGGCCGAGGGCCGCCTGGCCGAGATGGAGCGGCTGGTCGCGGCAGCAGCGTTCGGCGAGTACCTGGCGCAGCTCGCCGGCGGCATTCCGATGAGTCAGGGTGAGACCGTGCGTCTCGCCGCGCTGGGCGTGCCGCGCGCAGAGCTGCGCCGGTTCGAGGAGCACGTGGGCGACCTCATCGATGCGGGGACGGATGACGGCCTCAAGGCGCGGCTCGCCCAGCTCATCGCCGCTCAGCCCGCCGTCACCACCTTCGGCGACACCGGCCTCGACGAGACGCTGTCGCAGATGCGCGAGCAGATGCGCCGCTTCGCGCAGGATCAGGTGCTGCCTTACGCGCACGAGTGGCACCTGAAGAACGAGTACATCCCGCATGAGACCATCGCCAGGCTCGGCGAGCTCGGCGTGTTCGGACTGACGCTGCCGGAGGAGTTCGGCGGGCTGGGGCTCGGCAAGGAGGCCATGTGCCTGGTCTCGGAGGAGCTCTCGCGCGGCTACATCGGCGTCGGCTCGCTCGGCACGCGCTCGGAGATCGCCGCCGAGCTGATCCTGGGCGGCGGCACCGAGGAGCAGAAGCGGAAGTACCTGCCCAGAATCGCCTCGGGCGAGCTGCTGCCCACCGCGGTGTTCACCGAGCCCAACACCGGCTCCGATCTCGCCTCCCTGAAGACGCGCGCGGTACGCGAGGGTGATGTCTATAAGGTCACGGGGCAGAAGACGTGGATCACGCACCCCGTGCGCGCGGACCTCATGACCCTGCTCGTGCGCACCAATCCCGAAGAGAAGGGCTACAAGGGCCTCTCCATGCTGCTGGCGGAGAAGCCGCGCGGCACGGACGCGGACCCCTTCCCGGCCAAGGGCATGTCGGGCGGCGAGATCGAGGTGCTGGGCTATCGCGGCATGAAGGAGTTCGATATCTCCTTCGACGGGTTCGAGGTGCCGGCCTCGCAGCTCCTGGGCGGGGTCGAGGGCCAGGGCTTCAAGCAGCTGATGACGACGTTCGAGGCGGCGCGCATCCAGACGGCGGCCCGCGCGGTGGGCGTGGCGCAGTCGGCCATGGACTTGGCCCTCAAGTACGCGCTCGAGCGCAACCAGTTCGGCAAGGCCATCTATTCCTTCCCGCGCGTGGCCAACAAGATCGTCATGATGGCGGTCGAGACCATGGTGGCGCGCCAGCTCACCTATTTTGCCGCGCGCGAGAAGGACCAGGGCCGGCGCTGCGACCTCGAGGCGGGGATGGCGAAGCTCCTGGGCGCCCGAATCGCCTGGGCCAATGCCGACAACGCGCTGCAGATCCACGGCGGCAACGGCTTCGCGCTGGAATATCCCGTGAGCCGGCTGCTGTGCGATGCCCGCATCCTCAACATCTTCGAGGGCGCCGCCGAGATCCAGGCCCACGTCATCTCGCGCCGGCTACTCGAGGGCGCGAATTGAGAGCGGCGCCAGCGGCAGGGTGACGACGGCGCGAGCGCCTCCGCAGGGTGAGCGGTCGAGCACGATGCTGCCGCGGTGGGCCTCCGCGATCTGCCTGACGATGGCAAGGCCGAGGCCGCTGCCGCCGGTGCTGCGGCTGCGCGAGGCCTCCAGCCGATAGAAGGGTTCGAGGACCGCCTGCCGCTCGGCCTCGGGGATGCCGGGTCCGTCATCGTCGATGGTGACCACGACATGCTCAGCGACGCGGGCGGGCCTCACCTCGCAGGTGGCGGCGAAGCGCAGGGCATTGTCGATGAGGTTGGCGAACAGGCGCCGCAGCGCCACCGGATCGCCCTCCACAGGCAATGCGACGCCATCGCCTGCGCGGCAAAGGCGGATGCGGGCGACGGGGTAGTTCCCGGCGAGCTCCGCCAGCGTCTCGCCGATGTCCACGCTCTCGCGCCGCGCCGAGACGAACGTCCCCCGGGCCGTCGCCAGGGCGTCGCCGAGGAGCGCGGTCATGTCGTCGAGCTCGCGGACCGCCTTGGCGCGCTGATCCTCCCCGGGAAGCTCCTCCACGCGCAGGCGCAGGCGGGTGATGTAAGTCTTGAGGTCGTGCGAGATGGCACCCAGCAGCAGGGTGCGGCCCTTGACCAGATCGACGATGCGGGCCTGCATGGCGTTGATGGCGTCGATCAACTTGCGAATCTCGGGCGCTCCGGCGGCGGGGATAGGCTCGGGCAGCGTGTCGCCCGTGAACTTGGCCACCCTGTCGGCGAGCATCTTGAGAGGGCGTGCCTCGCGCGCGATGGCGAGAATGGCGGCCATGGCGACGAGCGCCCCGAGCGCGCCGACGACGAAACCCGGCGGGAGGCCGAACAGCCTGCGCCCCAGCTGTCCCCTCGCCTCGAACAGGACATAGCCTCCGTCCCGGAGAGAGACCGCCAGGTGCAGGGGCTCGCGGGCATAGAGCCAATGTCGCCCAAACCGCGGGAGCGCGCTCGAGGCAATCGTGACGATCACCTCGCGCGGCTGGAGTGCGTGCAGATAGCGCGACAGAAACTGCTCGACGAGAGGAAGGCGCTCGAAGCCGGACTGGATCGTCGGCCGCTCCGGCACGATGGTGACGTGCAGCGCCTCCGAGCTGACGGCCTTGAGCACGGAAGGTCGCCGTCCCGGCTCGGTGGCGTCGATGAGCTCGACGATGGCGGCCGCCTGCTCGGGCAGAGGATAGAGCCGGTTCCGGATCTCCTGGCGACTCTCGCTGACAAAGACCAGGCCGACCCCGATCGCCCACAGGGCGAGAAGGGCGAAGAGCACGATGGCCATGAGACGGCCGGTGAAGCCGAGACGGCGCAGCACGTTCAGGCCTTTCTGACGGGAGCGGTGAGCATGTAGCCGGCGTTGCGCACGGTCTTGATCAGCTCGGCTCCGCACTCGATCTTCTTGCGCAGCCGGCTCACCTGCACGTCGATGGTACGGTCGAGAGGCTCGGCCTGCCGCCCCCGCGTCCAGTCCATCAGCTGCTCGCGGGAGAGCACGCGGCCCGGTCGCGTGAGGAAGCATTCGAGCAGGTCGAACTCGGCGCTGGTGAGGGCGATCTCGGCGCCCTTCGCGCGCGTGATGCAGCGTGCGTCGAGGTCGACCCGCATGTCCCCGTTGAGGACGAGGCGCCGATGCTCGATGGGAGCAGGCGCGCCGCGGCGCAGGATGGCGCGGATGCGCGCCGCCAGCTCGCGCGGATTGAAGGGCTTGGCCATGTAGTCGTCGGCGCCGATCTCGAGCCCGACGATGCGATCGATGTCCTCGCCCTTGGCGGTCAGCATGAGGATGGGGATGCGCGAGCCCGCTCTCAGCCTGCGGCAGATCGAGAGGCCATCCTCACCGGGCAGCATGACATCGAGCACCACCAAGTCCGGCTCGCCGAAGGTTGCCAGGAAGCGGTCGAGCGCGGCGCCGCCGTCGCCCACGTCGACGCGGAAGCCCTGGCGCTGCAGGTAGTCGCGCACGAGATTGCGGATCTCCGGGTCGTCCTCGATGACGAGGATACGGGGGCGTGCGTTCATGGCATGCAGCCTAGAGAGCGAGGTGTGCGCCCGGCAACCGGGCCTCTCCCGCTGATACAAATCGTTACATTTGGGCGTGGGCGCGGACACATACGGGAAAAGATGGAGGCCCACCTTCCTCTGCGGCGCTGGGACACGCAGCAAACCGATGAGGAGACACAGATGGCATCATTCAAGACCTATATCGGCCCGGCCTGCCTCGGGCTGGCGCTGATGGCGGCGGGCGTATCGGATGCGGGCGCGGGATGGTCGCGCTCCGGCGGCGGGATGGGGCCGCGCGGCAACTCCTGGAGCTCGACGGGATCGGGCTCCTGCGGGGGCGGCACCTGCAGCTCGCGGCAGACCTTCACCGGCCCTCGCGGCACCACCAGCCGCACGGGCAGCACCTCGTGCTCGGGCGGCACCTGCACCCACACGGGCACCGTGACCGGTCCGAACGGCCACAGCGTCACCCGCAGCGGCACCGTCACGCGTGACTGACGACCAGGGCGCGGATGCAGGAGGCCACGTCCGCGCCCCCGCGTCTCGCGCTTCAACAACCGGAGAGTCACATGCCATCGCTTCCGTCCGCCTGCGGGTTGCGGGCCGCCGCCGCCCTGCTCTGCACCGTGCCGCTCGCCAGCGTCGCGTCCGCGCAGGGCCCCGCCATGGCCGAGCTGCAGAGCAACCCGGCCGTCCGCGCCGCCGTCAGCGCCTGCATGGGCGACCACGCCAGGCTCTGCAGCAGCGTGACGCCGGGCGGCGGCCGCATCATCCGCTGCCTGGCCGAGCACTCCGCCGCCCTGAGCCCCGGCTGCCGCGCGGCCATGGAGAAGGCCAGCAGCGCGCTCATGGCCGCCGGCGTCGCCCTGATGCCGGATCGGCCGGTCAAGTGAACGCTTGGGATGCGGGGACGAGGCCATGCCCGAACTGCCCACTTTTCTTGTCGGCCCGCGATCGCCGGGAGCCTTCTTGGGCGTGGCTCTCGTTTTCATTGCGCTCGAGCTCGTCTACGCCAGGCTCGCGCGGCAGGACGAGGACCACGACGTCAGGGAGACCGCCGCTTCGGTCGGCGTAGCGGTCGGGGACGCGGCGGCGCGGCTGCTGACCGGCGGCATTTCCGCCGTGCCGTTCTTCTTTCTCTATCAGCATCGCCTGCTCGACATTGCGCTGACCTCTGCCTGGAGCTGGCTGGTGCTGTTTCTCGGCGTGGAGTTTCTCAACTACTGGTTCCACGTAGCCTCGCACCGGGTCCGCTGGCTCTGGGCGACGCATGCGGTGCATCACTCGGCGACGAGGTTCAACCTGTCGGCGGCGATCCGGCTCGGCTGGACGGGACAGCTCACGGGCGCCTTCGTGTTCTTCCTGCCGCTCGCCTGGATCGGCTTCCACCCGCTCGCGATCGCCTTCGTGATCGGGCTGGGGCTGCTCTACCAGTTCTTCCTGCACACGGCGCTGCCTGTGAGCCTTGGGCCGCTCGAATGGGTGCTCAACACGCCCAATCATCACCGTGTCCATCATGCCTCGAACGAGGCCTGCCTCGACAAGAACTACGGCTCGGTGCTGATCGTCTTCGACCGCCTGTTCGGCACGTTCGCCGCACCGCCGGCCGGAGAGGCGCTCAGGTTCGGCGTGAAGGGCCGCACACCCAGCAACAACCCGTTCCGGATCGCGCTCGGGGAATGGGCGTATCTGATCCGCGACTTCGCCCGGGCGCGCGGCCTCGTGCAGCGGCTCCGCGTGCTCTTCGGTCCGCCATGACATGAGAGGTCAGAGATGCGGCTCTCGAGAGGTCGGTTGACCAGAGGCAATCCAGGCGTGGATGGGAACGTGGCATATGGGGCTGGATTCCCGCTCGGCGCTTCGCTTGGCGGGAATGACGATGCGCGCGCCAGCGTCTGCCGTCATTTGCGCGAGCGCGCAAGCGCGAGGCGGGAATCCAGCCCCGAGCCGCCCCGTCGCAGGATGCGCGCGTTTCTCCTCGGCGCCTTGGCGGCAGGCGCGCTCACGCTGTCGTCGGCCGTGGGGTCGGCGCGGGCCGACACGATCCACATCGCCACGCCGCAGGGAGCGCGCGAGGCGATCGTGCTGCCGGGACGGACGACACCCGGGCCGGCCGTGATCGTTCTGCATGGTGCGACGGCCACGGCCGGGTGGACCGCACAGGGCTCGGGCTTCGCCGAGGCGGCGGCCGCACGCGGCTTCGCCGCCGTGTTCCCACAGGGCATCCGCCGACAGTGGAACGACGGGCGCGAGGGCCGCACGTCTGCGGTCGCGGATGTCGATGATGTCGGCTTTCTGCAGCAACTGATCGACGAGATCATTGGCCGGGGGATTGCGGATGCGTCACGGATCTATATCGCCGGCATCTCGAACGGCGGCATGATGACGTTCCGCATGCTCTGCGAGGCGTCCGAGCGCTTCGCCGGCGCCGCCACCGTCATCGCCAACATGCCGGCCGGCGTGGGCGAGCGCTGCCGCCTGCGCAAGCCGGTGCCGATCGTGATGTTCAACGGCACTGCCGATCCGATGGTGCCCTATGACGGCGGCGGCGTGGGGCTGGCCGGCGGGCGCGGGATGGTGTGGGGGGCAGAGCAGACCGCCGCGTTCATGGCGCGCGGCAACGGTTGCGGCGACGCGCGGGAGACGACGCCGCCGGCCGAGCCGCCGGGAGAACCCGTGAGGGTAACGCGGCTGGCGTGGTCGCACTGCCGGTCGGGGTCAGGTGTCATCCTCTACCGGCTCGAAGGCGCCGGCCATCAGCTTCCGGGCCGCCGCCAGATCCTGCCGGGCTTCCTGGGCGAGGGAACCCGGCAGGTCGATGCGGCGGACGTGACGCTGCGCCTCTTCGCGCAGAGGGACGCCTCGTCGCGGCCGGAGCACCACTCCAATGGAGCGCGCTTCCGGCCTTGAGTGTCGCGGCCCCGCGTGACCTCGGCGGCGTCGCCACGAAGCGTGCGACGCGCCTGGAGACTCACGCGAACCTGCAGGCCGGCGGGACGAAGGTCTTCTCCTTCGGGATCGTATCGAGGATGCGGTGCTTGCCGTCCTTGACGTCGAAGATGAACTCGCGAATGAAGGCCTGGTGATCCTCCTTCCGCAGCAGCTTGTCCCCCTGCGGGAAGTCGTCGCCTTCCTTCATCTCCAGCCCTTCCAGAGCTTCGATCAGCTTCATGGTATCGGCGCGGCCCTCGAACTTCGACTTCTCCATGCCGATCTTGAGCGCGTTCATGGCCTCGAAGTTCGATTGCACGTAGCGGTCGGGCAAGGGACCGGTCGGATCGATGGCCTTGAGGCGCTTTGAGGCTTCCTCGAAGAATTTCTTGTGCGCCGGGGTGTTCAACGGCCCTTCCAGCACCGGCAGGTAGCGATTGATGCCGACGAAGCCCTCGATCTTGGCTCCGAGCGCCGGCAGGTTGGTCGACTCGGCGATGGCCCCGTCGCCGGCCCACTTGTACTTCTTGGTCATGCCGAGGTCGTAGGCCTGATTGCCGACGGTCACCCCGTCCTTGCCGAAGAAGATGCCGAAGAAGCCGTCGAAGTCGCCCGTGATCTTGGAGAGGAAGGGCGTCATGTCGGCGGTGCCGAGCGGGATGCCGGTGGTGCCCACGATCTCGCCACCGGCTTTCTTGATCTGCTCGGCATAGGCGTCGCGCGTGGACTGGCCCCAGGAGTAGTCGGCATAGCCGATGTGCCACTTCTTGCCCATCTTGTTGACGAGGTAGGGCGCGAACGCCACGGCTTGTGCCGGTGCGTAGTCGTAGGGGCGGAAGCTGTAGCGGTTGCACTTGCTGGTGGTGAGCGTGGTGTCGAGGCACACGCTGATCATGTTGACGATCTTGGCATCCTCGAACACCGGCATGCAGGCGAGGCAGATGTTGGAGAGGAAGCCGCCCAGGTGCACGTCGACGAGGTCCTCCACCACGAGCTTCTCGATCTTGCGGCGGCCGACGTCGGGTTTGGACTCGTCGTCCGCCAGCACGAGCTCCACGGGCCGCCCGTTGATGCCGCCGGCCGCATTGATGCGGTCCACGGCCATCTGCACGCCGACGGTCGCCGTCTTGCCGCCGATCGCGGCGACGCCCGAGAGCGGCTGCAGCGAGCCGATCTTGTAGGGCTTGGCCGCGCCGAACGCGGCACGCCAGGGTGCCGGCACCAGCATGCTCGCCCCGAGGGCCCCGGCGCCGGCGCCCGCCAATCCGATCAGCCGCCGGCGGCTGACCTTGCCGCGGTACCAGAAGCCCTGCATCCATTTCTGCTCGTGCCATTCCTCGGACATCGCTGGTTCTCCCTGTTGGCTTGATTGTCGCGCCGAGAGCGGTCGGCGAGACCTCGAGATTTCCTTCGCCCTATTTGTCCAACCACACGTCTTCGAAGCGCCAGTTGTTGTAGATGCTGTTGTGATGCAGCACGAAGCCCTTGACCTGCGGCTGCCAGCACGTTGCCGTGCGGTCGTAGAAGATGATGGGGCGGGCGAGGTCCTCGGCGAGCTTGCGCTCGATGGCCCACACGAGCTGCTTGCGCTTCTCCCTGTCGATCTCCTCGGATTGCTTGTCGATGAGGGCGTCGACCTCCTTGTTGCAGTACTGGGTGTAATTGCGCTCAGAGCCGCAGCTGTAGTTCTCGTAGAAGTTCACATCCGGATCATCGACGCCGACGCCGGTGAGGTTGAGCCCCACCGTGTATTCCTTGCGGGCCACCTTGGCGTGCCAGATGCTGGTGTCCACGACCTCGAGCTCACCCTCGATGTGGATGGTCTTGAGCTGGTCGATGAGGATCACGGCGGGGTCGCGATAGATGGCGATGTTGCGCGTCGAGACTTTGACCTTGAGCGGATTGGCCTCCGTGTAGCCGAGCCCCTCCATGATGCGGCGCGCCTCCGCGCGGCTCTTGGCGATATCGGGCGCGTAGCCGGGCAGCGTCTTCAGGACGTCGGGCGGCATTCCCCAGGTGCCTTCCGGGGGAGGCATCATCACCCCGCTGATGTCGGCCTTGCCGGCGCTCAGGATGTCGATGAAGGACTTGCGGTCGAGCGCAAGCGCCATGGCCTTGCGGACCTGGGGATCGTTGAAGGGGGCCACCTCGCGATTGACGATCAGGTTCGTGGAGACGTAGGTGGGCGCAAGCTCGCACGTGGCCTTGGGCGCCTGCGAGGTGACGTCCTTGAGGAGCGGGATGGTGACGTCCGTCGGGAAGGTCATATCGAAGTCGCCGGCCACGAAGGCAAGGATGCGCGTGGAGCGGTTCTCGATCACCTTCCACTCGATGGCATCGACGTGAGGTTTGCCCTTCTTGAAGTAGTCGGGGTTGCGGGCGAGCGTCACGGACTGCCCGCGCTTGAGCTCCACGAACTTAAAGGGCCCCGTGCCGACGGGATTGGTGCGCATGTCCTTGCTGGAGACGTGGCAGGGATAGACCGGCGAGTAGCCGGAGGCGAACATGGCGAGGAAGGAGGGCTGCGGGCGATTGAGCACGAAGGTCGCCTGGTCGTCGGCGTCGACCCGGACCTCCTTGAGGTTGTGCCACCAGACCGCGCGCGGGTTCTTGCGGAACTCGTCCGGGTCCTTGGCCGTCAGCTTGTTCCAGGTGCACTGCACGTCCTTCGCCGTGAACGGCTTGCCGTCGTGCCACTTGACGCCGTGGCGCAACTTGAAGGTGAGCCTGGTGTTGGTGGCGTCCCACGCCCAGCTCTCCGCAAGGTCGGGAACGATGGTCTCCGGCGTGTTGAGCGGCTTGGTCTGGTCGTAGACGACGAGGTTGTTGAAGACGCCCATGAAGGGCCCGACCGTCGATACGGTGGCTTCCTCGTGGATCGAGGCGCTGGGCAGGTTGTCGCGATGGTAGATGCGAAGCGTCCCACCGCTCTTCTGCGCGAACGCCGGATGAGACAACGCAAGAACGATGGCGAGAGCCACCGCCGCGATAAGCGTCATGGCAACCTCCCTTGCGCGGGAGCGTTGACCGCGCTCCCGATTGTTCTTGTCAGAGCGTGCACCTCGTGTTGTCCCCATCGACGGAAGACGGGGCGGGTGCTCTGCCCTCATCCTATCGGCGGTCCGGGCAAAACGCACATCAACTTTGCTAGTTCTTTGGGCGTGTAGGCACTCGCAGCGAGCCTGGCTCGGTCGTGTGAGCTGCATCGCGCCGGGTTCCCCGCCATGCGACGGCAGGCTTCAATCCGCGGCAGGTGTTGCCCGCCTTCGAATAGCTTGGATTTTCCGGAGCTTGCGCGATGGGCGTAGCCCCGCGGAATGATCGGCGGGCGGCTGCAGGCGAGGGTGCAGGCCGGCACGATCTCTGTCATCGCCGCCCATTTAGTGGGCACGACTTGCCGGTAAATGAAGCGCCATTGGTTGTTGCAGGCTGCAGCCCCGCGATCGGCTCCGCACCATTTCAAGGGCTTGCCGACGGCTGATCAATGGCATGAATCTTGATTAAGGAACTGCGTGCGGGAATCTGCATTGGCGTTGTCGAACCCTGGCCGGGACACAGGGAAAGGCAGGTGGGCCATGAAGCTAGTGACCGCTATCATCAAGCCATTCAAGCTCGACGAGGTGCGCAACGCGCTGACCGCGCTCGGCGTGCAGGGCATGACCGTGACCGAGGTGAAAGGCTTCGGCCGGCAGAAAGGGCACACGGAGATCTATCGCGGCGCCGAGTATGCCGTGAATTTCGTGCCGAAGCTCAAGATCGACGTGGTCGTCGTGTCCGAGCAGGCGGACAAGGTGGTTGCCGCCATCGAGGGCACGGCGCGAACCGGACAGGTGGGCGACGGCAAGATTTTCGTTTCGCCCGTCGAGCGAACCATCCGCATCCGCACCGGAGAGACCGACGAGGCGGCCATCTGAGCCTTCATTAACATCGTTTGCGAGGAGAGGAGGGGAGACATGGGGATCGGGACCTACATGCGCCAGAGACTGATGCTCGCGGTGGCTGTTCTGTTGGCGGCGGCGGCTCTTTGCCTCGCCTTCGGTGACGTTGCGCTTGCCCAGGACGCGGCGCCGCCCGCGTGCGGCGGCAAGGTGCTGGAGAAGTGCACCCCCAACTCCGGCGACACCGCGTGGATGCTCACCTCGGTCGCGCTCGTGCTGATGATGACGATCCCCGGCCTCGGCCTCTTCTACGGCGGCATGGTGCGCAAGAAGAACGTCGGCGACACCGTGATGACGAGCTTTGCGGTCACGTGCCTGGTGACGATCCTCTTCGCGGTCCTCACCTACAGCATGTCCTTCCGCGCCGGCACGCCCTTCGTGGGCGGGCTGGATCGCATGCTCCTCAAGGACATCCTGAGCGACATCGGCAAGGGCGGCATCGGCAACCCCAATCCGCTTGCCGCCACCATCCCGGAGAGTGTCTACATCTGCTTCCAGATGACGTTCGCGATCATCACGCCGGCGCTCATCGCCGGCGCGTTTGCCGAGCGCATGAAGTTCTCCGCCATGCTCTGGTTCATCGGCCTGTGGGCGATCTTCGTCTACGCGCCGATCGCGCACTGGGTGTGGGGACCTGACGGGTTCCTGGCCGCCGGCAACGACGCCGCGTGGGTGAAAGTGCTCGACTTCGCCGGCGGCACGGTCGTGCACATCAACGCCGGCGTGGCCGGACTCATGTGCGCCATCATGCTCGGCAAGCGGGTCGAGACCGGACCGGCGCACAACATGGTGCTCACCTTCATCGGCGCCTCGCTGCTGTGGGTCGGTTGGTTCGGCTTCAACGCCGGCTCGGCGGTGACGGCAGGCATGCAGGCCGGCATGGCGATGCTGGTGACCCAGATCGCGACGGCGGTGGCCGCCTTCACCTGGATGCTGGTGGAGTGGGCGCTGCGCGGCAAGCCTACCGTCATCGGCATCTGCTCGGGCGCGGTCGCCGGCCTCGTCGCCATCACCCCGGCCTCGGGGTTCGTGGGGCCGATCGGCGCCTTCGCCATCGGCATCGGCGCCGGCGTGTTCTGCTACTGGGGATGCACCGGGCTCAAGCGCATGTTCGGCTACGACGACGCGCTCGACTGCTTCGGCGTGCACGCGGTAGGCGGCATCGTCGGCGCCCTGCTGACGGGCGTGTTCGCGGTCGAGCAGTACGGCGGGACCGCGGGCGTGCTCGAGGGCAACGTCGCCCAGTTCTTCAACCAGTGCATCGGCGTCGGCATCGTGTTCGCCTACGACGCGGTCGCCAGCCTGATCATTCTCGTCGTGGTGCGCGTGCTCGTCGGGCTGCGCGTCACGCAGGAGACGGAGCGCGAAGGTCTCGATCTCGCGCTGCACGGAGAGGCGGTGCAGTAGCTGCCCTGGAGCCAGGGAGGGTGTCGGCCCGCCCGCGCCCTTCCTGCGCTCATTCGAAGCGAACTCGAACCGCGGGGCGCGCGCATCGTTGCCGACTGAATACAACGAGCTGACGCCCGAGCAGACCGCCGCATTGGGCCGCTATCGTGCGCGATGGATGATGATTCGGCGGTCGACCGAGCCTGCCGATCGCAGCGCCGCCGAGGAGGGCGCCAGGCTTGCCTATCGCGCGGCGGCATTGAAGCCTCCCGCGCGCCTCGTGTGGTGCGACGGCCCCGTCGCGCTCTTCCAGCTCGTGCGCCGCGTCTCTCGGGCCGACGGCGCCAACGTCAAGCGGGCCATCGTCCACAACCTTCACCGCCAGGTGGCCGTGATGGTGGGACGGCGCGTGCACAGGCGCGTGCGGGCCACCGTGGCGAGCATGGTCAATCCGGCCGACGGGCTGATCGCGTCGGCGGTCGAGGCGGTGATGCGGCGGCTCGCGCAGGAGACTGCCTCGCTGCCCGAGCGCATCCGCCGGGCACGGGCGATGTCGTGGAGCCTGGGCGCGCTGCTGGCACTCCGCAGCCTGCGCTCCAGCGCTGCCGGTCCGCACGATCTGTCATGGCTGGCCACCTACGACTATATGCGCAACGTGCTGGGCCTCCAGGTGGAGACCGAACCGCTCGTCGGCCTGTGCCTGCTGGCGACGAGCCTGGGCTGGATCGAGCCGCACGAGCGCACCTGCTGGCTGGTCGAGCGCCCCGAGATCCTGCGCGCCGACGCACGCGATCGCCTGCACAGCGCCGACGGCCCGGCGCTGCGCTATCGCGACGGCTTCACCGTGTGGGCCTGGAAGGGGGTGGAGGTTCCGCGCTGGACCATCGAGCAGCCGGAGAGGATCACGCTGGCCGCCGTCGACGGCGAGCCCGACGTGCAGATCCGCCGCTGCATGATCGAGATCATGACACCGCAACGCTACGTGGCGCTCGGCGGCGCCGTGCGCGTGGCCGAGGACGAGGCGGGCATCCTGTGGCGCAAGGTCTGGTGGGCAACGGATTCCTGGGCCGCGGTCGAGGTGATCAACGGCACCCCGGAGCCGGACGGCACGCGCAGGCATTTCTTCCTGCAGGTGCCTGCGCACATGCGAACGGCGCGCGAGGCGGTGGCCTGGACCTACGGCCTGAGCGAGGACGCCTATGCCCGTCTCGTGACGCGTACGTGAGATGAGTGTCGCCGGTCGCCGCGGCTGGCGCGCGTTGTCATGCTGGCCAAGGACGAAGTCCGCGAGCCGGTACCTGGAACGCCATCGCAACGGCGCCTTAGCGGCTCCTGGGTACCGGATACATCGCTTACGCGATATTCCGGCATGACAGTGAGGCGGCCCGAAAGGGAGCTGCCTCAGCTGCGGTAGTAGCGCCACATCCTCAAGAGCGTGCGGTGGATCTCATCGGCGGGCTGGTCGAAGGGCTCGACGTTGATGCGCACCACGCCGTTGTGATCCATGTGCCAGGGCAGGCGCATGAGGGAGCGATAGGCGGGCTGCCTGCGCCAGTCGGCGACGAGCGCGCTGCCCAGCGACGTGTTGAGGGTGATCTGCACCTCATGCGCGGTCGTGCCGCGCTCGGCGATAGCAACGAGGTCGATCCGGTCAATGGCCCGCCAGCGGATCAGGCCGAAGGCCTGTATGAAGATGCCATATTGATTGGCGCCGATCGTGGGCCTGCCGGTCTCCAGCAGCGGAAGGTTGTAATAGGTGAAGCCCGCCGCCGCGACGGCAAGGCCCAGCCAGTAGGCGGCGCCGGTAATCCACGCCGCCGCGAGAAACATCGCGGCGAGCGCGGCGGTGACGTACACGGGAAAGTGGGTGTCATCGCGCTTGTAGGCGACCGAGTAGCCTCCGGCATCTCTCTCGTCAGCAGTTGCGCCCATGCGAGGTTTATGCCCGCGCCGGCCGGGCATGCACAAGCCATGACGTTATGCCGTCATTCCGGCGAAGGCCGGAACCCATCACAGCGTACAGTCACAGTGCTGCGAGGTCAGCGTGCGCAACGTGGCCAGGTGAATTGGGTCCCGGCCTTTTCCTGCTCGCGGGCTTCGCCTGCGAGCAGCGCCGGGATGACGTTTGTGGGGGGCGATGTGCGTGCCACCAACGTCATTCCGGCGAAGGCCGCAACTACGTCGCCAGCTAGCCTTGAGCGTTGAGCGGCAGGGCCACGTAGCGGCTGTTGTCGGCGCTCTTGATGCGCAGGAGGACGGCGTGCTTGCCGGCCTTGCGCGCCTCGCTCACAGCGGTGGCGATGTCGGTGGGCGCCGACACCGCCTTGCCGCCGACGTCGAGGATCACGTCGCCCTGCTGCAGCCCTTTCTCGGCGGCCGCGCCGTTGGGGTCGACGGCGACGATCACCACGCCCTGCGATCCGGCGCCCTCGACCTCGCTGGCCGGGGCCACGGTGAGCCCGAGCTTGGTGTCGCTCCGGCCGGCGGGCGACTGCTCGGCCTTGGCCTGCTCGTCGGGGAACGCGGCGGCCGTGACGGCGATCGACTGGTCAGCGCCACCGCGCCTCACCTGCAGCGTCAGCTTCTTGCCGGGACCGACCTGGGCGATTCTGCGGGCGAGGTCGCGGGAATCCTTGATCTCACCACCGTCCACCGAGAGGACCACGTCGCCGCTCTTCAGGCCCGCCTTGGCCGCGGGGCCGCCCTGCTGAACGTCGTCGATGAGCGCTCCCTTAGCCTCCTTGAGGCCGAGGCTGTCGGCGATCTCCGCCGTTACCGGCTGCACCATGATGCCGACCCAGCCGCGGCTGACGGAGCCCTTCTTCATGAGCTGATCGGCCACGTTCCTGGCGGTGTCGGCCGGGATGTCGAAGGCGATGCCCACCGAGCCGCCGGAGGGCGAGTAGATGGCGGTGTTGATGCCGATCACCTCGCCTTGCATGTTGAAGGTCGGCCCGCCGGAGTTGCCCTTGTTGATCGGGGCATCGATCTGCAGGAAGTCGTTGTAGGGGCCCGAGCCGATGTCGCGGCCGCTGGCCGAGACGATGCCGGCGGTCACGGTGCCGCCGAGGCCGTAGGGGTTGCCCATCGCCAGCACCCAGTCGCCGACGCGCGGCGCAGAGGTGGCGAACTTGACGAACGGGAAGCCGCCCGGGCCGCTCACCTTGAGGAGGGCGACATCGGTCTTGCTGTCGGTGCCCACCACCTTGGCGTCGAGCGTCTTGCCGTCGACGGTCTTGATCTGCACGCGCTTGGCGTGATCGACGACGTGGTTGTTGGTCACGACGTAGCCGTCGGCCGAGATGAAGAAGCCGGAGCCCTGCGCGTGCACGCGCTGGGCGGGCATGCCCTGCCGGCCGAACTGGCGGAAGAAGAACTCGAATGGGGAATCCTGGCCGAACGGGTTCTCGCCGCGCTCCTCCTGCGCGAGCGGCACCGACGCGCCGCTGACCTCGGCATCGACGAAGACCGAGACGACGGCAGGCTTGAGCTGGTCGACGAGGTTGGCGAAGCTCGGGATGGCCGTCGTGCTCGGGGCGATGGCCTCGGCGGCCGCGACGCTCGTGCTCGTCATCAGAGACGAATGGCTCGAGGGATAGAGCCCGAAGGCCGCACCGGCAATGGCGAGCATGCCGACGCCGACAAGGGCACCCCGGCGGCTCCGGGAGCGCGAGACGGAGGAGCTGGTGCTCTCGCTTTGATTTGAAGGGGTCATGGGTTCGATCTCCGATAAGAGGGGTTCGGCTCGAGGCGCGCCGCCGAGCACGGCCCGCGGTCTCTCCCGTCTTAGATATGAGGACTTCAAGGCCAGAAAAGACTGATTTCAATTACAGTTTGGACATCTGCGGGTGCGCCTCGCGCGCTCCGTCGCGGCGGTCATGGTGAACGGAAACGGGTTGGAGGGTTTCGACGTTATGACTAGTGTGATGATCGCGGATTCATTCCGGGGCGATCAGAGGGAGCGTTCCCGCATGGCAAGCACGACCACCCGCGATCTCGCCCACCCCATCATCTCCAGCGAGGACGTGGAAGGGGTGGAGGTCTACGACGGCCACGGCCGGAAGCTCGGCACGGTGGACCACATGATGATCGAGAAGGTTTCCGGCCGCGTCGTCTCGGTGGTGCTCAAAGTGAAGGGCTTCTTCGGTCTCGGCCACAGCCACGCCGAGCTGCCCTGGAGCGCGCTCAAATACAACACCAGGCTGAACGCCTTCGAGGCGGAGACGACGCCTCAGTCGCAGTGAGAGCGGGCGAGCCTTGAGTGCATTCTTGCAGGTTGCCGCCATCCTCCTGGCCGCTGGACGCTCGACGCGGATGGGCGCTGCCAACAAGCTCCTCGCCGATGTTGCCGGGAAGGCGATGGTGCGCTGCGTGGCGGAGGCGGCCTTGCAAAGCAAAGCGAGCCCCGTGATCGTCGTCACGGGACATCAGGCGGCGGAGGTGCGCGCGGCGCTGGCCGGGCTCGAGGTCGTCTTCATCGACAACCCGGACTTTGCCGTCGGGCTCTCGAGTTCGCTCGGCGCCGGCATCAAGGCGGTGCCGCCTTCGGCCGGCGGGGCGCTGGTGCTGCTGGGGGATATGCCACGGATCACGGCTGTACATCTCGACCGCCTGATTGCCGCCTTCCTCGATCGCGGAGGCGGCTCCATTATCGTGCCGACGCACGCCGGCAGACGCGGCAACCCCGTGCTGTGGCCGCGCGCCTTCTTCGGGGAGATGCTGCAACTCGGGGGCGACGCGGGCGCGAAGCGGCTGCTGCAGGTGCACGCCGATCAGGTGCGCGAGGTCGGCTTTGGCACCGACGCCATCTTCCTCGATGTCGACACGCCCGAGGCGTTGGCGAAGGCGCGCGCGGAGGGTGCCTAGGTCGGTACACATTGGGAGCCGCGCGCGGCGTCAGCTCGGTGGGATCATGCTGTCGGGGGCAAAACCGGTGGCCAGACCGTCGATGCTCTTCATATTCTTGAGGCCCCAGTATTTTCTGAGATTGTCGATGCCTTGCGCCGTCCAGTAGCGCACGAGGCTGCCGCGCTCTCCCTTGAAGTCGAACAGGGGCACGCCCAGGCCGCACGAGGTCTGCACGAGATCGACATCAAGCCGCACGATCTGTCGGGCTCCAGGAACCTCCTCGAAGTGCGGAATCAAAGCGGCATACTCCGGCGTGCCGCGCATCAGCGATCGACCCTGGCCGTAGAGGCGCAGGATCACCGGATCGCCTTCGAACGCGCAAAACATGATGGTCAGCCGTTTGTCGTCCGAAGCCATCAGGTGCGCGCGGGTTTCGCTGCCGCTGCCGGTGCAATCGAGATAGGCGACGTCGTTCGCTCCCAGCACCCGGAATGACGACAGCCCCTTGGGGGAGACGTTGATACGTCCCTTCGGCGGTGCGCTGGCGACGAAGAAGATCCTCTGGCGCTCGATGAAGACCCTGTGCTCCGGCTCGATCCGGGCAAATTGCCTGGCCATGCCTGTCCGTCCTCCTTGTTATGACGAGGTGCACGAGCCAGACTGCCATGCTCAGGATACCGGTTTAATGGTGCAGGTTATCCAGGTATAAACAGCACCATGAAAGGATGCGTCCCGGACACTCCGGCGCTTTCGCTCGGCGCATTTCTACGGGCGCTGAGAGACCGCCAGACGCCGGCTGAGCACGGACTTGCTGCGGGGAATCGGCGTCGCACGCCGGGGCTCAGGCGCGAGGAGATCGCCCAGCTCTGCGGATTGAGCGTCACGTGGTACACGTGGATCGAGCAAGGCCGCGACGTATCGGTCTCCCCCGCGGCCCTTGCTCGCCTGGCGCGCGGATTGCGCCTCTCGCGGGCAGAGCGAAGCTACCTGTTCGAACTCGCCGGCAAGCGCGATCCGGATCGGCCGGGCGTCGGCGACAATCCGCCCGATGCCGTGCTCGCCTGCGTCGATGCGATCGACGGTCCCGCCTACATACTCGATCGCACCTGGAGTGCACATCGATGGAACGCAAAGGCATCCCGGTTGTTCGCGGGCTGGCTCGATGCCGGCGGGGAGCCAAATCTCCTGCGCTACATCTTTCTCAGACCCGAGGCCCGCTCGCTCATTCTGGATTGGGAGGCCCGCGCCCGCCGCGTCGTGGCTGAATTTCGGGCGGCGGCGACCGGCTACCCGCACGATCCGGAATTGCGGCACCTCGTTGACGAGCTGAGCATGCAAAGCACCGATTTCGAGAGGTGCTGGGCGACACAGGGTGTGTTGGCCCGTGAAGGCGGTGAGCGTGCGTTCAAGCATCCGACCATGGGGCTGCTGCATTACCAGCAAGTGTCGCTATCGCTTGCCGGTTGGCCGGACTTCCGGCTGACGATGTTGATCGGCGAAAAATCAGGCTGGGGCAAGCAATCGAGACGACACGGACGAACAAACGCGCGGTAACGATCCAACCTCGTCGGCGGAGCGGGCTCGTGCCGTCGCGTCGGCTCTATGAGGGCGAGCAGCACCCAATTCCCGGGTCGCGATGTTTAGAGAACGGCTCAGTCGCATACCTGCCGCAGTCCCGAGAGAACCACGGTCATCACGGCATTCGTTTCCGGGATCCCCCATGCGCCGGCTCCAGGGCCGGCCAGGAGGAGGATCACTTCTTGTTCAGGCGGGCGATGAGGGCGGAGGTGTCCCAGCGGCCGCCGCCCATCTTCTGGACGTCGGCATAGAATTTGTCGATCAGGGCCGCGACCTCCACCTTGGCGCCGTTGCGCTTGGCCTCGTCCTGGATGATGCCGAGGTCCTTGCGCATCCAGTCGACCGCGAAGCCGAAGTCGAACTTGCCCTCGTTCATGGTCTTCCAGCGGTTGTCCATCTGCCAGGACTGAGCCGCGCCCTTGCCGATGGTCTCCATGACCTTGGGGATGTCGAGACCCGCCTTCTGCGCGAAGTGGAGGCCCTCGGACACGCCCTGCACGGTGACGGCGACGCAGATCTGGTTGACCATCTTGGTGAGCTGGCCGGCGCCGGAAGGACCGATGAGCGTGACCATGCGCGCGAAGTTGGCGATCACCGGCTGGGCCTTGTCGAAGGCCGCCTGGTCGCCGCCCACCATGACTGTCAGCACGCCGTTCTGCGCACCGGCCTGGCCGCCCGACACCGGTGCGTCGAGGAAGTCGAAGCCCTTGGCCTTGGCCGCGGCGTAGAGCTCGCGCGCGATGTTGGCGGATGCCGTGGTGTTGTCGACGAAGACGGCGCCCTTGCGCATTGCGCTGAACGCGCCGTTGGCCCCCAGCGTGACCTCGCGCAGATCGTTGTCGTTGCCGACGCAACAGAAGACGAAATCCTGGTCCCTGGCGGCGGCGGCCGGCGTGGGCGCGGTCTTGCCGGTGGCGTACTCCTTGACCCAGGCTTCGGCCTTGGCGCTGTTGCGGTTATAGACGGTGAGCTGGTGCCCACCCTTCTTGGCGAGGTGCCCCGCCATCGGATAGCCCATCACGCCCAAGCCGATCCACGCCACCTTCGCCATGTCGGTCTCCTCACCCAGGACTGCAGATGCAGGGGTCAGACTCCTCGCGCCGACCAAAGTGTGCAGCAAGATCGGGCGAGGCGAGGGGTCTGACCCCTTTCCCGCAGCGACTATTATCGGATGGACAGGCGGTTGTCAGGCGGGATCGGCCGGCTGGCGCGGGCTATTCGGGCCGCTCGATTGCCAGCAAGGCGTCACCGGACCTGTCGGAGCTCGAGGGCACTCCGATGATGGCGGCGCCAATAAGGGCGGCCGCAGCCGTGACGGCGAGCAGGGCAGTCTTCAAATTCACCGCATCTCTCCCGCGTATCCGACGTATGCAAAGCATATGCCGCCTCGGCTCGTGATGCCGGTAGAAATACCGTGAGGGGCTTGAGCGCTCGCTGAATGGTCCGTTTATCCGGCATTCACGCGCCGCAGCGCTCGCGTCAAGGCTTGGTCCGCAGGTGAGATCCGCGGGTGAGAATGGGAGGGACAGCCCGAGGCCGCTCGCCTAAATTGGCGCCGGTTGCCCGAGATGAGGTCATGTCAGCACGCAAATCGATCGCCCCCGTGACGCCGGCCGCAACGCTGCCGAGGGTCGCTCCGGTCACGCTCGCGGACGTCGAGGCGGCACAGCGCCGCGTGACGGGCGCCATCGTCGACACCGATTGCGACCCCAGTCGAACGCTCTCGGAGATCCTCGGCTGCAAGGTGTGGCTGAAGTTCGAGAACCAGCAGTTCACGGCCTCGTTCAAGGAGCGCGGCGCGCTCAACCGCCTGTCGATGCTGTCGGCCAGGGAGAAGAGGCAGGGCGTCATCGCCATGTCGGCCGGCAACCACGCGCAAGGGGTGGCTTATCATGCGCATCGGCTCGGGATCCCCGCGACCATTGTCATGCCGGTGAGCACGCCGACGGTGAAGGTGGTCAACACGCGTCGGCACGGGGCGGAGGTGATCCTCACGGGGGAGACCGTGGAGGAGGCTGCAGCCTTCGCCCATTCCCACGGGCGCAAGCACCGGCTCACGTTCATTCACCCTTACGACGATGGCCTGGTGATCGCCGGCCAGGGCACGATCGGGTTGGAGATGCTGGGCGCCGCGCCCGAGATCGACACCTTCGTGGTGCCGATCGGCGGCGGCGGCCTGATCTCGGGGATCGCCACGGCGGTCAAGGCGTTGAAGCCCGGCGTCCGCGTGATCGGCGTGCAGGCCGCCCTCTACCCTTCCATGTACAACGTCATCAAGGGCACGCACCTGCCGATGCGCGGCGACACGCTGGCCGAGGGCATTGCCGTCAAGGCGCCGGGGCAGATCACGCAGGAGATCGTGCGCGAGCTCGTCGACGACATCGTTCTCGTCTCGGAGCCCGAGATCGAGCACGCCGTGAGCCTGCTGATCAACATCGAGAAGACCGTGGTGGAGGGGGCCGGCGCGGCGGGTCTGGCGGCCGTGCTCAAGGAGCGGGAGCGCTTCAAGGGCAGCACCGTGGGGCTCGTGCTGTGCGGCGGCAACATCGACACGCGGCTGCTTGCGAGCGTGCTGTCGCGCGAGCTGGCCCGCGAGGGGCGCCTCACGCAGCTCACCATCGATCTCGTCGACCGTCCCGGCCAGCTCGCGCGCGTCGCCAACCTGCTGGGTGAGGCCGGCGCCAACATCGTCGAGGTCTACCACCAGCGCATCTTCTCCGATCTGCCCGCGAAGGGCGCGCTCCTCGAGACCGTGATCGAGACGCGCGACCGCGAGCACCTCAACGAGACGGTGAAGCGTCTGAAGGAGGCGGGCTTTGAGGTGGAGGTGCGCAGCAATCCGGGAGGAGCGCGCTGATGGCTGCGGGCGACAGGCTGATAGGCGGGACGGTTTCCGCCTCATGTCGGTGGCACGAAGCCGCCGATCGACTTCCCCGAGCCGGCGCGCCGGGCGACATCGCCAACGTCATCCCGGCGCCGCGAGGACCTGAACGGTCCGAGCGGGATGAGGCCGGGATCCATGTGCCTCGCAACAACCTTCTGCGTTCGGCGTTGTCGCCCCACGACCGCCGCGCAAGCCGAGGCGCTTCCCCTCCGACCCTAGAGCAAGTTGGCAGGCGTATGGCTCCCGGCCTATCCCCGCTTGCTCGCTTCGCTCACAAGCGGCGCCGGGATGACGTAGCGGCCGCGGCGCTCCTCCGCCCGCCATGCACATCCGCTTACCGCTTCGGGTCATCCGGAAAGAGCCCTGGAGGCGCGTGATGGAAGGCTCCGTTCCCCAGCGCGTGGCGACGCTGCAGATGCTGCGCCAGCTTGAGCGCAAGGTGCTCTGGCTCTCCTCCTACATGATCCACCACGCCAACCACGAGGTGGACCGCGGCGACGGGCTGAAGGTGGGCGGCCACCAGGCCTCCTCCGCCTCGCTCGTCACCCTGATGACGGCGCTCTATTTCCATGTGCTGCGCCCCGAGGACCGGGTGGCGGTGAAGCCGCACGCGAGCCCGGTGTTCCATGCCATCCAGTATCTGCTCGGCAACCAGAGCCTCGACAAGCTGCAGAACTTCCGCGCCTTCGGCGGCGCACAGTCCTACCCCTCGCGTACCAAGGATGCGGCCGACGTCGATTTCTCCACGGGCTCGGTCGGGCTCGGCATCGCCGAGACCGGGTTCGCGAGCCTGGTGCAGGACTACGTGCACGCCAGGGGATGGAGCCCGCACTGGCCAAGAGGCCGCATGGTCGGCCTGATGGGTGACGCGGAGATCGACGAGGGCAACGTGCACGAGGCCCTGCTCGAGTACTGGAAGCACGGGCTTTCGAACTGCTGGTGGATCATCGACTACAACCGCCAGAGCCTCGACTCCGTGGTCTCCGACCGCCTGTTCATGAAGATGGCGGGGCTGTTCGAGAACCTCGGCTGGAAGGTGGTGCTCATCAAGTACGGCAAGCTGCTGCAGCGCGCCTTCGCCGAGCCCGGCGGCCAGCGCCTCAAGGCGTGGATCGACGACTGCCCCAACATGCTCTACTCGGCTCTCGTCTTCCAGGGCGGCGCGGCGTGGCGGCGGCAGCTCGAGGAGGACCTCGCCATCCATCCCGATACGCTCGCCATCGTGCGCCGGCACGACGATGCGGCGCTCGCCCGCCTGATGACGAACCTGGGCGGGCACGACCTGCAGGCGATCCTCGAGACCTTCGACGCCGCCCCGACCGGCCAGCCCGTGTGCTTCATCGCCTACACCATCAAGGGCTACGGGCTGCCGTTCCAGGGCCACAAGGACAACCACTCGGGCCTGATGACGAAGGCGCAGCTCAACGACCTGCGGGCGCGGGAGGGCATCAACCAGGGCGAGGAATGGGACAAGTTCGCGGGCCTCGACCTGCCGGCGGCCGAGATCGAGACGTTCCTGAAGCGCGTGCCGTTCGTGGCCAAGGGGCGCAGGCGGCTCAAGGCGGCGCGGGTGCCCGTCGAGCCCTTCCCGGTGATCGAGGCCAAGGGCCAGATCTCGACGCAGGCGGGGTTCGGGCGCGTGCTCGACGAGATCGCGCGGGCGGGCGGGGCGCTCGCCGACCGCATCGTGACGACCTCGCCCGACGTGACCGTCTCGACCAACCTCGGCCCCTGGGTCAACCGGCGCGGGCTTTTCTCGATGTCGAGCCAGGACGACCTCTTCAAGGAGCGGGGCCTGTTGTCTCCGCAGAAGTGGGAGATGAGCCCGCAAGGCCAGCACTTCGAGCTCGGCATCGCCGAGATGAACCTGTTCCTGATGCTTTCGGCGCTGGGACTGTCGCATTCGCTGTTCGGCGAGCGCCTGCTGCCCGTGGGCACACTCTACGATCCGTTCGTGTGCCGCGGCCTCGATGCCCTGAACTATGCCTGCTACCAGGACGCGCGGTTCCTGGTGGCGGGCACGCCGTCGGGGATCACGCTGGCGCCGGAGGGCGGTGCGCACCAGTCGATCGGAACTCCGTTGATCGGCATGGCCCAAGACGGGCTCGCCACCTTCGAGCCGGCCTTCGTCGACGAGCTGGCGGCGATCATGGAGTGGGCGTTCGACTACATGCAACGCGAGGGCGCGGAGGACGGCGAGCACCGCTGGCATCGCGACGAGAAGGGCGGATCGGTCTACCTGCGGCTGTCGACCCGCCCCATCGACCAGCCGGGACGGCCGATGACGCGGCAGCTGCGGCAGGCGATCATCGACGGCGGCTACTGGCTGCGCCGGCCCGAGCCCGGCGCGGAACTCGCCATCGTCTACACCGGCGCGGTGGCGCCGGAGGCGATCGAGGCGGCCGGCCTGCTCGCCGAGGACCGGCGCGGTGTCGGCGTGCTGGCCGTGACGTCGGCGGACCGGCTCTCGGCCGGCTGGCACGCGGCGCAGCGGGCGCGCGAGCAGGGCCACGCCGGCGCCAGGGCGCACGTGGAAGGCCTGCTGGCGGCGCTGCCGCGCGATGCCGCCATCGTCACGGTGACGGACGCCTATCCCGAGGCGCTCTCATGGCTCGGCGGCGTGAGCGGTCATCGCGTGCGCGCACTGGGCGTAGAGCATTTCGGCCAGTCGGGCTCGCTGCCGGAGCTCTACGGCCACTACGGCCTCGATGTGAACGCGATCCTGGCGGCGGCCGAGGGCATCAGCGGGCGGCCGGTGCGGTACCGGTTCCTGCAGCGATGAGAGCAGGGCTATCCCCTATTCGTGCATCCGCGTCAGGTAGATAGGTCCCTCGACCTAGCCGGAGCGAATCATTCTGCGGGTGATGTTGCGCTTGCCATGGACGACACGGAGGAGGGTGACCGTGTCGTCAGCGCCCATGAAGTCGTAGATGAGAACGTAGGGTGGCACGACGCGGATGCGGGCGTCTGCTCCGAGGGCGGGTCGGCGCGGTCCAAGCCGGGGGAAGGCCACGAGAAGCTCGATGCAAATGCGAAATTTAAGGCCGTACTCCTTCGCTACCGAAGCACCTGCCTCCTTCTCGAGATAGTCCAGAACGTCGTGGATGTCGGTTGCTGCGTCTGCGCTGACGACAAGCCGCGTCATGATCGCCGCGACGCCAGCCTGGTCTCGAGGCCCTTTAGGAACTCCTCACCGGATACGACCTCGCCTTTGGCGACGGAGGCGCGGGCTTTCTCCACGTACGGCCTCGCCCAAGCGAGATCATCTCCGCGGGTCGACATGAGTTCGGCGACGGCGGCAGCGAGTGCATCGTCGACGGAGCTGAAATGGCCGGCCGCAACCTCGGCCTCGATCCACTTCTGCTGATCCGGGGGCAGTGTGATCTTCATGATCGCGAGTATAGTGCTGTGCCTACCGGCGAAAAAGAGGAGCAGTCACATTACTCCGCAACCGGCTGCTCCGGGAACGCCAGCTGCTCGCGGGCGCGCCATTCGTTGGTGACGTAATTGATGATGACGGACTTGCGCACGCCCTCGATCTTGCGCGGCACGAAGCCGTGGAAGGTGATGTCGGAGGGCACGAACACCATGGCGGCGTTGGGGGCGAAGGGCGACGCGCCCACGTGGTTCTTGTTGCGGTCGTAGATGTCGGTGCCGAGCGTGCGGTGCTGTGGGTTCTTGGACATGTAGAGCAGCATGGTGAACATCTTCACGCCGAGGTCAGTGTGGGGTTCGAGCCAGAAGCCGTCGGTGTCCTGCCCGTACTCGACGCGCAGGTAGCTGCCCGCGAGCCTGGCGCCGAAAACGCCCGCGATCTTGTCGGTCACGCGCTTGTCCTGGAAAGCCTGGCAGAAGGCCTCGCAGACCGCAAACTTCGCGCGGTTCTCGATGTCGAAATACTTGCGCGTGGCGTTGTGCAGCTCGCGCTTGCCCGACACGCCGCCGAGATCCGGGGCCGGGAAGGGCAGGTCCAGGATCGGATCGACGGCGTCGGCCGGCAGGCAGTTCTGGAGGAACCAGTGGCGGTAGGGCTGCTCCTGCCGGCGGGCGGTGTCGATGCTCTCGAGCAGCGTCGCGACGAATGCGTCCTTGGTGATCGCCATGCAAGTCCCCGTTGGAGAGGGGGCAGACCCCTCGCGAAGGCGTAGCGGTTCAGAAGAGCGGTCCGCGCGAGGGGCTGCCCCCCTCCGGACCTCGCCTCGGTGTTTGGCTATCAGAATGCGAAGCTGGAGGCGAGGGGGCGCGACCCTGTGCGGCCCCTCCGCAATGCAACAGTGGGGGCAAGACCCGCCGGTCAGGTCCGCCGCTCCCATCGGGAGCTACCGGCCAGGAGGCTAGCGGCCTAAGCTCCGAGAGCGGCGTGCCGGTGGTTACGGGAGGACCCGTCGGGCCTTGCCCCAGCACCGTGTGTGAAGCTTTCGTGATAATGGGGCGAAACTAGGGCTCGCGAGGGCAGGGCCGGTGGATAAGGGCCCCGGGGGCGTGCTTTTCGTTGCCGGGCCGTGTCGCTTTCGTCTAACCTCGCAAGCCCTGCCCCCATGACCAGCCCACTGCGCCGGGAGCTTCCCATGATCGATCTCTACACGTGGTCGACGCCCAATGGCCGCAAGGTGTCGATCATGCTGGAGGAGTGCGGGCTCGAATACGCCGCGCACCCGGTCGACATCACCAAGGACGAGCAATTCAAGGCTGACTTCCTCAAGATCAGCCCCAATAACCGCATCCCCGCCATCATCGACCGCGACAACGGGCGCTCGCTGTTCGAGTCGGGCGCCATCCTGATGTACCTGGCGGAGAAGACCGGCAAGTTCTGGCCCAAGGAGCCGGGCGCGCACTGGCAGACGGTGGAATGGCTGATGTGGCAGATGGGCGGCGTCGGGCCGATGATCGGCCAGGTGCATCACTTCCTGCGCAACGCCAAAGGCAAGGCGCCCTACGCGGAGGAGCGCTACGTCAAGGAGGCGCACCGGCTCTACGGCGTGCTCGACCGGCGGCTGGCGCAGGTGGAGTACATGGCCGGCGCTTACTCCATCGCCGACATCGCGACATGGCCGTGGATCTCGCGCTTCGAGTGGCACACGGTCGACCTCAACAAGTATCCGAACGTGCTGCGCTGGTACAAAGCGATCGCCGCGCGGCCGGCGGTGGTCAGGGGCTATCACGTTCCCATCAAGCAGCCCGGCATTCCGATGCCGGCCTGAGTGCCATCAACGGTTTTCACGAGGACTCGGCTATGCAGAAGAAACCCAATTTCTCGGGCGTCATCGCCCCGGTTCTGACGCCGTTCGGGGAGGATGGCGGGCCCGATGCCGACCGCTTCGTCGAGCACTGCCAGTGGCTGATGGCCGAAGGGTGCACGGGGCTCGCGCCGTTCGGCACCACCAGCGAGGGCAACTCCCTGGGGCTCGATGAGCGCATGGAGCTGCTGGAGGAGCTTGTCGACAGCGGCGAGCTCGATCCGGCCAAGCTGATGCCCGGGACGGGCGCCTGCGCGCTCTCCGACGCCGTGGTGCTCGCCAAGCACGCGGTCGACCTCGGCTGCGGCGGGGTGCTGATGCTGCCGCCGTTCTACTACAAGGCTCCGAGCGAGGAGGGCCTGTTCCGGTTCTTCGCCCAGGTCATCGAGGAGGTCGGCGACGACCGTCTCAAGGTCTACCTCTACCACATCCCGCCGGTGGCGCAGGTGGGCTTCTCCCTGCCGCTGATCGGCCGGCTGATCAAGGAATTCCCCGATACCGTCGTCGGCCTCAAGGACTCCTCGGGCGACTGGAGCAACACGGCGGCGATACTCTCCACTTACCCCGGCTTCGAGGTGTTCCCGGGCTCGGAGGTGTTCCTGCTCGACGGCCTGCGGAAAGGCGCGGTCGGCTGCATCTCCGCCACCTGCAACGTCAGCGCGGCGGCGATCCGCAACGTCTACGACAACTGGAAGGGGCCGGAGGCGGACAAGCTGCAGGCCGACATCACGGCGCTGCGCAAGGCGATCCAGGCGTTCCCGATGATCCCGGCGCTGAAGGCGCTGATCGCGCACTACCGGCAGGACCCGGGCTGGGCGAAGCTGCGGCCGCCGTTCGTCGACCTTTCGCCCGCGGACGCGGACAAGGTGATCCGCACGCTAGCGGAGGCGCACGGCTTCAAGCTCGACTTCGCCAAGGCGGCGTGAGGAAGGGGTCAGACCCTCGCCTCGACGTTGACGCTTGAAATTCCACGGTGCAGCGAGGGGGGCTGACCCTTTTGGGGGCGCGGGGTCTGACCCTTCTTGTCAACGCAAACGGGAAGGCCCCTCCTCCCGGAGAGGGAGAAGGGGCCTGGGGAGAGTGTCCTCAGCAACAAATCATCCGACCCGGACGGAGCCTTCGCGTGCCGATCAGCGGATCGAGGCGGTAGAGCCCGCCGCTGCCCCGGTGTCGGTTCCGACCTGCGCTGGTGGCGGAACGAACAGGGATGCGACGAGCAGCACGCTGGCCGCGAAGAAGCAGGCGAGCGCGCCGATCTTGATCAGTGCCCTTCCTTTCTGCTGCTCTGCGGCGAACAAGTCCATGGAGTCGGTACTCGGCTGGGGTGTCGAATTGGTAATCGATAATGGGTGGTAAAGTCCACGTCCCCGTTGGATTGTCCTTAACCCTGGCGGCTTTATTAAAATGGGGTAATTCCTATAAACGAACAGGAAATATCTATTAATACCGCGGCGCGTTCGGTTGGACACGCCCAGACCTCGGGGTCATGTCACACGCTCCAACCCCATGCCGACACTCCAACCCCGTGCTGAGCCTGTCGAAGCACCGTTGGCATGCGTGGTCCCGTCCTTCGACAAGCTCAGGACGGGGGCGGCGCGCGCCGGCGGGCGTGGAGCCGCGCTCAGCGCTTCTCGCGGATCTCGGTGAGAGTCTTGCGCGGGGAGAGCGCCTCCGGATCGAGCTTGAGCTCGATGACGGAGGGCTTGGAGCTCGCGAGCGCCTTGCGGAAGGCGGGGGCGAAATCGGCGGTGGCCTCGATGGTGTAGCCGTCCGCGCCGAAGCTCCGGGCAAAGGCCGCAAAGTCCGGATTGACGAGGGTGGTGCCGACGACGCGGCGCGGATACTCGCGCTCCTGGTGGGCGCGGATGGTGCCGTACATGCCGTTGTTGGCGATAATGACGATGATGGGTAGAGAGTATTGCGCTGCAGTCGCGAGCTCCTGGCCTGTCATGAGGAAATCGCCGTCGCCCTGCACGCTCACCACGGGCCGCGTCGGGTGCGCGAGCTTGGCCGCGATCGCCGCCGGCAGGCCGTAGCCCATGGAGCCCGAGGTGGGGGCGAGGCAGGTGCGGTAGCCCTTGTATTGGAAGTAGCGGTGCACGAAGGCGGCGAAGTTGCCGGCGCCGTTGGTGAGGATGCCGTTCTCGGGCAGCACCTCCGACACGGTGCGGATGACGTCCGCCATCTTGACGGCGCCCGGCAGGGGCATGGGCGTGAGGGTGCGCTCGTAGGCCGCGCGCAGCTCCGCGCGACGGCCGCTCCAGGCGATCTTCGCCGGTGGCTCGAGGGCGCCGAGCGCCTCGCAGAAGGCGCGGGCGCTCGAGGCAATCGGCAGGTCGGGCCGGTAGACGGAGCCGAGCTCGTCGGGTGAGGGATGGATGTGCACCAGAACCTGCTTGGGATCGGGAATGTCGATGAGCGTGTAGCCGCTGGTGGTCATCTCGCCGAGGCGGGCGCCCACGACGAGGAGCAGATCGGCGTCCTTGATGGCGGCGGCGAGCACGGGGTCGAGGCCGATGCCGGCGCAGCCGACGTAGCAGCGGTGGCGGTTGTCGAAGTAGTCCTGGTAGCGAAAGGCCGGCGCGACGGGGAGATCGAAGCGGTCGGCGAAAGCCTCCACAGCCCGCTGGGCTGCAGTGCTCCAGCCGGGGCCGCCGATGATCATCAGGGGCCGCGATGCGTGGACCAACTTCTCGCGCAACTGGGCGAGGTCATCGGCGCCGGGATGCGGCTCGGCGATGCGGGCAGGCTTGGCGTCGCTCACGCCGCAGTCGGCGGAGAGCATATCCTCGGGCAGGCCGAGCACGACGGGGCCCGGGCGGCCGGAGCGGGCCACGTGCATCGCGTGGCTCACGTACTCCGGGATGCGCTCGGTCTGGCGGATGACGGCGGCCCATTTCACCGCCGAGGAGAACATCTGCTTGATCTCGATCTCCTGGAAGGCCTCGCGGTCCTCGTGGTCGCGCGCGGGCATGCCGACGAAGGTCAGCATCGGCGTGGAGTCCTGCCGGGCAACGTGCAGTCCGCTCATGGCGTTGGCGGCGCCGGGCCCGCGCGTGACGAAGCAGATGCCGGGCTCGCCGGTGATCTTGCCCCAGGCCTCCGCCATCATGGAGGCGCCGCCCTCCTGGCGGCAGATGATGGTCTTGATGCGGTTGCTGTCGTGCAGGCCGTCGAGGGCGGCAAGGAAGCTCTCGCCCGGCACCGTGAAGGCGGTGGTGGCGCCGTGGATCTCGAGCTGATCGATGAGGACCTTGCCGCCGTGCCGCATGGAACGTGCCTCCCTGGCCGTGACCGGGGCCGGCTGCTGCTCCCGCCTTGCGAAGTGCGCAACCGCGGCGCCCGCCCCCCTCAGCCACGATAGCGAAAACAGACCGCCGGTCCATACCGGCCAGCCCGTGGCAGAAGCGCGCCTCTCGCGAGCGCCTGTCGCTCAGGCGCCTGCGCGGCGGCGGATCAGGAGTGCCGTGATCCGGTCAGGTGGCCGGCGGAAAGAAGATGCAGATGAGGCGCATGCCGTTGGCGGTCGGGCGCATGCAGGCATGCATGCGGTTGTCCTTGGATTCCCGGCGCGGGAAGTCGGCGGGCACCACCACGCTGCCGTGCTTCGTCGTTACCAGCATTCCGCCGATCATGGGCGCGGCCTGGGCGGGCGTGCTCAGCATGCTGGCGATAGGGGGACCGGGGAGCATCTCCACCTTCTCGACGGGTGCGCAATCGAGGCCAGAGCAACATTCCATCGGGTACCAGTCATGCGCTGCTGCCGGTGTTGCGGCAGCGAGCACAGCCGCCAGGAACCATTTCTTCGCCATGGAAGTCCCCTGTGCAGGTGTGGTTTTGTGTCCGCTCTCTCCGCTCCCCTGTGCGAATTCCGCCCTAGCTGGTGCGATGGACTGCAAAGGGCATGCCTCGACGATTGTGCACTTGCCACAGGCATTCCCGTATGAAGCGATTGTGACGCGATTCGCGGCTGCGGTCGTTGCCGGGCTGTGCTCTTCCGGCCGCATTCTTCCAGAATTGCTTACCAATTCTCTTACGCATTTCAGGGATTTGCCTACGAGATGGGTTTTCGAGCCCAGAACTTGAGCAGTCTACGCCATATGCATCGGGCGAGGATAAGTCCGGGCGATGGTCGTGCACATCAACCCGGCGACGCGGCGATCGGTTCCTGCCGGCCACGCCCGAGCGTTGGCTTGAGGCTACCTCTGACGAGATGTGGGGCGCTGTGATCTGCAGCAAGGAAGCGTGCCTGGCGGCTGCAATCATTTTGCCGCGAGCAGCGCGTGATGAGGGGGCAAGCGCAGGCTCCGTGCAGCAGCGGTCGCGCTCCACATTCAGCGCGAGCGCGAGGAGGCTTCATGCGGACGCCAGGATGAGGCGCTCCAGCACGCGCAGGCCCCAGAAGCCGCCGGCGACGATGGCCGCGAACGTCAGGAAGGAGCCGAGCGCCAGGGTGGAGACGCCGGTGATGGCCTGGCCGACGGTGCAGCCGAGCGCCAGCACGCCGCCAAGCCCCATCAGCGCTGCGCCGAAGAGGTTGCGCAGCGTGTCGCCCGTGTCGGAGTAGGTCGACACCCGGAAGCGGCCCATGGCGCGGGCGGCGGCGAAGGCGCCGATGAGGGCGCCGAACACGCTCGTCACCCCGAAGCCGGGCACCGGCGCGGCGGTGAAGAGCGTCAGCCACTGCACCGCATCCGCGGTGGGACGCACGTAGGTGAGCGAGACCGGCGCCGAGGGGCGGGCCGCCATCTCGTCGAAGGCAAGCCCGGTGATGGCCCAGCCGGCAACCACGAGGAGGCCGACGGCGAGCCCCGAGGCGACATGCGTCGCGGAGGTGCGGAACTCCCGGCTCGAGAGGCAGTAGAGGGCAACGCCGGCAGCCAGCAGCAGCGTGGCGAGCAGGCCGGCGGTCGACAGCGAGAGGCCGGTGCCGGCGGCGAGCAGGTGGCCGAGGTCCGGCGCCTCCAGTCCAAGGGGTAAGGTCGTCGCCTGCTCGAGGGCGGCGCGCGCGGGACCGAAGATGCCGCCGAGCCCCATGTACGCAAAGAGCCCGAGGAGCACGAGGTTGAGGAGCGAGCGCAGGTCGCCGCCGCCGGCCCGGGCGAGGTTGCGGCTGGGGCAGCCGCCGGTGAACACCATGCCGAACCCCAGCATCAGGCCGCCCAGGATGTGCCCAGTCCAGTTGAGGCCGCCGGCGGAGAGATACATCGACTTGTCGAGCGCAACGATGCCGGCAGCCTGCAGCAGCTGCGCGCCCACGAGCGCCGTGGCCGCCGCCAGCACCCACGCGCGAAAGCGGCGCCAGTCGCCGAAGTTGTGGGCGTCGCTGAGCGAGCCCATGGCGCAGTAGTTGGTGGCGAACACCACGGCGCCGAACAGGGCGCCGATGACGAGGCCACCGAGAGCCAGGCAGATGGGCCCGTGCTGGCCAATCCCATCTCGCAGTGCTTCCAGCACGGCCTGTCCTTTCGCATGGTCCGCAAGTCAGCCCCGAACTCGGACGCCTACATGCGCAGTAATTCTCGAGGTTGCAACTGTGCTGTTGTTGGCATCCGAAGCATTTGCAATAAAGCGATTTCTCGACTTCGACGGATCGAATGCCACGTTGCAAAATTCGAAGCTTTCGATTGCGCGCAAGCGAGCTTGGTTGTGCACTTGGGACATGAGCGCAACGATTCGAAACCTACAGCGATCCAACGGCGCAGCACCGGCGGCACCCGCCTTCGTGCATCTCAAGGTGCACTCGGCCTATTCACTGCTGGAAGGGGCCATCACCATCCCCAAGCTCGCCAAGCTGGCGGCGGCGCAGGGCTTTCCGGCGATCGGGCTCACCGATACCAACAATCTCTTCGGCGCGCTCGAGTTCTCCGACAAGCTGGCGGATGCCGGCATCCAGCCGATCGTCGGCTGCACGCTGCAGGTGGACTTCGGCGACCGGGCGCCCGCCAACGCGCTGCAGCGCAACGGCGCCAACCAGCCGCGCTCGCAACCGGCAGGCGCGATCGCGCTCATCGCCTGCGACGAGGGCGGCTGGCAGAACCTCATGAAGCTCTCCTCGTGCGCGTTCTTCGATCCGGCCGAGGACGAGGCGCCGCACATCGAGCTGGAGCGGCTGGAGGCCTACGGCGGCGGCCTGATCGCGTTGACCGGAGGGCCCGACGGTCCCATCCACCGGGCGTTGGGGGAGGGGCAGAGAGAGGTGGCGCTCGAGCGCCTGAAGGCACTCGAGAAGGTGTTCGGCGACCGCCTCTATGTCGAGCTCCAGCGGCACGGCCTCAAGCCGGAGATCGAGGCCGAGCCGACCCTGCTCGAAATCGCCTACGCGCGCGGCTTGCCGATCGTCGCCACCAACGAGGTCTACTTCGCCTCGCCCGACGACCACGAGGCGCACGACGCGCTGCTGTGCATCGCCGAGGGCAGGTACGTCACGGAGGACAACCGGCGCCGGCTCTCGCGGCAGCACTTTCTCAAGGCGGCCGGTGAGATGGCGGAGCTGTTCGCCGATCTGCCGGAAGCGATCGCCAGCACCGTCGAGATCGCCAAGCGGTGCGCCTTCCGCCCCAAGGGCCGCAAGCCGATCCTGCCCCGCTTCGTGCCCGCCGCGCCCGGGACCAGCGAGGAGGAGATGCTGCGCCTGGAGACGGCGGAGCTGCGGACCCAGGCCGAGGCGGGCCTCGAGGCGCGCCTTGCCGCCGCTCCGCCGGCGCCCGGCTTCACGCCCGACGACTACCGCAAGCGGCTCGACTTCGAGATCGGCGTGATCTCGAAGATGAAGTTCCCGGGCTACTTCCTGATCGTCGCCGACTTCATCAAGTGGGCGAAGGCCAACGGCATCCCCGTGGGTCCGGGCCGCGGCTCGGGCGCGGGCTCGGTGGTGGCGTGGTCGCTCACCATCACCGACCTCGATCCCTTGCGCTTCGGCCTGCTGTTCGAGCGCTTCCTTAACCCCGAGCGCGTGTCGATGCCGGACTTCGACATCGACTTCTGCCAGGACCGCCGCGACGAGGTGATCCGCTACGTGCAGAAGAAATACGGCGCCGACCGGGTGGCCCAGATCATCACCCACGGCAAGCTGCAGGCGCGCGCCGTGCTGCGCGACGTGGGACGCGTGCTGCAGATGCCGTACGGCCAGGTGGACAAGCTCTGCAAGCTGATCCCCAACAACCCCGCCAATCCCGTGACGCTGGAGCAGGCGATCGCCGGCGAGCCCAAGCTGCAGGAGGCGCGCGACAGCGAGCCCGTGGTGGCGCGGCTGCTCGAGATCGCCCAGAAGCTCGAGGGCCTCTACCGCCACGCCTCCACGCATGCGGCGGGCATGGTGATCGGCGACCGGCCGCTCGACGAGCTGGTGCCGCTCTACCGCGATCCCAAGTCGAGCTTCCCCATCACGCAGTACAACTGGAAGCTGGTCGAGGCGGCGGGTCTCGTGAAGTTCGACTTCCTCGGCCTCAAGACGCTTACCGTGCTGCAGAAGGCGGTGCAGCTCATCAAGCGCGGACGCGGCATCGAGGTCGACCTGCTCAAGATCCCGCTCGACGATCGCAAGACCTTCGAGCTGCTGGCGAAGGCCGACACGGTCGGCGTGTTCCAGCTGGAAGGTGCCGGCGTGCGCGAGAGCCTGAAGCGGCTGAAGCCCGACCGCTTCGAGGACATCATGGCCATGACCGCGCTCTACCGGCCGGGCCCCATGGACAACATCCCGACCTACATCAACCGCAAGCACGGGGAGGAGCCCGTCGACTACCTCCATCCCATGCTGGAGCCGATCCTGAAGGAGACGTACGGCGTCATCATCTATCAGGAGCAGGTGCTGCAGATCGCGCAGGTGATGGCCGGCTACTCCCTGGGCCAGGCCGACATCCTGCGCAAGGCCATGGGCAAGAAGGACAAGGCCATCATGGCCAAGCAGCAGGCCGAGTTCGTGGCCGGCGCGGTGAAGAAGGGGGTGGAGCGCGCGGAGGCCGCCTACATCTTCGAGCTGGTCGACAAGTTCGCCGGCTACGGCTTCAACAAGGCGCACACGGCGGCCTATGCGCACGTCGCCTACTACACCGCGTATCTGAAGGCCAACTTCCGCGAGGAGTTCCTCGCCGCCTCCATGACGCTGGATGCTGGCAACACCGACAAGCTCGCCATGTATGCGGCCGAGGCGAAGAAGTCGGGCATCGCCATCCTGCCGCCGAGCGTGAACGAGTCGGAGGTGGACTTCCTGGCGGTGCCTCCGCCTTGTCCCTCTCCCCGCCTGCCCTCGGGCCACCCACACGCACGGGCGACCCGCAGCGAACCCGAGGGCTTGCGGGGAGAGGGTCGGGGTGAGGGGCCGCAACAAGCGCTGGAGCAAGCGTCTGCCCCTCACCCTGGCCCTCTCCCCATGAAGAATGCGGAGAGGGAAGTGAAGCGCGGTGCCATCCGCTACTCGCTGGCGGCCCTGAAGAACATCGGCGCGCACGCGGTGGAAAGCATCGTGGCGGAGCGTGCGGCGAAGGGCCCGTTCCGCGACCTCTCCGACTTTGCCGCGCGCCTCAATGCCAAGGCGCTCAACAAGCGCGCGCTCGAGACGCTGGCCGCGGCCGGCGCCTTCGACGGTCTCGAGGCCAACCGCGCGCTCGTCCACGGCAACGTCGAGCAGATGCTGGCCTACGCCAACCGGCTGGCGGCCAACGCGGCCCAGGGCATCGGCGACCTCTTCGGCGGGGCGGGGCCGGCGGCGCGGCCGCAGATCGACGCGCGGCCCGTGAAGGCCTGGACGCCGATGGAGCGGCTACAGCACGAGTTCGAGGCCGTCGGCTTCTTTCTCTCCGGCCATCCCCTCGATGCCTATTCGGCCGTGCTCGCCAAGCTCGGCATCGTGACCTTCGCCGAGCTCGAGGCGCGCGCCGACCGGGGTGCCGTCGGCGGCCGGCTCGCCGGCATCGTCGTCTCCGCGCGCGAGCGTCGGTCGCAGAAGGGCAACAAGTTCGCCTTCGCCCTGTTCTCCGAGCCGACGGGCCAGTTCGAGGCGGTGATTTTCTCGGAGACGCTGGCCGCCTCGCGCCATCTGCTCGAGGCAGGCAGCGCGGTGCTGGTGACGGTAGAGGGCGAGCGCGACGGCGACGTGCTGAAGCTGCGCGCCCAGGCGATCCAGTCGCTCGACGAGGCAGCCGACGGCCTGCAGCGCGGCCTCAAGGTGGTGATCGACGGGCGGGTGCTGCAGGGTGGCGGCCGCTGGCTCGATGAGCTCAAGGGAGTGCTCAAGCCCGGCGGCAAAGGCATCGTCTGCCTCAGCATGGCGTTGAGCGACCGCGGCCGCGAGGTCGAGATCGCCATGCCGGGCCGCTTCGACGTGTCGCCGGCGCAGAAGGGCGCCATTGCCACCGTCCCCGGCGTGCTGGAGGTGGTGGATATCTGAGGAAGGTGACGAAGGGGTCAGACCCCTTGCCTTGTCCGGTCGAAAGAATCTCTATGTGCGCGCAAGGGGTCTGACCCCTTCGACTACCCGCCCATCTGCCAGTGCTTGATCCAATCCACGGGGTGGACCAGCATGATGACGTTGAGGGTGAGGTTGTCGCGGATCAGGGCCAGCAGCACCACCTCGGTGGCGATCAGCAGGAACACCGTCACCCAGGCCGGCAAGCGCGCGGCGAGCATGAAGCCCACCAGCATGCACAGCATGTCGCCCACCGAGTTGACGATGCTGTCGCCGTAGTAGTCGCGCGATATGGTCTGCGCGCGGTAGCGATTGATGATGAAGGGCGTGTTCTCGAAGATCTCCCAGCTGGCCTCGATACCCATGGCGATGACGAGCCGTGCCGCCACCGACAGGCGGCCTCGGGCAATGACGGTGAGCAGCCAGTAGAAGATGATGCCGTGCAGGACGTGGCTGTAGCTGTACCAGTCGGTCAGGTGCTGCGACATCTCCGAATCGCCGCGCCCGCCGTGCCAGAGCTTGATGGTGCCGCACTTGCACATGGGGATGCGGCCCATCCCGTACTCGACGCCGGCAGCCACCGCGATGATGGCGAGGGAGATGAGAAGGGCGGCGGGCAGGGAAAGCCGTGGGATGGTGAACGTCGATCGCGGCATGGGGGAAAGGATTGCACGGGCCATGACGGCGAGGATAGGGAGGGAAAGCGCGCATTTCCAAGGCGGCGGCAGGACAGGATTTTTCTGCCACACATTTGACGGGCGGCCATATTCTGCCATAGGTGGCGCTTCTTATGCCGCGTCGAACGGGCGAACTTGGGTGCGATGCGCTGGCTCTTGGCTCTTGCCGTCGTGACGGCGATTCTGCTGACGGACGCTCCGTCCGGCATCGCCGCCTCGTGCACGCGCGAGGATTTCGCGCAGGCGGTCGACAGGGCGGGTGCGGCGCTGCGCCAGGTCAACGCCGAGACCGCTCCGAAGCTGCGCGCCAAGATGCGCGAGCTCAAGGAGGCGCGCGGGTGGCCCGACGCCGACTACGAGGAGAAGGCGATGCAGGCGCTGCAGGACGAGCGCATGGCCGCGCTCGACGTGCAGGCGAACGATCTGCTGGCCAAGCTCGACACGCTGGGTACGGTCAATCCCGCGGGCGAGCCCGACTGCGCCAAGCTCGAGGAGCTGACCGCGACGGGGCTCGAGCTGCAGGCGACCGTCAAGGCCAAGGCGGCGTACACGCTGTCCAAGATCGATCAGATGATCGGCGCGCCGCCTGCGGTGCCGGAGGCAAGGCCCAAGAGCGCGGAAGCGCGGCCGCAGGCGCCCCCGCCTCCTGCCGCAAAGGCTCCGGCCCGTCCGTCTGAGAGCAGCAGCTGGTCGACCAAGACGAAGCAGCCCGAGGTGGCGCTGGCGACGCCGCAACCCGCGCCTCCCGCACCGGCGCCTCCTCCCCAGGCGGCAACACCTCCACCCGTCTCTCCGGCCCCGCTCCCCCCGGGCCCCGGCATGTCGGAGGAGGAGGGCTATACGATCGACGAGATCATGGCGGCGAGCGCGGGGTTTTTCGGCAAGGTCTCGGCCAACCTCGGCGCCGTCATCGAGCATCTCTTCAAGAAGAGCGGCCGGCCCACGGGCTACATCCTGGGCACGGAGGGCGGCGGCGCGTTCGTCGCCGGCGTGCGCTACGGCAAGGGCACGCTCTACCTGCGCGCCGGCGGCACGCAGGAAATCCACTGGCACGGCCCCTCGCTCGGCACCGACGTGGGCGCCGACGGCTCCAAGACGCTGTTCCTGATCTATCGCCTGAAGAAGCCGGATGACATCTACACGAGCTTCACCGGCATCGACGGCTCCGCCTATTTCGTCGGCGGCGTCGGCGCCACGCTTGTCACCAACGGCAAGGTCATCCTGGCCCCGATCCGCTCGGGGGTTGGCCTCAGGCTCGGAGCCAACATCGGCTACATCCGCTTCACTCCGCACTCCACCTGGAACCCGTTCTGAGGGGGCGGTGAGGATCGGCGCGATGGGAGGTTGGAAGGCGGGGACCGCCGTCCGACTCATGCTGCCGCGCGTTAGGTGGGGATCACGCAGCCGTCGGCATCATGTCATGTCACGCGCTCCAACCCGTGCTGACCTGTCGAAGCACGAATGGCATGCGTGGTGCGTCCTCCGCCCTCGGGACAAGCCCGAGGGTAGGCAAGCTCAGAACGCGGGCGGAGCCGGGGCATGAAGCCCGCGATGACAACGGCGAGTTCGGAATAGAGATCGCATCGGCACAACAAGCATTCCGCGGCGCCGTCGAGGTCGCCGCGGAGATGTGCTCGCGCAGAAGTCGGCCTAGCGACGGCAGGGCCGCGCCGAGGTGCTGCAGCTGTAGTTCCCCGGACCGCCCGAGCAGCCCATGCGCTTGCTGATGGCGGCGTGATAGCTGCCCCAGCGGCCGCCGTATTCGAACGCCGTGAAGTCGCTCCACGCTATGATGGCGGCGCGCTGGGCCGCAGCGCGGGTGGGACCCGAGCCACTGCCGTCGTGGAAGTGGTCGAGCAGGCACGTGCGGCCGCCGACCCTGACCCAGCTATGCATGCCGGCCAACCCCGTTTCCTGCGCCACGGCCGCCCCGCCGGACACAACCATAACGCCCAGCGCCAGAGCGCCGGCAAGTCCAAGACAATGTCTCATGGTCCCCCACCCTCTGTGGTGAATAGCCCGCGGCGAATATAACCGAGGCGGAGCGAATTCGGACCTCCGGGACCGGGCGCGCAGCGTCGCAGCCGTGCTTTTTCCGCCGTGCCGCAGCATTTGCGTCACAGTGGAAAAAGCTTCGCTCGAGAGTCAGGATTTAGCGGGCGGCGGTGCGCTCCGCGGCGTCACTTGGCGGCGACGACGGCGATCTCGACCAGCAGTCGCGGGTCGGCGAGCTTGGCCTCGATGCAGGCGCGGCCAGGCAGGTTCTCGCCGCCCGTCCAGGCGTTCCAGGCCTCGTTCATGGACTCGCGCAGGCGGATGTCCGGCACCCAGATGGTGGCCGACACAACCTTGGTCTTGTCGGTGCCGCACAGCTTGAGGAGGCGATCGATCTCCTTGAGGATCTGCTCGGTCTGGCCCTTGGCGTCCTGCTTGCTGTCGCTGGCGGTGATGCCGGCCGTGAAGACGAAGCCGTTGGCCTCGACGACCTTGGAGTAGATTTTCGATGGTTCGTGGCGCGTGATGGCCATGGGCGATCTCCCTGATACGCGATGACGTGCGGGCTCCCTCATAGCACGGCAGGTGGCCGGCGCCATTTCAGAAAAGCGGCTCCTCGTATTGCAGCACCCCGTCGATGAGGAGGCCCTTGATGGCGGCGTTGCCGCGCGCATCGACGGCGACAAGGGCGGCGAGCTTCTTCTCGCGTGCCAGAGCCTCGAGCGCGCGTCCACGGCCCTCGGGCACGAAGTAGCTTTCGATGCCGTAGCGCACCTGCAGGGAGGCATCGGCGGCGGGACGCGCGGGCCAACCGTGCTGGGCGCGGGCCTTGAGCACGATGCGGTCGGGCGAGGTCTCCCGCGGCATGTCGCGCGTGACCCTGACGCTCTGCCAGTCGCCCTCGGGCTTCTTCTCCAGCACTACGTAGAAGGGCGCGTTGGCATCGGGTGCAGGCCCCTCGAGCTGGCTCAGGCGCACCGTGCCGGCATTGTAGCCGAGCTGCACGTACTCGCCGCGGAAGAGGTCCCTGGGATCGACAGGGACGATCGGCAGCGCGATCTCGCGACCCGTCCGCAGGAGATGCACACGGTCGACGACCATGCCGGCGAGCACCGCCGATTGCGCGAGTGCCAGGACGAGGAGCGACAGCAGGATCTTGCGGGGCGCGCTCACGCGGCGGCCTCCGTGGGTCCCTTGCGCTGGTGCAGGCGGTAGGCGGCCCAGGCGAGCAGGCTCACCAGCGCGGCGGCGATGAGGAAGAAGAGCGACGTGTTGAGCAGCGTGCCGAAGGTCTTGAGGTAGAGCGTGAAGATCTCCAGCGCGAACGCCGCATAGGCGATCCACAGCGCGCCCCGGTTGTCGGTCCGCAGCGCCCACAGCATGGCGCCGAGCAGCAGGACGAGCGTCAGCACCGCGAGCAGGAGGAGACGCCGGATCGATGCAGTGTCCTGCTCCCGCCCGTAGAGGACGTGGTCATCGAGGAACTGCATGTCGTAGAGGCCGATAAAGGTGACGATGATGCCGTAGGCGAAGATGGCGGGTGAGGCGGCCGGAATGCGGCGGTCGATGGCCGGCCCAGCGAGTGCGGAGCCGCCGGCGACGCCCGCGCCGATCAGCGCTACGACCCAGTGCGCGTGACGGTCGAGCACGAAATGGCCGAGCGGCGCCAGCCAGATCACGAGGGCGACGGCGGCAAGGTGCAGGCCCGGCCGCCAGCCGAGCCAACCGGCCGCAACCGCTGCAGCGGTCCACACGGGCAGGAAGCTCCAGTGGGGCGCGTCGCTCAGGCCCCGCTCGTAGCACGTCCACACGACGAGGAGGATGAAGGTTGCCGCCAGTGCCGGGCGCGAGCGGACGAGCGCGACGGCGAGGAGGGCGCCGAGCGCCCACATGAGGACGGCATCGGGCGGATTGCCGTCCATGTGGTACATCTGCGCGATCAGCATGATCGACGCGCCGTAGACGGCGATGCCGGCGAGGACCGCGGCCTGCGCGAAAGCATCGAGCCGGCGCTCGAGGAGGAATGCCGCGCCGCCGTAGCATCCCCACAGCGCCGCGAGCAGCAGAGCCAGGCGGGCGAGCTTCGACATCTCCGTCCAGTTGGAGGCGACGAAGCTCATGACGGCGAAGCCGAACAGCACCGCGCCGAGGACGGCGAGGATCGACGCAGCACTGAAGGGGGATTTGCGGGATTGCAGGTCGTTGCGGATGGCGGAGGCGCCGGTCCCGCTCACCCACCCGGCGGCCTGCCAGCGCGCCAGGTCGCGCTCGACCCTATGACGATACCAGGACATGACCGTCCATTGCCCAGTCAGCCCCGCCCCAGCAAGGTCCATTTAAATTGATCATCGTTCATTCGTCAAGTGCGATGAAGGCTCTTCATGGCGGTGTGCCGGATTGAGGCTGGCTCTCGGAAGGAACGAGGATAACGGACGGGCGTTCTAGGGGCTGTTCGACGCACACGATCGAGCGGATTGCGCAGGGTGCCTGCACAACGCGGACGCACTCACCAGGGATTCCCGATGTCCGTGGAGCAGAGACTCAAGGTCGCGCTGGGGCTGCTGGTGGCGGCGGCGGCCTGCGTACTGGGAGCAGTGTGGTCGATCACCGCCCATGAGGCTTCCGTCCGCGCCTTCGCCCTTGTGCCGTTGGGGTGCGGCGTTGCGCTGCTGGTGGCGGTCGCCTACTCGCTCCTGCCGTCGAGCCCGCACCTGCGCTACTGGCTGTTTCACCGCCCATTGCACGGGCCGCGCTCCGGCGCCCATCTGCCGCGCTGATCAGCGCGGTCGATGCGGTGGGTCTAGAACCGTAGCTTGGGTCGAGCGTCAGCGATGACCCGACACGCGGACTGAGGCTTCGTGATCAACGCCATGTGCTGGGTCTTCGCTTCGCTCGACCCAACCTACGACTGCCACGGGCCTATGCCGCCATCGCCTTCTTCAAGTTCTCGTCGACCTTGTCGAGGAAGCCGGTGGTGGAGAGCCACTTCTGATCGGCGCCGACCAGCAGGGCCAGGTCCTTGGTCATGTCGCCGGCCTCCACCGTGGCGATGCTGACCTTCTCCAGCGTCTCGGCGAACTTGGCGAGTGCCGGATTGTTGTCGAGCTTGGCGCGATGGGCGAGCCCGCGGGTCCAGGCAAAGATGGAGGCCATGGAGTTGGTGGAGGTCTCCTTGCCTTGCTGGTGCTGGCGGTAGTGGCGGGTGACGGTGCCGTGCGCGGCCTCGGCCTCCACGGTCTTGCCGTCGGGCGTCATGAGCACGCTCGTCATCAGGCCGAGCGAGCCGAAGCCTTGCGCGGCGGTGTCGGACTGCACGTCGCCGTCGTAGTTCTTGCAGGCCCACAGGTAGCCGCCCGACCACTTGAGTGACGCGGCCACCATGTCGTCGATGAGACGGTGCTCGTAGGTGAGCTTCCTCTTGTCGAACTCGGCCTTGAACTCCTTGTCGAACACCTCCTGGAAGATGTCCTTGAAGCGGCCGTCGTAGACCTTGAGGATGGTGTTCTTGGTCGAGAGGTAGACAGGATAGTTGCGGATCAGGCCATAGTTGAAGGAGGCGCGGGCGAAGTCGCGGATCGAGTCGTCGAGATTGTACATCGCCATGGTCACGCCGGCGCTCGGCGACTTGAACACCTCCTTCTCGATCACCTTGCCGTCCTCGCCGACGAATTTCAGCGTGATGGTACCCTTGCCGGGGAACTTGAAGTCGGTGGCGCGGTACTGGTCGGCATAGGCGTGGCGGCCGATCACGAACGGCTTGGTCCAGCCCGGCACGAGGCGCGGCACGTTCTTGCAGATGATGGGCTCGCGGAAGATCACGCCGCCCAGGATGTTGCGGATCGTGCCGTTGGGCGACTTCCACATCTCCTTGAGGTTGAACTCTTTGACGCGCGCCTCGTCGGGCGTGATGGTCGCGCACTTGACGCCGACGCCGTGCTTCCTCGTGGCGTTGGCCGCATCGATCGTCACCTGGTCGTTGGTGGCGTCGCGGTTCTCCATGCCGAGGTCGTAGTACTCGAGATTGACGTCGAGATAGGGGTGGATCAGCTTGTCCTTGATGAGCTTCCAGATGATCCGCGTCATCTCATCGCCGTCCATCTCGACGACGGTGCCGGCAACCTTGATCTTCTGCATGCGGGGAACCCCTTCGTGCTCCGCGCCGCGCTGCCGGCGTCATTCCTGCGGAGCGAAGCGGATGCGGGAATCCAGCCCCAACCTCGACGGAGCATGCGGCTGGATTCCCGCTCTGCGCTTCGCTTGGCGGGAATGACGGTAGGGGCGAGGCGCCCTGAAACCCGACCCGCCCTATAGCACTCGTGCCGACAGCCGCAAAGGCATACTCCGGTCGCAGCTTTGCCGGCGGCGCTCGACACCTGCTCGTGATTTGGGCAACCTGCGGAGCATGCGACACCAGAGCCTCCAGGTGAACGGCATCGAGCTGCACATGCGCGCCATGGGCGATGCGAAGTCGCCGCTCCTCCTCTTCTTGCACGGCTTTCCCGAATACTCGGGCGCGTGGGACGAGGTGCTGCCGGCCTTTGCCGGCGCCTTCCATGCCGTCGCGCCCGACCAGCGCGGCTACGCGCGCTCCTCCAAGCCCGAAGGGATCGAGGCCTACCGCATCAAGCACCTGGTGCGCGACGTGCTGGCGCTCGGCGATGCGCTCTCGCCGGACCGGCCGTTCACGCTGGTGGCCCATGACTGGGGTGCTTCCGTGGGCTATGCCGCGGCGATCGCGGCGCCGCGGCGCATCGCCCGGCTGGTGGTCATCAACGGCGTGCATCCGGGGCCCTTCCAGCGGGCGCTCGTGGAGGACGAGGCCCAGCGGCGGGCGAGCGCCTACATCCACTATCTGCGCGATCCCAAGGCCGAGGAGCGCCTGTCCGCCAACGACTTCGAGAAGCTCTTCGGCATGTTGGTCCGGTTCGGGCCGCAGCCGTGGCTGACGCCCGAGAAGCGCGCAGCCTACCTGGAGGCCTGGAGGCGGCCCGGCGCGCTCACCGGCATGCTCAACTGGTATCGAGCCACGCCGCTGGTGGTGCCGAAGCCCGGCGAGGCGGTGGATCCGGCAACGCTGCCCAGGCTCGATCCGGGCCAGCTCAGGGTGCGCATGGCGCACCTCGTCATCTGGGGGATGAACGATCAGGCGCTGCTGCCGGTGACGCGGGCGACGCTTGCCGACTACTGCGACGATCTGACGGTGCGCGAGATTCCCGGTGCGGATCACTGGGTGGTGCATCAGAGGACCGACGAGGTGATCGGCCGCATCCGGGAGTTTCTCGGTGCTTGACGGCACCATCCCGGCCCACACTGTCATGCCGGAATTTCGCGCAAGCGAAATAGCCCGTACCCAGAGCATGGTGCGCACGAGCGGCCCTTTTGACCCGGGTTGGTGTGCGCGGCCCGTCCTTCGACAGGCTCAGGACGAGGGCGGCGTGCGGGGGAACGTTTGCGCCGACCCCGTGGTGAGCTTGTCGAACCACGGCTGGCGTGCGCGGCTCGTCCTTCGACGCTCGGGACAAGCCCGAGTGCAGGCAGGTTCAGGACGGGTGCGTGGCCTGAGGTGAACGTGCTCGGTGTAGCGGTCAAGAATGGTGTGCCGATCGTTGCCGACAGCGGGCTGCCGGTGGCGGCGGTCGTGCATGCGTGCCACGAGCGTACGATCGATGCGGGGTTGGCCGAGCTGGCGGTGCCGGGGCTGGACCGCGAGGCTTTGGAGCCGATCCTCACCTATTGCGCGGAGCGGCGTTGCGAGGCCGACAACGCGACGTGCCGCGGCTGCCGGCTGGAGATGGAGCGGCTCGGCATCGCGACGCTCGATGAGTTCGTCGCCCGCCATGCCGAGGTCACGTTCAAGGACTCGGACCTGCGGCTGCAGGGCTCGGGCAGCGGCAGCCTCGTCGTGGAGAGCCTCGAGCAGCTGGCCAGGACCTGGGCCGGCGAGGAATACTGGTTCTGGGCCCGCCGCGTGCTGCGCAAGCTGCGTCACGGCATCCGGCGCGCGCGCCAGAGCGGGGCGCCGCCGCCGGGCGGGGGCGTGACGCCCGCCTTCATCCTGGTGCGCCCTCAGCTGGCGGACAATATCGGCATGGTGGCGCGCGCGCTCGCCAACTTCGGGCTCGACGAGCTGCGGCTCGTCGAGCCCCGCGACGGCTGGCCCAACGAGAAGGCGCGGATCGCGGCCTCCGGCGCCAATTTCATCGTCGATGCCGCGCAGGCCTTCCCCACCCTCAAGGAGGCGCTCAGCGGACTGAATTGGGTGGCCGCGACGAGTGCGCGGCAGCGCGACCTCGTCAAGCCGGTGCTGACGCCCGAGCAGGCCGTGGCCGAGATGCAGCGGCGGATCGGGGACGGGCAGCGGTGCGGCATCCTGTTCGGGCCGGAGCGCAACGGTCTCGAGACTGAGGAGGTGGCGAACGCGGATGCCGTCGTCATGGCCCCGGTGAACCCGAGCTTCGCCTCCCTCAACCTCGCCCAGGCCGTGCTGCTGGTCGGCTACGAGTGGATGAAGCAGGCGGGCAGCGGCACGCTCGGCCGCGTCACCACCTACGAGGAGGCGCTGCAGCCCGGCCTGCGCACGCGCGGCTATCCGCCGGCCAGCAAGGAGGAGCTGATCGGCTTCTTCGAGCACCTGGAGCACGAGCTGGACGAGAGCGGTTTCTTCAAGCCGCCCGAAAAGCGCCCCAGCATGGTGCAGAATCTGCGCACGATGTTCACCCGCATGGGCGCAACGGAACAGGAAATCCGCACCCTGCGAGGAATCGTCAAGGCGCTTGTGCAGGCGCGGCGCTCGGGGCGGGATTCGCCATAGTTATGCCTCGATTTGCATCGAGCGATGCGCGCAGGCGGGGCAGGGTGGAAGCCGCCAAGAACGTCATGAGAACATACGGGCAATCCGGGCACTTCACGGTTGGGGCAAAAAGCATGACGAAACGTGCGAAGGCGGGCTTGGCGCTCCTGGGGGCGGCCGCCGCATGGGGTGCGCTGGCGGGGCCCGTGTTTGCGCAGAACAAGGAGCTCAGCGACAAGTCCGTGCTGACGCTCATGCGCTATGCCTGGGGCATGGTGCCGGAGAAGTTCACCACCCCGCTCGGCAAGACCATCGTGGTGGACAAGTCGCACGCCAGCGAATCGATCGTGCCGCTCGACATCGCCCGTGAGGTGATCCGGGTGGCGCGCATGTCGGCCTATGCCCAGCTGTGCGACCTGGCCGAGGAGCAGCGCGCCAACTACCAGACGCTGATGCGCCGCGAGGAGGCAAGATCCAAGTGGTCCGACCAGCAGATGCTGTTCATCAACCAGCTCCATCTTTTCACGGTCATGACGATGACCGGCAAGGTCCAGCTGGTGGAGAAGGACGGTGACAAGCAGGTGGTCGTGCAGGAAGGCAAGGCCACCAAGACGGAGACCTGCACCGACACGGAGCGCAAGAAGGTGCAGGAGCAGATCATGGCCTACGTGAACAGTGCTCCGCCACCCGCCGCGGCCGCTGCCGCCGAGCCGGCGCCGACCAAGCGCGCCGAGCCGACGCCGACCAGCCAGAAGAAGTGATCCGCGCGCGGACGCTCGCATAAGGAAATCGCGGCAGGCGTGTCCCACGCGCCGCGCGCCGGACCGTATCAGCCGGTCAGCTGGTCCCAGATCAGCTTGGCGTTGAGGGCGATGATGACGGCCGCAATCACGGCCGCAAAGAGGGTGAGCCACCGCGGGGAGACGAGCGCGCCCATCTTGGCGCGGTTGGCGGTGAACTGGACCAGCGGCACGACCGCGAAGGGCAGCTGCAGGCTCAGGATCACCTGGCTCAGGATCAGCAGCTTGCCCGTCTCCTGCGCTCCGTAAAGCAGGGTGACGCCCGCGGCCGGGATGATGGCAAGCGCGCGCGTGGCAAGCCGGCGCAGCCAGGGCGGCAGGCGGATGTCGAGGAAGCCTTCCATCACCGCCTGGCCGGCGAGGGTGGCCGTGACGGTGGAGTTGAGCCCACAGCAGAGCAGCGCGATGCCGAACAGCGTGGGCGCGATCGCCGAGCCCAGCAGCGGGTGCAGCAGCGCCTGCGCCTGGTTCAGCTCGAACACGTCCGTCCGCCCCGCCTTGTGGAAGCTCGCCGCCGCCAGGATCAGGATCGAGGCGTTGATCATGAGCGCAAACGTCAGGGCGATGGTGGAGTCGATGGTGGCGAAGCGGAGGGCCTGCCGCTTCTCGGGCGGGGTGTGGCCGTAGGCGCGCGTTTGCACGATGGCGGAGTGCAGGTAGAGGTTGTGCGGCATCACCGTGGCGCCGAGGATGCCCATGGCGATGTAGAGCATGTCGGGGTTGCGCACGATCTCCGTGGTCGGCGCGAAGCCGCGGATCAGCGGCCCCCATTCGGGGCTTGCAAGCGCGATCTGCACGGCAAAGCAGAGCGCGATGACGCCGAGCAGGGTGATGATGAGCGCCTCGAGGTAGCGGAAGCCGACCCGCTGCAGGTAGAGGATCAGGAAGACGTCGAGCGCGGTCAGCAGCACGCCGATCTCGAGCGGCACGCCGAACAGCAGGTTGAGGCCGATGGCCGTGCCGATCACCTCGGCCACGTCGGTGGCGATGATGGCGATCTCGGCCGCGGCCCAGAGAGGATAGGCGGCCCAGCGCGGATAGGCGTCGCGGCAGGCCTGCGCCAGGTCCCGCCCGGAGCCAACGGCGAGCCGCGCGCACAGCGCCTGCAGCACGATCGCCATGATGTTGGAGACGAGCGCGACGGCGAGCAGCGTGTAGCCGAACCTGGAGCCGCCGGCGAGCGAGGTGGCCCAGTTGCCGGGGTCCATGTAGCCGACCGCGACGAGGTAGCCGGGGCCCATGAAGGCTGCCAGCCGCCGCAGCGCCGTGCCCTTGACGGCGACGGTGCGGTGCACGTCCGCCAGCGCCGCCTCGCCGCGCTCGCGCCGCCAGCCGAAGTTGTCGGCGATGTCGCCGTTGCTTGCCTGATCCGCTCGTTTCAGCATGGCTCTGCGTGCCCCGGTCCGGCATTCTTGGCAGCATAGGACACTATTGCTGTTGCAAATCATTCGCAAGTGACGAGGTGACGCGGGCCTGTCGTCTGCTCCGTTATCCCGCCGAGCGGCGCGGAGAGCGGGGAGCCCAGCCTCGGGTGGCAGGTTGGAGTTCTCGGGTGGATGCCCGCCGACGCGCGATCCGCTCGCGGGAATGGCGATGCTGGGGCGCGATGGTGTGCCAGTGACGTCATTCCGGCGGAGGCCGGAACCCAGGACAGTGGGCAGCGCGGGTGCGGGTGGATCGAGCTATGCGCTGTCCAAATGCCCGGTCCCGGCCTGGTCCCGCTCGCCGGCTTCGCTCGCGAGCGGCGCTGGGATGACGCTCGTGGAGGGCGATCGCGCGCCCCCGACGTCATTCCGGCGAAGGCCGGAACCCAGGACACAGCGCAGCCTGACCACGCGTCGGCTCGCGTGCGCACTTGGCCGGGTGGACTGGGTCCCGGCCTGGTCCCGCTCGCCGGCTTCGCCCGCGAGCGGCGCCGGGATGACGCTCGTGGAGGGCGACCGCGTGCCACCGAGGTCATTCCGTCGGAGGCCGGAAGCTGGGACACGGGCAGCGCGGGTGAGAGCCGGGTCGGCGTGCAGGGGATGGTACTGGCGTGACCTCGCGGCCGGGGATGGAGCGGCGCGGGGCGTGACCGGCGAGATGGCGGCAGCTATGGTGCGGGCATGCCGCAGCAATTCGCTTCCGACAACAATGCGGGGATCTGCCCCGAGGCGCTCGAGGCCCTCGTGCGCGCCAACGCCGCCGGGCACGTGGGCGGCTATGGCGCCGACCCGTGGACGGAGAAGGCCCAGGCGCGCCTACGCGAGCTCTTCGAGACCGACGCGCGCGCCTTCTTCGTGTTCAACGGCACAGCCGCCAATGCGCTGGCGCTGGCACACATCTGCCGGCCCTACCATGCCGTGATCGCGCACGCGCTGGCCCACGTCGAGGAGGACGAGGCGGGCGCGCCCGGCATGTTCTCCGGCGGCGCCAAGATCCTCACTGCCGATACGCCGCTCGCGAAGCTCACGCCCGCGGCGGTCGATGCGCTCGTCGCCAAGTGCAGCAGCGTGCACCAAGTGAAGCCGCGCGCCCTCTCGCTCACGCAGGCAACCGAGCTCGGAACCGTCTACACGGCGAGCGAGGTCGGGGCCCTCGCCGAGACGGCGCGGCGCCACGGCTTGAAGGTGCACATGGACGGCGCCCGCTTTGCCAATGCGCTGGCCCATCTCGGCGGCACGCCGGCCGAACTGTCGTGGCGCGCGGGCGTGGACGTGCTCTGCTTCGGCGGCGTGAAGAACGGGCTGGGCGTCGGCGAGGCGGTGCTCTTCTTCGATGCCGCGCTGGCGGAGGAGTTCGAGTGGCGCATCAAGCAGGCGGGCCACCTCAACTCGAAGATGCGGCTCATGACCGCGCCGTGGCTCGCCATGATCGAGGGCGAGGCGTGGCTGAGGAATGCGCGCCATGCCAACGCCATGGCCCAGCGGCTGGCGCGGCACATCGGGCGCGTGGAGGGCATCCGGCTGATCGCGCCGGTGGAGGCGAACGGCGTGTTCGTCGAGCTGCCGGTCCCGGTGCAGGCGCGCCTGCGCGAGAAGGGCTGGCGCTTCTACACCTTCCTCGGCGAGACCGGCTGCCGCCTGATGTGTGCCTGGGACACGGCGCCGGAGACGGTCGACCGGTTCGCGGCGGACATAGCCGTCTCCCTCTCCCCGCGAGCGGGGAGAGGGTCGGGGTGAGGGGCAGCACAAAGCTCGGACGGTGCTCTTTTCTGCCCCTCACCCCAACCCTCTCCCCACCGAAGAGTGGGGAGAGGGAAGGCGTCGCCGCACGCTACTTCTTTCCGGCCTGGTAGGCCTCCACCGCGCCCAGTATCTCCTTGGTGGCAGCGGGGAAGGTGATGGTGAGGCGGCCGTCGGACCTCGACAGCTTGAGCGCGCCCAGGCGCACACCGATCTTCTTCTCGGCTACGCCGAGGAAGCCGCCGACTCCCAGGATCACGCCCTCCACCTTGTCGCCCGGGCCGATGATGAGGTCGCTGATGGTGCCGACGGTCTGGCCGTTCTTGTCCAGCACCTTGGCGCCGATCAGCTGCTCGCCGGCCAGGTACTGGCTGGCGGTCTGGCCCTTGAAGAACGTATTGGTGGGGATCGGCACCTTCTTGGCCGGCTCCTTCGGCTGGGCAAGCGCCGGCAGCGCGAGGACGGAGGCGGCAAGGACGGCGAGCGCAAGTCTGTGCATGGGCTTTTCCTCTAAGGTGCAACCGGACGCCAGCTTGCCACAGGGCCGCGGCGCCCGTGCGGCAGGCGAGGCTGGAGGCGGGATTCGGCGCGGTTTTCGGGGCCTTTCACCTACGCCGTGGTTGCATGGCAGGACAGCATTGCCGCAGGTGCGGTAGGGGATTGAAATATCGACAGAAATAATGGCCGCGGAGAGGGTTGCAGCGATGGCTTTCGGGCCCGGATTCGCGTATGGTGGGGACCTTCGGCGGGGCCGCGTCACGAACGGCTATTTGGCTCGCTCTGCGGACGGCAGAATTGCAGCGCAGCCCGCCTCCAGTCTCAGGCGCAACACATAGGAATCCCCAGTGGCGGACGACAAGAATGCTGCGGGCGGCAGCGCCCCCGGCGGAGGCAGCAGCGACATCCGGCCCGTGTCGATCACGGAGGAGATGAAGCGCTCCTACCTCGATTACGCCATGAGCGTGATCATCTCGCGTGCGCTGCCCGACGTGCGCGACGGCCTCAAGCCCGTGCACCGGCGCATCCTCTACGCCATGCACCGGCTGGGGCTCGAGCACAACAAGAAGCACATGAAGTCGTCGAAGGTGGTCGGCGACACCATGGGCGACTTCCATCCGCACGGA
>Ga0070741_10001327_pt1 | contig 76744 bp, 65 predicted proteins | sample Coa_R1_4_FD_66440 | JGI IMG/M metagenome (GOLD analysis project Ga0070741, IMG submission 66440) | Surface soil microbial communities from Centralia Pennsylvania, which are recovering from an underground coalmine fire - Coalmine... | ecosystem: Environmental > Terrestrial > Soil > Unclassified ...
AGCCCGCACCCTTCGGCAACAACTTCCCCGCGCAGGGCAGGGGCAGAAAGTTTCCGATCGAACCCTAATGAGCCTTTAGAATCAACCCCCAGCCCTGAAGCTGAGGCCGCTTCCCCCGACGCCGCAACACGTGAGCGAAGCCTTTTGCCCCTCAGGCTGCCCGATGGAGGTGAACATCTTGCTTCCGAGATTCTGCTCGGATACTCTAGCTGCTGGGATGGGACTAAGAAGGCTTGAAGGCTGGCATCCTGAGCGAAGTGCTCTGGCTTCGTTCACGGTTAAACTCGGCAGAACGAAGAGTCCTGGATTTGAAAGGATGCAAAATGCGGGGATTCTTCGCCCTCGATCAAAAGGGCGGGCGAAAGGCTCAGCATGCCAGACCAGATGAATTCTCCACCTACCGACATGGGGCATCAAGGCAATGAGTAATTCCACCCCTTCCGGTCTCCAGCTTCTCCGTGGCCTCCTGCGGCAATATCCGTTTGTCTGGAAAAACTTCCGGCACTACTTCCAGAATCTTTATCGCCGCGAGGTCCGACGCACCAATATTGTGGCGCCTTATGCCGCGGTCTTCTACACCACGCACAAGTGCAACCTGGAATGCACTTATTGCACCCAGAAAGAGCCGGACGTTTTCAGCCAGGAACTGCCCACGGATCAGACCATCCGGCTGCTCAGGATCATCCGCCGTGAAACGGATTCCATTCTCTTCACGGGCGGCGAGCCTCTGTTGCGCGCGGATATTCAGGAACTGGTCGAAGCCGCCAAGCGCGATATCGGGTTTCGCTCGATCCTGCTGGTGACCAATGGCACACTGTTGCACAAGCGGCAGCGATTGTTTGAAGCTCTTGACGGCCTGATTGTGAGTCTCGATTCGCTCACGCCGGAACCTGAGATTCCCCTGTCAAAATCCGGCGTGGTTCCGCGCGTGCTGGAAAATCTCGAGCTGGCGAAGTCACGGATGCCCAGCCCGCGATCCATCACCATCAGCTCCGTGATTGAAGAGTGGAACATCCGGGAGATTGATCGCATTCTGGAATATTGCCGCGAGCAAGGCTTCGTCTTTTCCACGCAGACGGCTCTGCATGAAAAAATGCCGAACCTGCGCCTGCGGCAGAATCCTCAGTATCAGGCGCTTGTGAAAAAGATCATCGAACGGCGCCGCGCCTCGGCGCAGCCGATTAACGGCACGCCCAAGCTGTTGCGAACTTTACTTGAATTCGGCGATTTCCAATGCTTCCCCACGATGTTCCCCCGCGTTTATCCGAACGGCGACGTGTTCTATCCCTGCGAGCCCTTAAAGAAAATTGGCGGCAACCTTCTGCGCGAAGGCTCCTTCAGGAAGGTTTTTGCGCGAGGCCGGAAACTTTATGGGGATATCCCGGAATGTAAGGGCGTCTGCTACCTCTTCGGCAACGTGATTTCGTCATACTACGTCAAGGATTTCTGGGGACTTGCCGGCGATAGCATTCGCTAGCGGAAAGGAACGCCGCTCTTCAGGGCGGCAAATTTGACCTCAAGGAGGAATTTACGACAGAGAGCGCGGCAAGGCAGAGCCGCAACCCGAGCTCAATTCCAAATTCCCGATTCCAGATGGTGATCCTCACGAATATCAGAGAACATGAGTCCCACGAACGAAAGCTTCAGGCTTTCAGAACGGGCAATTCCCTTTTCCATATGCTGCGCAACGTCCTTTCGGCAATTCGCGCCAGATGCTCAGCAAAGAACCCCTCGTAACGGAAGCTCGCCCTATGGCTCTCGGGAGAATCCCATTGGATTCGGAACTCCCAGGCGTTCCCTTGCGCCGCCGGCTGGGAGGATGCCGGAGCCACAGTGATTTCACGCACGCTGCTGATGGGAATCTCCAGAAGCTGCCTTTCGCCCGGGCCAAGAATTACCAGCCGCTCGGAGCTCACGGCGAAGCTCACGCGAGAAAGAGGCTTGCCTTCGGGAGGGTTCATGAACGTTCCGCCATTCAGCACCACCCAAGCACCAAACTCACGAGCGACGGCGTCCACCGATGGCTTTTCCGGCCGCGCGCGAACGAGCGCTGCGAACGCGAGCAGAAGGATTCCTGGAAGCAGAATGTCAACATCAGGGTGCGCCAGAATAAAGTACCCCGTCAGCCAAGCCCCAAGCCCCAGCAGGCCAAGGCGAATGGCGGTCCAGGCGCGAACGTTTCGCCGCAGGCGGCGAAGGCGTGGAATCATCAGAATGACGGTGAAGATCATCGCCATCGCCCCGCGCTTGACAGCTTGCCGGATGGAGCGAGTGCGGACCCCAGGCGGGTTACGGACTTCCTCAGCAGACATCGCTTGGACTCGTGCGCTTATTGCAAAACCCTGTCACTTCGAGGAGCCGAAGGCTGCGAAGACTCGGAAGGGCCGTCGTGAGCAAAGATCGCTTGAGGCGCTTCGGGTTCTTTTCTTCCATCACTCCTCACTCCTGACGGTCACTGAGATTCTTGGCTCGCTGCGCTCGCTCAAAAGGACAGGGTGCGGCTGTTTTCCAGTCACAAGGCAATCTGCCATAATCCCAGAGGGTTGGCAATGCCAACGCGGATCGGGCAGCCGGAGCCTTCGCTCACCCAACCTCATGAGGGTACATCCACTTCCCCTGGGCAGAAGGTGGCGAGCGGAGCGAGCCGGGCGAGGGGGTCCGAAGCGCGCCCCATCATCATGAAGACGAGGGAGCACCATGCATATCGTTCATGTCCATGTCCGGGTGAAACCAGAATTCGTGGAAGAGTTCAAGCAGGTAACGATTGAGAATGCCCGCAACAGCGTGAAGGAGCCGGGAATCGCACGCTTTGACGTGGTGCAGCAGGCTGACGATCCCACCCGCTTTGTATTGGTCGAAGTCTACCGCAACAGCCGGGCGCCGGCCGCGCACAAAGAAACCGCCCACTATAACGCCTGGAAAGATCGCGCCGCTCCGATGATGGCCGAAGAGCGTACGCGGGTACAGTATACGAACATCTTCCCCGCAGACGAAGGCTGGTAGGGAGATGCAATTTGAATTCGCGACGGCAGGACGCATTCTGTTCGGCGCAGGAACCGTGAGGCAGGCCGCGCCTGCGGCCAAAGAATTCGGACGGCGAGCGTTGCTGGTGATGGGGCGTTCGCCCGACCGAGTGCAATCGCTGGCAAAGGCGCTCAATGGCGCAAGCGTGAGTTGCACGTTGTTCCCTGTTGAATCCGAACCCACGGTGGAGATGATCGCCCGCGGTCTGGAAGCGGCGCGACGCGAGGAGTGCGATTTCGTTGTGAGCTTCGGTGGAGGAAGCGTGATCGATGCGGGCAAGGCGATTGCCGCGCTGCTGACCAATCCGGGCGAGTTGATGGATTATCTTGAAGTGATCGGCAGGGGCCAGCCTTTGCGGGCAGCGTCTGCGCCTTTCATCGCCATTCCGACGACGGCAGGCACGGGTTCCGAGGTCACGCGCAACGCCGTTCTGGCCTCGCACGAACATCGGGTGAAGGTAAGCTTGCGAAGTCCGCAGATGTTGCCCAGGCTCGCCATTGTCGACCCCGAGCTGACTTTCAGCTTGCCACCCACCGCGACCGCCCGGAGCGGCTGTGATGCCTTGAGCCAGTTGATTGAGCCGTATGTCTCTTCGCGAGCCAATCCTCTGACGGATGGGTATTGTCTGGAAGGACTTCGCCGGGTTGGCCGCTCGCTTCGTCGCGCCTACCATCACGGCGACGATGCCCCGGCGAGAACCGACATGTCGCTGGCCGCGCTGCTGGGCGGACTTTCTCTCGCCAACGCCGGCCTGGGCATTGTGCATGGATTTGCCGGTCCGATCGGCGGCATGTTCGACGCCCCGCACGGCGCTCTCTGCGCCGCGCTACTGCCTTTCGGAATGCAGGCCAACCTCCGGGCGCTGCGCGCCCGGAATCCCCAGAGCGAAGCGCTCAGTCGTTATCGAGTGATCGCAGGCATTCTGACCGGCAAGCCGGATGCTCACCCGGAGGATGGAGTCGAGTGGGTGAGGGATCTATGTTGTGAACTCCAGACCCCGTCGCTTGCCTCCTACGGCGTAAGCCTGACGGACGTTCCCGTACTGGTCGAGAAAGCCGCGCGCGCCAGCAGCACGCGGGGGAATCCGATTGAACTGACACCTGAGGAAATGAGCGCGATGCTGGTGGAAGCCATGGGGAATTGTTGAAATGGCAAAATCTTCAGCCTGTCATCACTCCGAAGGCGAGGAGAAGACATCCGCATGTTCCACCGCCTCAATTTCAACCTCAGTCGCCCGACCGTTGCGAATCTCGAAGGCTCGGATGGCGCGCGTTTCGGCATGAGGCGCAAGGATGAAATAGACGCAGGAGGGATAGTTGGATTCCTGAATATCGCGGCGAGAAGGGATGTTCTTGCCATGGGGATGCGAGTGATAAATCCCCAGATGAGCCAGGCCACGCTCGCGGATGGAGCGCAACGCCGCGATTAATTCCTGCGGGGAGATGAAGTATTCGGTCTCGGATTGAAGTTGATTGGAGGTGGGAAAGATTTCCGAGATGACGCCCTCGACGCCGGCTAACAGGCCACAACACTCGCGGGGCCACTCGGCACGTGCCTGCGCGAGCATGGCATCGAGGATGCCAGTGTGCACCCTGACCCGCCGGGCCATTACTGGGAAGCTTCCATCTTCTTCCGACGCATGAAGGCTGGCACCTCGTAATCATCCGCCGGCAATTCATGCGTCATCTCCCGGCTATCGGCTTCAATCGGCAGCTTGTCCCTCCGGGTCGCCGCGGCCTTCACGGTCTGCTGCGCAGCGCTCGCGGCGCTTGAAACTGCCGGCCGAGGCAAGGAGGCGAGGCGATCACTCTTGATGCCGGTGGCGATCACCGTCACTTTCACCTCATGCCCCATGGCTTCGTCGTGCACCGCGCCGAAGATGATGTTGGCATTCTCCGCCGCCGCCTGCTGAACGATGGTCGAAGCCGCATGGACTTCGTGCAGCGTCAGCTTGCTGGAGCCGGTGATATTCAACAGAATGCCCTGCGCGCCGTTGATCGAAGCGTCTTCGAGCAAGGGGCTTGAAATGGCGCGATTCGTGGCCTCCACCGCGCGGTTTTCGCCGCTGGCCGACGCCGTGCCCATCACCGCATATCCCATGCCCTGCATGATGGTTTTGATGTCAGCAAAGTCGCGGTTGATGATGCCGGTGATGGTGATGATGTCCGAGATGCCCTGAACGCCCTGGCGCAGAATATCATCCGCAATGCGAAACGCCTCAAAGAAGCTGGTGTTCTTGTCGACAAACTGCATCAGGCGCTCGTTCGGAATGCAGATGACCGTATCCACTGCTTCGCTTAATTCGGCGAGTCCCGCCTCTGCCTGGGCCATGCGGCGCTTGCCTTCAAAGGCAAAGGGCTTGGTCACGACTGCCACCGTCAGCGCGTTCAATTCGCGGGCAAGGCCGGCGACAATCGGCGCTCCGCCCGTGCCTGTGCCGCCGCCCAGCCCTGCGGTGATGAAAACCATATCGGCGCCGTCCAGCACGTCGAGGATCTTGTCGGTATCTTCCAGGGCCGCCTGGCGCCCGATCTCAGGATTCGCCCCCGCCCCCAGTCCCTTGGTGAGCTTGGCGCCCAGTTGAATCTTGATAGGAGCCTTGGAAATGCTCAGGGCCTGAAGGTCGGTATTGGCCACACAGAATTCAACGCCTTCCACCTTGGCATCGATCATGCGATTCACCGCATTGCCGCCACCCCCGCCCACTCCAATCACCTTGATCTTCGCGCCGCGACGCAACTCATCGGAGAAATCCACTCTCAAATTCCCGCTGCCGTTTTCATTCGCCATGCTGAGTCCTCCACTTGGATGTCTTTCTACCCCTTCCCACGAAAGATGCCCCAGAGCTTGCCAGTCAATCCGGTGCCGCGTGAGCCGTGAAGCATGCGCAAGCGATAACCGTGAATCGCAAGGCCCACCACTGTGGAGTACGCCGCGTCGGGAAGCGTATCGCCCATGGCTTCGAGGCCATAGGGCTGACCCAGCCGTACCGGCAAATTCAACGCTCGCTCCGCCGCGCTCACCAGTCCGCCCAGCTTTCCACCACCGCCTGTCAGGACAATACCGCCACCCAACTGTCTTTGTAAACCAGAATTTTCCAATTCCTTCGCAATCAACTCCAGAAGTTCCTGAATTCGCGGTTCGATAATCTCCCGCAGCATCGCATAGTTGACCGTGCGCGACGGGCGCTCCCCCACACTGGTCACCTCAAGCGGCGCTTCGTCCGATTCCGAGGGATCGCGCCGTCCCCAGGCCACTTTCATCTTCTCGGCTTCCGGAATCGGCGTGCGCAGACCCACCGCAATATCATTGGTGAAATGATCCCCGCCAATAGGAATGACGGCACTGTGCCAGACGCTCCCTTCGTGATAGATAATCAGGTTTGAGCTTCCGCCTCCGATATCGATCAGTGCCACACCCAGTTCACGCTCATCGGGCGTCAGGCAGGCGTCGGCAGCGGCCAAAGCCTCAAAGATGGTCTCATTCACCACAATACCCACGCGGTTGACCGCCGCCACCGCGTTCTCGTGGGCGACGGCGGAAGCCGTCACAAGATGAACACTGATTTCCAGCCGAGAGCCAACCATGCCCACCGGATTCCGGATGCCGTTTTGCGAGTCGAGCAGATATTCCTGCCTTTCGGCATAGATCACCTTCCGGTCGGGCGGCAGGCTTACCGCCTGCGCTGCCTGAAAGACCCTGCGCACGTCCTCGTGCGTCACTTCGCGTGCCGCGTGGGGCAGCTTCCCCAAGGTGAGCCCCCCCCGCGAGTTGACACCCTGGATATGGGGCCCGCCGACTCCGAGATAGGCATTATCAATGGGCACACCCGCAGCGTCCTCAGCCGTCTCCACAGCCTTCCTAATCGAAAGCAATGCCGAGTCCAGGTTCACGATGGTGCCGCGCCGCCATCCCCGGGATTCGGCCACTCCAAATCCTGCCATTCGCAGCCGGCCGTTCTCCACGGGTTCACACACCAGCGCACAAGTCTTCGCGCTGCCCAGGTCCAACGCCGCAATGTAGGAATCCTTCAATGCCATTCGGTCTGACTCTGGAAGATGAGGTCTGCGAACTGCTGCTAACCTCGGAGCGCTAAGGCTTCGCCGCCGTCTTGCCGGAAACCTGTCCTCCAGTGCCTGGAGCGGTCGCCGCCCGGAAGGGATCCACCACCACTTCGTTGCGATAGCGCAGATCGATGGAATCGATCCTGGGATTGGTTGCAAGCACCTTCGGAGCAAGTGTGGCAAAGGTCTTGAATCGCCGCTCGAAATCCTGATGTCCAAAATGCACCAGGACAGTTTCGCTGCCCTCGACCAGGAGCACCCGGAGATCATTCGGGTCGCTCAGATTCGCCTCTGAAATCAGCCATCCTGAGCGCGCAACTGCGTCGTGAGTTTGATTCATGAAGTCGCTGTAAGCGATCAGCAGAGCTTTGCGCTGATCGGGACTGGTGACAGAATCCAGGCCCGAGAGAACCGGAAAATCGAACGACGCTTTTTCCGGCACGGGTAGAAACACCCCATCCTCATCCACCAGTTCCAGACGACCGTTGACCTGCGCGAAGGCGAGCGGCGTGCGCTCTTTCACGTTCACGATGAGCCGGTCAGGGAAAATCCGCACGATGGTCGCCGACTTGATCCAGGGGATGGATTGCACGCGTTTCTGCTCCGCCACAAGGTTCAGCCGGAAGATGCTGAACGGCGGCTCGACCGCGGAATCACTGAAACCCAGCGCCGTAAGAAGATCGTCGCGCGTGACGTAGTGATTCCCCGTCACCACCAGATCACGGTCCGGCTGAAAGACCAGCCGCTCGGAGGCGACGGCCCACCTCGCAATCCGATAAACTCCCCAAGCCAGAAACAACGGAATCAGAATTCCAAACGTTGCCGCCTTCAGGAAACGCGCGCCGAGTCCCGTCCGGCCACGTCGCGCGCCTGCCACTCTCCGCTTCTGACGGTCGGGCGAGAGCTCTTCCGCGACGACTTCGTCCAGCAACGGGATTTGCTCCGGGGAATTCACGACGAGCCCTCTCTGAAGGGTGATTCAAGCTTCTTGCCGCTCGTCACTGGTCGCTCGTTACCGTTTTCCCGAGCCCTTCCACCAACGCCTCGCCAACCTTCCAGACACTTCCGGCTCCAATGGTCAAAATCAGCACTCCTGACTCCACCTCTCCCAGAATTTCGGCAATCAAGTCGGCCTCCGAGGCCGCATAGCGCGCTGCGCGGCAGCCCAGCGCACGCATCCGCTCGACCAGCCGCTCGGAAGTGATGCCGGGGATCGGTTCCTCGCCGGCAGGATAGATATCCAGCACATAGACACGCTCGCAGCCGTCGAAGGCCCCTGCGAAGTCGTCCATCAGAAACCGGGTGCGCGTGTAACGATGCGGTTGAAAGATGGCCCAGATACGGCCCGCTCCCTGCGCGCGCGCCGCTTCCAGCGTGGCGCGAATCTCCGCCGGGTGATGGCCGTAGTCATCCACAACAGTAATGCCATCGACCTCAGCTTTAACCTGAAACCGTCGATCGGCGCCGTGGAATCGCTCAAGCCCCTGCCGGATCTGACTGTCGCTCAGACCCAGCTCAAGTCCCACGCCCACCGCCGCCAAGGCATTCTGCACGTTGTGGCGACCAGGAACCGCAAGGTTCAGATCGAGCAGGTATTTGCCGGAATCGCAAACTCGAAAGGAAGAGCCCCTTCGGTGACATTGAATGCCCTGCGCCGTAATTTCCGATCCGGATTCGAGGCCATACGTTCGAAGCCTTCTCCGCAGCCGCGGCCGAACCCGCTCAAGGGTTTCGCGCCAGGGCGGATCGGCGCAGGCGATGACCGCGCCATAGAATGGCGTCTTATTCATAAAGGAAACAAAGGCCTCGACGATCTCCTCGAAATCCCGATAGTGATCCAAATGCTCGCGATCGATGTTGGTGACCACCGCGATCGAGGGCAACAGCAGGAGGAAGGAGCGATCGCTCTCATCCGCCTCCACCACCATCAACTCTCCCTTACCCAGGCGCGCACTTGATCCGAACACATCCAGCCGTCCGCCAATCACTGCCGTTGGGTCCAGGCCCGCCTCGGTCAGCATGATGGCGATCATGGAAGTGGTTGTGGTTTTCCCGTGTGCGCCCGCCACCGCCACGCTGAATTTCAGTCGCATCAGCTCAGCAAGCATCTCCGCTCGCGGGATGACGGGAATCTGCAAACGCTCGGCTTCAACAATCTCGGGATTCCGGGGTGGAATGGCTGAGGAAACCACCACCACCTGCGCGCCCTGGACATGCGCCGCCTCATGACCGATATAAACCTTAGCTCCCAGACGCGCCAACCGCTCCGTGACCGGAGTCGGTTTCAGGTCTGATCCTGAGACGGTAAATCCCAGATTGAGCAGCAACTCCGCGATGCCGCTCATGCCGATGCCGCCGATGCCCACGAAATGGATTTTCCGAATTTTACCCAGCATCCAATCCCCTCAGCGCCGCGCGCCGCAACTCACGCCTCGCCGATTCCAGCGAAAGAACCTCTGCTGCTTTCAACCACGATGCTTCGCACCCTGCGCTAACTCTTCAATCAAATCGGCGATCTGCGCAGCAGCCTGAGGATGGGCCAGCCGACGCGCGCGGCGACCCATCTCGATCAGCTTCTCAGGATCATTCATCGCTGTCGTCACCTCTTCATAGAGCCTTTCGGGAGTGAGTTCGCACTGCTCCAGAACTTTCGCCCCGCCGGCGCGCTCCACGGCCCGCGCATTCGCCAGTTGATGCTGATCCGTGGCATGCGGAAAGGGAATCAGGATGGCAGGTTTTCCTGCCGCCGTGAGTTCCGCCACGGTGGAAGCACCGGCGCGGCTGATGACCAGGTCAGCTTGTTCCAGGGCATGCGGAACATCCTCGATAAAAGCATAAACTTCGGCCACCATCGGCTGGCACTCATACGCCTGGCGCACACGCTCAAAATCCCGCTCACCCGTTTGATGAATCATTCTGAAGCGCTCCGCATGGCGAGCGAAGCGCGGAATGGCGGAAATCATGGCATCATTCAGGGCTCGCGATCCCTGGCTTCCGCCCAAGATCAGAATGCAGAAAGGCGGGGCAGGGTGTCTCGAAGCAATTTGATAGAAGTCATTCCGCACCGGATGCCCGGTGAGCCGCGCCTTCTCGCCATAGAAAGGCCGTGCTTCCGCAAAACCCACCGCTGCTCGATCGATGAAGCGCGCCAGAACACGGTTGGTGAATCCAGGAACCGCGTTCGGTTCGATCAACAAAGTGGGGATGTGGCAAAGTGCAGCTTCGAGCATTACCGGCCCCGCGATGTATCCACCGACGCCAGCGACCACATGGGGCCGGAACTCTCGCAAAAGCTTCCCCGTCTCCCAGAAGCTGCGCGGCAGAACCAGAAAGTTCCGCATCTTCCGCAAGCCGCCAATCCCTTTCAGTCCTGCGGCCGCTACCGTATGCAATGGAAAGCCGGCATGAGAGATGATGCGCTTCTCGAGCTCGCGGCCCGACCCCACAAACTCGATCACGCAACCCGATCCTTCATTGTCGTCGCTCCATTCGTTTGCTCGCGCCTGCAATTCACGGGCAACTGCCAGAGCCGGGAATATATGACCGCCCGTTCCTCCTGCTGCCATGAGGACTCGCAAGCTCATACCGAAATCCTTTGCCGCTCTCGACTCCTCAGAGGACAACCGCAAGGATCTTTCAGCCGTTCGCTAAAACACTTCCCCGGTTGCGTGCTGGGAGATATTCAGCAGAACCCCGGCAGCAATCAGATTCATCAGCAGCGAAGAACCGCCGTAGCTGATGAACGGCAACGGAATTCCTTTGGTGGGAAGCAGCCCGATGACCACGCTCATATTCACCAGCGCCTGCCCGACCAGCAGCACTGTGATGCCGACCGCCAGCAGTTTCCCAAAGTGATCACTGCAACAGACCGCCGCCCTTAAGCCTCGCCAGAGAATGACGGCAAAAACCACCAGCACCAGGGTCGCACCAATGAATCCCCATTCCTCGCTGATCACCGCATAAATGAAATCGGTTTGCGGCTCCGGCAGGAAGAAAAGCTTCTGGCGCCCCTCCATCAGACCTACGCCCAGAATGCCGCCTGAACCCACAGCAATCAGCGATTGCAACATCTGAAATCCTTTTCCCAGCGGGTCGCTTTCCGGATGCAGGAACCCAAGCAAGCGGTTGTGCCGGTAAGCGACGTGAAAGATCACGACGTAAAGCAGCGGCACAGCGGCAGCCGTCGCGCCCACAAAATAACGCAGGTGAAGACCGGCGGCAAAAAGCATGGCCGCACAGATCAGACAGATGGCGAGCGAAGTACCCAGGTCCGGCTCCTTCAGGATCAGAATGACGGTGAGCCCAGTCACCAGCCCCAAGGGCAGCAAAGTGTGGCGGATATCATTCACTGAATTCCGGCGCCGGTCGAGAAAGTAGGCGAAGAAGATGACGATCAGAATCTTCGCCAACTCCGAAGGTTGAAAATTGAGCGGCCCCACATGGAACCAGCGATGCGTTTCGTGCCATCGCGGCGTCAGATAGACAGCCACCAGCAAAATCCAGAGCAGCGCCAGGGCCGGGAAAATGAATTGCGGATTGCGCCACTGGCGATAATCAATGTTCATGACGGCGACCATCACCAGAATGCCCAGGGCAGCCCAGATCCCCTGTCGAAACACGAAATAGTAGCTGGAACCATAACGCTCGGATGCCATCACCGCCGAGGCGCTGAAGACCATGACGAGCCCGAATAAGACCAGCACCAGAATGGCGCCAAACAGTATCAGATCCGATTCAAGTTTCCGGGCCATCTTCCCCCTCATCGCGCCAATACGCTGAATTGCTCATGTTGGGTTTTACAATTTCGTTGAAGAAGCCTTCTCCCGGGTAATGCTTCCCCCGCTTGCACCCTGAGCCTTCTCGGTTTCGTCCTCCAAACCGCCCGTTACTTCATAAGGCGATATGGGTTCCGAATCAGTTTCCAGGGGCCGCAATAGAAGCTCCTTCCCGGAATCGGCGGATTCGCCGAACTCCGATTGAACGTAGTCTTCTCCCGCAGAGGCTATTTCCTCGCCGCCCACTTCATAGATGTAGGCCGGCTCATGGGGCGCGGGTATCTCAGACGGCACTTCAGAAGGACTTGATTCTACTGTCGCCTTGAATGACCTTGTCGGCGCAGCCTGGAAAGCCTGATCGAAAGGTTCATTTTTGACATCATTCAGGGCAGCCACCTGAGGCTCGTTCTGAACCGGTTGAAGGGCGGAAGAACTCTCCGCGTTAAGCCCGCTCCGGGAGGAAGGTTCGGATTCTCCAGCCTGCGGTTCCAGCGGAGCTGCCTGGGAAGCCGAAGGCGGCGCCCACGCCTGCGGTGCTTGCAATTCCGCAGCCAGACGATGAACAATCTCTTTAAAGGCTCGCCCGCGCTCCTCGAAGTCCCGAAACTGATCGTAGCTGGCGCAAGCCGGAGACAAAAGCACGGTGTCGCCCGAAACCGCCCGGGCAAAAGCCATCTTCACCGCTTTCTCCAAATCGCCGGCATACTGCAAATCCACGCCCTGCAAATCGGCGGCGATCTTCTCTGCAGCGGCACCGATCAGATAAACGGACTTCACACGTTGTTCGATCAGGGGCTTGAGCGGAGTATAAGGCGCCCCTTTATCCTTTCCTCCCAGAATCAGATGGACGCCGCCTTCGAACGTCGAAAGTGCTTTCGCGGCGGCATCCACACTGGTCGCCTTGGAGTCATTGTAGAAATCCACGCCCCGCAGCGTTTGAACGTATTCCAGCCGATGCTCGACGCCGGTGAATTCGCGCGCAGCGCTGCGGATAGACTTGAAATCCGCGCCCAGAACACAGGCCACAGCCGCAGCCGCCATGACATTCTGCACGTTGAATTTTCCCCGCAATCGAATCTCCCGCTCCTCCATCAGCATGCGCTCCAGGTGTCCCACGCGGTAGAGAATGCGTCCGCGCGAAAGCAGAATGCCTTCCGGCAAATCCTGGCTAGTGCTGAAAAAGACCTTGCGGCTGGCAATGGCGGGCGCAAGGCCCACGACCGTCGGGTCATCCGCGTTCAGAATGGCGTAGTCGTCGGCCTGCTGATTACGGAAGATCTGGGCCTTGGCGCTGACATAAGCCTCAAAAGTGCCGTGCCGGTCCAGATGATTCTCCGTAATGTTCAGCAGCACTGCGATATGAGGCCGGAATTTCTGGATGGCTTCAAGCTGAAAGCTGCTCAACTCCGCCACGACTATGGAATCCGAAGAGAACAGGTCCACGGCAGAAATCAGTGGAATGCCAATGTTCCCCACGACGAAGGTTGTAAAACCGGAGGCTTCGAGCATCTTGCCCAGCAGTGTCGTGGTGGTGGTCTTCCCATTGGTTCCTGTAATCCCTACGAGCGTTCCCTGAAAAAACCAACTGGCGGCTTCCACCTCCGGCACAATCAGGATTTTTCGCCGCCGCGCCGCTTCAAGCTGGGGCAAATCCCAGGGAACCCCGGGGCTGACCACAATCAGATCCTGCTTCAGGAAGGTCTCCTCACGGTGGACTCCAAGCTCCATGCCAATCTTCTGATCCATCAGCTTGTGAAGCATGTCGCCAAAGGAGGAGGGCGGGCGGAGGTCAGTGACCGTGACGATTGCCCCCTCACGGGCCAGGCGGAAGGCGACGGCCTCGCCGGTACGGGCGAGGCCAACCACCAGAACCCGCTTATTTCGCAGTTCGATCATGCCGTGTTCCTCTTCCGCGGGTGGCCATTCTTACGGAAATACCCGTCCAGAATTTCAGAGACCAATTCCGAGAGGGAGCGGCGATTTTCGCGCGCCAGCCGCCGGGCCCTCACCACCGTCTCACGGTTCAACGTCAGGCTCACCCGCGTCGGATTGCGAAAGGATTTAGGCCTTGCCATTGCGTTTCATCCCGCGCGCCTCGGGCTGTATTCCGAGCAAAAGCTCTTTGGAACGGTTTCGACCACCTCTACGCTCAGCGAGCATTAGTGCGTATTTTATGCGCACTAATTTCGATCCGTCAACGTATTCTTCATAGGGCGCTCACCGATCATCTCAACTTCAGCGTCGTCAGGGCAAAAAGGGCAAAAACCAGCGCTGCAATCCAAAAGCGGGCAATAATCTTCGATTCCTTCCACCCCAACAGCTCAAAATGATGGTGAATGGGAGCCATGCGCAGCACCCGCTTGTGCCGGAGTTTGTAAGACCCCACCTGCAATATCACCGAGAGGGCCTCCACCACGAAGATCCCCCCGAAAAACGGCAGCAAGAGTTCCTGTTTGATGATGACAGCCACGGCAGCAATGGCCGCGCCGAGTGAAAGCGAACCGACATCCCCCATGAAGATCTCCGCCGGATAGGCGTTGTACCAGAGAAAACCCAGGCTCGAACCCACCATGGCCCCGCAAAAGATCGTCAGCTCCCCCGATTTCGGCAAATGCTCGAGGTCCAGATAGGTAGCCCAAACCAGATTTCCAGCCACATAGGTGAGGACGGTCAGGGCCGAGGCCGCAATAATCACGCAGCCGATGGCCAGCCCGTCCAGCCCATCGGTGAGATTCACCGCATTCGACGATCCCACCACCACCAGAATGACCAGGCCCACAAATGGCAAAAAGGCCAGCGGATACACCCAGCCATGATGCAGAAAGGCATGGATCAGAAAGTCCGGGTGGAGATTTTTGAAAAAAGGGAAAGTGAGCCTGGTGGAATAAAGGCCGCGCTCGGAAAGCACGCCTAAAGCCGCCGCCAGTAGCACGGCGACCAACACCTGAAGGGTCAGCTTGGAACGCGCCCGGAGTCCCAGATTATGCTTTCGCCGGAGTTTCAGGTAGTCATCCCAGAAGCCGATAGCGCCAAAGGCTACCGTCACTCCCAGGGCCAGCCAGACAAAGATATTGCTGAGGTCAGCCCACAGCAGAGTCGGCACAATGATGCAGAGGTCAATCAGCACGCCGCCCATGGTCGGCGTGCCGGCCTTTGCCCTGTGAGACGATGGGCCTTCTTCACGAATATATTGTCCAATCTGAAATTGCTTGAGCTTCTCAATCAACCACGGACCTAAAAGCAGGGAAAGCAAAAGCGCCGTGATGCTGGAATATGCCGTGCGGAAAGTAATATAGCGGAAAAGATTCAGAACATGAAGATGACTATAAAACTTGAGATAAAGATAATAGAACATTCGCGCTCAGTCTTTCGCAGTCCTCAAGGTTGAGGCTTTCCTTTCCATTAAGTTTCGAATTCATTTCCTTGTCGAGTCTCCCTTGAGTTGAAGCCGTCCTGTGAATCCCCAGCGGCTGCTCCCGCATCTTTCGCAACCGAATCTTTCACCGTGAGGGTATGGAGTCCGTTCAGGATCACCGCAATTGCTTTCTCAAGCCGCACACCTCTTGAACCCTTGACCAGGACGACGTCTCCGGCCTGCGCCATCTCAAGATAAAACCGTCCGGCCTGCTCCGCGTCGGGAAAGAGCCTGCCCCGCTCTGGCGGAAATCCAGCATTTTTTGCACCTTCCAGAAAAAATTGCGCATCACCCTGCACAGCCAGCAACCAGTCAATCCCAACTTCCGCACACTTTTCTCCGATCCTTCGATGCCAATCCGGCGAAGAAGGTCCAAGCTCCAGCATTTCGCCTGCCAACACAATTCGCCTCCTGGCTCCCGGCCAGGAGGCGAGCGTCTCAAGCATCTTCCGCATCGCATGAGGATTGGAGTTGTAAGCGTCGTTGATCATCCAACCGCCCCCGGGTAATGGTAAGATCTCGTTTCGCTGTCCCGGGGGGTTGAAAGATTCCAGCCCTATCCGCACTTCCTCTCTGGATAAACCAAACAAGCTGGCCGTCGCGATGGCAGCCAGGGCATTCTCAACGTTATGCTGGCCTGGAAGAGGGATGGAAAATTTCCCTGACACGGCTTCCGCCCTTACTTCAAATTCCGCCCCGAAATGGCCATTCCCATTCTGCACCAAAGGGCAGAGATTAAGCCCCTGGTAATCCGCTCCTGCGGTAAAGCCATAAGTCACCACCCGTCCCTGAAAACCGGCTGAAAAACTACGGACGCGCTCGTCATCGTAGTTCAGAACCGCAACCGCTGGCGCTTTGAGATGCTCAATCAGCTCGCGCTTGGCGCGCGCAATCGAGTCAATGGAATCGAAGAATTCGAGGTGAACGGGAGCCACATTGGTGACCACTCCCACCTGCGGCTCCGCCAAAGAAGCCAGCAAAGCAATCTCCCCGGGTCCGGACATGGCCATCTCGATGACGGCAACCTGGTGATGAGGTTCAAGCCGAAGAAGTGTGAGAGGGACTCCATAATGATTATTCAGGTTCCCGGCGGTTTTGAGCACGCTGAAGCGGCGCGACAGGAGCGCGGCAATCATTTCCTTTGTGGTGGTCTTGCCGGTGCTGCCGGTGATGCCAATGACCCGGCCCGACCACTTGCGCCGCGCCGCGTGCGCAAGCTCCTGCAGGGCTCGCGTGGTATCCGGCACGGGCAACAAAAAAGCATCCCACTCGGGTCTCGGTGGACGGTAATCGTTTGAAACGACCGCCGCCTTCGCCCCTTTCCCCATAACGTGCTCTATGAAATCGTGGCCGTCGTGACGGGGACCTCGGATGGCAAAGAAAAGGTCTCCAGCTTCGAGCGACCGCGAGTCGATGGAATAACTGCTGACGCTCCCGTCCGGTCCACGCCATTGCGAGCCAAGGATTGCCGCGATTTCATTCAGCGAAAACTGCATCAGGATTGCGTCTTTGCGACATCATTGCCAGAAAGAATCTAAACTCTTCCGCCCAATGGCCAAGGCACGAAGCAACGCCAAAAAACTCTTCGGTTTTCCTTGTGAGGCTTCGCACCTTCGCGCCTTAGCGTGGGGCCTTCTTAAGAGAACCTTCTTTTCGCAGTTTCTGACATCCCCCTTGATCAGGAGTGTGTTAAGCCCTCCGGAAGCCCATTTCGCGCAAAATCCTCCGGGCAATTTCACGATCGTCGAATGGAATGGAGCGGTCCTTGAGTACCTGATAGGTCTCATGTCCTTTGCCTGCCAGCAGCACCAAGTCTCCCTCATGAGCCTGCGCCAGCGCTTTCCGGATCGCTACCTCGCGGTCTACTTCCGCGATATACGGTTTCCCCGACTTCTGAAGTCCCACCATCACGTCATTCATAATCAGGATGGGGTCTTCACTGCGCGGATTATCTGAAGTCAACACCACCGAATCACTCAGATGACCTGCCACCTCACCCATCAGCGGGCGCTTGGTTCGGTCCCGATCTCCTCCACAGCCAAAAAGCACGATCAATTGATTGCGGGTCAGTTCACGGGCGGTTTTCAAGGCGTTTTGCAAGGCATCGTGAGTGTGAGCGTAATCCACGAGTACCGTGAAGGGCTGTCCCTCATCAACCCGCTCAAAACGCCCCGGCACCTGACGCACGGCAGCGATGCCCTTCTGAATGGCTTCTTTGGAAACGCCCATTCCCTCCGCGGCAGCAACCGCCGCAAGAATGTTTTCAAGATTGGCCCGACCCAACAGCGGCGATTCAATCTCCAGCTTGCCTTCCGGCGTCGAAAGGATCGCCCGAATTCCGTCAGGCCCGAAGCTTGAATGTTTAGTTTTCACCTGGGCATCAGACGCAATCCCATAGGTAATCTGGCGGGGCTGGTTCAATTCCAGAAGGCGTCTTCCCCAGGGATCATCCAGGTTGATGACCCCTAGTTCCGGCGGCGGCGTTCCATCACCCTCGAAAAGCCGCCGCTTGGCGGCAAAGTAACTCTCCATGTCCTTGTGATAATCCAGGTGATCACCGGTAAGATTGGTGAAGACCGCCGCCTGAAAAGGGAATCCGCACGTCCGCCCCTGCGCCAGCGCGTGGGAGGAAACTTCCATCACAGCCGCCTGCCCTCCAGCCTGAACCAACTCGGCAAGGTACCCGGCCAGATCAAGAGATTCCGGCGTGGTATGCAGCGCTGGAATCGTCCGATCCCCAAGGGAGTATTCGATCGTGCCCAAAAGGCCGGTTTTTATTCCTGCAGCTTCAAGAATCGATCGAATGAGGTAGGCGGTGGTGGTTTTGCCGTTCGTTCCGGTAATGCCCACCAGTTTCAGTTTCGATTCCGGGTGGGCGTAAAAGGTTCGGCTGATTTCCGAAAGGGCCTTCCGGATATTCGGAACTTGCACCCAAATGGCGGCAAAATCAACCGGCGCGGCGCGTTCACTGACGATGCCGGCTGCGCCTTTTTCAAGGGCTTGCTGGATGAACTGATGCCCGTCCGCGTGTTCGCCTTGAATCGCAAAAAAAAGACAATCGGGTTGGGTTTGACGAGAATCGTAGGCGAGCGAGCGAATATCACGGCCCAGGTCGCCTCGAACACCCAGCACGGCCGCGGATCGCAACAACTCCCTCAAAATCATCTTTGACACCAGTATACCGCCTTTTGCGCGCGTGTCTTAACCCCTTAACCGCCTCCGTCGGCGCATTCGAGAGCGCGCATCAATTTGAGCGGCGGCCCCCAGTCAGCCCGCACCTTCAACGCGCAAAGACCACCTTAACGAGCGAGCGTTCCGGCACCTTCGAGCCAGGCGCCGGGTCCTGTTGAACAGCCAAGCCGCTCCCCGTAAGGCTCAAGGCCAAGTCCAGTTCCTGACATTCATCCGCCACTTTCCTCTCATTCAAACCAGTAAAGTCCGGAACTGTAACCATCGGCCCATTATTGAGCATGATCGTTCCCTGACCAGCGCTGCCGTTCGGCGGCTCGTAGGAAACCGGTCTTAGACCAGCATGAGGTGGGGGCAGCGGATCGGCAGGCTTGGCGGTCTCCTTCCGGAGGGGGACCCTGCGATCCGCTTTTACATTGGAGGCCATCTGAAGCGGAGATTTGACCGGCTCGTCGCGTGGCACATTCAGATAGCTCAAAGTCTGCTGCGCCAGTTGCTTCCACGCCGGAGCAGCCACTTCCGCCCCATAAATGCCGCCCACAGGAGTATCGATGGAAACCAGGATCGTAAGCGCAGGATGGTGGATGGGAGCAATTCCGATGAAGGAAGCGACGTAATGGGCGTGGGAATAATGGCCGTTCTCCACCTTCTGCGCTGTGCCGGTTTTGCCCCCCGCCGAGTAGCCGTCGAGTTGTGCCGCCGTGCCCGTGCCGAATGCCACGACGCCTTCCAGCATGCGGCGCATGGTTGCAGCCGTCTGCTCACTCAGCACCCGACGCTTGGACTCTGCCGGGACCGGATTGTGGGTCTTTCCACTGAAAACATCCCGCACAATGCGCGGCTGGATCAGTGTGCCACCGTTGGCAATCGCGGAATACGCTTCCACCAATTGAAGCGGAGTGACGCCAATTCCCTGCCCGATGGCAATTTCGCCGATGGAAACTCCTGACCAGCGGCTGGGCGGCATCAACAAACCAGACTCCTCGCCCGGCAATCCAATATTTGTCTTTGCACCGAAGCCGAAGTTGACAATGTGATCGTAGAAGCGATCTTCGCCCAGCCGCAGCGCCATCTTGACCGCTCCCACGTCGCTCGAGTAAGCCAGCACCTGGCTTAACGTCAGGGGGCCGGCAAGCTCATGCCGGATGACTTCGCGGTCGTCATGAATCGTCCGACCGCCCAGAACGATTGCTCCCATCTGGCAATCGATCAGGTCCGTGGGCTTCGCCAGATGCTCGTCAATGGCGGATGAAATGGTGATTGATTTGAATGTTGATCCCGGCTCAAAAATCCAGGAGACACCTCGATTGATGCGGTCTTGCGAAGGACTTGCCGCATAGTGGTTGGGATTGAAAGTGGGGTAACTCGCCATGGCCAGGATCGCCCCGGTATAAGGATTCTGCACAATCGCCACCCCGCCCCGCGCATGCCACTTCTCAACATCCGCGTCGAGAACACTTTCTGCGATATATTGAATCCCGGCGTCTATGGTTAACTGCACATTCATCCCGGGCTTGCCGGGGTCATCTCTGGAGCCAAACGTTTGCCGCCGCGCATCCTCCATCACCAGGGCGTGCCCGGGTTGCCCCTCAATCTCCGAGTTCAGTGAATACTCGATGCCTGCCAGCCCGCGGTCATCCATCCCCACGTAACCGAGCACCGCTGAGGCCAGATCGCCCAGAGGATAAAAGCGCTTCATTTCTTTCTGGAAATAGATTCCCTTCAACCCTAAAGCTTTCACCCGCTCGGATTCGGTTGCTGAAACCTTGCGTTTGACCCAGCAGAAAGTCCGGGATGCCTCAAAGCGAGCTTCCAGTTCCTGCGGATCGAGCCCCAAAATGGGGCCCAGCAGCCGGGCTGCCCTCGCCGGATCAGCGAGGTGCGAGGGAACGGCGTATATGGAATCCACTGGCAAGCTCATTGCCAATGGATGAAGGCGGCAGTCGTAAATTGTGCCGCGCTGAGGGGCCAGTTCAATGGTTCGTTGCTGCTGCCGCTGAGCGCGCTCGAACCAGTGCACATATTCAATGACTTGAAGGTAGTAAAGGCGTCCGAGGATCAGGAACATCCAGAGCGTAAAGGCCGCCGCAAGCATCAGGCCACGGCGGAGCATTACCGATCTCTCTGGCTTCTTCGTGGGTGGGTAAGGAACCTCTGGCCGGGGCATCTAAGGCTCCCGCGGAACTCCTCGATTCATGGGCGCGAGCGCCTCAAAATTCCGGGCAAAGACAGGAGCGAGGGATTGCAATTGTTGGGCGTCCGCTCCATCGAGGCGAACGACCTGCTGCGGCTCGGGCGAGGTCAACCCCAAATCGGCGCGTGCGAGCTTGTCGATGCGCTGGGGGTCAGCCAGCAGAGCCTGTTCCAGACGGAGCTTCTGGTTAGCCACGCGGAGGGCTGCCCGCTCAGATTTCAATTGCTCAATCTGATAACCGTACCGCATGCACTCAAAATGCTGCAAGGCGAAACAAAAGATGAATAGAAACACCACCGCCCCCAAGCGAAGCAAGGCATAGCATTGACGCCGCTTGACCGGATCAATTTCCCGGACCAGACGGGAATTGTCGATCGGCTTGGGGGGAAACACATCGGGACGATAGGATCGGCCCGCAACATGGAGCGCTGAACGGCGCGGACGTTTTTGAACATCTGGAACCAGGAGAGGTGCAGTAGCCATAATGCTTCCTTGTCGTGAGACGAGAACTAAACCGACTACTCGCGGCACTCGGCGCCTGAGCGGACGCAATCCATGAGCGTCGAAGGAATCAGAACAATAGAAACAACGCCCACCAGACCCCCACCGCCGCGAAAACGTTTCCCCCAAAATTCTTAAGCTGCCAGCTTCTCGACTGCGCGCAACCTGGCGCTTCGAGATCGTGGATTACTGCGGACTTCCGCCTCCGTGGGCCGCACAACCTTGCGAGTGAGCAATTCTGTTCTGCCCTCGCGGCGCCAGCCATAAAATGTTTGCTTGACGATTCGATCCTCCAACGAATGAAAGCTGAGGATCACCAGCCGCCCGCTCGGCGCAAGCACGGAGAGCGCGCGGCTCAAGAACTTCTCCAGATTTTCCAATTCCTGATTCACCGCCATGCGCAGTGCCATGAACGTCCGCGTGGCAGGATGAAGTTGATGAAGGCCCGTCCGGGAAGGGATTGCTCGCATTACCACCAGCGCCAGGGAGGTGGTCGTTTGAATCGGACGGGCCTTCACAATGGCTCGCGCAATACGGCGCGAGTGGCGCTCTTCTCCTAAACGAAAAATCAAATCCGCGAGGTCACGCTCCCGGCTTCGATTGACCAGGTCCGCAGCCGTCAAAGAACTGTCTGGGTCCATGCGCATATCGAGAGGGCCGGAGCGCTCGAAGCTGAATCCACGAGAGGCGTCTTCGAGTTGCCATGAACTCATGCCCAGGTCCGCCAGCATTCCGTGGGCCGGAGGCAAGCCGCTGGCTGCATGCAGGGCATCGATTTCTGCAAAGTTCCCTCGCTGTAGCACAACTTTTTCCCCAAATGCCTGCAAGCGGGCGCTCGCTCGGGCCAACGCCTCAGGATCACGATCAATGCCGAGTAGTCTCCCGCCCTCGAGCTTTCTCAAAATAGCCTCTGCATGGCCGCCGCCGCCCACGGTGGCATCGATATAAACACCGTCGGGCCGAATGTCCAGGAACTCGAGCGTTTCTTGAAGCAAGACCGGAATATGTCCCATGGAGCCATTCATTCGTCGGGTAAACGACTAAATGTTGAGGTCGCTCAAAGCCTTTTCGTCCTCTTCAGTGATCGGATTCTGCTCCAAATGCTCATCAAATCGCTGTGGATTCCAAACGTCCAGATATTCCAAGTAACCCAGCACCGCCACTTCCCCCCGCATCGCAGCCGATTCGCGCAACTGAGAGGGAATCAGGATTCTGCCCTGCCCGTCCATTCGCGCCATCTGCCCCCAATAATTGGTGCGGTCAAGAAATTTTTTTTTGGCTTTGTTCATCGAAGGAAGCGCCGCCAGTTTTTCCTCAATCCTTCGCCACTCCGCGAAAGGATAAATGCGCACGTACTGTCCATCCAGGCTGGTTACGTAAAATTCAGGACCGTACTTTTCATCCAGGATTGTCTTGAAGGCAGTCGGAATCTTCAGGCGTCCCTTTGCATCGACACTCGCCGCATGCCTGCCTCTTAACATTTCCAAATCCTGAAAGACCTTCTGAATCTTGTTTTCGACAACCCTTTATATCCACTTTTAACTACTTTTAGCCACTTTCGTCCCCAACTCTACCGTGACCGCATGACAGTGTCAAGAAATTTTTTGATTAATTTTTCCTAATTTTTAAGGCGCGACTGGAATGGGCACGCGGAGCTTTCACAAGAGAGAGGTCGCATCTCAATCCGACCGTTGGGATGAGTCATAAGAAGCGAGAAGGCGGAAGGCACAGCATCCGCCCGCGCTGGCACGGAATAACCAGAACGAAAAAATGCTAGCTGACAAATTAATCTTGGAGCAGCTTTCAAACGGCGATTCGGCCTCTTTATCAGTCATGAGAGAGCTTAGCTTCCAAATTTCTTTTCACGTCCGGCCATTCAGAATCAAGGATGCTGTAATAGACGCTGTGGCGGAAACGTCCATCCGGCATGATCATATGATTACGGAACGTGCCCTCTTCTTTGGCACCAAGGCGGAGGATCGCTTTGCGCGAGCGCTCATTGAGCGAGTCTGTCTTGAACTCCACACGAATGCATCCCCATTTCTCAAAGGCGTGCCGCAGCATCAGGTACTTAGCCTCGGTATTGACAAATGTGCGTTGCCAGCGGGGAGCAATAAACGTCCCTCCAATTTCCACGCGTCGGTTTGTCCGGTCGATATTCATAAAACGAGTGGATCCCACAACCGAATTCGAAGCCTGCTCAAGGGTGACGAAGGGCAGCGACGTCCCTTCGGCCTGCGCATTCAGGACGAATTGAACGTAATCGCGCATCTCCTGCGGCGTTCGAACCGCGTACGGCATCCAGCGCCAGATATCCTGATCGAGGCCGAAATCACAAAGCGCATCCACGTGCTCCAGGGTGAGCGGCTCGAGCCGCACCCTGCGACCCTGCAGAATGACAGGCTCGATCAACATGAATTCTTCCGTCGACTTCATAGAAATACTCATCTTTTCCTCTGGGGAAAATTTACTGCGCCTGTGTCACAAATTCATGCTTCAGGCCGTGCGAGCAGACCCTGCATTTTCGAATCCCGAACCATCATAAAGGGTTCGCAGGCCGCAGAGCTACACAATTCACCTGATCCTGACTTGAAAAATCATGGGAGGGCAACCGTTCGGAGCCTCAGTTGCATGATTCCTCAAAATGGAGGCGGTTTTCTCCCCACGAATCACACAATAAAACAGTGCGGTTCCCGGGAAGAAGTCGCTCATCAATGGAGGTCACAACATGAGAAAACTCAACCTTTTGACCCTCACGATTGTCGCAGGTCTTTTTGCATGGATGGTGCCGGTCAGCCGAGCCACCCCCTGGGCATCTCCTCCCTTAATCAGTGCCCAGCAGACGGCCGAGCCCGCAGGGCCGGAAGCAGGGACAGAACAGGTAGAGCGAACGTTTACCGGCAAGATCGAAAAGCAGAAGGGGAAGTACGTTCTGCGCGACACGTCCGCTCAGGTTACGTATCGGCTTGATGACCAGCCGGAAGCCAAGCGCTTTAACGGTCACCATGTGAAGGTGATCGGGACGCTGGATACAACGACCAATACGATTCACGTCTCCAAAATCCGGCTCATTTTATCCGGCAATGCGGGTGCCTCTTCATGAGCCCGAAGCGGAGCGGGCGCCACGCGCCTGCTCCACTCCCGGAAGCATCCATCAGCAGAATGAAAACCGACGACAAGACTGGGATGTTTCCCCATATTTAATCCAGTTTTTACCCGATAGCCATTTTAACTCACAGGAAAGTACACTTTTGACTTAATCCCTAGCACTCATTCCACGGAGAAGCTGATGAAAGGAGGTCGTACAGATCATGAAAAATGCCCACTTGAGAAAAGCCGGCCGGTACTTGTGCAACCATTGTCATAAAGCATTCACAACGATCATCCAATTACGTTATCACGAGAGGAAATGCGCACCTCCTCAGGCCGAATCCGCGGAGTTGGTTCAAGTTCAACCGTCACATGCTTCCGAGGATTCGAACCCTTTCCCGCGCCGGACTGTGCTTCGTGCAACATCCTAGTGCTCTCTTGGGAAAGCATGCCTGCAACCTTACGTTTTCGTTGTGGCCCCTCCATGTCTGATTCCACACTTGAATTAAAGGCAAAGATCCATCATCTCCTCACCGAGGCTCGAATGGTTTTCCAGGGGCTCAGGCGTTGTTGGGGTTTCAATTCATCATGATATGGCTTGAGCACTTTGGCAAATTACCGCTTGTCGTCCGACAACTTCACCTGCTCAGCCTCGCCTCGGTCACGATGGCGGCCATTTTGCTCATGGTTCCACCGGCTAATCACCCTCTGGCCCAGAAGGAAGAACACACGGAGGCTTTTTATCGCTTTGCCAGTTGGATTATATTAGGAGCGCTGGCGCTGGTGGGCTTGGGAATTGCGACGGATATCTTCGTCATGACGCAAAGGGTGGTCGATTCCATCACTTTTCCCTGGGGACGGCTCTTGGGTTGCTGATCTTTTCCTGTACGCTATGGTTCGCCTGGGCGATTCATCGCGGCAGTGCGGGTCACGTCTCCTGAACCTACGATCCGTAAAAAACCCGGTAAACAATCCATGAAACCTCCGGTCAAAAGAACTGAAAATCCCGCGCCGCAGGGATGTCCAGCTTTTCTCTTTGATTTGGACGGCACCCTCATCGACAGCGTCTATCAACACGTGCTGGCCTGGCGTGAAGCGCTGGAACAAAGCGGCATTGAGCTATCGGTCTGGAGAATTCACCGCCGCATCGGAATGAGCGGCGGACTGTTTGTGAACGCTCTCCTGCGGGAGACGCGCCGGGAAATCAGCCCGCAAGTTGTCAAACGCCTGCAAGAACTGCATGCCGAGGCTTACATCCGGCGTTTGAAGGATGTCCGTCCCCTGCCCGGGGCTCGCGAACTTCTCAAACTGCTTTCCGATTCCGGCGTTCCCTATGCCATTGCAACCAGCGGCCGCATGGAGACGGCTCGTGAATCGCTTGTCGGCCTCTCCATCAGTCCGGAAATTCCCATTCTGACGCGAGATCAGGTGCAATACGCCAAGCCTAACCCTGACCTTTTCCTCGCAGCAGCTGATCGTTTGAAAATGCCCATTACGAACTGTATTGTGATTGGCGATAGCGTCTGGGATATGCTGGCCGCCAAGCGAGCCCCCACTTTAGGCGTGGGATTGCTCTCAGGCGGATACGGGCAGGATGAGCTTGAGCGCGCCGGAGCGTTTCGCGTCTATCAGGACCCTGCCGATTTGATGCATCACTTGGACGAACTCGGGTTTCGCGGGAAAATCCCCTTGCTGCCCGCCTGATTCGGATGCCGTTCGTCTTTGTCCTGCCCTTCTGCCTCGAAAATAAGCCATAAATCCTTTGGATTCAATGGAGCTTTCCCCGCTTATTCTCTGCTTCGGGAGGTGTCGCAAAGCGAGATGGGAGACTGAGCGCAAAGAAGAATTCCAGCATCTTAGTTGAGTGTAAACCTACCGAATTCCCAACTGGATCAGGAGGCCTCATGGACATCGCAAATCAGGAGCCCGAAATCCTCAACCTGCCTATCGGCACGGGACAAACCGGCTGGCGGAAAGAATCCGACTCAATGGGCGTCATGGAAGTGCCAGCGGAGCATTACTGGGGAGCCCAGACACAGCGGGCGCTGATTCACTTCAACATCGGCAGTGAACGGATGCCTGGGGCCATTTATCGCGCCTATGGGTACATCAAAAAAGCGGCCGCCATCGTCAATGCTCGCTTGGGATGTTTACCGCAATGGAAGGCAGATCTGATTGCCAAGGTGGCCGATGAGATTATTGCGGGCAAGCTTGACGATGAGTTCCCCCTGGGTCTCTGGCAGGCCGGATCAGGTACTCAATCGAACATGAACGTCAACGAGGTGATCTCGAACCGTGCTATTCAGCTTGTCGGCGGAAAGATTGGAAGCAAGCAGCCGATCCATCCCAACGATCATGTCAATATGAGTCAGTCCTCGAACGATACGTTTCCGACGGCCATGCACATAGCGGCAGTGAAAGGTATTTGCGAACATCTTCTGCCCAGCGTTGAGAGGCTTCAGAAATCTGCGACGGACAAATCGAAGAAATGGAGCAGCGTGGTGAAAATCGGGCGTACCCATCTTCAGGATGCTACGCCGCTCACTGTGGGCCAGGAGTGGTCAGGCTATGCAGCGCAGTTGGAAGAGGCGATGGAGAACATTCGAGGCACACTACCGGCTCTGTATCGCCTGGCGATAGGCGGAACGGCAGTGGGTACGGGGATCAACGCCCCCCGGGGTTTCGGCGAAGAAACGGCGGAGATGATTGCCAAACTCACCGGCTATCCCTTTGTGACCGCGCCCAACAAATTCGCAGCGCAGGCCTCGCTGGACGCCTTGGCACGCGCATCCGCCGCATTGCGCGGCCTGGCTGTTGCGCTGTTCAAATTCGCCAACGACATGCGCTGGCTCGGCTCAGGGCCGCGCTGCGGGCTTCAGGAGCTTATCCTGCCCGCCAACGAACCGGGCTCCTCGATTATGCCGGGCAAGGTCAATCCCACACAGGCAGAGATCATGCTGATGATTTGCATCAAAGTGATCGGTCTCGACGCCGCTGTCGCGATGGCTGCCGCTGAGGGGAATTTTGAGTTGAATACTTTTCGACCGCTTGTCATCGATCACGTCCTGCGCTCAATTCAACTCCTCGAGGATGCATGCAATCACTTTCGCCAGTTTCTGGTGGAGGGCGTGGAAATCAATGAGAAACAGCTTCAGTACAATGTCAGCCGCTCTCTGATGATGGTCACTGCCCTCAGCCCGGTTATTGGGTATGACAAGGCGGCTGAAATCGCCCACCGGGCCGTTCAGGAAGACCTCACGCTGAAGGAAGCTGCCCTTCGAAGCGGCATTGATGAGGAGTTATACGACCGGACAGTGGTTCCGGAACGGCTTACAAAGCCCGGCCTGCCTGGTAAACCCTGATATTTTTCGGGGTTCATGACTTGTTCAGGCAGAGGCCTCCCTTGTCAGCATGGTGCTTTCACCCGATTGGGGCTTAAGCACCCTCCTGAAGCGCACACGCAGTTTTAATCTTGCCCGCAGCAATCGTGATTTGATGGCAGCCAGAGAAAGTCCGAGCATTTGCGCCAATTCAGCCGTTGAGAATCCATCGACATTGCGGAGAATGAAAACGGTTCTTAAGTGCGGACCCAGACCGTCGAGCGCCTTTCCAAGCCGCTCATTAAGCTCCACTTCGGCATAGCGTCTTTCCGGATTGCAAATTTCGGCGCCAGCCTCCAACGGAGCCCATCGCACTCCGTCAGACCAGGACAGTTCGTCCAATGACACTTCGCGCTGGGTTCGCCGCGATCGCAACCGGATGAGCGCCTCATTGATTGCGATTCGGGCAAGCCACGTGGAGAAGCGTGAATTGCCCTGAAACTTGCCCAGGTTGCATTGAGCCTTCAGAACGGCTTCCTGGAGCGCATCCTCCGCATCCTCCCGATTCCGCGTGATTCTAAAAGCCAGTTGGAAGATATTTTGATAGTATTGCTGCACCAGAAGTCCAAAAGCCTCACGATCACCTACTCGTGCCTGATTCAAAAGCGCCGTTTCATCTGCCAGATGAATTGCCATCCACTTCACCTCTTTTTGAACTCACACTGATCCTCTTGCCAAATCGTACAAACGCAGATTAGCGTTGAGTCTGAACCAGGGGAATCCAGTGAAATCCGTAACCCATGAATGAAGTTACCGTAGAGGTGAGCTCAGTTTATCGCTGGAGATGATCCGCTCTTCGGCTTGCCAATGTAGTGTTTTGTCCCATTTAATCATCAAAGGTTGAGGCCACATCATCGCTGCACTCACCACCCCCCTGCCCCTGCCCAGGGGTGGGAATTCCCCACTCTGGTTCAGGAGGGGTAGGGGACGGTTGTTGTAAAGGATTGGCTGGGACAAGACACTAGCGGAGCGAAGCCCCTATTTTCAACTCAGGCAAATTCCGCAAGTGATCTCGACGGCAGGGAGGAGTGAAAAGGGATGACTGACCAGCAAAAGTAACCGGAATCTCGGATGAATCTTTTGGTCATCACCCTCTGTGGCGCGCCCGACTCAGATCGACACGCTCAGCAGAACAGAGGTGGAAGGTTTCCTTCAGGATGATGGGGCAGCCCGCTCAATTCTCATGGGCTCTGGGAAGCGGCGCGTGCCTTCTCGCCAGCCAGCGGCAGAGTCGCACGCACCGTCGCCCCTTCTCTGCCCGAAAAGATATGAAGTTCCCCGCCCAATTGGCGGACTCGCTCGCGCATTCCCCGGATCCCCACGCCCAGGCGGCCGCCTTTTTGTTGCGCCACCTCGGGAGGCATCCCACAACCCTGGTCTTTGACCTCAAGCACTAGTTCCTTAGAGGTCAGCGCAATGCGGATATCCGCCGTCGGGCTTCCGGAATGGCGGTGAATATTGGCCAAGGCCTCCTGAATGATTCGGAAAAGCGCAATCTCAATTTCCGAGGGGAGCCGCTGGAGTTCCGGCGCCACGTGGATACTCACGTCGATGCCGCTTCTCTCCGCAAAGCCTCGCACGTACCAGCGAAGGGCCGAATTGAGGCCCGCCTCGTCGAGCATGGGCGGATGCAAAAGATAGGCAACGGTGCGGATTTCTGATCCGCACTGCTCCGCCAGGCGCATGCACTCCTCGAGAGCCGACTGCTTTTTGGAGTCACGCACGCGCAGTGAATTCTGGATGGCTTTCAGTTGCAGCAGCAGGGCAGCCACCGTTTGCGATGTGCTGTCGTGCAGGTCGCGGGCGATTCGCCGTCTCTCTTCGTCCTGCAGTTTTAAGAGACGCCCTGAAAGCTCACGCAATGAGTCCTCCGCGAGTTTCCGTTCCGTGATATCCTTAACCAGCCCCAGTCCCCCGACGATCTGACGTTCCCCATTTTCCAATCCTGTCTCCCGCCAGATGGGGCAATAGTGCACGTCAAAGAACCGGCGCTCACCCGTCTCGGGAACCTCATACACGCGATTCTTGGCGATGGCTCCTTCGCCACGAAGCGCCTTGAGAAAGTACTCCTCCTCGCCCGTCTCCTTCAGGAAAGGAAACAATTCAAAAGCGTTTTTCCCAAGAGCTTCGTCTCTGGAAATCCGCATGATTTTCTCCATGGCGGGATTCCATATCGTGTAGCGGCATTCGCGGTCGAAAGCGAAGACACCGTCCAGGATGCAGTTGATCAGATCCTCATTGAAGTTTTTTTCGTTGTGCAACGCCAGGGTTCTTCGCCGGATGCGGCCTTCGAGTTCCCGTTTGGCCTGCGACACGCTTTGGATCGACTGCAAAAGTTGCAGTGCGGCGCCACCGAATTCCGCCAGGTGGCTCATCAGGCGCAAATCCTCAGGATCAAATTTGCGACTCTCGTCATGAGTCGCCGCCCAGAGCGTGCCCAAAAAATTCCGTCCGCTGCTGATGGGCACAACCAGTATCTCAACGATCGAGGGTTCGAAGCCCTCAAAATAGCTGAAGAATCGTTCCGGGCGATAAAAGAGCTGAGGCGATCGACGATCAAGACAGACTCCACACGAACAGGCGTGGCGTGGGGTGGATGTCCCCTGATAGACAGCGAGCGCCCCGGCTACAGCGCGCCACCGGAAGATTTTGCCATTTGGAGAATTTTCTAACAGACTGATACCAGCGCTTTCTGCATGGCACAGCGCCGCGGTGATCTCCACCAGCTTTTGAATTAGTGATCTGGGATTCTGGGCAGCTTCATGCGCAAGCTTTACCAAAGCCTGGTTTTCACCAGCCAAATCAGGAAGTCTGGGCTTGCGGGTAAAAAGCTCCTGTGTGATCAGAACATCCTCGACAGAGCTGGCAGCCTGTGGCGAGCGACTGGCATTCATGGGTTTTTCTCAACTTTCCAGGCGATCAAAAGTCAGTCCAGAATTGAAGGAGACCATGCAGGGATTCTTCGTCTCGCTCTGGAACGCTCAGAATGAGAAAAAACTGCCGCCCTGCGCAGCCAAAGGCAGCTCTTCGCTTCGCTCAAAGCAAGCTCATGGTGGAACAAAGGAAGAATCTCCGCATCTGTTTACTTCTTAAACTACTAGGCAAGCCGAGATGCCTCGCGAAGTGTAACCCGAGCAGAAATACAGGGATTCGTCAGCCACGCTCAGAATGATACGCGATAGGCTTATAATGGGATATCTTAAAGGATTTTCCAGCAATTTACGCAGGCAACGACTCCTCACATCCCCGCGCCTCGGGGGTGAGGCGTTCAGTTTCCTCCCTGCCGCGATAACTCCCTTATAAACATTCATTATTATAATTTTGCACACCAAGCCTAGCAAGAGGCGCACAAACAAGCAAACAAATTGCCGGGATTCTTCAAATGTTTCCGTGCAAGACCGACCAGGCCACCCTGATGCATCCGAGGGTTTGTGCCACCCCATTCGGCTGCCTGGAATTGAAAGAGGGCGGCATCAAGGGGCACCCTCATGGATGCATCACGCGCATCGGGGCATTTCTTCTATCTTCTCCCAGATTTGCCTGATTCCTTCTCCTTGAATTTTGACGGAAAATATACTTGGGTTATGGCTGTGGGTCTGTCATTTCTGAGCGGAGCCGCGGCGGGGGGTGAAGGAGTCCTGCGTTGGCTTGGCTTCTCGAAACACGAGAGATGCTTGGCTGAACTGAATGCCGGGATTCTTCGTCGCCTCCCTCCGCAATGGAAGCGGCTTTCAGCAAAGTCACAGCAAGGGCGTGGTTGTCGTGTTGGGGTCGCCCACTAAGGAAAAGGGGTATTCAATAACCGGTGGGTCACCAATAGTCAGGCAGGAGTTGACTATGAAACCACTGCGCATTCTGATTGCAGACGATCACAGCCTTGTGCGGAGAGGCGTGCGGACGCTTCTGGAAAGCCGTCCAGGATGGCATGTGTGCGGTGAAGCGGCGAATGGGAAAGAAGCCATCGAGCAAGCCAAACGATTGAAGCCGGACGCTATTGTAATGGATATTTCCATGCCCGAGCTGAACGGCCTTGAAGCCACGCGCTATATTCGCGGCACCTTGCCTGAATGTGAGGTGGTCGTTCTCAGCATGCACGAATCCGAGGAAATGGCGCGGGAGGTGATGCAAGCGGGCGCTCGAGCTTTTGTCCTGAAATCCGACCTCGATCGCAATCTGCTCGCCGCTATTGAATCACTCACACAGCACAAGACGTATCTCAGCTCGAGTTTGGCGGAGATGCTCATCGAAGGATATCTCAAAAGCTCCTCGCGGCCCGTGAACGGCCGGCCAGCCCTCACCGCGCGACAGCGCACCGTAGTTCGCCTTCTCGCTCTGGGCAAAACCAATAAAGAAGTGGCGGCTGCGCTGGGCATTTCAGTGAAGACGGTCGAGGCGCATCGTACCCAGATTATGTCAAGGCTGAACCTCCAGACCTTCAGTGAACTCGTCCGCTACGCCGTCCGACAAGGCATCGTGGAACCGTGATCACTTGCTCCTATCCTCACAGGAGCGACGCAGCGCTCCGGGTAGGCATCTGGTGTCCTGTTCCGTTTAATCGTTTAGAGAGAAGCCGCGTTATCACCGTGCACACCACCCTTTGCCCCCTTCTCGGAGAAGAGGGACATTTCCTTTTTGGTTAAGGAGGGTTCGTAGGCAAGGCTTGCTGGGATAGGAGACTGGCAACTCACGATGCAGGTCAGTCCGAAAGCCATGCATCCTGTCATTCTGACGCACACACAGTCAAACAAAAGAATCTCCCTATTGTTTTAGCCTTCAGCAAGCGGCTTTTCAACGATCAGGACAAAGCCCAGCCCTGATCGCATCCTGTCGGAATTATTGTTCAGCATGATCGAGCGCTTGGCCATGAGACGTGACGAAGCGACAGTCGTCGGATCAGGGCCGAACGGGCTTGCAGCGGCCATCGAACTGGCGCGTGCGGGCCTTTCTGTCCTGGTGATGGAAGCGCAGGAAGTGATTGGCGGGGGCGCTCAGAGCCGGGAATTGACCTTGCCGGGCTTCATTCACGATGTCTGTTCCGCCGTCCATCCGCTGGCTGTCTCGTCGCCCCTGTTCAGCCGCCTTCCCTTGCACGAGTACGGCCTGGAATGGATCTTTCCATCGACGGCGCTGGCCCATCCCCTGGATGACGGCGCCGTCGTGCTCTTGCAGCCGTCGCTTCCGGCAACCTGCGATTCGCTTGGCGAGGATGGGCCTGCCTATCGGAAGTTGATCGAACCGTTGGTTGAGCGATGGCCGCTTCTGATCCACGATCTCCTGGCGCCGCCTCGAATTCCGCGCCATCCATTGGCCTTGGCTCGATTCGGATGGACCGCCTGGCGCGATGCCCGCAGCGTGGCGGAGAGCTTGTTTCGCGGCGCGCGGGCTCGCGCTTTGTTCGGCGGGCTTGCCGCTCATTCGGTGCTGCCGCTCGATCAAAAGCCCAGCGCCGCCTTCGCGCTGATTCTAGCCGCTGCGGCGCATGCGGTGGGCTGGCCCATTCCACGCGGCGGCTCCGGGAAAATTGCCAGCGCCCTCGCCGGTTATCTCCGTTCGCTGGGTGGTCGAATCCATACGGGCTTGCGTGTGGACTCAATCGAGCAGATATCGGGCAGCATGCTTGCGCTTCTAGACGTCGCTCCGCAGCAGCTCCTGGCCATCGCGGGTCAGAGATTCCCGAAGTCGTTCCGTCGCAGCCTGAAACGCTACCGCTACGGCCCCGGAGTCTACAAAATGGATTGGGCCCTTGATGGCCCCATTCCTTGGCGTGCCCTGGAGTGCTCGACCGCCGGAACTGTTCACCTGGGTGGAAACCTGGAAGAGATTGCCCGATCAGAAAGCGCCGTGTGGCGCGGGGAAGTGGAGACCCGACCGTTTGTAATCCTCGCGCAGCCAAGTTTGTTTGACCCTACTCGCGCGCCGGAAGGCAAGCACACCGCATGGGCTTATTGCCATGTACCTCACGGTTTTCCCGGGCCGATGATCGAGGCCATCGAGGCCCAGATTGAGCGGTTTGCCCCAGGTTTCCGGCAGCGGATACTGGCCCGGCACGCGATGAGCCCTGGTGATTTCGAGCGGCATAACGCCAACCTCGTCGGCGGGGCCATTAACGGAGGCGTTCATGACTTCCGACAATTGCTGTTGCGGCCGACTCTCCGCCACTATTCAACTCCGACAAGAGGTTTGTATTTATGCTCCTCTTCGACCCCGCCCGGAGGAGGCGTCCACGGAATGTGCGGCTATTACGCCGCGCAATGTGCACTTCGAGATAGCGGTTTGGAACGGGAGCGCAGTTGAGCAATCGCAACTACTCTCGAGTCCCTTTTCAAATCGGGTGTTTCCCTGATGGACCAACAGGGTCTTCTGAAGCTAACATGCGCTTATTTAAACCTGAACAAGCCGTCAGGAAGGAGTGTGAACATGCCGAGGGAACGCCGGTGTCTTGCCCCAGGCTGTAGCTGCCCCGGGTATGTGATGGAGATGCGGAATTATGATCAGACGGATGAGTTTCTCGAAGGCGACGTATCTGAATTAAGGGCTTTCTGTTCGCGCTGCGGACACGCGGAAGAAGAGCACGAACTGGCGCCTACAGATTGATGGGGTTGCCCAGTGGCAGCGCACGGGAGTTTGCCCCAAAGGGTCGGCGCTCGGAGTCCATCTCTTGTTAAGGCAGAATCTACAGTAACTTTTAACGCAAAACCCATAGCGTACCTGATGTCTCGCGCGACGGCGCCGTGTCATATTATTTCAGTTCAGAGCGGCTCTCCTGTGCAGCCAATCCTTAATTCCTCCTACTAATCCCCTTTGGCTTGGGCGAGCCGCTCGCTCGCCATCCAAGAGGCACATTCTGATTAGATCGCTATGAAATAAAATATATGGCAGGATTTGCAATCGGGAAGATCCGGCTTTTTCGGGACTGATCCCGAGGGGGGATCTCAGCGCGACGAGACTGCATAAGCGCTGAAAGAGAGGGATTCTTTAGCTTCCTGGAGTTTACCCTGAGCGAAGCCGAAGAGCTCCGCACAGAATGACAGTAAGGAAGGGAGCCATCCCTTCCCTTGCATGGTGGCGAAGGCGGCCAAGGCCGATTTGATCTCTTGAGTTCAGGATTCGTGCGGAGGGGGAGTGTCTTTGAGCATGGTTTTGCTTTTGAGCTCTTCCAAATCCCGCTTCAACTTTGACTGGCGTCGGGCAAGAACCCAGGCATAGAGCATGAAGACAATCCAGACCAGGCTGTAAGCGATGAATAAGAACTTGTTGTTGGGGTCAGCCATTTTGAATCACCTGCATGGAATCAGAACGCCTATTCGCTGAGCTGCCGGCGAAGCTGCCCGATTTCCCGTCGCGCTTCGGCAAGCCTCAATCCCTGACGAAGCAGGTAGAAGAACAGGCAGAGAAACGCTCCCGCACTGATAAAGAGCGTGGCCTCCATCGAAGGCGGAAGGCCGGAATTGGGTCCGCCCATAATCACGGGCTGCGGATGCTGCGTCCGCCACCAGCGAATGGCCATGTAGTCGATCGGGACATCCACAAAGCCGATGATTCCCACCACGGCGCTCAGCAACGCCGCCCGGCCGGGATTGATAAAGAAACTGCGCACCAGCAAATAAGCCACGAAAAGCAACCAAAGGACGAAGGTGAGCGTCAGGCGCGCATCCCAAGTCCACCAGATGCCCCAGATGGGTTTCGCCCACAGTGGCCCGGTAATTAACAGGCAACTACAGAAAATGAACCCCACCTCCGCAGAGGCGTAGGCCATGTCATCCGCAGACGGCGAACGTTTCCAGACGTACCAGACACTCCCGACAAAGACCAGAAAATAGGCGATCATCGCCGTCCAGCCTGAGGAAACATGAACATACATGATGCGATAGACGTTCCCCTGGTTCACATCCGACGGCGCGTAAATAAAGATCATGTAAAGCGCCACCAGAAGCCAGGCCAGCGTCAGGATGGCATGCGCCGTCATGGAGGAGTGTCTTCTCATCGTGAAGCTATTCTTCCAGAACGTATTCAAAAAGCAAAAACGAAAGCACGACGAAGATCACACTGAAGGCGATCAGCAATCTTACCCAGCTTGCAAACTGACCTGGCGCGTCGCCTTTCAGCGCGCTTGTGGTGGCCTCAATGGCGCCGATGAAGATCGGGACAATCACGGGAAACTGCAAGACGGGAAGCATCACTTCGCGCATGCGCGTGTTCGAGGCCACGGCGCCGAACATGACGCCGACCGCCACATAGCCCAGCGTCCCGAAGGCGACGATCACAACAAACCATTTGAAAGCAGGGAGAAACGAGAAGTTATACCAGAGCGAGGCCGCAAAAACGATCGCTGCTTCGGCGACGGCGAGGAAGAGGAAATTGGCCAGCAGCTTGGCGAGGTAAATCAGTCCGGGATCAATGGGCGCCAGCCTCAACCCTTCTAGGCAGGCATTCTCCCGCTCCGCAGCGAAGGAATGGTTGAATCCCAGAATGCCTGCGAACGCAAAGGCAATCCACAGCACGCCGGGCATAAGTCGCAGCGATTCCTCACCGGCCGGGGCGAAGGCAAAATCGAGCAGAAACACCACCAGGATGCCGAACACGCAGATGGAGGCAATCGTCTCGCGCCGGCGCCATTCCAGGCGCAGATCCTTCAGAAATAAAACCCAGATGATTTCGAGACTGCGCATCATAGGAACAGAAAGACGCCCACTCGCAGCCTGGCGAGCAGCTTTTGAAAAGCCCTTAAAACCCGACGTTCACGCCTGAACGCAGCGGCCTTGGGAGTCCCCGGAAAGCAGCCAGAGATGCCCGTCACAAATGAACCTTGCTCTCGATCGCCGCGGCCTCAAGCTCGACGTGAAGTGACGATAAGGGCGCCTGAGTCAAAGGGCCATCATAGCTGATTTTGCCTTTTTCGAGCGCCACCAGCCGTTGCGCAATCGAAGCCCCCTGGGCAAAACGATGCGTCGAAAAGACCAGCGCTTTCCCTTGCTCCGGCAATTTCCGCAGAAGGTTTTCGAGGTTGGCGGTGGATTCGGCATCGAGCCCAGTGAAAGGCTCATCCAGCAGTAGAAACTCCGGATCGTGGAGCAAGGCTCGCGCCAGCGTCACTCGTTGCTGCAATCCGCGCGAGAGATTGCGGACAAGAAAATCGGCGCGGTCGCGCAGCATCAAGAGCTCAAGCACCTTCTCCACTCTCTTCCCCACGCCTCGGAAGCCGAACAACCTGCCTGCGAGCGCCAGATTCTCCCGAACCGTCAGATCGTTGTAAAGGAACGTGGAGTGCGAAACGAACCCGACTCTCGCTTTGCAGGTTGCGGGATGATGATCCGTCCGCAGTCCGTCCATCCAAACTTCACCTTCAGTCGGCTGCGCCAGCGAAGCCAGCATCCGTAACAACGTTGTTTTGCCGGCACCATTGGCGCCGTAAATCAGTACAGATTCGCCCCGCACGATGCGCAATGTGACGCCTCTCAGCGCCGCCAAGCTCCCAAAATATTTGGATATGCCGCGGAGTTCAAGAGCAGGCTCAGTGCGGATTATGTCGGGTGGCATAGGATTCGAGAAATGCCGGAGGGCTTTTCTTGAGCAGAACCACCAGTTTCGCCTTCAAGTCCAGACGCTCTCGCCAATACTTCTTTTCCGGAATCTTTCCTGCGTCAAACAACTCGTCTAGATTGGCCAGCGAATCCAGAAGCTTTTCAAGTTTCGCTTCCAGCTCTTTTTGCGCCGGGCTGCCCGCGCGACCCAGATCGCGTTTCGACCATTCCTTGGAAACCCGAACTCCCATCGCCCACAACAGCACCAGCAGGAAGCAGCCCAGCAACGGAACGCCCAGGCGCGTCATGGCATTGGGAAGTTCCTTCACGTCTTGGTCGCCATTGTTTTGAGACGACGTTCCTCCGGGAGCCGCACCCTGAAAGCTGGCTTCTATGGCCGTATCCGGCTTCAAATTCTCCGCCACCAGCTTCTGGCCGCCGGTATCCGCATCCGCGCCCGCAGGCTTGAAAATGGCGGATTTCACCGCCAGCGTCGCCGGCGCCACATCCAACTCAATCTGGTCGATAGGGTAAGGAACGCTATCTGCAAGACGAAAGCTTTCGGAAGAATAATCCGCCTCGTATTCAACCATCACCACTGTGAGGCCGGGCTTAAGCGGATATTGGATGAAATACTCGCCCGGGGACTTCCCCGCCTGAGCCGCCTGCGGCAGAGGCATGTTCATTTCGCCTGCTACGGCCACGGAAGGCTGTCCCGCATCTGGGGCAAGATTGAAAAAGAATGTGCCATTGGGATTCACGTAAGAGACGGCAGGCCGGCTGTCATTCCGGATCGCGAATAGCTCCTCCACCCGAATTTTATCGCCCTGGGCGCGCACCAGGAATCGTGCTGAACTGATATGAAAATGCCAGGGCGCCGGAGTGGAATCGTAAACCTTGAAATTCAGCCTGGCTGAAGGGTTTTCTCCCAGCCGCACCGGAGCATGATAGTCAACCCCCTCATGGGCGGCCTCGAGCAGATAGAAAGTATTGGAAGTGATATTGTCGCCTGCAAACAAGAAATGACCAGCAGCATCGGAGCGAGTTTCGGCAATGCGACGCATCCCGTCGTTACCGGGCTGAAGAAGCTCCACTGCCTGGTTGGCCACGGGCTGGTACGTTGTGCCATTGAGAATCTGCCCCTCAATGCGTCCGAGAGCCACAAGCGGAAAGGGCGCAAGAAATACCACCCATAAGACCAACACCCCCATCACGCAACCGGACTTTAGGCAGGAGACTTTCACGATTGAGAATCTTAGCAGAAACTTCATTCAGGCGCGGGGATTTGAGATGGGGGATCCGCAATTACCGCAAAATTTTACCGGCACAGGATTGTTAAACCCGCACTTTTTACACACATAGCTTTCGGCCGCCCGCTCTCTCAGCCTTGCACGGCGCGCCGCAACTTCCTTCTCGATAAACCGGTCTTCGGCAGTTCCTCGCTCAAGTTCACGCGAGGCTACTATCAGCCGCGCGGCCTCAGCCCGATAGTTTTCGCGCAGAGCTTCATAATCCTTGGGCGCAATCTTCTTGGCCTGATACTCAAACTCCAGGTCCTGAAGATTCTCGTACACCACCATCCGTCGCCGCTTCAGATCCGCTGCCGGAGTTACATCCACGGGGAGAGCCGACTTCTCCTCATCCCGGGTTGAGAGCACCGGATAAATCACGAATAATGCTAAGCCAATTGCAATAAGAAAAATCAAGCCTAAAAGCATGAAAACCTATTCATTGAGCCATTGCGTTTTTTGAGTCACCCTCCCTCGCACCCGGCTCCTTCATGCCCCTCCAGCCCACAGCGGATTTGCCAGAGTAAGCAACATGATTGAATAACCCGATGGATTAATCCTTCCATGATTCCATCCGGTTCATCTCTTCTTCCACTTCCGCCATGATCTTGGGGTCGAGCGCAGCAGACGAAGATTGAGGAGCTTTCGATTTTCGCCACCATCGACGGACGATCAGGACCACAATGACGAATCCGATAATCAGGCCGATGCCCGGCAGCACCCAGACGGTTAGATCAAAACCCTGAGCGGGCGGCGACGCCAGGACACGGACGCCGTAGCGATCGGTGAGGTCCCGGAGGATGGCAGCATCGCTCTTGCCCTGATCAATATCTTTCAGAATCAAGTCCTGCATCTGCGCGCGGCTTGCGCATTCAGACGGCAAATGCGGGCAGCGATTGAGCGTGGTTACGCATCCACACAGACAATAAACCTGATTGCCTACTTCTTCCAGCGTGGGCGTGGTCTGCACTATGGGCAGCGCCGCAGCTTGCAGGCAGGCGACAAGACCCAGAAGCATGATTCGCGTGCTATTCCTGAGCGTATTTCCAGCAGACTTATGAAAAACTTTTCGGAATCCTGTCAGCCCTTCGGTTGTGCTCTGCGTAAACTTTGCTGGACACCTCGTTCTGAAAACAAACTGAGACCTAGCCTGCGCAGGCTCGGGAACGCCTTCGGCTTCTCGAAATGACAGATCGATCGAGTTTTTCAGCACCCTCCTACAGGGCATTCCGTTCTTCCAGAGCCTCCATCTGCGCCTGCCGAATCTGGGCCATCTCCCGTTCCACGCGGCTTGGGATCAAGGCAATCAGGGTTCCCAACACCATCACGATGCCGCCTATCCATACCCAGACCACCAGCGGATTTACAAAAACTTCAATCACAGCCTTCCCGCTGCCCGGGTCCTGCCCAGCCAGCACCACATAAAGGTCTTCTGCCAGCGAGCGTCGGAGAGCCACGTGGCTGATCGGCTGCTGGCTGGCCTTGTAAAACCTGCGCTGCGGCTCCATGGTTGCGTAAGCCTTTCCATCTTTGATGACCGTCAGCACGGCGCTCTGATACGTATAATTAGGCGTATCGCCCGCGTTTAGGCTGTCGCAGCGGATCAGATAGTCGCCCGCGCGCATCAAGTCACCGTCTTGCATCAGTGTCTTGGTATGTGTCTTGAATGCCAGCCCCGCCAAGCCAATAAAGATGAGGACTATTCCGATGTGAACGATATATCCGCCATAGCGTCGTGTATTCCGAGCCGAAAGACTGTAAAGCGCATGAAGAAAATTTTCCCCTGTCCCTCGTTGCCGGGTGCGAGCGCCTTTATAAAATTCTCCGAGAACGCACGCCGCAACAAAAGCCCCCAAAAACATGCTCATCCAGGAGTAAAGATTCCGCAAGCCCGCCAGGAATAAAATCACGCCCACCGCCACCGCGATGATGACCGGAACAGTGAAATTACGCTTCAGACTCTCGAACGAAGTCTTGCGCCAGGCAAGAAGCGGACCTGCTCCAGTCAGGAAAAGCAGCAGAAGCCCCATGGGGACGGCAACTTTATTGAAGAATGGCGGCCCCACCGTCACCGTTCGCCCTTCGACGGCTTTGGAGACAACCGGAAAGATCGTCCCCCAGAGCACGGCAAAAACCAGCGCCAGCAAAATCCAATTATTAAACAGGAAGCCACTCTCCCGTGAAACGACCGAGTCAAGTGTATTTTCGCTCTTCAGAAAGTCCAGCCGTAAGAACAGGAGCGTCAGCGAAACAATCGCAACGAGGGCAAGAAATACTGCAAAGTACGGGCCAATATCCGACTGCGCGAAAGCATGCACAGATTGAATGATGCCGCTGCGCGTCAGGAACGTGCCGAAGATGCTCAACCAGAAGGTGACAATGACCAGAACCACATTCCACACCTTCAGCATTCCTCGCCTTTCCTGCACCATGACGGAATGCAAAAAAGCCGTTCCTGCCAGCCATGGAAGAAGGGAGGCGTTCTCGACGGGGTCCCACGCCCAATAGCCACCCCATCCCAGCACGTTGTACGCCCAGTGGCCACCCAGCAGAATTCCCGCACCCAGAAACATCCATGGCACCATCGTCCACCGGCGTGTCATCCGAATCCAGTTGTCTCCCAGCTGCTTCGTCACCAGCGCCGCCATGCCAAAGGCGAATGGGATCGCCATCCCCACATACCCCAGGTAAAGCATGATGGGATGGATCAGCATGGAAGGATATTGCAAGGAGGGATTCAAACCGTTGCCATCAGGGGGGGCAAAGGGCGTTAGGTTGCCGCCGGAAGCCACCGCAAGTCCCTGGAAGGGATTGGCGACAAAAAAGGTTATCAAAGAGAAGAAGACGCCCACGCCCATAATAAAGGCGATCATATAGGGCATTAACTGCCGGTTTTTGCGCCGGTTGAGCAACACCACGAGCGCAGTATAAATGGAGAGCAGCCAGGTCCAGAATAGAAGCGATCCCTCCTGTCCTCCCCAAAGCACGGCAAACTTGTAATAGAAAGGAAGGTCTCGATTGGAGTGCGTGGCAACGTAGGCGTTGTGGAAATTATTGGTAAAGATCAAAAACTCCAAGGCGATCACCGACAGCGTGATCATGACGAAGAAGGCCAGCGCAGCACGTTCAGCGCTGCGGGTGATCTTGAGGCTGGAAAGCTTCCCGCCTGCCACGCCCGCAATCACGGCATAGATCGCAAAAGCCATGGCGGCAATCAGCCCGACGCTGCCGAATTGATTCATCACTTCTCCTTAATGCTCCATTTCAAAAGTTCACTCGCAAATGCCGCTGCCCTCACCTACCCCGACCAGTCGGGGGTCTCTCCCCTCCGGAAAAGCGTAGAAGACACGGGAAACTGCCCCCACTCGCCGGAAGAGAGAACCGAGGGGTGAGGGGCCACCGAAAAAGACCTTAGCGTGAAGGGGAACTCGCCAATGCTTTTCCCCATTCATTCACGTTTGCCATACCCTTGGGCTTGGCGCCGGAGGGAACCGCTTGATACTTAGAAGCGCATTTAGCCTGAATCTGGTCAGCTCGAAAAGTTCCGTCGGCCATATAGTCACCCTGGACGATCGCCTTGGAGCCGTCTTTAAAAGTATCAGGCAACGTATCCGTGCCGACATAAACCACTGGAATCGACTCAGCATTCTGAGAAAGCCGAAATGACAGCGTTTCACCGTGCCGCGTGATGGATCCCGGCTCAACAGTGCCGCCCACACGCACATGCTGCCGAGTCGTCTTGCTGCTGACCAATTCACTCACAGTCACGTAGTAAGTCTTGCTTTGCTGAAACCCGGAGATGGCTTCCCAAAGCGCCACGACAAGAATAATGGCGATGCCGATGCCAAACTTCCAACGCCTTCGCTGACTTTCCATGCTCTTTTATTTCCCGGCTGGAGGATATTCCCTTAAAACCGAATTGTGCACCCCCCACGGGGCAGAGTCAATGCAGTTCCTCTCGCGGTCTTCGCTTCGGGTTGAAAAGACGTGCTGCCGCGTGTTGAAATGTGAGTGTCACTATTGAATATACCAGAGGCGCACTGCTCCGACCAGCAGACATTGCGGTTTTGGGAAAACCGGTTTGACTGCCGGCGATTTACGGATCAAACAATCGAACATTTTGGCTTGGAGCCTCTCGCGCGTCTATTCATTGGAGAGAACCCCGGAGGGCACATGATGCTGCATGACATCGATCCAGGCCCGGAGTTTCCGGCGATTGTGAGGATGATTGTCGAAATTCCAAAGAACTCGAACAACAAGTATGAGTACGACACCAAGCTGGGCATCTTCCGCCTCGACCGCACCCTCTATTCCCCCATGCATTATCCCGGCGATTACGGATTTGTTCCCGGCACTTACGCCGCTGACGGCGACCCGATGGACGCCCTGGTGCTCACGGATGTGCCCACCTTTACGGGATGCATGCTTGAGGCGCGTCCTGTAGGCTTGCTCAAGATGGTGGATGAAAAAGGAGCAGATGACAAGATTTTGGCGGTTCCGGAGCGGAACCCGCGATTTGACGAAATGCAGACGGTCGATGAAGTGCCCCCTCACGTGCGGCTCGAAATCGAACACTTCTTTGACATCTACAAGGAGCTTGAGGGCAAAAAGACCGAAATCAAAGGCTGGTTAGGTCTTAAGGAAGTGCGGCAGGTCATTCGCGAAGCTCGAAAGCGCTACCTGCAACATCACCCTCCATCCTCAAAGTAGCGTCAGGGTTCTAAATACTGAACGAAGCTGCCTTGCGATTTTAGAGATGGAGCCCCCAGGCCAGGGCCAGGGCACCCGCAAAACCACTTCCGAGAAAATTTACGAACCCGTTGGTCACTAATCGCCGTCGCTCCAAGGCAGCCCCAAGCAAGCTGTCCGCCACATTCCCAGCCCACGCCGCTCCGAGCGTCACCAAAGTGCTCCAACCCTGCAACATCCCGAGCTTCCACGACAGAATCACCACCAGCACCGAAGCCCCAAACCCCGCAGCCGTTCCCGCAAGCGAGACGCCACCATCCTCCCCTGCCCGCACAGGTTTCAGGTTTGTAATCAGAAAGGCCCGGGCTGAGAGCCATTTCCCAATCTCGCTTGCGACCGTATCGCCTGCGGCCTCGGCCAGCGCGGCAACCAGCGCCATCAAGAACGCCTTTTGATAAGGCGTAGTGATCACCAGAATCGAAAAGAAAGCAGCGGGAGAAATATTTGCCACAGCTTCCTGCCAGCTTCGCGCGCCCTTCCGTCGCTCAGCGATGCCTCGTTCGAGTTTCCGGGCGTAGCCCAGCCGTGTAGCCACAACACCCAATGCAAAGAAGCTGAAAAGGATCAAGAAACTCTTATAACCATAACCCATGTAAACGGCGACGCCCAGCAGAAATCCCGCTATGGCGCCGGAAACCGTGATCTGGCGCAGGCCAAATACCGCGACAGCGAAAATGAAATTCAGGGTGAGCGCCCACCCGAGTCGAGCCCCTAAATAGGGCAGATTGTAGCCCAGAAAAATCCGACTCATGAGCTGAGCGCAGAAAATGAAGCTTCCTCCGATAAGCGGGACGGTGATGTTGTCATCAAGCCGGATGGGAAGGCTTTCCACGATCGCTCCCACCAGAGCGCCAAACAGGCAAACAAGGAACGTCTTCCGATTCGGCTGTGTGGAGCTCACCCAAAGCATCAGCAAAGAGGCTCCCGCCCAGCCGAAAATCACGAACGCTCCAAAGCCTTGCCAAGTCTTTTGCGGATTGAACGGCAGCGGGGAGGCTCCCCGCACTTCTCCAATCGCCCCTGCCACGCTATCTCCAACTGCCAGCAGGGCCCATGCGGCGGCAACAACCGCAAGGTTGTGACGGAAAATCAGGGTAAGCGCCAGTATCGAGACCGGAAAGAAAGCCACGCCTAACCCAAGCTCATCCGATCCCGTTGAACTTTCCTCCAGAACCATTCTCCCCCGCCGTACAACAAAGAGAGCGAACAGCAGGATCAGGATTGCAAGCCCAGCGGCCTCATACCACGTAATCGAAAAGAGTAAAAAGGCTGGCAGAATCAGCCAAGCTTGAAGAACCCGACGCGGTGCCCACGGATGAGCGGTTTTCGTCGCCGAGAGATTGAGAGGTTGGGATGGGGAACCACTGAGCGTTTGACTCATGATTTAAGATCGGCCCATCGAAGACTCACCGACTCAATGAACCAGGTCCAACAAGTACGCTCCGGCCAGCCCGAGATGGCCGACCATCATCATCCAGTACATATGCCGCCAACTGGGATGGTTTTCGCCCTCGCGCGCGAGGCTGCGCGGATTGCGGTTCAGAAGGATACTGACGTAAGCGCCCCAGGACAGCATCACCACACTGAGCGCCAGGATGGCGGGCGCATTCCCACTCAACACCTTCAGCCACACTCCGAGCGCCATGACGAGCCACGGCGCAAGAAACGCCGGAGCGATCATGCGCGCGCTCTTTTCGATTCCATACTTCAGCGGCAGGGTCACGCAACCCGCGATGCGATCGCCTTCCAGATCAGCAAAGTCCTTCGTCGTGGTAGCACCCATCAGGAAGAGGAAGTAGATCAGGCCGATATACCAAGGTTCCCAGGAATCCAGCACCGTGGCGACCGCAGCCCACCCCGCCACTTTCAGCAATTCACCACGGGTAAGTGCAATGGTGAGGTTGGAAACCCAAGGCCGGCGCTTCAATCGTAAAGGAGGCGCAGAATAAGCCACCGTAGCCAGAGCGGCGATGAGATAGATGAAAAAGGTTTGTGCATTCACCTCTGCCGTCATGATGAGTGCTACCGCGTAGGAAACCCAAACAAACCACCAGGCCTGCCGCAGCGTCATCCGCTTCGAAGCTAGGGGCCGGTGTGGCTTGTTGACCCGATCATTCGGGAGATCATAGATCTGATTCAGACCGTTGGAGGCGGCATTCAGGACCCCTGCCGCAACGATGGCAAGCGACACTGGCAGAATACGGAACGGGGCGCGAGTTGCAGCGTACCCAATCAGCGAACCGGAAAGGATGCCCACCATGGGTGGAACCAGCGTGAAGGGGCGGGAAAACTCCCAGTAAAGCCGGAGCATGATACCACGATAACCGACGGCCGATCAGGACGCCTGGGCCGCCAGCCGAGTGCTGCGATGAATGGAGCGCTCAAATTGATTCAGTGCTGCCCTTCGCTCTTCAGCTCCCCAGCCATTCTCATGGGCAAAAAGATCCACCACCGCGCTCGCCGTTTCAGGATAGGCGCACATCATCCAACTCAAACCGGAGCGGCGCAGGAGAAAATCTTCCGGAGTCAACGCCATCTCTGCGCGGATGGAAAATTGAACTTCCGCCGCCAGCACCTGGGGCGCACCCGGCAAAGCTTCTGCGAGAGCTTTCTGCCCACGGATGGGCTCGAGCACCTGTTGCCACCGGCTTCCGTAAGTCCGGACGATGCGCTCCGCCGCCCGGGGAGGGACTCCAAATTTTCCGACAGCTTCCTCGCACGAGGATTTCACAAATTCCTCGAAAGGTTTGCGAATGTGTCCGCCCGGCAAAGGCAGATCGCGCGAAGGACTGGGGTCTCCCTCATCTCTGCTGGAAGGCAACTCTGCTCGAACGACATCCACCAACTTTTCAGCCAGTGCGCGTGCCGTCGTGAGCTTGCCTCCGCAGACCGATATCAGATTCCTGATCCAAGGATCGCGGTGAAATCGATATTCACGCGTGTTGGCGGAGGGGCTCCGCCGTCCTCCTTCAATCACCAGGGCTCGCAGCCCTGTATAAGCCCCTAAAACGCTCTCCGCTCTGACAGGCTCGCGCAACACGCGGTTGAGCGCGCTTAAAAGATATTCCACTTCCGCGGGCTCGGGCTGCACGGCCTCAGGATCACCTTCATATTCGGTATCCGTCGTTCCCAGCAGTGAATGACCATGCCAGGGCATCATCAGAAAGATACGCTCGCCGGGTAGGATGGCAGCAAACAGTGCATAGCGTTCCGAAATGCACGGTAAGATCACATGCGTGCCTTTCGTCATGCGGATCGTCTTTCCCCCGTCATACCCCGGAAGGAGCATTCGCACCTGATCCACCCACGGCCCGGCAGCGTTCACCCAGAACCGGCCGGAGATTTCGTATTTTTTCCCTGCCAGGCGATCAACCACTTCAGCGCTGGCCAGACAGTCATCGCCAGGATTTTTGCTGAAATTTCGCACCTCCGCGTAATTCACAACGACTGCGCCATGCTCAGCGGCATCCAGAATGTTCTCAAAGCTCAGGCGCGCATCATCGGTGAGCGAATCATGATAGACAGCGCCCGCACGCAAGCCCTCCGGGCGCAGGCTGGGAATACGGCGCAATGTTTCCGGAGGGTTGTAGAAGCGATGGCGGTCATTCCGGCCGAGGTTGCCCAGCCAGTCATAGATCGAGAGACCCAACCGCATTTTGAGGGGTGAATACGGATCTGACCGATAAATAGGCAGCAGAAACGGAAGCGGCCGCGCCAGATGAGGCGCGAGCTTCATTAGCAATTTTCGTTCTCGCCGCGCCTCGCGGACTAATTTGATCTCGCCCTGGGCAAGATATCGCAGGCCACCGTGAATCAATTTCGAGGAGCGGCTGGATGTGCCGCTGGCGAAGTCGCGCGCGTCAATCAGCGCTGTTTTCAGACCGCGCAGCGAGGCTTCCCGCGCGATGGCCGAACCATTGATCCCGCCACCGATAATGACGAGGTCAAATCTCCTTTCCGCCAAAGCTTCAGGATTTCGCTTCATGCCACTCCCGCCCTGCTGGTCACTAGGTTAGCATAACGCAGAACCGGAGGGAGAGCGTGAGGCCAGCTTCAGGCTCTAATCCTGTGGTCTGAAGTCGTCATAAGTTTTCTGGACCCTTGGTAGGTAGATTTTAGAAATTCCAATCCGTGGAAAGCTGAATGGCATCGCCTCTGACAGCCCCAAGCGCTTGCGCAAAGTCATAATGCAGGTAGCCTACGGTCACCACAGATCGCGGGCTGAAGTGAAAAGTCAGTCCCGGGCCAAGTCGGAAGGCGCGCGTGAATGGCTCGCCTTCCTCGGCCTGCTGCACTCCCATATCAGACGTAAGAGTGTAGCCGACCGGACCCCCTAATCGTCCATAAATGCGAGATGTGACGAGATGTTGCTGGTAAAGGGTGGGATTAAAGAATCCCATGAAAATGCCGCGTCGTTTCCCTGCATAGCCGAATGCCGCGCCGGAATAGCCCGCATCCCAGGAAATCCGCTCGGAGCGAATTATGGTGCGATTCAAACTGACGTTTCCTCCGTTACCGTGATCGCGGCCATTCGCTTCCGGCAAGACCGCACCGCCCAACTCATTGCGGACCTGGTCGTAAACAGAAGACGAAACCCGATCGTGATAATACGACATCTGCAAGTGCATGCGAGGAGTCAATGCATAGCCTGCGGCCAACTCGATTCGCGTGTTCATCACGCCAAATCGCACCGATGCCGGCGTGTAAGTGATCCCCAGGCGGGAAACTGCAAAATCGAGTGAGAGCTTTGGGTTGGGCCTCAAGGAGTAGCCCGCGTACCCAATCGGCGAAACCGCAAGACTTCTAACCGGCCCGTTCTGCCTGGCCACGCTGAAAAGCGCTCCCGGCCCCATCCGGATTAATCCGAACCCGCCACGAAGGGTAAAGCCTCTGGAAAGTTCTGTTGTCTGTCCATAGAGCATTTGGGTGGGCGCCGCCGCGCCTTGAATGCCCCCGGAGGGGCTATTTGAAGGCAAAGAGTCGATGGAAATGTAAGAAGTGCTGCGAGGAAGAAAGACAAATCCCATCCGGATGCCGCCACGGTACGAGTTCAGATCCTCCACGGTTTCACCTGGCATGACTAGACCCGGCAGGGTCACAAAAGGATTCTGGAAGGACACTTCACGCGCATAAGAGGCGGAGGTATGGAAAGTGAGAGCGCGTTCCTGCTGGAGTTGCCGTTTCAGCTCCACCACCTCAGGATTGTTCGGACTCAACTGCGAAGCCCGCTTAAGGTAAACTCGCATCGTCCTGGCATGATCCCGGGCGCGCTCGATACGCGCCATCAAGAGGAGCGCATCAAAATCCTTCGGGCGCTCGTTCACCAGGCGGGCAGCAAAAGGATAAGCGCGGTCAGGGTCACCCAGGTAATAGTAGATTCGGGCCTCGCCTTCGAGAGCGTCGGCATCGGTAAAATCGTTTCCCAGGAGCCAATCATAATCGCGAAGAGCTTCGCGTAAATGCCCTTGACGCAATTCAAGCTGGGCAAGCTCCAGGCGAGCCTCGCGATTCTGAGGATGAGCTTTTAAAAAGCCAACCAGCGACTTCCCGGCCTCGCCATATTTTTTCAGTTGCAGCTCCAGGCGGGCGACTGCAAGCGGATGTTCAATATTCTGCGGATCAACAGCGCAAAGCTGCTGTTCAATGCTCAGAGTCTCTCCCAGATTGGCAGACCAGAGATAGACCCGGGAAAGAGCTTCCAGCAGTTGGACATCCCGAGGAGTCTGCCTGAGCAGGCCGCGATAAATTCTGATCGAAGCATCAAATTGGTGATCCCAACTCAGGATGCGTGCGAGTTCTATCTTCGCGGCGCGATCATCTGGGTTCAGCCGCAGCGCTTGCCGGTAGTCGTCAATCGCGGCTGAAAAATTCCCCCAGCGGGCTTGCCACTCTGCCAGATCTTTCAGAGCGTTTTCGTCGTGAGGGTGATCCGCCAGATAGCTGACGTAATAGCCCACGTAAGCCTGGGCTGGAGACCCTGACGCCGGCCGCAATGCTTTCCATCGCTTCTCGTCCTGAGCCCGAGTGATGACCTGGAGCGCTCTGCGATTTTCGGGATCCTCGGGATTCCGGGTTGCGAGTCTCGTAAAAATCGCTCGCGCCTCCGCAAAATGCCGCGCCCAGTAGAGGGCGAATGCTTTCCCCTGAAGGGCTTCATAACTGGAAGGCGTCTTTTGAAGAATTTGGTCGTAAAGCCGCAAAGCCTCGGAATAGTGGCCTTCGGCGGCCAGAGAACGAGCCAAGGCTAATTGCCCTGCCCGATTCTCCGGATCAATCCGCAGCATCTCCGCAAAGGCTTTTGTCGCTTCCTCATTCTGACCGGCCCGCGCCAAAGTCTCTCCCAGCTCATACCAAATGACGGCTTCACGCGGCCTGACTTCGAGATATTCACGATACCAAGCAATCGCTTCAGTATTCTGGCCACAACTCGCCAGAGCCCGCGCTAGCCTCAGTTCGAGATCGACGTTGTGCAGCGATCTTTCAAGAGCAACCCGCACGCCCTGGATTTCTACATCACAATGTCGCGGGCCATGATCACTCCTCAGGGATGATCTCTCCTGAGCAGCAAGAGTGCTTGTGAATGCAATCGTCAGGATCAGAATTTGAATTGCGGCTCGGAACACGTTGGGACAGGTTGCTCCCTATATATTGGTGATTCGTTGGGGTGATGAACTCGCTTTGCTCTCTGACGCCCTGATCAAGGTCGCGCCGTCTCTTGAGCGTCGCTCGCGGCACACGCTATCTGTTCACGCAACATCTTTTCAGCATTCTGATAAGCGGGCGTCTTGCCGTATTTGCGGGCGAAGGTTTGAAGTAAGTGCTCGGCTTCCTGGCACTTTTCGAGGGCAATTTCCGTGTAAATATAGCCCAGCAAGGGATCCGGATTTTCGGGGGCAAACTCACAGGCCTGACGGAAACATCTCTCCGCCGGCCGGAGTTTCGACAACTTCAACAAGTCCCAACCCATCAAGGCCAGAATCGAGGGGTCACCCGGCTCAAAACGGTCGGCTTCCTGCAGTTTTTCAAGCGAGCGGGCGTAGCGATGCACTCGGTAATCTTCGATCGCGGAACGATAGAGAGACCCCGTGAAAGGGTGCAGATAAAATTCCCAGTAAACGCTCAGCCCGAGGATGAAGATCAAAGATAGAACGATGCGATTTCTGTAGATTCGCATGGCGTATCCGTCACGCAAGGGAATCCGCGGTGTGAGCCACCTTCTCCCATTGATGAAAACCAGTTAAAAATCGAAGAAAACCCTGGAACCTGAAATAGAGAACAATCTGGCGAAAACCGAAATTTTCAATCAGCGCCCAGCCGAGCAACCTGTACAGATCGCGTCGATCGGGATAACGGCGATAGGTAAGTTCTTCAATGAGCACAGCCCCCACAGAGAGAAACGAGGCATATATGAGGCTGAAAATAACCAGCGGAATATAAAATACGGAGAGCGTCAAATGAAGCGCGAAGGCAAGTGGCACGACAAGGTATCCCATTAACTCAATCCCGGCACCCAAAGCCTCAATATAAAGGTGGAAGGGGAAGCTCAGCATTCCCGCCGCACCATATCTCCAGTTAAAAAGCATCTGTGAATTCAGCCAGAGTGTCTGGCAAAGCCCTAGTTGCCATCGGCGGCGTTGCCGCGCCAGCATAGCAAGGGTCGAGGGACACTGCGTCCAGCAAATGGTGTCCATCGTGAAAACCATTCTCAGAGGCTGCTTGCGCTCCTCCGCCAGACAGCGCAGGCGAACAATAACTTCCATATCCTCGCTGACCGTCGCATTGCTAAACCCTCCCGCCTCGATTACTTCCGCCCGACGGAACACGGCGAGTGCTCCAGAGACAATCAGCGTGCCTTGGGTCAGGTCCCAGCCCGCGCGACCCAGCAGGAAGCCTCGGAGATACTCCACCACTTGCAGTCGCTCAATCCAGGAGGATGGCAACCGCACCTCCTTGACACGCCCATGAACGACCTTGCAGCCGTTTCGAATACGAATCGTTCCGCCGCTAACGACAACATTCTTTACGGGACCCATCATCGGCTTCACGAGGCGCAGCAAAGCATCCGGCTCGATCAGACAATCAGCGTCTAACGTGCAGAAATAAGGCGTACGACAGAAATTGATGCCCACGTTCAGCGCGTCAGCTTTTCCACCGTGCTGTTTACTAAGCACCACCAAGTTGGGGAATTCAGCACTTTTAAAGAAGGCTTTGAGAGGAGAGGTAGCCAGAAGGCTGCGGTAAATGAGGTTCATCTCGGAAAGCGCAAACTCATTCCTCAGCCGCTCTAATGTCGCGTCGGAAGAACCGTCGTCGACAACAAGAATGCGTAAGTCAGGATAGTCTACCTTCAGCGCAGACCGCACGGTCTCCAGAATCGAATCCTCCTCGTTGTAAGCCGGAATAATAACGGTTAACGGTGGCGTTGCTCTCAAATCGCGTAATTCATGCAAGCCCTGATAAGGTTGTCGACGATGGTGGAAAAAAGCCGAAACCAGAGAAACAGCCATCAAAAGGCTGTAAATGCAATTGCCTGCGAAGAAATAAGCGATGGTCAGCGCGTTGAATATGTTGAGGGCGTGCTGGCCCCATTCCCACAAACCCACCTATCGACTCCCCTTTCCTCCTAGCTACGCTCACCAGGTTACAGCGCCGCAAATGACTGAATTCCAGCTAATCAGCAGCCTACCTATCAGAGTTCATTGAGTTTTGACAGAGCGTCCCTGAAGAGTTTCGTTTTCCCTTTTTCGCTTCAAGTGCACTGATAAGATTAATCGATGAAGGCGCCGCAAGCTTCCTCGTGACGATGAGCGCCAACTTGAACCATTTCACAGCGCTCATTCAGACGATTTACCCAAATCTGCACCTGAGAAGCAGGATCGCGCGCAAGCTCTGAAAGGATAATCTGACGCCTTCGCGGATCGATTTGTTCACATAACAGCGCTTCGATACGGCTCGTCTTACCGATCTTGATCATCTTTCGAACCACTTCAAGCTCTTGCCTAGCACCTTTTTCGCCACACCGCTCCATCAACTCTGAAATGAGACCTGAAATTTGCAATTCCTCTGCAATCTGTTCCTGCGCGTAAAGATCCTTAGTGCTCAGAAACGATTTCAAAAGCTGTTCTCTTCCTGGGTGGCCGCAATATATCAGCGCATGAGCAGCAGCCTCGCGAACTCTCCAGTGGGAATCGGTCAACTGCTTTGCTAGCAAAGGCACAAAATCGCCATTCTTCCTTTCGCCCAGGGCGCGGAGTGCATGCAGTCGGACAAACCATTCCCCATCCTGTAATAGCGTCAGCAGCGCTTGCTCAGCGTGCTCTTCCTCAAGGAAGGTGAGAACATCGGCGACTGCAGCCCGTGCATCCGCATTATTGTCCTGCACGAGTTGTGAGAATGCTCCATGCAAAAGATCAAAACCTAAATCCGCCTCCGATAGCAGACGCTTCTGACGGGCAGCCTCTCGTGCCAACATTCCTCGAAGGATATTCAATGCAAGTATGCGCAATCGAGGATTGGAATCCTGAAACAGCGGTAGTAGCTGGCCTGCAACGTTCAGCGGAAAGCGCGACAGCGCCAATTTCAATGCATGTTCGGACAACTTTGGTTTCTGCGTTTCAACGGCCACGCGCAATTGTCGAACGAGGGCCGGGAAGCTTTGCGGCTCACCAATGGAAGCGAGCGAGCGAAGTGCGACTGCTTGCACATCACGATGAGGGTGATGGAGTGCACGCACAAGGAGCTCCCAGCTCTTGTGATGCCGGATACGACCCAGGTTTTCAGCGCTTCTTGCAGCTGCGAAAAACTGCAGGAAGTGTATTCTCCGCACTGCATTTACAAGAAACCGGACGGGACCGCCCGATTCTCTGCGATGCAATAGCTGTACTCGGTTCTGCCAAATGCGGATAAAACCGAGATCTTCAGCCAACCGACGAAGAGGCACCTCAAACCCGGGGTTCGCCGACTCCTCAATCAGAATTTGCTCCATCGCGCGCAGGTACCGAGGTTGGGTAAGCTTCTGAAGCCTTCCGAGAGCCTCTTCGTATTCAAAAGCATGGTCGACAAGCCCCCTTAAAATGGCACGGGCTTGCTCACGGAAGCGGGCCAGGAGATCAAAGTCGCGGTCTCGCTTTACTCGCCGTCCGATAACGAATGCGACCAGCAACAGACCGGTTATGAATATGGCGATGGATAGGCCCAGAATTGCGTTAATCAGCCGCTCAGTAGGAAGCAGAGTAACCATTCTTGATAGGGGTTCAATCGGGGTTGAGACGTTCTATGAAGTCTCATCCTGCGCCGACATCAATATCCCAAGATATTTTCTTCATCAAAAGTTCACATTGAGCATATCGGCTCCGGAATGGGATAGCATGAGTCCTCCCTCATCCCCGCTTCCATTCCGCCATCCACTCTGTTCCGCCGCACCGGGAAAACAGATGAATCGGGCGCGAAAAATTCAAGGCAACGACCTGATTTTTGGCAACACCGTTTCCGATAAAATCTGATAGAATCAATCGTACCGTTTGGGCCCGATTGCTTGGACTCCAAAACCTCCGATCTTTCGTCTGAATCCATCATGATGACGAGGCCATTTCCTTCAAGTTGGCCAACACCGGCCAGGGATAGGATTTTAGGATTTCGGGTGACTTCGAGCTGCAACTTCAGGAGAAGCGGATGAGCGCCAAATATATTTTTGTAACAGGGGGAGTGGTGAGTTCGCTTGGGAAGGGGCTTGCCGCCGCTTCCATTGGAGCGCTGCTGGAATCCCGCGGGCTGAAGGTGACGCTGCTGAAATTTGATCCTTACCTCAATGTGGACCCGGGCACCATGAGTCCCTTTCAGCACGGCGAAGTTTTTGTCACCGATGACGGCGCAGAAACAGACCTCGATCTGGGCCATTACGAGCGTTTCACGCACGCCCGCATGAGCCGGGATAACAACTGCACCGCTGGGCGGATTTACGAACAGATCATCACCAAAGAACGCCGGGGCGATTATCTCGGCAAGACCGTGCAGGTGATCCCCCATGTTACCAATGAAATCAAGGCTGTCATCCGCAAGATTTCACAGGATGTGGATGTGGTGATTGTGGAAATCGGCGGCACGGTCGGCGATATTGAATCGTTGCCTTTTCTCGAAGCCACCCGCCAAATGCGCCAGGAGCTGGGCCGGGAAAACGTGGTGTTCGTTCACGTCACCCTGGTCCCCTTTATCGGGGCGGCGGGTGAGTTAAAAACCAAGCCCACCCAGCATTCCGTCAAAGAGCTTCGGGAAATCGGCATTCAGCCGGATATTCTGCTGTGCCGTACCGATCGTTATCTTTCACAGGACCTCAAAGCCAAAATTGCCCTTTTTTGCAACGTGCCCGAAGAAGCCGTCATTACGGCCAAAGATGTGCAGCATATCTATGAAGTTCCGCTCGTCCTGGGGGGCGAAGGCCTGGACCGTCAAATTCTGCGATGCCTCCATCTTCAAACGGGCGAAGCCCGGCTCGAACCGTGGCGAGACCTGGTCGAGCGCCTCAGCCATCCGAAGGATGAAGTCGATATCGGCATGGTCGGGAAGTACGTGGAATATCAGGACTCCTATAAGAGCCTGAATGAGGCTTTGACCCACGGCGGGCTGGCTCATTCGCTGAAAGTGAATCAGGTGTGGGTGGAAGCCGAGGGCCTGGAAGGCAAAAACTGGGAGGAACAGTTAAAGGGTCTGGACGCCATCCTGGTTCCCGGCGGGTTCGGAAAGCGCGGCATCCCCGGCATGCTCCGGGCCATTGAATATGCCCGCACGCGAAATGTACCCTATTTTGGCATCTGCCTGGGAATGCAATGCGCCGTCATCGAATTTGCCCGCAATGCCTGCGGGCTGACGGAAGCCGATAGCTCGGAATTTAATCCTTCAACGGCCCATCGCGTCATCTATAAACTGCGGGAGCTTCGTGGTGTCGATGAACTGGGCGGCACAATGCGGCTGGGCGCCTGGACGGCCCGCCTAAAACCCGGCTCTTTCGCTCATCGCGCCTATGGAACGCTTGAGATTTCCGAGCGCCATCGCCACCGTTACGAGTTCAATCGCGAATATGAGGAGACCCTCGTTGCCAACGGGCTCTGCATTACAGGCGCATCGCCCGACGGCACCTATGTGGAAGTGGTGGAAATTCCGGATCACCCCTGGTTTCTCGGCTGCCAGTTCCACCCTGAATTCAAATCGCGCCCCCTGGAACCGCATCCGCTTTTCAAAGCCTTCATCGGCGCCGCATACGAATACCGCAGGCGTCGTCTGGGCGGCAAGGCTTTTGCCGCCCAGGCAGCCTCGGCCGGCACGAATGACCACACACTGGAGAATGTCCGGATGGTTTCAGAACTGCGGGACGGCGAGGGTGCATCCTGAGGGCGCAATTTGCCTTTTGATTTGTGCTTTTCTCATGCCCAATCCGGTTCGCATCGGCGAGTTGACGATCGGCCCCCAGCACCCGCTTTCGATCATTGCCGGTCCTTGCGTGATAGAAAGCGAACGCCATGCTCTGAAAATGGCCGAACGCCTTTCAACGATCGCCCGCGATCTCCGTGTTCCTTACATCTTCAAAGCTTCTTACGATAAAGCCAATCGCACAGCGCTCAATTCGTTTCGCGGGCCGGGGCTTGATCGCGGCCTCAGGATTCTGAGGCGGATCAAGGAGGAGTTCCGTGTACCCGTTTTGACGGATATCCACGAACCCGGCCAGGCGGTCCCAGCGGCTGCGGTCTGCGATGTGATCCAGATCCCGGCTTTCCTCTCCAGGCAGACGGATTTGCTGCTGGCGGCTGGCCGGTCAGGGGCGGCTGTGAACATCAAAAAGGGGCAATTCCTTTCTCCCTGGGATCTGCGATATGCCGTAGAAAAGGTCGCAAGTACCGGCAATCACCGGATTCTCGTGACCGAGCGCGGCAGCTCATTCGGCTATAACAATCTGGTGGTGGATATGCGCGGACTCAAGGTTATGAGCGAGTGGGGATATCCTGTGATCCTGGATCTAACCCATTCGCTGCAACTGCCGGGCGGCGCGGGGAATCGCAGTGGCGGGCAGCCGGAATTTATTGAGACGCTGGGGCGGGCGGGTGTTGCGGCCGGAGTGGATGGACTTTTCCTGGAAGTACATGACCGTCCGGCGCGCGCGCTTTCCGACGGAGCCAACGCACTGCCCTTGCAAAAATTCAAGCCGCTTGTTGAGCAACTCCGGGATTTGGGCGAATTTATTCGCAAGATGTAGCTGGGCCTTGAAAATTTTATGCTGCGAGAAATCCACATTCGCAATTACGCCGTGGTGGAAAATCTGAGCCTGGAATTTTTCCCCGGGCTCAATCTGCTCTCAGGAGAAACGGGCTCCGGCAAGTCCATTCTGGTGGACGCTCTGGGCCTTACGTTAGGCGGCAGAGCTTCACCGGATGTCATTCGCTCGGGTCAAGACCGGGCTACGATCACCGCTGTCTTCAATGCGGAGGGTGACGCTCCCTGGGGAAAGTGGCTCGAAGAATACGGGATCGAGGGCGGAAATGCCTCGGAGATGATTTTGCGCCGCGAGATTCAGTCCGAAGGCAAAAGCCGGCTGCTGGTGAACGATCAGCCGGTAACGCTAGCGGCCATTCGCAGCCTGGCTCCTTATCTGGTTGACATCCACGGACAGAATGAGCATGTCGCGTTGCTTGAGCGCGAGGCTCAGCTTGATCTGTTAGACCAATTTGCGAAATCAAACCCTTTGCTGGCTGAGGTGGCCCGGCTTTATCACCTCAGGCGGGAACTGGAACAGGAGCTAGAAGAGCTGGGCCGGAACGAGCAGGACCGCCTGCGCACGCTCGACCTGCTGCAATTCCAGGCGGAAGAGATCAGGCGCGCGCATCTGGAGGCGGGAGAAGATCTCCGCCTGGAGGAAGAGAAACGTGTTCTGGCCAATGTTGAAAAATTACGGGCCGCAGCCGCTCAGGGGTATGCTCATCTTTATGAGGAAGAGGGTTCCGCCTGCGCCCGGCTGGCGATAGCGGCTCGCTCACTGGAGGACCTGCGGCGTTACGACGCTTCAGCCGAGCCACATCTTGAATCGCTGAGCGCCGCACGCGCGAGCCTGGAAAGCGTTGCCGTCTATCTGCGCGACTATCTGGGCAAGCTCAACGCTGACCCGCAGCGTCTTGAGGAAATTGAGGAGCGGCTGGCGCAATTGGACCGGCTCAAGCGCAAATATGGCAAGACCATTGAGGAAATTCTGGCCTACGCACAGCAAGTGGAGCAGCAACTCAGCGGGCTGGAGCACGCCGATGACCGCCGGCGCGAACTCACCCAGAAGCTGGAGACGGTCAACGCCGAATATTTCCGCGCCGCCCAGGCCTTATCGGACCAGCGTCGCACGGCGGCAAAAGTGTTGGAGAAAAAAGTCCGCCAGGAGCTTGAGCAACTTGGCATGGAAAAAGCCCGCTTCGAAATTTGTTTCTTAAATCGGACTCACACAGGCGGCAACTCACGCGGCATCGACGAAATCGAGATGCGCATTTCACCCAACGCCGGCGAGGAGGCCCGGCCCCTCGAACGAGTCGCCTCAGGCGGTGAACTTTCCAGGCTGATGCTGGCACTCAAAACCGTGGCCGCAGAAAGCCCTCTGAATGGAACCCATGGCCAGCGCGCTCCTGCTGGCGCGCCATCCGGCAAAGGCTGGACACGGACTTTTATCTTTGATGAAGTCGATGCCGGCATTGGCGGACGCGTGGCCGAGCGCGTTGGACAGCGGCTGAAGCGCCTTGCCCGCAATGCCCAGGTGCTTTGCGTCACCCATCTTCCCCAGATCGCCTGTTTCGCGGACCATCATTTTTACGTGGAAAAACTTCAGCGCAGCGGCCGGACGGTGACGGAAGTCCGATATCTGGCCAGTGAAAAGGAGCGCGCTGCGGAACTGGCTCGAATGCTCTCCGGCAGCCAGATCACCGATGCCGTTCTGCAACATGCGGTCGCCATGCTGCGCCAGGCCGCCGGTTAAGAACTGAGGGAAACCGGCAAAATCAACTTGTCAAACTGCGCCAGAATGTAATTCTTCACGGACAATAGCACAGGCTGTGCGTGTGGCAGTATACTGAGAAGGGGAAAAGAGTTTTCCAGGATTTATGGGGAACGAACTCATCCAAATTTTGCCCGCCAGAAGCAACCGGAGGGATTGTCAGGCTCAGAGCCCTGCCCCAGCTCATGGCATCTTTAACAGTGCGGCGACCAGGCAGCCGCTCACCAAAAGCAAGACTTTCTATATTGAGACTTTTGGCTGTCAGATGAACGTCCATGATTCCGAGAAGGTCGCCGGAATGTTGCTGGCCAAGGGTTATCGTCTGGTGGAAAATTATGAGGATGCCGACCTGGTTCTCTATAACACGTGCAGTATCCGTGAAAAGGCGGCGCAGAAGGTCTTTTCCCGCCTGGGTGCATTCAGGAAAAACGCCGATAACCGCCAGAGGATGATTGGCGTCCTGGGCTGCGTGGCCCAACAGGAAGGGGAACGATTTTTCGACCGCGCCCCTCAGGTGAATCTGGTCTGCGGCTCGGCGAGCTATTCCAGGATCTCCGAGCTTATCGACCGCCTGGAAGCGGGCGAGAAACGAGTGACGGGGCTTTCGCTGGATACCGATGAATGTTTTGAAACCGAGATCACACGTCGCGACAACCCTTTCCGCGCCTATATCACCATCATCGAGGGATGCGACAAGGCCTGTACCTATTGCGTGGTTCCGATGACTCGCGGCCCTGAGCGCAGCCGTCCCAGCGACAAAATTCTGGCCGAAGCGCGTCGCCTCGTCGAATCAGGTTATACGGAAATTCAACTGCTTGGGCAAACGGTGAATTCCTACCGCGATCCGGCCCCGGCTCGCTTGACTTTCACGGAGCTGCTGCTTCGCATTGCGGAAATCCCAGGCCTCAAACGCCTGCGCTTCACCACTTCGCACCCTCACGACTTTACGCCGGATATTGTGCGCGCCATCGAAAGCACTCCGGTGCTCTGTGATCACATCCATCTGCCCGTGCAGTGCGGGTCGAATCGGGTGCTCGAACGGATGCGCCGCACTTACACCCGCGAGGAATATCTGGAGAAAATCAGTTGCATCCGCAGCGCAAAACGTGCTATGAGCATCTCTACTGATATCATTGTCGGCTTTTGTGGCGAGAGCGAAGAAGATTTTGAGCAGACGCTGAGCCTGATCGATGCGGTGGGTTATGACCAGGTGTTCTCATTCAAATATTCGCCCCGCCCTAACACGGATGCCGGAAGGATGGAAGATTCGGTTCCCGAAGAAGAAAAAGGGCGGCGACTGATGGCGCTGCAGGAACGACAGCGGCAAATTCAGTTATCGCGCAATCAGGCGCTAATCGGCCAGGAGTTCGAGGTCCTGGTGGAAGGCTTTCAACCCAAACTGGGGCAGGCGATTGGTCGAACGACCAGCAATCGCATTATTAACTTTACCGGCGAGGCCGGCTGGGTTGGCCAGTATATGAATGTACGGGTCACCGCGGCCGGGCCGAACAGCCTTGTAGGCGTGCGGGCCGATTCAGGATCGGGGCTGTGCAAGCCCGTGTAACAACCGTCCGGGGCGGCGTTTGAAGGCGACCGGGGTTTGGGAAGCTGGAGAGCAGAAGCGCCGCGACAAAAAGTCTTTAAACCGGATGGCTACCCGGGCTTCATGAACCGCAGAGGACCTCTGGCCCAGGGTGCTCGCGGAATCTCGATCAGCGTTTCGTGGGCGGTCGCAAGGTATTTCATGTCTTGCGAAGGCTGCGCTTCAAGGCGCTGTGACTCGAGACGCGAAGGAGAATCCGATGGAAGTCGAAATGAAAATCCGGGGATTGATGATGGATCCAGTCACGAACATGCCGATTGTGATCCTGCGCGATACAGGTGGTTCCACGGTGTTGCCCATCTGGGTGGGGATCTATGAGGCCAACGCGATCGCTCTGGAGATTGAGAAAGTCAACACGCCACGGCCCATGACACACGACCTCATCCGCAATCTCCTGATGGGTCTTGAGGCGCGCGTGAACAAGGTCGTGGTGAACGATCTCCGCGATGATACGTTTTACGCTCTGATCTGGCTGGAGAAGGGAGGCGAGATCATTTCGATTGATTCACGCCCCAGCGATGCCCTCGCTCTGGCGCTCCGCGTGGATTGCCCCATTTATGTGGAAGAGGAAGTTCTGAAGAATTCCAAAGTCTCAGGGGCCACATCCGATAAGGTCAGCAATGAAGAGCTGAGCAAGTGGCTGGAAAGCTTGAACGACGAAGATATTGGACGTTACAAGATGTAATGCTCGGCCGGGAAGAGCTTCTTCACCCGCCTTCGTTTTACCTCTCAAAGCGGGAGCGATGGGTGAAGAGCAAGCGCACATGAGGTGAGGCTGGGCGGGAGCTCTCGGTGGCCATCATCATCGCCATTGCAAACCAGAAAGGTGGAGTCGGAAAAACAACAACCGCCACGAACCTGGCCGCTGCTTTCGCCTTAAAGAAGAAACGGACCCTCCTGATTGACCTCGATCCTCAGGCCAATACCACGCTCACCTTCTTTCCACTCGAGGAAATTTCTCATTCCGTCTACGACGTGCTGGCGGATCACCATATGGCGCTGGCGGATGTGGTCAGACCCACGCCAACTCCGAATCTATGCCTTGCGCCTGCCAAAATCGCCCTGGCCAAGCTTGAGGCGACGCTTGTGGGGCAGTTTGACGCGCCTTACCGCCTGAAGGATGCGCTCGCCCCCTGTCGAGATCAGTTTGATATCATCCTGATCGACACACCGCCGACTCTCGGGCTGATCACTGTCAATGCGCTGGTGGCCTCCACCCACCTGCTGGTTCCGATTCAGGCCGCCTATTACGCCATGGAAGGCAGCGATGACCTTCTGGATACGCTTTCGCGCATCCGTTCTCGCCCCAATCCCGATTTGAAACTTTTGGGGGTGGTGATCACTTTATTCGACAAGCGGACAAACCTCGCACGGGATATTCAGAAGCAGGTCTGCGCCGTGTTCGGAGATAAGGTGTTCAAGACGGTTGTGAACAAGAACGTTCGTCTGGAAGAGAGCCCGGCTTACAAGGAAACGATTTTCACCTTTGCACCGGATTCTTCGGGCGCACAGGACTATGAGCGGCTCGCTCGGGAGGTTTTACAACGTGTCGAGTAGACGGATTGGCCTGCCGGTTACCGTAAAAATGCGTCACGATGCCCATTACGTCGAGGACATCATCTCCCGCAGCGGCGCAGCGATTGGCCGGATGATTGCCATCGAGCAGATTCAACCCAACGCCGACCAGCCACGCAAGGATCTGGGCGATCTCAAGGGGCTCATCGAATCGGTGCGTGAGAAGGGAGTGCTGGAGCCTCTGCTGGTCCGGTTTCTGCCGCAGGCTGAAAAATATATGATCATTTCCGGCGAGCGGCGATATCAGGCGGCGCGCGCGGCGGGACTTCGTGAAGTCCCCTGCATCGAAAAGGAGGTCAACGATGCGGAGACACTCGAACTGGCTTTAATTGAGAACCTTCAACGCAAGGACCTGACGCCGTTTGAAGAAGCCGACGGCCTTCAGGCGCTTGCCGATCGCTTTGCGCTCACTCACGAGGAGATTGCCAGGAGGGTGAGCAAGGGACGCTCCTCCATCACCGAATCGCTGAGCCTGCGCTCCATCCCCGATGAGATCAAGGCGCTGTGCATCGAAAAGGGCGTCCTTTCAAAATCTCAGTTGCTTCAGGTGGCGCGCCAGCCAACGGAAGCCAAAATGCGCGATCTGATCCGCCGGTTTGCGCTGGGCACGTTGAACCGCGAACAGGCGCGCGCCGAGAGAAATTCCAACGGCAAAGCTCCAAGCAATTTCTTCCGTTTCGTGGCACCCTCCAAGGAATTCAAGCTGGTGCTGCGCTTCCGCCGCAAGAACATCCGGCGCGACGATGTCATTCAGGCCCTTCGACGCATCCTCGAAACTTTGGAAAATCATCCTCCCGAAGCGGAAAATTAGCCGAGGCCCGACCTCTGTCCGCGTCCAATTGCAAAGGGTGATCGCGGCGGAGAACAAAGTGTTCGTCCCATCCATCGTTGCTTTTGAACTCTGGTGCGGTGTCACCGGGAAGGATGGAGATTTTGAGACTTATGTCAGAAACCGTGGATGTTTTGATTGTGGGTGCAGGCCCCACTGGGCTTGCCTGCGGCATTGAAGCCCAACAGGCCGGCCTCAGTCTTTTGATCATCGAAAAAGGCTGCCTCGTAAACTCTCTCTTCAATTACCCGCCCGGCATGACGTTTTTCACCAGCCGCGAGCGCCTGGAAATTGGAGACCTGCCTCTGCCCAGCATCAACGTGAAACCCACCCGGGCCGAAGCGCTGGAGTATTACCGCCGGGTGGCCGAACGATACCGTCTTCCCATTCATTATCACGAGCGGGCGGTCTCCATCGAAAGGCGGGGCCCATTTTTTGAGGTTGCGACTGAGGGTCTCTGGGATCGCCATCGAACCTATCAGGCGAAGACCGTCATCCTGGCCACCGGCTACTACGATTTGCCCAACCTGCTCGGCATTCCGGGCGAGGACCTGCCGCACGTTTCGCATTACTATGGTGATGCCCACGCCTTTTATCAGCGCAAGGTGGTGGTGATTGGCGCCGCCAATTCCGCCGCTGTCGCTTCGCTCGACCTCTACCGTCACGGAGCCGAGGTCACGCTGATCCATCGGGGCCCGGAGTTGAGCCGGCACATTAAGTACTGGATCATGCCGGACCTCCGGAATCGCATCAAGGAAGGCTCGATCCGGGCGTTCTTTGATTGCCGGGTGAAGCAGATCACCCGGGATCACGTCTGCGCCGAAAAGTCCACAGGGGAAACGTTCCATGTCGAAGCGGACTTTGTCTTTGCCCTCACGGGCTATCATCCCGACTTTGATTTCATCCGTAAGGCCGGCGTGGAATTGGATCCCGCCTCAATGAAGCCCCTTTGCAATCCCAAAACTCTTGAGACGAACGTCCCGGGCCTCTACCTTGCCGGGGTGATCATTGCCGGAAGGAATACCAATGAGATTTTCATTGAAAACGGGCGTTTTCACGGAAAACAGATCATCGCAGACATCAAGAGAAAATTAGCAGGACTCCCTGCAACATCGCGAGACTCCCGGTCTGATGGGACCTAACCGAAATCCATGACGAATCCTGGAGATTGAAAGCCATTTTGAGCCCAAGGCTTATCATGCGGGTGTCCCCCGCCGGCCTTCACGATTTTACAAATTGCGGGCTGGCCGAGAGCGAGTTCAATGTCTCATAGACCACCGAAACAGGCAAGCCCACGACGTTAAAGAAACAACCTTCAACGCGCTTCACGAATTTTGAAGCCAGCCCCTGAATGGCATAAGCTCCGGCCTTATCCAGCGATTCTCCGCTGGCCACGTAGTTTTGAATCTCTTCTTCCGTCAAGGGATTGAAGATGACGGTGGAAACCTCGTGCTTCAGCACTTCCACTTTTTCCGGCGCGCGCACGAAGCAGATGCCGGTCAGGACGCGATGGGTAGCGCCTGCAAGCAGGCGTAGCATGCGGACGGCATCTTCAGCGTCGGCCGGTTTGCCGAGAATCTGACCCGCCACCACCACCGCCGTATCCGCACCCAGCACCAGGCTGCCGGGCGGCGCGGTGCGCGCAGCGCCCAACGCTTTCTCGCTGGCCAGGCGGCGGACATAGTCTTCCGCGGATTCACCTGCCCGTCGAGCCTCGTTGATTTGGACGGGCTGAACCACGCAATCGATGCCGGCGTTTTTCAGCAACTCCTGCCGGCGGGGAGAGTTTGAAGCCAGTATCAGTGCCATAGATCAACAGATTTTACGAAAAAATTTTTCAATTTCCAGTCGTCGGCCGAGTCGTTCTTGCGCCTTTCGGCTGGAAGTTTTACCATCGCCGTAAAAGCGGGACAAGGAGGTTGTGAGAATGAAAGAGCCGATTCGCCGGTGGAATTTTCAAAGGGTCATTGCCGTCATCCTCTGCATCGCCCTCATTCCCCTCTGGCCTGCCGGGGCCGTTGCGGATGAATCCGCGAAACCCCTCACCATTCCGAGCGGGCTGAGCGAGCTCTGGAACCAGTTGGAGCATTCGTATCTGGAATTGTTTCGAATCTCCCCTCATTTGCATTTTGATGCTAGCCGAATCAATGAAATGCGAGATTTCCTGAAGAATGCGAGAGACCACTGTCAGAACTATTATAAGGATCGCACCAAGAAGTTTGACTCACAATTGAAGGAAACTCAGCAGACTCTGCGTGAGGAAACCGGGAAGATCAGCGATGAGCAGCGCCACGAAATCCATTGCCGGATTCAGCAGTTGCGCCGTTCTCGGACCGAGGATCAGATCTTGGCGGATCATGCCATTCCAATTGCATACGAGAATAAAAACGCCAAACTGAATTTAATCCAGCAGTGGCCCCAGGATTTGAAGCAGATTGACGCCGAGATCGCCAATGGTTCTTATATCAACCGCCGCTGGGGCGATGTGAAAGACATCGGATTCCGGGTGATCGCCTCAGGCCAGCAGGATGACATCAAAACGGGACAGCAGGCGGTCGAACAGATGAAGCAATCCGGCATCATGCCGCCGGTCGTCAAAGACCCTGCGGTGGTGGATTATGTCGACCATGTCGCGCAAACGGTGGCCGCGCATTCCGACCTCCATGTGCCCTTGCACGTGACCGTGCTGAATTCGAAGGAGATTAACGCCTTCTCACTTCCCGGAGGATATCTCTTTGTCGAACGTGGATTGCTGGAGGCGGCTGACGACGAAGCGGAATTGGCAGGCGTGATGGGCCACGAAATCGGGCACGTCGTGGCCCGGCATGGTCATAAGCTGATGGAAAAGGCCACAATCGCGGGCATTTTCTATCAGGCAGCGGAAGTGGCCGCGATGATTCTGACCGGAGGCGTGATGGGGATTGGCACCTACTATGCCCTGCAATACGGTTTTTATGGCCTCGGCCTGGTGCTGAATTTGAAATTGCTCGGTGTAAGCCGTGAATTTGAGCTGCAGGCCGACCAATTGGGCATTCAGTACGCCTGGAACAGCGATTATGACCCGACAGGCTTCATTCGCTTTTTTGATAAGATGGCAACCCATGTGGGCTATGTCAATGGCGTCGGCTGGTTCATGGATCATCCGCCGTTCTATACCCGCATGGTCGACGCCATGCGCGAAATCATGTTCTTGCCCAAAAAACCCAAGTATATTGTGACGACGACAGCCTTCGAGCAAATGAAGCAGGCACTGAAAAAAGTGACCGCCAAAGCGGAGGAAAATGAGAAAAATAAACCAAGCCTTTATGGGACGGAACAGGGCTGCGCAACCCAACCTGAGGTGAAGTACAAGGCCGGGGAGCCCATCGAACAGATTTGCCCTATCCTTGGAGTCGGAAACCCCAAATCGCACTGACCGATGGAACTCAACATCCCAGCCCCCCTCAAAAGACGGGAAATTCCCGCCTGGATCCGGAAGGGGCAGAGGTGAGGGTAAGTGCAATGAATTGACTGGGAGAATACCACAGATCCTTGCCTGCGCGGAGGCAACGCACCGGGCAACCTTCGGATGAAGGGGCTGGAAGGCAGGCCCCGATGGGTTTCTCCCCATGGCGTGTTTTGAGAGTTCTTTCAGTCAGATGCCAGACCCTTTCCCGGCCAACCACTCACATCTTGACGTTAATAGTCTAGAAATGTAGACTATCAAAATATGAACTCCTGCCCGGTTTCACCTTTCCGAGCAAAATTTCACAGCCAATTTGAGACTTTCCACTACAAAGTGAACGAGAAGGTCGATGAGCGTGTGGCCCTCGCTCCGAGCAGGGGCTTGGGGAGTGGGCGTAAAACAAAATTTTTCCGCACGAACCCTAATCAACCTTTAGAATCAATAAGCCGTATTTTGACTTGCCCCTTGGACCACAACCTGCGCATGAACTTGAAACAGATACAACGCAACATTTTTTGTCGGAACGAACCCTAACCAGGTAAATCTTACCATGTAATATTTCACAATATAAAATATGTAGTGGAAGTTATCCCATGGAAAGATCGACGGCTTTCCGGCCATGGCAACACCGCCACCTGACACGAGGATCGTATGGCATGCGCCCGATGGGGGAAATGCCGTTTGTCCTTACATCCGAGCGGTAGCGAGAAATGCCAGACAAAAATTCATGCTACCTGCTATTCTGAGAGTCAATGGCGGCAAGGCGGAATGCTCCCGCGAAAAGCTCGCAATATGCTAAACTTTTTTGCATTTGAGGGAGGCTCTTGATGGAAGAAATTGGAAGCATTCTTCCCAAAGTTTTCAGGAAACAGGCGCTTGGCGGAAGAATGCCGCTGGTTGACATTCTGGCTGTGCTCTGGCCCCGGATTGTGGGGAAATGGATTGCTCAACAGTCGCGTCCTGTGGCCTTTTCGCAGGGCCTGTTGACGCTTGCGTGCTTTTCTTCTTCCTGGGCTGCCCAGTTGCGGCAAATGTCAGCCGAGATCAGCGCACAAATTAATCATCTGATGGGCGTGCCGGTGGTCAGAAAAGTGCGCATCCGCCAGCAGCCCGCGCCGCTCGCCCCCGTGGATTCGTCCGAAGCAGCCGATTGCACCCCCGCGATTCTCACGGATGCCACAGGTGATTTTCGCAGGCTGCAAAGCGAAGCAAAGCTTGATCCGGAAATGGCTCGGATCGTTGAACGTTCATTTGTCAAATATTTTTCGCGGAACGGAAAGACGGTGAATGGATGCCTCTGACAGAAAAAGACGTTCGTTATGTGGCGGAACTGGCGCATCTGGATTTGACCGATGAGGAAATCCGGAAATTCCAGCCTCAACTCGACGCCATACTGGGTTACATGCAGAAGCTCAACCAACTGGATACAACCCAGGTTGAGCCTATGGCCCAGGTGATTGCTCCCGGCGGTGCAAGTCGCCCCTTGCGACCGGACTGCGTCCACGAATCGCTGCCTCAGGAAATCGCTCTCGCCAATGCTCCGGAAGCAGGTGCGGGGCATTTCAAAGTGCCGAGTGTGATCGAGAGAGAATAGAGAGTCGGCCGCGCTGCAAAGCATTTTCACCTTTCTTACATATTTTTACGGAGTGCGGCTATTTGCAATTGCGGTGATCTATTCACACCGCTCACCCCTGGCCCCACGCCCCAGTGAGAAGAGGGAACAAGCTCTCTGTCCTTTCGGCCCTCTCCGCGCTTGCAGGGAGAGGGTGACCCGCTGAGTCGGGCGCGTCCGTGAGGTGGGAGGGTAGAAAATGAGCGGACTCCTGAAATGCAGGACAAATGGTGAAATCTTCCTATGGATCTGACCGCGCTGACTGCGGATGAAATCCGCGAGCTGTTGGAAACCCGAAAGGTCTCGGCGGAAGAAATCTGCCGCGAGCACCTGAACCGCATCAGACAGAAAGACCCTGAAGTGCGCGCTTATCTGACTTTGAGCGAGGAACGCGCCCTGGAGCAGGCCCGGAAGGTAGACCAACTCGTCGCTCAAGGGAAGCCGCTTCCTACACTGGCGGGAGTCCCCGTGGCCGTCAAGGATGCCATCGTGACGCGCGGCGTCCGCACAACCTGTGCCTCCAAGATCCTGGAGAATTACATCCCTCCTTATGATTCAACCGCCGTTGCACGGCTGGAGGCTGCCGGAGCCATAATTTTGGGCAAGACCAACTGCGATGAGTTTGCCATGGGTTCTTCCACAGAAAACTCGGCTTTTTTCCCTACCCGCAATCCTCGCAATCCGGATCGCGTGCCGGGGGGCTCAAGCGGCGGCTCGGCGGCAGCAGTGGCGGCCCGTCTGGCCACGGTGGCGCTGGGTTCCGATACGGGCGGTTCCATCCGCCAGCCAGCGGCTTTCTGTGGCATCACCGGCATGATGGGCACCTATGGGCGAGTGTCGCGCTACGGGCTGGTAGCTTTTGCCTCATCGCTCGACCACATCGGGCCGTTTGCCCGCAGCGTGCGCGATGTGGCCCGCGTGCTGAAAGTGATTGCCGGTTGCGATCTGGCTGATTCCACCACAGCAGATATTCCTGTTCCCGACTACGAGGCTACTCTTGAAGATGATGTGCGTGAGGTCACCATCGGCGTGCCGCAGGAATATTTCAATGGACTCAGCCCGGAGATTGGCGACAACATTCAGAAAGGCATTGACCGTCTGGCAAACCTCGGCTGCAAAATTGCTTCCATCAGCTTGCCCCACACCGAGTATGCCATTGCCTGCTATTACATCATCTGCACTGCTGAAGCCAGCTCAAATCTGGCCCGCTATGATGGCGTCCGTTACGGCCTGAGAGTGTCAGACCATGACGGCCTGCGTGAGATGTACAAGAAAACGCGCGATGCGGGCTTTGGAGCCGAAGTGAAGCGGCGCATTATGCTGGGCACCTACGTGCTGAGCTCGGGCTACTATGAGGCCTATTACCGCAAGGCGCAGCAGGTTCGTTCGCTGATTGCACGCGATTTTCTGGAAGCGTTTGATGAAGTGGATGTCATCGTGACGCCCACCTCGCCTATTCCTCCTTTCAGGCTGGGCGAGAAAGTGGATGATCCGTTGCAGATGTACCTGGCGGATATCTACACCGTGACGGCCAGCCTGGCGGGAATCCCCGGCATCTCCGTGCCGTGCGGCCTGACTCGAACAGAACCGCACCTGCCGGTAGGCATGCAGATGCTTGCCAGGCACTTCGACGAGGCTCGGCTGCTTCAAGTGGCCCGCGCCTTTGAAAAATCCGGCGGGTTTGAGCTGACGTAGGAGATTATTCACCGTCAGGGGCGGCGCTCTCTCGAAAATCACGCTGAGCCGTTCACGGAGTCACAAGACGCTCATTCAGTGACTGGGACCTCTCAAACCCCGGGGCGAATTGACAACGAGTTCTTTGAGGCGGAGAATAAAAATAGAAGGTGGTCCTATGGGGGCTCCAGTCATTGCCGACACTCCGCTTGAGCTTCATGAAGCACGTTGGTGGGAAACGCTTCCCACTGGAAAACTCCATTGCTATCTCTGCCCGCGCCACTGCCATATCGGCGAGGGGCAGACCGGTTTCTGCTTTATCCGCAAGAATATCGGCGGCAAGCTTTATAACCTGGGCTACGCGCAGCCTGCGGCCATTCAGATCGATCCCATCGAAAAAAAGCCTCTGAACCACTTCATGCCCGGAACGCGCATCTTCTCAATGGGTACGGCCGGGTGCAACATGGGCTGCTTCTTCTGCCAGAATTGGGACATTTCAAAATCCAAAGCTGACCAGACACGCTCCGTTCACCTCGAACCGGCGGAAGTCGTGCTTTCGGCCATTGAATATCGTTGCCCTTCCTTGGCCTTCACCTACAATGAGCCGACAATCTGGGGAGAGTATGTGATGGACATTTCGAAGGTGGCGCATGAGGTGGGGCTGAAAACGGTGATGGTGACGAATGGCTACATCACGCGCGAGGCCCTTTTTGAGGTCTATGAGCATATCGACGCCGCGAACGTGGACCTGAAAGCGTTCACCGAAAAGTTCTATTCCAAAATTACACTTACCCACTTGCAGCCCGTGCTCGATACGCTCAAAACCCTGCGGCACGAAACGAATGTGTGGTTTGAAATCACCAACCTGATGATCCCCACGCTCAACGATGCCGTGGAGGAGACCAAGGAACTCTGCGGCTGGATTCTTGAAAATCTGGGCGATGACGTGCCCCTGCACTTCACCGCCTTCCACCCGGACTTCAAGCTTCGGGACAAGCCCAACACTCCGCCTGAGACGCTGCACCGGGCCCGCGCAGTGGCCATGGAAATGGGATTGAAGTTTGTCTACGAAGGCAACATCTACTCAGACGGCGGAAATACTATCTGCCCGGGCTGCAAGCGCACCCTTGTAAAACGCTGGTGGCACCAAGTGAGCGACGTCCGCATTACTGAAGAAGGCGAGTGCCAGTATTGTGGCGCGCAGATTCCGGGCTATTTCAAAAAGCCTGTGTTGCCTTCGATGGATGAAGCCATCCGGCTGGCAGGCGGCGTGAGAGTATAGCTTGCTTTCCGCTGTTTGTTCTCTTCTCCGCCGGGCTGACGAGAGGGTGCAAAGCGGTTGTGCTTTTCTGTAGTAAAGAGTACCGAAGCACGCTATCTCTCGAAGTGAAAGACCTTTCGGAGTGGCACAGAGAAACCTGCGAGCAGCAGTGATTCCAGTGTATCCTGTGAGTGGAGATGCTCACGCGCCTGGAGGCTCTCCGAAGGAGAGTACACTTCGAGGGTCTCCGTTTCAGGATCGACAAGCCAATATTCGCAAACGCCGTATTTGGCATACAATTTCAACTTCTCGCCGCGATCGCGCCGCTCGGTAGCCTCAGAAAGCACCTCGATCACCAAATTCGGAGCACCCAGAATTCCCCGTTCGGTAACCAGCTCCAGCCGGTCGTTCAGAACCACCATGAGATCAGGTTGTACCACGTCATAATCCGACAGGATCACGTCGAACGGAGCCGTATAGACTTCGCCCAACCGGCGTTCAAGAAGGAATTCCGCCATCAGGCGCCCCAACTGGATGACCACAATCTGGTGCTTTCGCAGCGGGCTCGGCGTCACGAAGTGCTCTCCATTGATGATCTCGTGCCGTCTGCTGTCATCGGGAAAGGCAAGAAGGTCTTCGTATGTCAGGCGAGTATCAACAGGCATGCCCTCATTATACCTTTCCAAGAGGTCAGCTTGCATGAAGAAGCAGTGTTTCCCATGCAAGCCCTCGCCACGCTCCCGAGTCAGCGACGGCTAGTCTGCGCGGCTAATTGAGATGATAGGTATAGTAGCCGGGACCCACTCGCATATTGTGGATGAGGGGCGCCGGCACTAATGCCGCCAGCAGGAATCCACCTACCGCCTGGGCCAGCGCCAGGGGCCAGATGTTCGGGTGGCGGGCAAAAACCTCCGCAAGGATCACTCCTCCTACGAGCGTGGCAACCACCAGGATCGAATTCGGAACGTGCGCGCCGGCGAACATGATTCCAACCAGTATTGATCTTAAATGCTGTCCCCCCACGACCTGCATCAGACGACGATGGAAATAGGACTGCGCCAGGTACTGCTGAAAACAGCACCAAAGGACATACCCCAGAAAACGCTCCAGTGCGAACTCGCCCGGCCACAGCAATGCGAGGTGGTGCCGCACCAGCGCGTAGAAGACGATGGGGCCGTAAATAGTCGCAGCCAGCGGAAGGATAATCCCGGCGCTGGCGCGAAGCTCATGAAGAGTGAGGCCCAGTTCGCGGAATGTGTCATGATGGAGGACATGCGTCAACATAACGAACGCGAGCAGCGGAATCCAGAGTAGCGGCTCATCACGCTGCCAGCGCCAGATGTAAAGTAGAATGCACGCGTAAACTATCAGCAACTCCGCCGCTGTTGCTGCGCGGGCGAAAAAGGAAGCGGCGGGCTCCATCTTTTTGTTTGCAGGCGTTGAATCAAGCCGGATCACAAGGCTCATTGTAAGGGAATCTCAGAATCATGATGAAACTTAGCGGAAAATCTAGTCAGTTCCTGAAGCGCATTGCGGCCTCGCGCGTTCGATTTTTGATCGGCGTGCTGTTGCTTACGGTTGGATGCACGGCTGGAAGCCGTCCAGCCGCCTCAGCACAGGCTCATCACCGTCACGTTCTGGTGATTTCTGTGGATGGCATGCGGTCCAGCTTTTACATGAATCCTCCCCCGAGCGCCCAAATCCCAAATCTGCTCAGGCTCAAAAAGGCGGGGAGCTTCGCCGAGGCCGTGGAAGGAGTTTATCCGACCCTCACCTATCCCTCCCATACCACAATCGTGACCGGATGTCTCCCCGCCCAGCACGGCATTTACACCAACCTTTCTTCCCGCACTGCAGGCAAGAATCCCTATGATTGGTTCTGGTTTGCCAGATCAATAAAGTGCGTCACGCTCTGGGGTGAAGCGCGGAGTCACGGTCTGACCACGGCCTCCATTACCTGGCCGGTTACAACGGGCGCCGACATTGACTGGGACGTACCGGAAATCTGGAGGCCGGCCCCCAGCGCCACTCCCGATCCTCTCTATGTGGCGACATTTATGCAGCCGACGTTTGCCATGGAAATCCTGAAGGCTCTGGGATCGCCTCAGGGTCGGTTGAGTGAGGACTCGCTTCGGGTGCGTCTTGCGGTATACGTGCTCGAAAAGCACAAGCCTGATCTCATGTTGGTGCATCTGGCGGACCTCGACGAAGCTGAGCACCACCGAGGACCGGCCAGTTCGGAGGCTGCAGCTATTCTTTCACAAGTTGACGGGCACATCGGGAAGATTCTGAAGGCGGTTCAGGATGCTGGATTAGAGGCTGATACCGACGTTTTCATCGTTTCAGACCACGGATTCCTGCCCATCCGCCGCATCATCCATCCCAATACGCTTCTGGTCAAAGCCGGCCTGTTGACGGCGGATGCTCAAGGGAACATCACCGGCGGTCGAATCGCCACGGTCTCGAACGGCGGATCGTTTTTCATTTACTGGCCGCAGGAGGAAGACCTGCGATCGCGCGTTGACCGGGCGCTTGAGCCGCTCTTCGATCGCAAACTGGTTTGGGCAGCGCTTGAGCCGGTTGCTCTGCGAAATCTGGGCGCCGATCCCGACGCGCGGATCGCGCTGGATGCTCCCGAGGGGGCGATGTTCGATCGTGCAGGCCGAGGCCCGCTGGTGACCGAGCAGCCACAGACCGGCGGCACACATGGTTATCTGCCCTTTCGCCAGGGGTTGGCTGCATCGTTCATCGCCTGGGGTCCAGATATCAAGTCGGACGTTGACCTGCATCGCATTCGCATGATCTCGGTTGGGCCTACGATCCTGAAAGCGATGGGAATTAACGACCCGAAGTTTGGAGACGTGCCGCCTCTCGGAGATATCTGGAAATGAGCGGACTCAAGACACTCCAGCATGGCTCAGGTCTTACCGAGATGACGGAGTTTGAAGCAACTGCCGCACCAGTTCTTCAACTTCGCTCTTTGAAATCGCGGGGTATAGAAACAACTGCTCCCAGGGAATGTCGGGGAACCCGCGGCGCGTAATTCGCGTGGGGAGTTGCTCACGGATATTCTCGGGGCTGGCGGCGGGAAGCGCCATCAAGACTTCAAAAATCGCCTCATGGGCGGGCTCCCGCCAGCGATAGAATCGCAGCGATTCCCGGGCGAGACGCCGCAGGGGCTCACCATGCTCCGCCCGGCAAAGCGCGCTGAGGATTTGGCGCTCCATCTCGATAACCGGGTCGCCCATGTCCGCTTTCTCCAAAGCAATCGCTTTCCAAGATCTTGTGAGATTATTCCGCCGGCACGAAGACCACACAAACCGGAGAGGAGATCTTGAGCGCCTGGCCTGTTGGGGTGAGGCGGCCTGTTGTTTGATTGATGCGGAAGAGCACAACGGTGTCAGAGTCCTGGTTAGCGGCAAACAGATATGCGCCGGTTGGATCAATCGCAAAATTGCGCGGTGTCTTCCCCCGAGTCGAGACGTATTGGATGGGCGTCAGTTTTCCGCTGCGAGCCTTCACGCGGAAGACGGCGATGCTGTCGTGGCCGCGATTTGAGGCATAGAGAAATTTGCCGGATGGATGTACCTCGATCTCAGCGCCCGTGCTTTCGCCGTGATAACTCTTGGGAAGAGTTGAAATGGCCTGGAACTCACGCAGGACGCCGCGACTCGCGTCATAAGTGAATGCCGTGATGGTGGATCCCATCTCGCTGATGACGTAGACAAATTTGCCGCTCGGGCTGAAGGCAAAATGACGTGGCCCGGCTCCCGGCGCGACCCTCGCGAAGGGCGGATCGTTTGCCTGAAGGGAACCGTTGGCTGGATCAAAGCGATAGACCAGTAATTCATCAAGCCCTAAATCGGCGGCGAGAGCAAAGCGATTGTCCGGCGAGACGCTGATGGAGTGGGCGTGAGGCCCTTCCTGCCGCTTCGGGTTCACACTGTGGCCAGCATGCTGATCCAGTGCGATCGACTTGCCGAGGCGTCCATCCGCAAGCACAGGGAAGACGGCCACGCTGCCGCTGCCATAATTCGCCACCAGGGCATACTTTCCGGTATGGTCGAGCGAGACGTAACAAGGCGCTGTGCCCCCTGAGGCAACCTGGTTCAGGAAAGTGAGCTGACCGGTGCTGCGATTGATCGAGAACGCGCTGACCGCGCCGGTTTTGCGGCCTTCGTAGTTATCCGTCTCATTGACGGCGTAAAGAAACCGCTCATTTGGAGCGACCGCAAGAAAAGAGGGATTCACACTTTCCGCTGCCAATCCGAGCGGAGTCGCCTTGCCCGTCGCTTCATCAAAGCGATAGGCGTAAATGCCCCGGCTGTTTTGCTGGGTGTAGGTTCCGATAAAAACCAGATACCTTCCTTTCACCGCCGAGTTCCCAAAAACCTGAGTTGTGGCTGCAAGAAGCAACGCACCAGCCAGCCGCACGGATAGAAACCACCCACTTCCCAGAATCTCGCTGCCTCGATGAATGAGCATTATCCCAGTTCCTCCACTCGTGACGTTTGGATCAGTAGATCAACTTCAATGAGAATTGTAGCTGGCGCGATGGACCCGCCGTATGGTTGATAAAGCCAAAGCCGGAACCGCGAACGATGTTCGCCGGCAAAGCGAAATTGACCAGATTGAAGGCGTTGAAGAACTCCGAGCGAAATTCCAGCGTGACCGCCTCACCGCCGCGGCGATGCCCCAAAGCGGTATCTTTGATCAGCGCGAAGTCGTAGTCCGCAAACCCTGGCCCGCGAAATGTGTCGCGCCCAAGCGTTCCAAAGCGTCCCTGATTCGGCCCCGTACCGCCGGGCACATTCAGCGGAATGTGGAAAAGCGTGGCATTGAACGACCCTAATCCAAAATAGTCTTCCCGCACCGGGCGGTTCGTGGAAAGCGTTGGCTTCGCAACCTGATCCGGACGGTCAGCGCCCGCCGCGCCTGCTCCGGTCTGCTGAATGCCTGAAAAGACGGAGAAAGGCGGGCCGCTGGTGAGCGTCGAAATGTTCAGCAACTCCCATCCGGATGTCAGCTTATGCCCCAGATTCCGCCGGAGAAATCCAACGCGGTCAAGACCCAGATTCTCGATGATGCTGAAACTCAGGACGTGCGTCAAATCGAAAGTGGAAGGACCCTTATCCGCACCGGGATTCCAGGGATTTTGCGGAAAGGACTGAAGGATCGTTCCCGAAGAAGCGGAATTGAACCCAGCCAGCACTGCGCTGGTGTCATCCAATGACTTGCTGTAGGTGTAGCTCAGTTGAAAGCCCAGGCCCCAGCGCGCGGAGGTTTTCGTCGCAGAAGCCTGCAGGGCATGATAGGTGGAATGAGAGCGATTGGACATCAAATATTCAGGGCCGAATCCGCCCGCCGCCTGACCTGCCGCATTGAAGCGTGTGAAAGGAGCAAAAGCAGGCGCAGCGCCCGGATAACTGTTAGGAAACATAACGCTCGCCAACTTGATCCCCATCGTCGCCACGTAATCCGCGTTGAACGTCACATCGCCGAAGTGATGTTCGACGCCCACGGTATAGGTGGCGATATAGCCGTTCTGAAAGTTCCGAGCTATGCCAAAGAGCGTGACCGGATGAGTGCCACTGCCGGGAGCCTGGGCGGCCACGTCCTCTTCAAATCGCTGGACATCCATCACCGTATTGGGAGGCACAGTCATCGGGTTTGAAGAGACGAAAAGTGGCGCGCCCTGCGCTGTGAAAAGGCCCGGTAACTGAATGGGAAGCGGCCCGTTGACAAATGGGATCGGGAAACCCGGCGTCGTCGTGATATAAGGGCTGATAACCATGGGAAAGCCGCCGGTAAGGAAATTATCCTGATAAAGATTGGTCAGCAGGGTGGTGATCGCTCCGCCCGCGTGGAACACTGTCTGCTTCGTGGCGCGCCAGTCGAGATTGACGCGGGGCGCCCAGCCTCCCCAGTCGGTTGAATAGCGGTAAGGCGGTTGGGGATAGAAAACGGCTTCTTCCATCACTCCTGTTTCCCAAACCGGCGCCGGCCTTCCATCCGGCCCCAGAAAAACAGGACCTGAAGTCAGATGATGTCGCTCACGAATCGGCGTATCCACCTCGTAGCGCAGGCCATAATTCAAAGTCAGGCCGTCGGTCAGCTTCCATGCATCCTGGAAGTAGAAGTTATAGGCGTCGCGATGAATCGCGCTCTCGCCGATGTGGCTTCCCTGCGGAAAGAGCGGATAGGCAATTGAGGCGGTGTAACTGTATGGGGTTGCGGTGAGGAGAGCGGTGAGTGAATCCGGCAAAGGATCGCCAACATGAATATCGTGCTGGCCGCTTGCCGAGCGGATTTCCACGGGCGAATAAGCCGTCCCTCCGCCGAAGGTATATTGACCGTTGGGAGTGGTTCCAAAGATAGTGGTATCCCGATTGAAGCGAGTCTCAACGCCCATCTTGAACGCATGTCTCCCGCGCAGATAACTCAAACTTTCCCGGAGTTGGAAGAGATTGCCGTATGACCCGGTTTCTGTCCCTCCCGCTGAGTTAAAGGGCTCGTACAGTCCATCGCCAAAGAGCAAAGC